>Ga0224723_1000162_pt1 | contig 45653 bp, 36 predicted proteins | sample Balambano_FR2_Me_FD_161647 | JGI IMG/M metagenome (GOLD analysis project Ga0224723, IMG submission 161647) | Freshwater sediment microbial communities from Lake Towuti, South Sulawesi, Indonesia - Balambano_FR2_MetaG | ecosystem: Environmental > Aquatic > Freshwater > Lake > Sediment | place... | reverse complement strand
AGAAGCCTCGATCTCAGGGGTCGTCGCTTGCAGGTCGCGCAGACGGTCTACCATCAATTCAGTCCGCGATTTCGCCATGTCGTCGATCTCCTCGTTAGAGCATGCCCTGCAAAGAGCACCAGTTGTAGAATGTATGCTTGGTGAGGCGGTTGTGGATGGCCTCCCTAAAATGATTATAGCAGGAAGGGGTGTGCCCGAAACAAATATCCACGCACAAGCAGCCAATCCACTCACGATGAACGAGACGATATTATACAGGACTAGCGCCAATCGGCAAGTCGGCGCTTAGCCCTCGCAAGGCGACTACGAGCTACCTGTAACGTCCCGGTTGGCCCGCGCCAGCTACCGGTCTGCGCTCTGCCGCTTAAAGTCGATAAACCGGTAGCCCACCCCGCGTTCTGTCAGAATATAGACCGGCTTGGACGGGTCTTCCTCAATTTTCTCGCGCAGGTAATTGACATACAGGCGCACATAATGGGCTTCATCCCGATATTCGTAGCCCCACACCTTCGCCAGCAGTTGATCATGCGGCACCGTCCACCCGGCGTTTTCGATCAGGTGATACAGCAGGCGGTACTCGGTCGGTCGCAGTTTGATGTGTTCGCCGTTGACGATCACCTCGCGCCGGTTGAAATCGACCTGAAGGCGATCATCGATCCGTATCACGGCTTCGTCCGGTGTCGTCGAAGGCATATCCGCCCGGCGCAGCACCGCCTTGATCCGGCTGGACAACTCACGCGGGCCAAAAGGCTTGGTGACGTAATCATCCGCGCCCAGCTCAAGGCCATATACCTTGTCGTTTTCCTCGCCTTTGGCGGTCAGCATAATGACCGGAATGCTGGAAAACTCGCGCAGCATTCGCAGCGTCTCAAACCCGTCCAGGTCGGGCATCATCACATCCAGCAGAATCACGTCCGGCAGCCGGGTGCGGATCGCTTCCAGAGCTTCCAGGCCGCTGCGCGCTTCGACAACCTGATGGCCTTCGAGTTCAAGATTCATGCGGATAAAGCTGATCATACGCGGCTCGTCATCCACCACCAGGATGCGTTTGCCGTCGCGCTGTGTTGTTCGGGGGATTTTACCTGTGACCATAATCCTTATTCTTTGCGGAAGAACAGCGGGAACTCCTGTTCCTCTTCCTGCGAAGGCAGCACCTGAATATAGTTGATACGCCACCACGGAAAGATCACCGTAGTGACGCCTTCGTCCACCCAGGCGAGTTCCTTGTCATTCCGTTCGCGCGGATTCTTACCGTAAATGCAGTTGTCGGTCGGCTTAGGCAGTTCATCAACGTCTACCTTGACCGGCTCGGAGTTCGCAATGTGAAGGATAATGCTGATCATGCCATCGATGCTCCAGGATCACTTGAAGTAGATATGCGCAACAAGTTTGCCAAATCGTATCTCGTCCCCGTCACGCAGCACACGCGGCTGATCCGGGATCAAACGCTGGCCGTTCAGATGTGTGCCATTGGCGCTGCCCATATCGACCAGAGTCAGCGTATCGTCACTGCGTTCGATCGTGGCGTGCATACGGGAAACCCCCTTTTCCAGCGCGCCGTAGGGCGTCAGGTCAAAGTCTGGCTGGCGGGGGCTGGTGGTGTCCGCACGGCCAACGACCGTGCGATCAGTAACCTGTAACGTGATGGGATCGGGCAGGTCGCGGATATGAATGATAATGGCAGACTGGCGGCCAAAACTCGCTGTGCCCCAGGTCGCCCGCGCTGCCAGGTCATTGGGCATGTCTTCGAGTTGTTTGGTGGGCATGGTCGGATCGACACCGCTGATTAACGCCTGGCCGCACTCCTCGCAGAACAACGTGCCCTCACGGTTCTTTGTGCCACAGTACGGGCAGTTTCTCATTCCGGTCTCTCCTCTACGGCAGGTAGAAGCAGGTGGCGAGTTTGATACTTCAGTGTTTTGCGGCCCTTGTCGGAGAGATCGGCGGTATGAGCGACACGGCGTGCCTCAGCCAGTGCCTCATTAGCGAGGTCTTCCTGGCCGATCGCCAGCAGACGGGTAGCCAGGTTTTCCAGCCGTCGCGTCGCCTCGGCCACATCGCCCCGTTCGAGCGCCTCCTGCGCTTTCTCCTGAAGACGATAAAGCGTTAACTTGCTTAACGCATCCATGATCACACTGGGCGGGTCTTCACGCGATGGGTCGGTTGTGACTTCAAGGTTCAGATCGCTGGCGGTTTGGAATTTCTGCTGCGGCATCTGCTGAAGGATGTCGCCCGATGCGACCAGCCGCACGATGGAACGAAAGCCGATGTCCATGCCGCCTGGTAGTTGAACCTGGAGCAGGATGGCGATGTGGCGGTTGGCTTGCAGGTTGCCGAGCGGGATGGTGCTGCCGCCGATTTCGAGCGGCTGCGGATGGGGGGCGAGCTTAAAGGCCAGCTCAAGCTGCACATCGGGATCAGGCGCGATCGCCAGCTTCACCCGGTCGGCAAACGCATTGGTCAGATTGCGCACCTGTTCGTTCAGAAACTTCACAACAGAATTGGCCGAACTGATAAACAGTGAATTGCCGCCGGTCCTGGAAGCGAGTTCGTCCAGAAATTTGTCGTTCCAGTCATTGCCCAGACCCATCGCGCTGATGCTGATGCCATCCTTGGTCGCTTTTACCGCCAGGTCAATGCACTTGTCCTGATCGCCGAAGGTATGCCCATCCGTGAGGAGGATAACGTGATTCACCAGCTTCGGGCCGAGGAACTGGCGGTTCTGCTCCACGCCTTTGGACAGGCCGTGAAAAATTTCTGTGCCGCCGGAGGCCAGCATCATGCTGACCCGCGCCTTAAGCGCAGGCTTGTCGCGCACGGTGGTGGCGGGGATGATCACGTCGGCGCGATCATTGAACGTGACCACGGACAGAATATCGTCCGGGGAAAGATTATCGATGATCTGATAGGCGGCAATTTTGACCTTTTCCAGCCGCACACCCGCCATCGAATTACTGTGATCCAGCACCAGCGTCAGATTGAGCCGTGTTTCGCGCTTACTGCTGCTGTCCTGTGCGCGCGGGTCCGGGAAAATCTCCGCCAGCAGATAAAGGACCTGCGGCTCCGGCAGCGGAGTGATCGACCGCTTGCTTGGGGTGACGCGCAGGGTGAAATAAAAATCGTCCACACTCGCACGGCGCAGCATTTCGTCATCAACCATCTTGCGTCGGATTGGATCCAACAGCACTTCATATGCTGCTGTTACATCCTGGAACTGCACTCCAGCGCCTGGATTGCTGTTAACGTCAGGGTGCAGCCGCCGCGCCAGCCGACGGTAAGCGGCTTTGATTTCTTCGGCGCCTGCGGTGTTAGAAACGCCGAGGACGCCATAGGGGTCAAATTCCAGAGCCATAGTTCAAACTGCTTTACTTAACTGCTGGCGAACTTGAGAAGGATCACAGTGATGTTATCCAGACCGCCGCGCGCGTTTGCCAGCGATACCAATTTCTCACAGGCCATCTGCGGGTCAGGATTGTTGATCGCAATTTCAAAGATGTCGCGCTCGTCCACATACGCCCACAATCCATCGCTGCACAGCAAAAGACGCGCGTCCGCCGGAATGCGCCGTGTGATCGTATCGACTTCGACGATCTCATTTTGTCCCAGCGCGCGATACAGGACATTTTTCTGCGGGTGAACCGCCGCCTCATCCGGCGTAAGCTGATCCAGTTCGATCAACCGCTGCACCAGAGAATGATCGCGTGTGACCTGTTCGAGGCCCTCTTTGCTCACCAGATACGCACGGCTGTCCCCAACATGGACAATATGCGCCAGATCGCCGATGACGGCCACGGCGGTTACGGTTGTCCCGCCTTCGGGTACGGTGCGGATCACTTCAAGATTTGCCTTCTGAACGGCATTGATCAGCGCCTCTGCGATGGGCGGCGCATCCTGATTTCCCAGCATCAGAGGCAGGTAAATGTTGGTGGTGATCACAGAATTCATGACGCGCGTGGTGATGGCCGATGCCTTCTCGCCATGATGATGGCCGCCCATGCCGTCCGCCACGATGAACAGACCAAAGTCGGGGCGGTCGTCCACGCTGCGGCTGGAAGCGAAAAAAGACAAAGCCGCGTCCTGATTATTGGGTCGAACCTTGCCGACGTTGGTACACTGACCAAACGAGAAATGCTCTCCCATGCCGGAGTACATCACTTCTGGCGGCAGTTCGCGGGTCACGCCTTCTGCAATATTGCGTTGGGGAAGGGGGGCAGTCGCCGCGTTCGTTACAGGCTTCAGATCCGCCGTTTCGGTCGCTGCTTCGTTTTCGGGATCACCGGAGTTATTTGTCATCACTGATTTCTCTGTTTGCTGCATTCCGACCGAAGCCTGCTCGTCGGTTTTGCCGAAAACACGGCGAATCCAACCGTTCATGGGTATACACTCCACATTGCCAGATGAGCGAACTCAGATAACATCTTGACCTTAATTCACCATTGGCAGCGCGTAGAGCGTCTTGTCCATCGAGCTTACCAGGATGATGTTTTCAGAGAGGTATGGCGCGGACGTGATGCCGCCTCCTGTCTCAAACTTCCATTTTTCCTTGCCGGTTTTGAGGTCCACACAGTAGAACGCGCCATCGGTGCCGCCAAAGTAGACGCTGCCTTTGTGTACCGCAGCGGTGGCGACCACCGGCTTGCCGACGGTAAAGCGCCACTTTTCGCGGGCGCTTTCCGCGTTAACGCAGTAAAACACGCCGTCTGTGGAACCAAAGTAAAGAAATTCGCCGTCCTTTACGACGGAGGCGACGATCGGGCCATTCGTACGAAAGCGCCACAGATTGTAGCCGTTGGCGGAATCGAGCGCGTACAGATTGCCATCGAACCCACCGAAGTAGCAGATGCCCTGATCATCCACCACCGGCGACGAGTTGATGCTGCGCTTGACGCGATACGTCCATTTGCGGCTGCCTGCCAGTTCCAGCCCGACCAATTCACCCGACTCTGCGCCGACGATGATCAGATCATTGGTCACAAACGGACGGGTGCGCACCGGCGCGCCCATATCATACTGCCACAGATAGCGGCCGTTACCTGCCACCAGCGCATAGACGAAACCATCATCGCTGCCGAAGAACACATGATCATGAGCGACACGAGCCGTGCTGCGGATGCGCCCTTTGGTGCTGTACGTCCAGTTGATGCGCCCGTTCTGATAATCGACGGCGTTGAAGGTGTTGTCTTCAGAACCGAACAGCACCAGACGGTTGGAGTTGTCGATCACTGGCGACGCGGCGATCCCGCCCGTGGTTGGGAATTTCCAGGCAAACTCCCCAGAGTCCATCTTAACAGCCCACACATTGGTGTCGTAAGAGCCGACAAACGCCATATCGCGGAAACAGGCCGGCCCGCCGCGGATTTCGTCTTCGGTTTTGAACTTCCAGCGCGGTTCAATGGCTGATGCGGAAAATTCCTCGCCTTCAAACAGGCTGGTCGCGTTAGGGTTGCCATTGGTGCGCGCGGCGGTTTTGCCCGCAGCGGGGGCAGCCCCCATCTTTACCCGTTCCAGCGCCTCTTTCATCTCCGCCATGGACTGGAAGCGATCCTTCGGCTCCATCGCCAGCGCCTTTTCGATCACATCAACCATTCCCTGTGGCGCTTTAGGGGCAAAATCCAGGATCGGTCGCTCGTTGAAGGTGAACGGGGCCTCAAGGCGCGGGTCTTTGCGTGTCAGAATGTGATGAAGCGTTGCGCCCAGGCTGTAAATATCGCTCAGGGGGGTGGCGTCACCCTTATACTGCTCCGGCGCGGAATAACCCTCCGTGCCGATCATGGTCTGTTTGGTGCCGCTGACAAACTTCTTGGCGATGCCGAAGTCGATCAACCGCACCTTGCCGAAGCTGTCGATCATGATGTTGGAGGGCTTGATGTCGCGGAAGATGATCGGGTCGGGCTGGTGATTGTGCAGATAATGCAGCACATCGCACAAATCGATGGCCCATTCAGTGATCTTTTCGACCGGAAGTTCTTTGGTCTTGTTCATCAGCAGTTCCAGGTCACTGCCGTTGATGTATTCCTCCACCAGATACGCGCGGTTGTTCTGGTCGAAGAAGTCAAAAATCTTGGGGATGGCCGGGTGCGCGAGCGTCGCCAGGATATTGGCTTCGCGCTCGAATGTCCGCAGCGTCGTGGCGCGCTGATTGGGATCGTTGCTGGGGTACAGCATCTCCTTGATCGCCACCAGGCGTTTGGCTTCCGGGAAGCGCAGATCACGGGCCTGGTAGACAGCGCCCTGACCCCCTCCACCCAGCACGCCCATGATCTTATACCGGTTGACCAGGATGGTGTTGGCCTTAAGTGAGCCTTCATTGTGGGTATCTTCGATACCACCAAATTGTGTTGTTTCAGGCATGGTGAAGATGTTCCACGTGATAATGTGCGGACAGGGAGGATAAATTGCGATAACAACTTGAAATATTATATTGAACCTGCCACAATACTGCAATCAGCCAGAGTCTTGAGCTTTCCACTTTTATGTCATTTTTATCGACACTTCCCCTCTCAATTTACCTGCATATTCCGTTTTGCACCACCCGCTGTAGTTATTGTGCGTTTAATGTGGTGGTCAACGCTGAACCTTTGATCCCGGCCTTTGTCGAGGCGCTGAGGCGCGAGATTGCGCTGATGGGGAAGGTCAACCCCTATCCGATGGTACACACCCTCTATTTTGGCGGCGGAACGCCCACTCTGCTAACTCCGTCACAGTTTGAGGCGCTGCTGAGTACACTGCGCGAGCATTTCACCCTGGCTGATGATATTGAGATTTCGACGGAAGCCAACCCCAATGATCTGTCACCAGGTTACTGCCGCGATCTCCGGGGAGCCGGTATTAATCGCCTGAGCATCGGGATGCAGTCGGCCAACGCTGCCCAACTCAGGATGTTTGCCCGCCAGCACGACGCGCAGACAGTGGTTGAGGCTGTCAACGCAGCCCGCGCCGGTGGTTTCGATAACATCAACCTCGATCTAATCTACGGGTCGCCAGGTCAAACCCTTGACGACTGGAAGCAGTCGCTGAACATGGCGCTGCAACTGGAACCACAGCATCTGTCGATGTACGCGCTCGGCCTTGAAGACGGCACACCGATGACGGAATGGGTTGCCAGCGGGCGGCTGCCTAATCCCGATGACGATCTGACCGCCGATATGTACGATCTGGCGACCGATGACATGGCAGCGGCAGGATTCGCGCAGTATGAGATCAGTAACTGGGCCAGGCCTGGCTTAGAGTCGCGCCACAATATGCAATACTGGCGCAATCATCCGTATCTGGGCCTGGGACCGGGCGCGCATGGCTTCGCCGCCAATACACGCTATTCCGTCGTGCGTCCGATAGGGCAGTACATTCGCGCACTGGAACCAGCGCCCGACGTCGGGCGGTTTCCTCTCACCCCAGCCTGCGACGAGTCCTACGAACTTGACCAGCCTGGCGAGATCGTCGATACGCTCATTATGGGCCTGCGCCTGTTGAATGAAGGCATCAACCGACACACGTTCCGTGATCGTTTCGGCGTTGATGCGCTGGATGTCCACGGCGATGTGCTGCGCAAATATGCGGATTATGAGCTGCTGACGATTGACGATCACGCTGTTCGGCTGACCCGGCGCGGGCGGCTGCTCAGTAATATGATTTTCCGAGACCTGGTGTGACTACAGCCTGATCAACGGTGCAGCCTGTAACTGCACGATCGACGCCGCGCCGCTGCACAGCATGGCGATCCGAATCTGCGCTGCCGTCACACGGATCAATTCATCGACCGTCTCAACCGACTCATTAGCGGCCTTCAGGAACGGGCCAGCCATACCCCCGATAACGGCTCCCAGCGCGATCGTCTTGGCGATGTCGATCCCGTCGCGCAGGCCGCCGCTGGCGATAATCGGCAGGTCTGGTGCGCCTCGCACCGCATACTGCACGGCATCCGCCGTCGGGATGCCCCAATCCGCAAAACTGGCGGCGACTTTCGCATGGAAGGCCGTCGGCGCGCGATGATACTCCACCTCGCTCCATGAGGTGCCGCCTGCGCCCGCCACATCGATCGCGGCCACGCCCGCTTCTGCCAGTCGTCGCGCATCATGCTCCGAAAATCCCCAGCCGACTTCTTTGGCGATGACCGGAACGCCCACCTGCTGGCAGACCTGTTCCACCTGCCGCAGCAGGCCAGAGAAATTGGTGTCTCCCTCTGGCTGAACGGCCTCCTGAAGCACATTAAAGTGCAGGATCAGCGCGTCGGCCTCGACCATATCGACCGCGCGCCGACATTGATCCACGCCGTAACCATAATTGAGCTGCACCGCTCCCACATTGGCAAACAGCAGAATATCCGGCGCGATGTCGCGCACCTGGTAGGTATAGGCCAGCCTGGGGTCTTCGATAGCCGCGCGCTGTGACCCCAGCCCCATGGCGATCTGATGCTGCTGCGCGGCCTCCGCCAGGTGGCGATTCAGACGCAGCGCCAGCTCTGTTCCGCCGGTCATGGAGGAGATCAAAATCGGCGCGGACAAAGGCCTGCCGAACAGCGTAACGCCTGCATCGATCGATTTCAGGTCAAGTTCGGGCAGCGCCTGATGCATAAAGGCAAAACGTTCTAACCCGGTGGTCAGGCGTGGAAACTGCACATCCTTTTCCAGATTGATGCGAATATGCTCGACCTTGCGGCCCTCGGTAGTCGGCTGCTCGATCGCTGCCGTATCCGTTCTTTGAGTCATGGGTTTACATCCTTGTCGAACTGTGGGGCAATGCTAAAGGGACATCCGGTCGGTGTCAATAACTTGGCGCTAGGGCTGGTTTAGCATATCATACCCGCTATAATTCGAGCCTATTTGAGACTTGCAATTGTCCATCCATCATGGAGGAACTTATGGCTTCCGTTGACGAGCGCGTAAAGAAGATCGTGATCGATCTCCTGGGTGTAGAATCCGAGCGCGTTGTGCCGAATGCGCACTTCCGCGATGACCTCGAAGCCGATTCGCTCGATCTGGTCGAATTGATTATGGCTTTTGAAGAAGAATTCGGCGGCGAAATTACGGACGACGATGCCCAGAAGATCGAGACGGTGGGCCAGGCGGTTGATTACATCAGCGCGCGCATGAACGCCAGCAGCTAGTGCATCGTCAGAGCAACTCCATTGAGTCTTGACAGGTTCCATCTGGACCTGCAACGCGCCCAATGCGACGAACTCTCTGATTAACAACTCATCACTCGTTACTCGGAACTTGCACCAGGGTATCGCACGTGCGTTGATGTTTGGGGGTTATGGCGCTGGCCTGACCCTCTTTTGATTCCGCCAGGCAGCAAGCCCTGTGATAGCGAACAGCGCGAACACCACAAGGCTGATAACCGCGCCAAAGCCCAGGCTGACGGGCAGATAAAACCCGCGCATCAGCGAGTATGCTTGCAGCACACCCATCAGACTGGACACCAGCCCTCCCACCGCGCCAGTCGTTAACCCCACAGCGGCCCATTGCCGATCGCCGCCCCACAACAGCCCGACCACGCTGACGATCAACGCTAAACCGCTGATCACTGCCTGCTGGCGATAATTGCCATCGCTGCGCGCGCTGGTCAAAATTTCGAGCGGTGGAAGCAGCAGCACGACCAGCAGCAGACAGATCGCCGCGCCGATCCACCACCTTCCGCTCGATCTGCGCTGTGCGCCGTGGCTGAAGGCGGTGAGCCAGGCCGCGAACAACGGTACAGCGCGCAGCACGCCCGGCAGCAGCAGATCGTTCTCTCGTACAGTGGGGTGAAGGCTGGTCCATTCTGCCAGATCGATTACGCCAAACGTCAGACCGGCGGCAGGTGACGCCAGCCAGGGCAGATAAAGGGCCGCGATGAGCAGTCCGATCAGCAGCGTAGGTCGCCATCCTCGTCCGGGCCAGGCGAATTCACGGCGTAAGGCGATCGAGGGCGGCGCGGATGTGATCATCTTCTTCCTGCTGTATCTCAAAGAAGTTAGACATAAATTCGCTGCGGCGCTGGCGAAGGGCCAGAGGCGCGACCGCACGCAGGTCGTCAACGGTGGCTGTCGTGCGTCCGTCAGCGGCGGCATAAGCGCGCGCGGCTTCAAACATGGTGTATTCAGCCCGGTGCGAGTCAACCTGAAGTTCGCCAACCAACCGCAGACCGAGATCGAGCGCGGCGTCTGCGACCTGCGTGTCCTTGAGCAGTTCACGCGCGATGAGGATGTCTTCCAGCACTTCAGTGGTAGCTGCCTCGTACTGGCGGATAAACTGCGTCGGGTTGCGGCGGAAGGCGCGCACCCGCTGGTAGACTTCCAGCCGTTCCTGCTTGTCGATCAGCCCCCGCACGTTGACGCGCAGGCCGAAGCGATCCAGGATTTGCGGACGCAGGCGGCCTTCTTCGGGATTCATCGAGCCGATCAGCACAAAACGCGAGCGATAAGTGCCGACCATCGCGCCGCGCCGCACGGTGTAGCTGCCCTGGGCCGCCGCATCGAGGATCGCGTCCACAATATCATCATCCAGCAGGTTGACCTCATCCACGTACAGCAGGTTGTTGTCCGCCCGCGCCAGAATTCCCTTTTCCAGCCGCACCTGATTTTTCTGGACGGCGATGCGTTCATTGATTCCGCCGACGACATCCTCCAGGCGGGCGTTAAGCGGCAGTTCAACCAGCTTGACCGCCTCGAAGTGCGAAACAGATTGCCCCGCGTGGAATTTTTCATAGCAGTCCGGGTACAGCATCCTGGCGAGGTCGTTCTTCAGGTCTTCTGCCAGCACGCCTTCCTCGCAGTCGCTGACTTCCACATCCGGCAGGATACCGGTCACACTGCGAACAGCGGTGGTTTTGCCCGTCCCACGCGGGCCGATCAGCAGCACGCCGCCGATCGTGGGATTGATCACGGCCAGCATCAGGGCGATGCGCATCTCCGTTTGCCCGACAATTGCCAGAAAGGGGAACGGGCGATGTTCGGCGATGCCGAGATCAGGCGCGGCGGCTTCCAGCACCGGCTTCGCGCCGATCTCATACAGCATCCGCAGCAGCGCGGAGGGTTTAGCTGGGCCGGGGGTTGCCTCACTGCTCATGACGTCTGTTGTTCCGTCGCGCGCTGCTGTTTGCGATATTCCTGGCGCGCTCTGGCGCGTTCTGCCCGGCGTTTATCCTCGTCCGTCTCGTAGATCAGCGGCGGCACAGGCGTCGGTTGGCCGCTTTCGTCCAACGCCACGAATACAAGATAAGCCACATTGGTGATGCTCGATGTCCCCAGCAGCGGATTCTCGGCGGCGACTTCGACCCTTACCTCCATCGACGTGCGCCCGACATAGGTGAGTTCTGCCATGCAGGTGACAAACATTCCGACGCGGATCGGCTCGATAAACGTCATCGAGTCCATTGCTACGGTTACGGTAGGCCGCCCACCGTGGCGCATGGTCGCCAGGCCGCCCGCTTCATCCACCATTTTCATGATCACGCCGCCGTGGACATTACCCAATCCGTTGGTGTCCTGCGGCCCCATAAGCGCGCTTAATGTGACGCGCGAGTCGGCAATTCGTTTTCCGGGCACTTCGTTCATACGCAGTCCAGTTCTGGTTCGCCGCGCTGTTCACGAGTCTAACACATTCGCATAGATTTGTTGAAGATGCGCAGCCGATCGCTCCCAGGTAAACCGCCGCGCCTGTTCAAGACCTCGCCGGGTCAGGGTGTTGCGCAGGTCGGTGTCATCCAGCAACTGACAGATTGCCGACGCGATTTCCTCAATCTGGTAGGGGTCAACCAGCAGTGCGGCCTCACCGGCTACTTCGGGCAGCGATGATACATTCGAGGTAATGACCGGTACGCCGGACGCCATCCCCTCAAGCACTGGGAAGCCAAAACCCTCATACAGCGACGGAAACACGACCATTTCCGCGCCGCTGTAAAGCGATGGCAAATCCACATCGTCCGCGAAGCCGATCAGATGGACATAGCCGCCTAATCCACTCGCATCGATAGCCGCGTAGATTGGATCGTCCAGCCAGCCTTTCCCGCCCGCGATGACCAGATCGACGTCATAACCCTGCTCGCGCACCAGGGCCAGTGCCTGGATCAGGCGGACGTAGTTTTTGCGCGGCTGCACGGTGCCCACGGTGAACAGATATGGTTTGGCGGGAATGTGATATTTGCTTCTCGTAGTCAGCAATAAATGGCCGGAAGGGAAAAAACGCGGGTCAACTCCACTCAGGAGTACCGTGACCTTGTCTGTCGGTACGTCGTAAAGCGCAATGAGGTCGTCTTTGGTGGCCTGTGAGTCTGCCAGAATATGATCAGCGGCGCGCGCAGAGCGGGGGACAACGACGTTCAGATAGGCGCGCAGGCCGGGCGTGGCGGTGTCTGGCACGCGGATAAACGACAGATCGTGAACGGTGACAATAGTGCGCGTGTGTTTGCGAGTGGGTGGCAGCACAAAATCTGTCGCGTGGAACAGATCGACAGCGCCCGTAAATACCTCCACCGGCAGTGCGACCCGCGCCCGATGCCATACGCGCGCCAGCCACGCCGGTGTCAGCCGGGTTGAACGCCATAAAAAATTCGCAGCCGGGGCAGGGGGGAGATCGCGCCGCGCCGTGCCAGCCACAAAGAGACAATAGGCCGTGTGCCTGTCCTGCCGCGCAAGCGCCGTGACGAGATCGCGGACGTAGCGTCCAATGCCGCCACCCTGTTCATAGGCAGGTGTGTAATCGATGGCGATGCGGTTCAATTCAACTTACGTCGTTGTACGTCCAGTGCCGGTTGGCGAAGTAATTCCACAGCATAATTACCGCCATGCCGATCAACTGCGCGACGATCGTGCCAAGTTTGCCTTCCGCCGCTTCGCCGGGCAAATACTCCGGTCGGAAATTCTGAACCAGCGGAAGCACCAGCGGCCACAGCAGATGGCCGAGGGGAAACGACGCAGAAGTCACCCATATCGCACGGACGATGCCGCCGCTGACGCTGATCAGCGTGAACTGCGCCAACTGTCGCCGCATGGACCGTGTGCGCGAGTCAGGATAGACCCACAGCCGGGTCCAGATAAAATTATTCAGCACCGCCATCGCAAAGGCAATACTGGTAGCGAGCGTCACGTTGAAATAAAGCTTGCTGCCATCGGTGGCGTTGGGCGGCAGAATAGTGGCCTGAAGGACGATCAACATGCCGAAATCGATTACTGCGCCGCTGGCTCCCACAATAGCGAATCGAAGAAAGCGCTCCACTTCTTTGGACTTTTCTCCAAAGCGGCTGGCGATAATCACGATCGGCGTATCGAGGGGGTTGCGAAAGGCCCGTTTGCCGGGCACGGCGGCGTCCTCAACTGTGTTGACCATTCGACCCATTGATGTTCATCCTTAAGCGAGACCCGTAAGCACAGCCCGACGGCCTGTGTGTTCGTGAAGCACGGCCAGCAGACCGAACATCACGCCGAGATGTAGAAACACATTATTGACGTAAAGGTTATCCGTCAGGCTGTGAACTGCCAGGTACGTCCATGATCCCAATAGCCCAACCGCCAGGCAGCGACCGATCACGTCAGGGCTGCGCCTGGCACGCCATGTAAACCAGAATATTGTAAACCACAGTGAGAAATACAAAAGAAGCCCAATAATGCCAGTCTCTGCCCAAACGTTCAAGTAGTAATTGTGCGCGTGGCCCAATGGCTCGTCCCAGTAAAGCAGGCGATACTGTTCATAAGCGACTTCGTAATTGCCGAAGCCAACACCCAGCCAGGGATGCTGGCGCGCCATGTTGATCGCGGCCTGCCAGTGCGCCACTCGCTCGATCACAGCATAATTCTCGCTGTTAACGTCTACACCGCGCACATCAAGGGTGGAAAACAAGTCCTGCGTCGCGCTGTTGATCCGCTGCGCGATCGACGCCGGCACAAGGCCGCTCTGCCCGATCCCCAGCGCCCCGGCGATGGCGATCGCCCCGATCGCAGCTCCCTGCCACCAGCGGCGCGGAAACGCCACGATGAGGACGAACATTGAGACCGCGAAACTGAGCCATGCACCTCGACTCCAGGAGAAAATCACTCCGCCGGCGATCAGCCCTGCCGCCAGCCCATAGAACCCCGCCAGCAGGGCGTCGCCCCAACGAAGGCTGCCCCGATTCCGCCACCCGGTCATCACCCGCAGCGAGTGGCCCACAGCCATCATCACGCTGATCGGCACGATCAGTCCCATAAAACCGCCGAAGGGATTCGGCTGGCCGAACGTGCCAAACGCGCGGAAAAATCGCCCTTCCACCAGCAGATGATCCGCGCCGCTGCCACCGAAGAAGATATAGGCGCCGATCAGCGCGTTGGCTGTGGCTGCCGTAACCAGTGCCAACACGATCCATTCCCACCGTCGCTCGCGGGCTGAATCCAGAGTCAGCAGACACAGCGCCAGGATCAGCACCCACTTCAGCCATTCGTTAAGCCAGGCGGCCAGTGAAAACGCCGTAAACGCGCTCAGGCCAGAGGCGGCGACGAAACCAATGAGTGGCATAATCACGGGCGACCACGGCACATTAAGCAAGCGGCCCTGAACCAAAACGCGACGTACACTCCACGCTGCGCCGAGAATCAGCACGGTAATCTGGCCGATTTCAAGAGGAGTCTGATAGTCGGCCTCGGTGGCGATCAGCGTGCGCATCGGCGCGAGAGTCAGCAGGACAGGGAAGGCGGCTAGGGGAGAGATGATCAGCGCCGCGCCGAGGATCATCATCGCCAGCAGAAATACTGAAGCAGGGATCGGCAGGGTGGCGATCATCAGGCCGGCAGCAGCAGCGGCCACCGGCCTGATCAGGCGACCTGCGGGGGAAGATCGCGGGGCAGACGAGGCAGAGCGGATCACAGCACGACTTGGCGGAAGTATTCCAGCGTATGCTGAAGCCCCTCGGCCAAATCAACCTTCGGTTCCCAGCCGAGAATGGCGCGTGCGCGAGTAATGTCTGGCTGCCGGGTTTGCGGATCGCCCTTGATGCGCTCATCACGATAGACGATACCGGCAGGATTATCGGTTAACTGATTGATCACCTGGGCGAATTCGAGGATCGTCAGTTCACGTGGATTACCAATGTTGACCGGCTCATGATAATCGGACATCAGCAGGCGATAGATGCCTTCGATCAGATCGCTGACGTACTGGAAGCTGCGTGTCTGCTTACCGTCGCCGTAGACCGTCAGCGGCTCCGAACGCAGGGCCTGCCCGATAAAGTTCGGCACGACGCGGCCATCATCCAGACGCATCCTCGGCCCATAGGTGTTAAAAATGCGGACGATGCGCGTATCGACGCCGTGAACGCGGTGATAGGCCATCGTCAGCGCTTCGGCATAACGTTTCGCCTCGTCGTACACGCCGCGTGGCCCGATGGTATCGACGTTGCCGACGTAAGTTTCCTTCTGCGGGTGTTCCAGCGGGTCGCCGTAGATTTCGGAGGTCGAAGCCAGGATAAACTTCGCGTGTTTAGCCAGCGCAAGACCGAGCGCATTGTGTGTGCCCAGCGCGCCCACCTTCAGGGTCTGAATCGGGAATTTGAGATAATCGATCGGGCTGGCGGGCGAGGCGAAGTGCAGTACGGCATCGATTGACCCACTGACATAAATATAGTTGGTGACATCATGCTTGATGAACGAGAAGCTCGGATTACCGACCAGATGCTCGATGTTGCGTGTGTTTCCGGTGATCAGACTGTCCATCGCAATGACGGTATGCCCTTCAGCCAGAAAGCGATCGCAAAGATGAGAGCCGAGAAAGCCTGCTCCGCCGGTGATCAGGACACGCAAGGTTCGCCCCCTACTGGATGGTGACAATAAGCAATCGGCGCGGATTGTACCATCAGCACCGGCAGGATGTATAGCGGGATCAAAATCGGGAAGTTAGACGCTGACCTGGCTGATCTGGGCTTCGCCGGTCTCGCGTAAATCCTGAAGCTGGCGCTGGAATTCTGCGCGGAAGGCGTTGAACTGCGCTTCATCTGGCAGGCACAGCATGATCTTGCGCACCACACGCAGGTCTTCAAAGGTAAAGTCGATGATCTTCATGAGCATCGTGGTGGCGCAGTTCTCAACCGGGTAGCCAAGTGCGCCGACCGAGATGGCCGGGAGCGCGATCGATTTCAGGCCGTTATCTTCCGCCAGCGACAGGCACAGCCACGTCACGTTACCGAGCTTGCCGCGTTCTGCGCCTTCGCCCCAGCGTGGGCCGACAGCATGAATGATCTTGCGCACCTCTGGCAGATCGCCAGCGTCTGTGATCGCCGCAGAGCCAACATCGCACCAGCCGATGTCTGCGGTTTGCGCCACGACACTGCGGCCAGCCAGCGAGGCCAGGCGCGGCTCTACGGTGAGGTTAGGATCCGTCACCGTGACAAGGCCATCCACCGGCAGGGTGAGCATGTCCCCCTGCACGATCTGGATCGTTACCTTGTTGATCTTGGCCTTCATCGCCTGCGTCTCCATTGACCGTATCACATATTACACCATTTTTTAACCAGTTTCGTCAATGGAACTCGTGTTCTGTATTGAGATGCAGGCTGCCAGAAGAAACATCCAAATGATAGCAAGGTCGATCACGAACACACTGTTATCGACCAACCCATGGGCCAGCAGATTAATCATGCTGCCGAGTATACCGACCATGACCGCCATTTCCAGAGGCTGATCGGGCCGGATTTGCTGATAAGCCCGTAAACCGCGACGCCAGAATGCGCCCTGCACCACTATCAGTGTGAGCATACCCGGCAGGCCGAGCCGTGTCCAGTAATCCAATAGTATGTTATGCGGATGGGACAGGGACGGGTCTTCCCAGGCATCCGGCAGGATATACTGCCCCCGAAAGGCGTACAGGAATTGATCCAGCCCCAGGCCGGTCAGCGGTCGATCCTGAATCGCCTGAACTGCGCTCTGCCAGACGCGAATGCGGGCAAAGGTTGTACCTTCGGTAAAATTCAACGCGCGCTCGAATCGGGGGAATTGCAGCGCCAGGAAAAGGGCAGCGGTGAACACCATGCCCAGGGTGATTATCGGGATTACGGCACGGCGTCGGTAGATCAATGCCAGCGCCGCCGTGATCGCTGCCGGGATGCCGATAAACAGCGCCCCCACGCTCTGGCTGAGGATCGCAGTCACCAGCAGCAGGGCAAGTGCAACTTTTGAGGCCGTTTGCCGCCGACGATCCACCCTCAGCAGGCTGAACGCGAGCAGGAAAGGCACGCAGCGCCCGATCAACAGACCGACGTTGTTCGGCGAGCCATATACGCTGGCTAACCGCCGCGCGCCGTCCTCCGCCGTGATAATCGCCTCCCCGCGCACATACATGACCCACCCGATCGCGCATACGATCACAGCCGCCAGCAGCAGCAGATCGATCAACAGCAGCAGAGTGCGGCGATCTCTGATCGTCATCCGCAGCATCAGATAAAACAAGGCTGGTTCCACTATCAGCGTGCGTAGTTCAGTCACCGCCGCCGGGGGATACCGATCTGCCCATGTCACAGACAGCGCGCCGATCAGTACCCACGCCAGGACGCCGAAATCGATCAGATTCAAACGTCGCAGTAGGCCGCGCAGCGTTGGCGCAGCAAACTGACTGACACGGGTCTGCCATGACTCCGCCCAGTCATAAATTGTCCGTGCCATCCACGCCGCCAGGGTGATCAGGAGGATCACCTCTGCGATCGGAAAAGCGAATGTGTACAGTTCCACTGGGAACAGAAAAAAAGGCGACCAGAACAGCGTGAGGCCCAGGCCCAGTTCGACCCGGTGAAAGCATAGCACGAACAGAATCACCCCGGCAGCCAGGGTGATCATCATGCCGGGTTCGATGTAGATCAGCCCGGCAGTCAGCATAGACAGCACAATCTGCACCGGTTCGCGCCGGAACAGCGGCGGCGCGGCGTCCGTCCACGTCAGCAGCATCCCCCCCATCAGTGCCACTGACGCGAGACCACCGGCGGCCAGCGCGCGGGCCTGATTGAGGCGGCGGTTTAAGGGCTGGAAAGCGTTGGGGATGGCGGCCCAGTTGATCTGCCAGGCCGCGACCATCACACCGACGGCGGCGGCGACGGCAGTCAGCCAGGCGATCGCGATCTGGCGGTTGTAAGGCGCGCGCAGATCGCCATCGCTCACCGCGTAGCCGATCAGCGGCCATCGGCTTTGCGCTTCGTCCGGGATTAATTCATCCGCAATGAGTTCGAGCGTATATGTGCTGAGAAGCAGACCGCGCGCTGCCGGCACAAGCGCAATTTCCGGTTCCAGCGTGTCGCTTGTCAGCAGGATGTAGGGATTGCCGTCCGCATCATGGGGAGCGGCATTGGCTCGCTGACCCTCGATCCTGGGATACAACCACGCGACGAAATCATCCTCGCGCAGCAGCAGGGAAATATCGCGTCCGCTGAAGTCGAACTGCGCTCGGCTGTCTTCCACCCAGCCAATATCTGCCCCCAGCGCGCTGAACGTCCACACGCCGGAATAGCGTGCGAACGACGTTTGCGCGGGGAACAACCCGTTCGACGCGGCGATGATCGGCGGGCGCGCTGCCAGCAGCGCCCACAACGCCGTGGGCTGATCATCAGCGTCGATCACGGCAAATCCCCAGCGCGGATCATCCGGCGGGGCGTTGGGCTGCCACTGATTCAGGATCAATCCGCCGACCCACGGCCATTCGCGTTGAGCGCGATCCAGCCCGGCGGCGGTAAATTCCACCTGCTCGGTGGTGCTGACCTCGCCCCAGATCGACGGTTCGCCAGCCCACTCCGGCAGCAGGGCGTTCCAGCCCCAGTGCGAGGCCCACAGCGCCTTGTGGCTGTCTCCGTGTGCTACCATCACCTCGCGCAGCGCGATCATCCGCGAAAAGTTGAGTGTATCTGCTCTCACGACCCGATCCAGCGGCGAGAACTCAAATCCATAAGGTTTAGCTGCCGCCGCGTCCAAAAACTCACCTGCGCCGTGAACATAAAGCTGTTCCAGAAACAGCACATCGCTGATGTTGTCCGGCCCGATTTCAACAGTAGGTGCCAGGCCAGCAGCGATCACGGTGGCCCGGGGGTCGGCGCTGTGAACAGCCTGGTACGCCCCGGAAAGCAGCGCGGTATAGTCGGCGGCGCGCGGCGCTAATCCACCCCATGCTGTCAACAGATTTGGCTCGTCCCATATCTGATAATAATCGATGCGGTCGCCGTAACGGGTGGCGAACACGCCTGCAAAATCCGCAAACGTGCTGTGATCAGCGGGCGGCGTAGTAAAATCCTGCGGCGATCGCGCGTCCCTGGCCCATGATGGCGTGGTGAACAGCACCGCAACCAGTTGCAGCGAGTCGGTCTCAGCGACGGCCTCGACGATCGCATCTGTTTCTTCCCAGACATATTCACCGGCTGCGGGTTCGATCGCGTTCCAGGCAAAGATGTGCCGCACCCAGATCACGCCCGCCTGCTCCATCCAGGCCAGATGCTGCGCGAGTTCGTCCGGTTCATATTGTCCGAGATCGGCGTTGACGCCCAGCAGCGGCCCACGAAACGGCAGAGCGAACGTCTTTGTCGGGTCGATATAACCACGAAGCTGAAAATCGCGTTCCTGCTGTGTCGCCAGGGCCGCTGTTATGCTGCCTGCCAGCGCCATTAATGTTGCGATCAGCAAAAGGTGGGTGCGGGTGAGCATCCGGCGGCCTATCGCGTCCAGACAGGCCGGGACGCGCCGCCGTCAAGCGTCAACTGGTCGGACAGATCGGTCTCGACATCGACTACCCACAGATTGCCGTTGTAAATGAACGCGATCTGTCGCCCATCAGGACTCCAGGCAAAGGTCTGCGCGCGGAGGCCGGGCTGTCCACTCGGCGGGAACACCGTCCGCGCGTTGCTGCCGTCCCGGTCGGCTACGATCAGATCATACTGCCCGGTGAAGCTGTCATCCCATTCCCGCGCGCGCAGATAGGCCAGCCGAACCCTGGGGAAGGGCTGACCTTCGGCGGGGATTGCGGGCGAGAACTGCGGCGCAGACCAGATGCCGGCGCGGGCGACGACGCTTTCTGCGGCAAAGGTCGCGTCGGCGGCGGCCACAGCCACGTGAAAGACTGGGCTGTCTTCCGGCGTCTCATTCCCGATCGGGTCGCCGTGAACAGTCGTCGTCAGAAGCTGGCTGTCCGGCGTCCATGAGACGGTGGTCAGCCATGCCCATTCGTTGGACGTGGTGAAGTGCGCGAAGCTGAGCAGCGGTGGGCCGAACTGACGGTTCTCAAAATCTACCAGGCCCACAGCCTCGGCGTTGACGTAGGCCAGCCGCTGGCCGTCTGGGGACCATTTGAAGTTCGTCCCCCACCAGCTGAACAACCCCAACGCGGATCGCGGCAGCACTTCTTCCAGATCAAAGGCTTCGCCTGTCAGGGGGTCGATGCGCATCGTCCACAGGTCGTTATAGGCCAGCCAGCCTCCGCCTGTCAGGCTGGTTTCACCCAGGGAAAAACTGATCCGGTTCGCTTCACCGGGAACCCAATCCGCGTAGAGTACATCCTGCCAGCGCAGCGCGATCGGCGTCGGGTCAATCTGGCTGATGTCCGAGATCAGCATGAGACGGTTGAAAGCGCTGTCACCTTCGCTTTCTATCGCTTCTACTGTGTACAGAAGCATCCGCCCATCGTTGGACAGCGAAAAGACACGCGAATCCAGACCGCTGACCGCACTGAGCGGACGCCGCTGGCTGCTGCTGCCCTGAATGATCCAGGCGCTGCCATTGTTGATGTATGCCAGCGTTCCGACGACCGGTACCGGATCAAGCTGTGTGGTTGGCCCGATGCCAATAATCTCGTTCTGAACGGGTTGGATTTCATCACGCCGGGTTTCCACCCGCGCTTCAACCTGGCCGTTGGCGAGTGTCACGCGGAAGCAGACGCGCCGAACGCCTTCCCGCCCGGTCTGAAGGATCACCTCCTCGCCCGGCTCCAGACCTTCCATCAGCCGTTCGTCCGACTCCGGTGGGATCATTTCCTCGACGCATTCCTCTTCTTCCACAATCCGCGTGATCGTGATCACCATCTCATTGCTGATCTGGGTTACGTCGGGCGGCTCAATGCGATCCAATGGGCCGCGTTCCACATCGATCTCGCGCAGAAACTGAGCGACCGTGACAGGTTGGTTGTAACTGTAGACCTGTTCGCGCCCATCGACGCGAACGGTGATGTAAATCGGCGGAGCCTCAGCGACAGGCGTGCAGCTTGCCGCCAGCAGGGTGCTGAACAGCATCAGGAAAATCGCATAGTGTTTCATAAAGCGGATGGTAGCATGAGTCGGATCGAGCGGCAATTCTCAGCGGCGCTGCAAAAGATAGATACGGGGATGCAGCCCTCGCAGGTCAACGCGCTGTGAAGTGATCAGAGTCCACGGGGCGGCATCCGCCAGCAGCGTATCCATAAGCCGAATTTCGTGCGTGATCAGGGCGAATCTCGCGCCAGGTTGGGCGATTCGGGCCGCTTCACGCAGGACGCCCGGATAAAGCCTGACGTTTTCCTCATGAGAACCGGTATTCTGGCCGAAAGGGAGGTCGGCGCACAGCGCGTTGACGCTGGATGACGGCAGCGGCATTTGTGTGATGTCGGCTTGCAGCAGCGTGATCCGCCCACGGAGGCGACCGGCCTGAATGTTTTCTCTCGCACTTTCCAGGATTGCGCGATCACGATCGACCCCGATCAGTCCCCGCGCAGGGCCACTGAAGGCACGTTCGATGAGCAGCGTCCCTGAGCCGCACGCCAGGTTAACAAACTGATCGTCCGGCGCAGGCTGCATCCGTCGAATCATGGCGTAAGCTGTTGGCGCGTTGAGCGCGGCCTCGTAGTGACGAACGCGCCACGGTCGCACGGAAAGAGGTCTTGGCGTCAGGCGGATCAATACGTCCCAGCCCTCCGCCGACCGGCGAACGCGGAGGTGCAGATCGCCCGCCTCTGTTGTTAGGCTTAACCCGGTTAGTGTCGCAATTTCTTCCTTAAGTCGCTGCATCACGCTGGACTCTTCGCCTGCCGCGCTCAGCGAGAAGGTGCGGAATGTCCCTGCGGGCGATAATCTTCGCACATCGACGATCGCAGTGATCAGGCGCTGGAAGTGCTGGTGTCCGAGCAGCGCGCGGGGTCTCGGCACAGGAAAATGCAGCACAAGATACACGGCCACCACCGACCGGAGCGTGTTGAGGCGCTTCAGATCGCCTGATGCGGTGAACTGCAAGCCATTTTTTGCCGTGCCCACCGGCGTCAGGCCATGCTGCCGCAGCTCTTCTGTGACCGTGCTCTCTAGGCCAGCGGCAAATTCTGCCTCAAACAGCGCATCATCAAGGATCAGCATGGTTATCTCATCACATCCGCTTAAGGAGAACAAATATAAAGATGCGCGGCGTAGGTATAAATACCAGAAAAAAGAATGCCCTCCCGGGGAGGGCACTCTGAGTTGTGGAGGTGCTGAGTCTACTGGAATATCGTGCTGTTGATCGCCCGGAGCAGGCTCAGGAAATATGTGTTGCGGGCGTTGGCTCCATACTGCGGATTAGCCGAGATAAAACCAGCCCCTTCCGGCGCGACGCTCGGCAGATTATCACCACCCAGTCCCGATGAGGGCAGTTCATTGAGCGCGCGCCACTGATTGAACAGCGGCACGTCGTTATCGTCTGCCACGGTGATGATGGCATTATTGATCGCGTCGGTCTGCGCGCGCACGGTGTCGTCACCCGCAACCGGGATCACCGTCGCCAGCACCGGGATCACGCCGGCGTTGATCGCTTCCTGCACGATGGTGTCGAGATTGGCCGTAAATTCGTCCACGCCGGTCATGTCCGTCACATCGTGATAACCGATATTGATCAGGACGATAGCGGGCCGCGTTATGCGAAGTTCGCAGGCGATCAGGGTTTCGCCAGCGGCGCAGTCGGCGCTGAAGTCGGTGCCGGGGCGCAGCAGATCGGCGGCGTTCAGACCGTCGGCAGCGGCGATACTGTCGCGGCTGAAACTGACGATGCCATCGCCATTGTCGGTGGCATATTGTGTAATTGTGTCCTGAAGCTCGGCGGCAGACGGATCGACCACGTAGGTTCCGCTGGCAGCGAACGGATCAAGGAATGTGGACAGTTCTGCGGTCTGATCGCCGACGACGGCAAACACATTCTGGCGATTGCCCAACGCCGCGCCACTTTCAAAGATCGGTCGCAGTGCCGCGCGCAGTTCATCGAGGTTTTCAGGCAGGATCGGCGTCGTTGCGGCGAGGCTGTCCTCTTCCTCCTCCGTGGGCGTAATCGTCTGCGGTTCGCTGCTGGCGGTCTGGCCGGCGCTGTCGGTGACGGTCGCCGTCACGACATAATCCTGACCCGGCGTGAAGGTGTGCGAGGTGGTCTCGCCCGCGCTGGTCGTGCTGTCGCCGAAATCCCATGTCACCGTATATGGAGGCGTGCCGCCAGCCGGTGTCGCTGTGAAATCGAACGTGCCGGGTACGCTCTCGACGAAGATGAACGTGATGCTGAGCGGATCCGCCACCGGCGCGACGGCGACCTGCTGCGTCGCATTCCCGCTCTGGCCTGCGCCATCCGTTACGGTCAGTATCACATTATAAGTTCCATCGGTGGCATAGGTGTGGCTGATTGTCTCGCCCGTGTCTGACGTGCCATCGCCGAAATCCCAGGAGAAGGTATACGGCCCGGTTCCACCCTGGACGCTGCCGGTGAAATCGATGGTCAGCGGCGCGGCGGCAGGGAACGCCTCAAAGCTGACCGCCAGCGGTGTCAGTTCGATCGTCACGACGTCGCTGTCGGTAGCGGTGATTCCAGTGCTGTCCGTAGCCGTGACAGTAACCGTGTACGACCCCGGCGCAGCATAGGTGTGGCTGACCAATTCACCGGTTTCCGATGTGCCATCGCCGAAATCCCAGGTGAAGGTATACGGACTGCTCCCGCCGGAGGCTGCCGCGCTGAAGTCGAAACTCAGCGGGCCAGTCGGCGCAGCGCTGAAATCAACTGTGAGCGGCGCGGCGGGGGCAGTAGGGGTCACCTCGCGGTTCACCGTCACCGTTTCGCCAACGGCGTCGGTCACGGTCAACTGCACGCCGTAAGTATTGGCTTCCGTATACGTATGCGACACCGTTTCGCCCGTCCCTTGTGATCCATCGCCAAAGTCCCAGGTGAAGCTGTACGGGGCTGTGCCACCGGCGGCGGTCGCGGTGAAATCGATCGTCAGCGGCGTGGATTCACTAAACGTGAAATCGGCGGTCAGAGGAACCGGAGCGGGACTGGCCGTAATGTCCTGTGCCACGCTGATACTGGCTCCCGCGCTGTCTGTGACGGTGAGCGTGACCGTGTATGCGCCGTCCGCCGCATAGGTGTGAGCCGTCGCTTCTCCCGTGCCAGTGGTGCCATCGCCGAAGTCCCAGGCGAATGTGTACGATCCGCTGCCGCCGCTTGCGTTGGCGTCAAAGTCGAATTGCAGCGGGGCGGCTTCATTGACGACGAAATCTGCGCTGAGGCTTTGAGGCGGCGCAGCAGCGGTGAGCAGTTTCTCGACCGTAAAAGTGTCTCCGGCAGCATCAGTAATCGTCAGCGCAACCGTGTAATCGCCTGGCTGTGCATAGGCAGTCATGGCGTTCTGGCCGGAACCGGTCTGACCATTGCCGAAATTCCAGTTGAAGGTGTACGGCGGTGTCCCGCCCGACGCTGTGGCGCTGAACTCGAAGCGCGTTTCACTGACCGGGATGATGGTAAAGTCGCCTGTTAATTCGGTAACTTCGCCAACTTCCTCGCTGACAATGATCTCCAACGCGAAGCTGTCTGACAGGTCTTCATCTTCATTAGTGACAGTCAGTTCCACCGTATATCGGCCCGCTTCGGCGAATTCGTGAGTAAAGCTCGGCGCGCTGGTGTCGCTGGTCGTGCCGTCGCCAATGTCCCAGGCGTAGGTCAGATTGTCGCCGGCGGACTGGTTGGTGAACGTCACGAGCAGCGGAGCGGGGCCGCTGATCGGGCTGGCTGCAAACTGCGCGTTCGGTGGCACGAGGGCCGGAAGGGCGGTGATCGTGCCGGTAGCGGTATCAAACAAGTCGCCGTTGCCGACAGTCAGCGTGACCGTATATGTTCCGGGGCCTGTGTATTCGTGAGTGATGGTATCTTCGGCCCTGTCGCTGGTTGTGCCATCGCCGAAGTCCCACAGGACGCTGTCCACCTCGCCCTGTGACGTATTGCGGAAGGTGGCGGTAAACGGCGCGCGACCGGACGATTCCCCTTCTATCTCAAAACTGGCTTCTGGGGCGTCTTCTGGCGCAACCGCGCTGACGGTGATCTCTGCGGTGTCCTGCCCGCCGTCGCCGCTGACAGTCAGACGGACAGTGTATTCTCCCGGTTCGGCGAAGGTATGCAGCGGGTTTTGGAGGATGCTGTTCTGGCCGTCGCCAAAGTCCCAGAAATAGGCATCGATATCGCCGGTGGAGGTGCTTTCAAACTGCACCGTCACGGGGGCGTCAGCTTCGATAGGTGTGTCTGGCAGGAACGACGCGACGGGCGGCGGCACCTGTGGGTTTGAGACCGTGACCTGGGTCGTCGCGGTCGATGCGCCGCCAGGACCGGCCACCCGCAGGATCACCGTGTAGGTTCCGACAGTGGTATAGCGGTGGGTCACATCGCGCTGAGTGCTGCTTGTGCCGTCACCGAAGAGCCATTCGTAACTGGTAATCTCACCGCGTGACTGATTGGTGAATGTGACATCCAGCGGTGCAGGCCCGGTTAAGGGGCTGGCGCTGAAGGCCGCGGCGGGTGGGTTGGCGCTTTGTACGATGACCTGGCTGGAGACATTGGCCGATCCGCCCGGCCCGCTGACGGTCAGGGTGACGATGTAGCTCCCCGGCGTGGCGAAGGTATGGGTCGGGTTGGGTTCGTTGCTGCCGCTGCCATCGCCGAAGTTCCAGCTGGTGGCTGTGATCTGCCCGCTGGACAAATTGGTGAAGCGCACTACCAGCGGCGCGTTGCCAGATGCGCGATCCTGCGTGAACGCGGCGATCGGGCGCGGGACTGAAGAGGTGGCCGTGGGCTGCGCGGTCGGGGCAGCAGGTGGAATGTTCTGCACGCGGACGTTGCTCACCAGAGTGCGGAGTTCGCTGCCATCGCGCAGGAAAACCCGCAGACGCAGTTGATACAGCCCATCCGGTGAATTAGAGGTGCGTGTATCCCAGACATCCAGCACGGAAGGGGCGGCAACGGGTGTGCGCACTACACCTCTGACTGCCGGATACCACAGGTTCGGGTTGTCCATCGGTCCGAATTCAACCTGATATTGCAGGAAATTCGGATGGCTGGCCGCGCCGACGATCTGTACCGTTCCGGCCACGACATTGCCCGGCGCTGGTGACTGGATATAAATGCTGAGGGGTAATCCGGTCGCAGTGGGCAGAAGGATGGGGCGGGCGGAGATGGCCGTTGAGATCGGGCGCTGCGTGGGGGCGGGAAGCTGCGTCACCGGCCTTCCTGTTGGCACACCGCCGGGTGTACGGGTTGCAAACGCCTGTCCGGTAGCCCGTGCGGTTTGCTCGATGTCCTCTTCCGTTTCAGGCGCGGCGCGCAGATTGCATGCGCCGACTACCATCGCTATCAGGAGCATTAGGGTAAGAAAAAATAATGCTCCAGGTTGAGTCCTGGCTTTCATCAATATTGCCTTTCGCCAAGCTGCAAATTACAATGGTCTTGGATGAACATTATAGCCAAGATCAGACCTTGCAACCTGACGCCTGGGCTGTGATCGCTGTACTGGGACTGAAGTCCCCGACGGCTCGGCTCAAAAGATGCCTGTGCTCATCGTGCTTGTCCGCAATTAGCGCTGGTGATACACTCCAATTATGGTTAAAGTACTCATTGTCGATGACGAACAGGCGATCCGTGATGCGCTGGCGCGTAAGCTGAAGCGCGAGAATTTTGAGGTCACGCTGTGCAGTGATGGTCTGGAAGGCCTGCGGGCGTTCCACGGGTCACGCCCTGATCTGGTGGTGCTGGATATCGTGATGCCGGGTGGGATGGATGGGCTGACGGTCTGCCGCCGCATCCGCGAGGTGGCTGATACGCCTGTTATGATGCTTTCTGCCCAGGCGGTGACTGAGGATGACGTGATCGAAGGGTTGAACGCTGGCGCCGATGAGTATCTGATCAAACCTGTGCGGCTGAATGAGTTTGTGGCGCGGGTTCGCGCCCTGCTGCGGCGTTCTCAGGTCGCAGTCAGCGAGTCGGAGCAGGGTTACAACGATGGCTATCTGAGCATCGACCTGCACCGGCGGCATGTGCATGTAGACGGGCGCAAGGTGCATCTGACCCCAACGGAGTTCAAGCTGCTTGCGGTTCTGCTGGAAAATGCTGGCCGCGTGGTCTCGCAGCGTGATCTGCTGGAACAGGTCTGGGGACAGGAATACGTAGACGACATTTACTACCCGCGCGTGTATGTCAGCCAGCTTCGGCGCAAAGTTGAACCTGACGTGACCAACCCGGTCTATATTCTGACAGAACATCGGATCGGGTATCGCTTTGAAAAGCAGCTTCAGAAACCCCGTAAAGATTAGATACGCAGGACCTCATTCGTGGTAACGCTGAATGCGTTGACCTTATTGATCAACAGCCTGACTCTGGCCCTGGCGCTGGGATTTCTGGTGATCATTCTGTGGCACGACGCGCGAAAAGAACTGCATCAGTTTTTTGCCATTTTCCTGCTGTTCGTGGGCTTCTGGAACGTCGGGAGCCTGCTGGTCCAAGCGGCCCTGCTGCCAGATATTGACTTTATCCTCCCCGAACTGGCGCTGACGATCCTGGAGCTTGGTTTTTCCGGCTCCAGTGTAGCAATTTACGTGCTGGTCACGATGCTGGTTGGGGTGCAGATCAGCCAGTTTCGCGCTTTGGCCTTTGCCAGCCTGAGCCTGATCATTGGTTATCGCGTGTTTCTGTTTATTGCGCAGACGCCGCTGCTGTCCGACTCGCAGGCTTCCGTCCTCGATTTCCGCTTCGACCCCCTGTTCCTGGCGTTCTACCTGATCTTTGACGGCTTTACACTCTATCTGTTGTGGCGTTATCGCCGCAAAATTCGGTCGCGCGGGTTGATCAGCGGGATCATGATTTTTCTGATCGGCCAGAGCTTCACATTTGCCAATCCCGAACTGGTGATCGCGTCCATATCGACCTCGGTCAGTTCGGTCGGTGCGCTGATACTCAGTTTTGCCATTCTTCAGCAGGAGATCATGACGCCGCTGGCGGAGCGTAGTTCGCAGGTAGAGGCAATGCATCGGGTTAGCCTGGCGATAACCAGCCAGATTTCGGTTGGCACAGTCCTGAATGAGATCGCCCGCCAGGCCGCCAGTTGGTTGATGGCAGATGGAGTCGGGGTTTTTCTGCTGCGTCATCAAAGTTTGGAACTGGCGACCGTACACAATCTGCCCGCGCAGCTTCGTGGAACCCTGCTGCGACTGGATCAGGGGGTAGCGGGTGCGGTGGTGGTTACGCAGCAGTCGATCTATCTGGAGAATTATGGGCGCGACTGGCGCAGCGAGCCAGATTTTCCCATAGCCAAAGACACGTTTGGTTCCGTGATCTGCGTGCCGTTGAGCTATGCCGGTACGATCATCGGCGCGTTAATGGTGGTCGCGGGTGTACAGGGGCGAATGTTTGATCAGCATGACGTATATCTGCTGGAACTGCTGGGCGCTCAGGCTTCAGTGGCAATAGCCCATAACAACTTCTTTGAGGAGCAGAAGGCGCTGACTCAGCAGCTCAAGGCTGCGCATAGTCAGTTAGAAACGGTGCTGACCGGCACGGAGAATCCGGTGATCGCAGTCGGGAGAGACCTTCGGATCATCTTTGCCAACCCGGCGGCGCAGCAGGCCCTTCACGTGACATCAGCAAACAACCAGCCAATTTATGAGATGATCAGCAGAGAGTTTTTTCCGCAGGACATCCGCGATGCGCTGCGACGGATGCGGCGCAAGGAAGGTTTTACGTATGAGGTCAGTCTGGCGAATCGGGTTTATCTGTGCCACGTGGCGATCTTGGGAAAACCGCGTATCGCCGGATTCGTAGCCGTACTCAACGATGTAACCGAGCTTAAAGAACTGGATCGCCTGAAAAGCGAGATGGTGCGGATGGCAAGCCACGATCTGAAAAATCCACTCATGGGTGCGCTGGCTTACGTTGATCTGCTGCGAGATGATCTCAAAGGGGAGAACATTGAGGCTCAGGAAGCGGTCAGTGTGCTGGAGCAGCAGCTTGAGCGCATGAACCGGATCATCAGTGGGATTCTCGATCTGGAACGACTGCGGACGAACAGCGCGCGCGCGTCGATCTGCTTTCCGTCAGAACTGGTTGAGCGCAGCGTCAGCGAGCTTGATTTCCTGCTTCAGGCAAAATCAGTGCACGTAAGCATCGATATCCAGCGCGACATTGGTAACTTCTTAGGCGATCCTGAGCAGTTCCAGCGGGTGCTGGTGAACCTGATCGAGAATGCTATAAAATTCACACTTAAAGATGCGCAGATTCGGATTGGGGCCAGAGACGACGGCGCGATGATCATTTTCAGCGTGAGTGATAACGGGATTGGCATTCCGAAGGATTTGCAGGGCAAAGTGTTCGATCGCTTCTTCCGGGGTGGTCAGAAAGGGGCTGAACACGTGTCCGGTTCCGGTCTGGGCCTGGCGCTTGTGAAAACCATCGTTGAGAATCATCATGGGGCAGTCTGGTTAACCAGCGAAGAAGGCGGAGGAACAACCTTTTTCGTGTCCGTACCTGCTGCGCGTCAGTTAGTTTCTTCTCATAGTCAGTAACAGGATCAAGGAATGACATTTACCATATTTCACCGGGTAGTTCTCGCTCTATTGTTTCTCCTCATCCTCACACAGACCACACAAGCTGGAACCACAATTACACCCACAGCAGCACCCTCAAAAACGCCTGGTATTTCCAGCCTTGCAACGACAGGTGTTGAAGTGGCATCAAGCGAGGAAACCCCACACGCACAGGTGGCGCAAAGTTTTGAGCCTCTTACACAATCTGACCTGAATGTGCTGACTGGAAACGTACAGCGTCCAAACGGCATGATCTGGAATAACGGGCTGCTGTATGTGGCATGCAGTGGCGACTGGACGCTATACGAGATTAACGATACTAGCGGGTCTACCCGAACGTATATCTACGGTGTGCGCAACAGTCACAATATCCATGTCGAAGCTCTCTCAGACACCGACATCAATCTGTGGGTTCCAGATTACGACACCAATTCCCTGATGCTGGTCAATCAGGCCCGTGCACCCCAGCAGATCGCCACTGGTCTGGAAGGGCCGTGGGGGATTGCTGCTGTAGACGAAAGCACATTTCTGATTAGTAACCTCGGTGGAAACAACATCGCCACGGTAAACCGAGCCGGTGAGATCAACGTAGTGCTTACTGATCTGCGATCGCCGGCGGGAATCAGCCTGGATGAAGACTTTGTGTATTTCGCCAATAACGGCAGCGCAAGACGCTCAATTGAGTGGATCGCACTGGCTGATCTGCTTGAAGGCGAAGAGGTCACCCCAGAACCGCTGGTGAGCGGGTTACAAAGCACCACAGGGATGGTACTTGCCAGTGATGGGTATCTGTACTTCACCTATGCTTTGGGGACGCGAGGGGTGGTGGGACGGGTTGACCCGGAAGTATGCCGCGAAAACGAAGGATGCAGCAACGACGAGATCGAGATCATCCTCTATACCGAACTGGCCGCTCCATTGGCTGGCCTGACTATTACGCCGGAGATGCGGTTGTTCGTTCACACGATCTATCGCCCTGAAATCTACTGGGTACAGATCGAGAACTAGAGTCTTTAACTCAGGTTGTTCTGATCGCTCTGGAAACCTGCGGATTCACTTTCCGAGCGGATTGACCATCACGACGCCTATCAGAGCGATCAGAACGCCCAGATTGACGAACACAACGCCTAAAAGCTCGATCAGGCGCGCCTCGGAATAGACAGCCGCCACCTGGAACGTAAAGCCAACAATGACGAGTACAATCCCCAACACAATTGGCAGCCCGCGCCGCCTGGCCCACGTGTTGGAAATCTGTGCGAGCCGTTTAGAAAGCCAGCGCGATCGATCCAGTCGTCTTAACATAGAGAGCTACTTCACCTGATATTCCGAGTAACGACCAAGAAGTTCGCGTGGCATCTGCACAGTAAGCAGTATACCGTCACGGGTATGTTCCTGCGCTTCGACGTTGGCGGCATCAAACAGATGGGATGCCAGATCACCCCGATCGTAAGGGATCAGCACACGCACATGGGGCAGGGCCGAACTCAACGCGGTTTCAACGACTTCAAAGAGTTCATCCAGTCCGGCATGAGTTTGTGCAGAAACGGCCGCCTGGCCGACATAATTAGCGTCGGCGGCGAGTTCGACAGCAGGATGCGGCTGATCGCCAAGCCGGTCTATCTTGTTCCACACCAGAATGCGAGGGATGGACGGCACATCGATCTCGGCCAGCGTGTCATCGATCGACTCAATATGCTGGAGTACGTTATCGTGTGAGGCATCGACCACGTGCAGGATCAGGTCTGCCTCGGTGATCTCCTCCAAAGTGGCGCGGAAGGCGGCGATCAGGGTTGTGGGCAGCTTCTGAATAAAACCGACTGTATCCGTAAACAGCACCTGCCGACCAGACCGCAGATCAACGCGCCGCGTGGTGGGATCGAGCGTGGCGAACAATTGATCCGCAATATATACATCCGCGTTCGTCAGCGCCTTGAGCAGAGTAGACTTTCCGGCGTTGGTGTAACCCACGAGCGCGATCACCGGGATGCCAGAGCGGGCGCGCTGCTGACGATGCCGGCTCCGATGCTGGCGAACCTGTTCCAGTTCTCGCTTCAGCCGTGTGATCAGGCGTCCGATTTCGCGCCGATCAACTTCCAACTGCGTTTCACCCGGCCCACGCAGACCCACCCCGGCGCTCGATCCACTGCCGCCGGCCTGCCGCGCCAGATGCGTCCACTGCCGCGTGAGGCGGGGCAGCCGGTATTCGTACTGGGCGAGTTCGACCTGAAGGGCGCCTTCCCGTGTCTGCGCGTGCTGCGCGAAAATATCCAGGATCAGCGCGGAACGATCCAGAATTTTGATCTCTTCACCGAAATGCTTTTCCAGTTCGCGCTGATGCCTGGGCGAGAGTTCATCGTCAAAAATTACGGCCTGCGCGCCATTGGTTTCGACTTCCTGCTTAATCTCTTCAACTTTGCCCGGCCCAATAAACGTCGATGGGTCGATACGCTGTAAATTCTGAGTCGCCTGACCGACAACTTCCATACCTGCTGTGTTTGCAAGAAGCTGAAGTTCCTTAAGCGAATCGCCCACGGTGAGCAGCGGTCGGCTGCTGCGAACATTGACACCGATTAGAAATGCCTTTTCAGGAGGCATCTGCCCCTGAGGCACGTAGAATTCTTTCATCGAGAAACCGTTTTGTCCCCTTTACCTGCCGTTAGCATACCACGTCTTGAGGCGTGCCAGGGCCTCATCGAGTCGAGCATCGGGTGTGCCGAGGCTCAGGCGAATGTAGCCGTCACCGCCAGGGCCATAGGCGGATCCAGGGGCCAGCGAGACATGCGCTTCGTCCAGCGCACGGTCAATATAGCCCAGGGCATCCCCATGAAGCACCTTCGCCCAAACATAGAGCGACGCGCAGGGCTTTTCCGCTTCAAGCCCGATCTCCGGCAGGGCCGCCATCACCCGATCGCGTCGGTTCTGATAGACGCAGTTGCGTTCTTCGATCCAGGAATGAGGTGTCTTCAGCGCCGCAATCCCGGCGTCATAGACTGCCTTAAAGTGACCGCTGTCAATATTGCTCTTGACCTGAAGCAGCGTTTTAATCGCTTCCGCAGAACCTACCGCTGCCCCCAGACGCCATCCGGCCATATTATACGTTTTGGAGAATGAGATGAACTCGACCGAACAGTCCAGCGCACCGTCAACCTCCAGAGCGCTGGGCGCGGAATAACCATCAAAAGTGACATCGACGTAAGGATTGTCTGAAGCAAGCAGCAGATCGTTGCGGGCGCAGAAATCGACCGCCTGACGGTAAAATTCCCGACTGGCGATGGCCCCGGTGGGATTGTTGGGATAATTCAGCCACAGCAGCTTGGCGCTCCTGACGACTTCAGATTTAACCGATCCAAACTCCGGCAAATAGCCAGTCTCCGCGCTGAGTGGCAGCCAGTGGATATCACCATGGGCGAGCATCGTCCCCATCGCATAGGCCGGATAACTGATGTCCGGCGTGAGTGAGACCGCACCCGGTTCGAGATAGGCCAGGCACAGGTTGACAATGCCCTCTTTGCTGCCCAGTAGCGGCAGTACCTGGGTTTCTGGGTTGATCTTTACGCTGAAGCGTGTCTGATAGTAGACCGCGACCGCCTCCCGAAAAGAAGCGGTTCCTTTGTACCCGGAATATCCATGATTACCCGGTTGCCGCGCAGATTCCGCCACAGCTTCCACCACATGCTCCGGCGGCGGCATATCAGGATCGCCAATATCGAGGCGGATGATGTCTTTCCCCGCAATCTGAAGCTGCCTGAGGCGGTCGGCGATGACAGCGAACACATAAGGGGGCAATTTTCTAAGTCGTTCAGATTTTTCTGGCATTTATTCTCCGGACAAGGGGGTTGTGAGCATCGTCGGCAATTTGAGCAGTGGATCGCCGGACTGCTGGAGAGCAAGCTGCAAATCAGTCATTGCGCGATCGGCATACGCGGAATAACGATCGCGTTTGTTTTTAACACGCTCGCCCAGCTCCGGCAAGATGCCAAAATTCGCCTTCATGGGTTGGAAGTGTTCCGGTTCCGCGTGGGTGACGTAGTGACACAGCGCACCCAGCATGGTCGTTGTCGGCAAAATCAACGGCGTCTGATCCAGCATGTGGCGAGCAAGATTCACCGCCGCGACCAGACCGGTCGCCAGATTGCCAACGTACCCCTCCACACCGGTGATCTGCCCGGCGAAATACAGGTCAGCGCGGTGGCGATACTGCATGGTCGGATGGAGCAGCAGGGGCGAATTGATAAACGTGTTGCGATGCATCTGCCCCATGCGGACAAATTCGGCATTCTGCAAACCAGGGATCAGACGCAGGATCGCTTCCTGCTGGCCCCATTTAATGTTGGTCTGGAAACCGACGATGTTATACAGGCTCCCGGCCAGATTATCGCGCCGGAGTTGGACAACCGCATAAGGCCGTTTACCCGTGCGCGGATCACGCAGGCCGACCGGACGCATGGGGCCATAGGCAAGCGTATCACGCCCGCGAGACGCCAACTCTTCAATCGGGATGCAGCCCTCGAAAAAGTGCGGATCCTCACGCTCAAAAGAGCGCAGTTCAGCGCGTTCTGCCGCGAGGATCGCATTGATAAATGCGTAATACTCCTCTTGCGTCATCGGGCAGTTGATATAATCGCCCTCTTCGGATTCACCGCGCTCATAACGGTTGCCCTGAAACGCGATCGACAGGTCGATGCTTTCGAGCGTCACAATTGGCGCTATAGCATCGTAGAAATAAAGATATTCCTGACCGGTCAGATGTGCGATCTGGTGCGCCAGCGTGTCCGATGTCAGCGGGCCGGTGGCGATGATACACGGCCCATCAGGAATAGTCGTCACTTCCTGACGGATCACGGTGATATGAGGATGGCCGCTGATCGCATCCGTGACAAGCTCGGCGAAAAGTTCACGATCAACGGCCAGAGCGCCGCCAGCAGGAACCGCCGCCTGTTCCGCGCAGACCAGCAATTTGGAACCGAGCAGATGAAGTTCGTTCTGAAGCAGGCCAGAGGCACGGTCACGCAGCTTTGACCCAAGTGAGTTACTGCACACCAGTTCGCCCAGCCGATCGGAGACGTGCGCGCCAGTGGTCTTCACGGGGCGCATCTCATACAGGCAAACGTTAAAGCCGCGCTCGGCAAGCTGCCAGGCGGCTTCTGTACCCGCCAGCCCGCCGCCCACTACCGTGATTGTGTCTGTCATCAGGCATCCTCAGAACCCATCACGTTATTATACTAGATCGCGCCGAGAATAATCGAGGCGTTCTGTCCACCCAGGCCGAAGCTGTTAGAGAGGATAGCACGCATTCCTCTGGCATCACGCGCCGCGTTAGGCACGTAATCCAGATCACATTCGGGATCGGGCGTTTCGTAATTGATAGTCGGGTGAATCACCTGCTCACACAGGCTCATCGCGCACACCAGCGCCTCGATCGCGCCGGAACCGGCCAGCGCATGACCCAGCATACTCTTGGTTGAGCTGATGGGGATACGATAGGCGCGCTCGCCGAGGACGCGCTTGATCGCCAGCGTCTCGATCGCGTCGTTAGACTGCGTGGACGTGCCGTGAGCATTGATGTGATCGATGTCCTCCGGATTCAGATGCGCGTCATTCAACGCCCACTTCATCGCCCGCGATGCCCCCAGGCCTTCAGGGTCAATTGCGGCAACGTGATACGCATCGGAGGATGCGGCATACCCCAGCACTTCTGCGTAAATGCGCGCGCCGCGTTTAAGCGCGTGGGCCAGGCTTTCCAGGATCAACACGGCGCAGCCCTCACTGAACACGAAGCCCGATCGGTGCTTATCAAACGGACGGCTGGCTTTTTCAGGGGTCTCGTTATATTCAGCGGCCAGCGCGCCCATCGCGTCAAAGCCGGCCAGCGTGTAATCCTGAAGGACAGATTCCACACCTCCGGCGATTACCAGGTCGGCGCGTCCCAGCCGGATGAGGTCAGCGCCTTCACCGACACTTTGCGTCCCTGCCGCGCACGCCGTGGAAGGCGTGATCAATGCGCCCAGCGCGCGGAACATCCTGCTGACGTAGTGCGCAGGCATGTTTGGTAGTGCGTTGATCAATGACAGGGGATTCGGTTTCCTGTATCCGTTCGTTTTGTATTTGAACGTTGCCTGTTCAGACATCTCATGAGAGCCGAGGGAAGTCCCGATCACCACCGCCGCGCGCTCGCCTTCAGGCTCGATCAGTTCCGGCGTTAACCCCGCATCCGCCCCCGCCATCGACGCAGCGGCCACCGCGAACTGTGAGGCCCGACCCATACGCCGTGCCTCCTTATGGTCGATAAATAACTCAGGATCAAAGTCTCGCACCTCGCCGCCAATTTTGATCGGAACGTGATCGACCGGGATCGTCGTCAGACGGCGGATACCAGAGCGGCCCGATTTGAGGTTTTCCCAGGTTTCCTGAGCGTTGCCCAGTGATGTGACGGCCCCTAACCCGGTGATGACCACGCGCGGGCGTCCATAACGCAGCAGTTCCACTTTACTCGTCCTTTTCTGATCTATCAGCCGGAGCAGGTGATGCAATCAGCGCCAGGCGAGTCTGGATCGCCTGAAGCGCGTCTGTCTCTACGGCATAAACCGCCTGCCTGATCGCATTTGCCAGTGCCGCGCTGTCTGAACTGCCGTGAGCGATGACGACGACGCCGTTGACACCCAGCAGCGGAGCGCCGCCAATCTCCGCCGTGTTGACCCGCGCGCGTGCCCTCTCGAAGGCCGGGCGCGCCAGCAAGCCGCCTACACTTGTAAACACACCACTGCGAAGTTCGTCGCGGATTACGCGGGCCAGGTAGCGTGTTGAGGCTTCAAAGGTCTTCACCAGGATATTGCCTGTAAAACCATCGGTAACCACGACATCGACCTTACCTTCTAATACCTGTCTGGGTTCGACATTGCCGACAAAGCGGATGGGCAGCTCGCGGATGATCTGGCCGGCGCTGACAATCAGTTCACTGCCCTTGCCATCTTCCTCGCCGTTTGCCAGCAGCCCCACACTCGGCGACTGAATATTGAGCGTTGTGGAGGCATAAGCCTCACCCATTAACGCGAACTGCGCCAGCCATTCTGGACGGCAGTCCGCATTTGCGCCAACATCAAGAAAAGTGAGGCGCTTTCCAAAAATGGGGAAGATCGCGCTGAGAGCGGGGCGTCGCACACCTGGTATCCGCCGCAATGTGTAGAGCATTGCTACGGCATGGACAGCGCCGGTATTGCCCGCTGTAACAAAGGCGTCCGCCTGTCCACTGCGCACCAGATCAAGCCCTACATGGATAGAAGAGCCAGGTTTGGATTTGCCGACGACGGCGGGTTTTTCATCCATAGCGATCACCTGATCGGCATGGATGACTTCAACGCGAATGCCGCTGAGATCGTGGCGACGCAGCTCCTGATGTATTCGGCCTCGATCGCCAACCAGCAGGACAGCGCAGTTTATCTGTCTCGCAGCGATGACAGCCCCTGCGACATCCGGGACGGGGTAACGGTCACTTCCCATAGCATCGACGGCGATGCGGATCATGTGCGGTTCTCTGGGCAGGATGGTAGGCAAGTCGCCCCATTGTATCGAATTCAGCCCATCGGATTAAAGGATTGACAGCCCTACCGCTGCCGTTATAATACAAATAGTCTATGCCCCGGTGGCGGAATTGGCAGACGCGCACGGTTGAGGGCTGTGTCCTGTATGGGGTGGAGGTTCAAGTCCTCTCCGGGGCAAACAGAAGATAAGGTTAAACCCGCTGTTAGAAGGCGGGTTTTTTATTGTCTGTTCAGCTTGCGACAACGTTGGGATAGTTGTAAACTGCGAACGGGGATCTGAGATCGGCTTACGTAAGGTAGCAGAACCATGAGCGTCAATTTATCTGAGAGCCTGAGCCGCGCCTATGACCTGATCGAGGCAGAACGCCTGTCGGACGCACGCGCCTTGCTGGAGCCGATCGTGGCGCGCGAACCTAACAATGCGGATGCCTGGTGGTTGTATGCCCACGCGGTCGAGAACCCGGATCAGGCTGAACGTGCGCTCAACAATGTCCTTCGCCTTGATCGTAGCTATCCTGGCGCTGCTGATCTCCTGGATCAGATTCGCACCGCGCGCCTGGACGTTTTCGGCGAACTCACTGAAGACGACGATTTTGGCTTTGATGTGCCGCTAGCATCTGCCGCCACGCCGAGCCGTGTCAGTGTGGCTGACGACGATTTCGACTCGCTGTTTGAAGACGAACCGGTTGCCAAACCCTCTGCGCGCAAGGTCAGCGACGACGATCTTGGTGACTTTGGCGATTTTGAAGACGATCAGGCGGAGACAGCGGATCAGCCGAAGGCTGGATCACAACGCCGCTTGTTCGCGCTCATCGCGGCGGCAGCTCTGTTGATCGTGATTGTGGTGCTGGCGCTGATCATCCTGACGGGTGGCAGTGATCAGGGAGCCGACGGGACTTCTGTCGCCGAGAGCGACCCGACTGAGAATGTGATCACTCCGTTAGCCCCCGTTGATGTTACGGACGAACCCATCCTGCTGCCACCAGATGACGAGCCGACAGATAACGATCTGCTCCCTTTCCCGACAGAAAACACCGATGACGAAACGGAAGCTCCCACGGCCACTGAGGGGTTGATCCTGATCCCGGATGAGACAAACAATGCTTTTGAATCCACTGTGCAGACTCAGGCCGTCACGACGGACGAAGCGATTGTGATCGCATCGCCGACAGACGCTTTCATTGAGGCGACCACACCAACGCCCGATGCTTCAGCCGGGGCGGGCGGTGGCGGCGAGGCGGCCTCTTATCCGATCGTTTACAACGCACTCCGTCCGGTCAATGTGATTGCTGACAGCCTGGGCGTTACCCCGACCGAACTGGGAGACACCATGCTGATATCAGTGTGTTCAACCCCTGGAGACGCGCTGCGGGCGAGCATCGACCAGGCAATCCCGCTGCTGGCCGCGCAGAGCCGCATTTTCCGCGAAGACATTGCGGCGCTGGGGGTGCGATTCGTCTACTGTGAGCAGGACGATACCGTACTCAACATTGTGGCGGTGCGGGTGGAAGACGCCTTTGCCTATGCGGACGAAACGCTGACGGATGCAGAATTTCGTCGCCTGTGGCGCGCTGTTAACTGATTAGGATCGCCTTCAGCGGATTGGCAGGCGAATCGTAAACGTCGTGCCGGTTCCTACCGCGCTGTTAACCTGAATCGAGCCATTGTGGTTCTGGATAATGCCATAGCTGATGAACAGGCCGAGGCCGGTTCCATCCTCTTTTGTGGACACGAACGGCTCGAAAATGGTGTCGATGACTTCAGCCGGAATCCCGCTGCCGTTGTCTTCCATCTCGATCACCACGTGCCCATTGTTTTCAAACGTCCTGACCTTCAGCACACCGCCTTTCTTCATGGCGGCTTTGGCGTTGAGCGCCAGGTTGATGAAGACCTGCTCAAGCTGATCCTTGTTGCCGTGTACCGGGGGCAGTGAGGCAAGCTGGCTCTCGATCGCCATATTCTCTTGCTGAAAGGCTTTCCTGGTCAGGCTGATGATGCCTTCCAGCACCTGGTTGATGTCAAGAGCCTGAGCGTCCATATTCCCCGACTGACGCTTGCCCGTAAACTCCAGCAGTCGATTCACAATGCGGCTGATCCGTTCCACGCTCTCCTGCGTGCGCTGGATGTCTTCCACATCGATCGCTTCACCGTGTTCCAGACCTTCGAGCATGTTCTCAAGATTTAGCTGAATTGGCAGCAGCGGATTGTTGATCTCATGGGCAATGCTGGCCGCCAATCGTCCCACCGAGGCCAGCTTTTCGGAGCGGATCAGCATTTGCTGGGCGGACTGAAGCTCAGCCGTGCGGGCAGCGACCATATCTTCCAAACGCAGCGCATAATTAGACTGGAATTCATACAGTTCGGCGTTACGCAGGGCAAGGCTGGCCTGGCGGCTGATCCCACCGAATAAACGCAGATGATTGTGGTCATAGGGCTGATCGTTAACCATAATAACCATCCCCTGAAGGCTGCCGCTGTATTGCAGTGGCGTGACCATGCCGCTGGCATGATCACTGAACAGGGGTTCGTCCCGCGGCCACAGGAGCGGCTGTCTGATCTGGGTGAGATAGCGGTTGACCGCTGCCGGTTCAAATTCCAGGGTGCTGACGGAACCATCCTTGTGCTTGATATGTTTTCCGGCAACCTGATTTCCGCTGTCGACCCGGTAGATGGCCGCCGTAGTTCCTGGCAAAAGATCGAGTGTCAGATAGAGGATAAATTCCAGCAGATCGCTGACTTCAAGGTGCTGGTTCAACTCCTCCGTCACCCGCAGCAGCGCCTCCAACTCCTGAGTGCGCCGCTGAAGGTTATCTTCCAGCTTGCGGGAGCGCATTTTGCTCTGCGCACGCACCAGCAGCTCCTGTGGATGGAACGGCTTGCGCAGATAATCATCCGCGCCGAGGTTTAACCCCTGCACAATATCGGATAATTCGCCCATCGCGGTGATCAGGATAGTGGGGATGCTGGCCGTGGTCGGGTTCTCTCGCAGATGGCGCAGCACCTCAAATCCATTCATGCCAGGCATGTTAACATCAAGGAGGATCAGGTCTGGCAGGAGCCTCTGGGCAGAATGAATGGCCGCATTTCCGTCATACACACTCTGGACTCGATACCCTTCGTACTCGAAAACGCGCTCAAGCATTATGGTCGTTGGGATTTGATCGTCCGCGATTAAAACAAGTTCGGGCTGCTGATCCGCCGTCATCCTAGAGCCTTCCAATGCCGCTTAATCTTGTCTTGGGTTTCGTACAGCACAATGCTACAATTCGGCGTACTGTCTCTATTATACAAGCGAACGGCGATGAAACACGCTTCAAAAACGTTGGGAGATTATCAGCGCGCGTTGCTGATGGGCGGGCTGATGGGCGCTGCCCTGGCGGTGATGTTCTGTGCCGGTTTCTTCCTGCGCGATTTTGTGGATATCAATCCGGTTCAGGCAGCCTCTGTGTCCGAAGAAGCCGGTGAATATCTGCTCCTGGATGAGGTTCAGCGGCTGCTGGATGCCCACTATCTGAACGAGCAGCCGTCATATCAGGCTCGACAGTATTCCGCCATTCGTGGACTGCTCGGCGCACTGGGCGATCAGAATACCTTTTTTATTGAACCCCCGGTCGCTGCCAGCGAATCGCAGGCCCTGGCCGGGACATATGGCGGCATCGGGGTTACAGTCCAGCGCAACGCGGGCGGCCAGTTCGTCCTGTTTCCGTTTCCAGAAGGGCCAGCCGCAGAGGCGGGCATCCAGGACAATGACGTGCTGTTGGCTGTCAATGGCGAAACGCTCGATGTTGCACTTGGGCAGGATGCGGTGGATCAGCTTCTGCGTGGGGAAGTGAGCGAGGGCAGCGGCGTCGAGATCACTGTACTGCGCGGGGATGAAGAAGTCACAGAATTTATCCTGTTCGACGTCATTAATATCCCTTCCGTCCAGTGGCGGGTGCTGGCAGAAGATGGGCGCCTGGGTTATATCCACATTATGCGCTTCACAGCGCGCACGCCGGAAGAAGTCCGCCAGGCCGACGCGATGCTGCGCGGAGAAGGTGTCGATGCCCTGGTGCTTGATCTGCGCAACAATGGTGGCGGCTTGCTCGATGAGTCGGTCATCGTCGCCAGCGAGTTTCTGGCCGATGGCAATGTTTTCCGCGAGATCACACTGGGCGGTGAGCGCATTTACGACGTTCGTGAGGGCGGGTTGATTACCGATCTCCCGCTTGTCGTCCTGGTCAATGGCGGCACAGCCAGCGCGGCGGAGCTGGTTGCAGGCGCGATTCAGGATCAGGAGCGGGGTATCCTGATCGGTCAGCGGACCTATGGCAAAGGCACGATTCAGCAGATATTCAGCCTGTCGGACGGGTCAAGTATCCATGTGACAACGGCGGAATGGTTTACGCCGGACAATCACGTCCTCGACCGCGTTGGGTTGACACCCGATATAGAGATGATCCCCGATGAGACGGGCCGTGATATTGAACTGGCCGAGGCGGTTCGGCATCTACAGGAGCAGCTTGACGAGACAAGCTGATGGATAAACATGAGTGGGGACGGCAGGAAGGTCATCACGCGCAATCGCAAGGCGTCGCATGACTACGAACTGGGAGAGACTTATCAGGCCGGTATCGTACTGATGGGCAGCGAGATAAAATCGATCCGCGATAACCGGATCAATTTGCAGGATGGATTTGTGCAGGAGCAGGGGGGCGAATTGTGGCTGCTGGGCGTGCATATCAACGTGTACGATCAGGCAAGCGCTTTCGGCCATAGCGACCCGCTGCGGCCGCGCAAGCTGCTGCTGCACCGCAAGGAAATTAACCGGATCATCACGCGCCTGCGCGAACGGGGTTACACAGTCGTCCCACTCAGTGTTTATCTGGAAAGGGGGCGCGCCAAAGTGGAAATCGCGCTGGCAAAAGGCAAAAAACTTTACGACAAGCGTCAATCGATCGCCAAACGCGACTCTGATCGTGAGATTCGCCGCGCTCTGAAAGATAATTAAAGGACAGCAGCCCACCTTATGGCACTGTGGCCGTCCTCCATTCAAGAGATCAACGCGCTGCCAGAGGTCGAAAAGCAAGCGATCTACAAAACGCTGATCCCGGAGTGGATTTATCATGACTACGGCATTGATCCGCGCACCTTTCGGACCGCACTCGATGCCTTCCCGTCGATCACGTTTCGCTGTCCGGCAGGGAGCCGGGCGATGGAGCTTTTCGTCCGCCGCCGTTCCACAGATCTCGACCCAATCCTCTATATGAACATGGCCGACACCTTCAATCACCAGTTGATGGTGCTGCTGGTGGTGGTGAATGATCCTGACGCGCCCCGCTTCAACATCGATGTCGATCAGCATGGCAACCCTACCCATTTCGGGACGGCTGGCCGCAATATTCCGGCGGAACTGGCCGCTTTGCGCGCTGGTCTTGCCCCTGGGCAGATTCGAAAAGGGCTGCGCGCCTTCAAGAGGACGGTGCCGGAATTTGAGGCGTTTGTCGCCAGTATGGGCCACGAGATGTTCATGATCGAACCACTGGCTTATCACAACGCGATCGTGTTTGAGCGCTACGGGTTCAATTACCTGCGGGGCTACCGGGATATGATCGAGATTAACCGCCAATTCCAGCCGGGCGGTGATTATCATCGCAGGCTTACCGGCGAGACGCTGTTCCGAGACCCCCAGGCGTGGAACTCGATTCGGGGCCGTTCCTGGGCGATCCACGACGGCGTTCTGGGCCATCCTTTTACCGGGTTCGTCATGTACAAGCGTGTCGGTGTTCACGCCCAGATCAACACCGTCCCGGATTCCAGATGGTAATGGCAGCCGATGAGCGAAAGCGTGAGATTTCGGCGGATGATGTTAAAGCCGCGCTGGAGTCGCTGATTCAGCGTGATAAACCGTTTCCCTCCGTCAACGCCCTGCTCTCCTGTCATATCGTGGACGAATTTCTGCTCCAGCCTGATCTGCCGCCGATCGCCCGCGCGCGTGAATTTGCCGTCCATCAATTACTGACTGACTTTATCACCTATGAATATGCGGCCCAGCGCAGCCGCTTTGGGCTTGATGATCGCCTTTCTCTGCTCACGACTCGCGGGCAGGCTGAAGAGGCTATCCGTCAGGACGCCAGCGCTGCGTCCAGCTATCTGCGCGGCTGGAGCCTGTTTTACTATCACTATGTCCGGGTTGACCTTAATTTTTCACCGGAAGACCTGGCCGGGTTGATGGGCGTCGTGACACGAACCCTTCGGCGCGATCGCCATCTAGTCGTCAAACTGCTGACCCGACTGGTGATCCAGTCGGAATGGGAGACGCGCCGGTCGCAGCGCCAGCGGCGGCTTTACGCCCAACTGCCATCTCCGCGCCCGGTAACCATGTTTGGGCGGGATGACCTGCTGAACGAAGTGGCTCATAAGATATTCACGCAGCAGGCCAGCCGCATTCTGATCACAGGCGCGGTAGGCATCGGCAAAACCTTATTTGCGCAGGAACTGATGCGACAAGTAATCGATCACGATGCTGATCTGGCAAATCTGATCTGGCTTCATCAACCGGTCACTCTGGATGCGATCCAGCGCTGCCTGAAAACGCTGTACCCTTACCAGGCGATCAGTGTACCGCTACGGCAGTATCTCATGACCCATCGCACTGCTGTGGTGATCGACGGGCTTGAGACACTGACCGATGATCCCAAACAGATTGACCGATTTCTGGAACAGGCTCAGCCTGCTGTGGTGTGTATGACCAGCCGCCAGCGCGTTGATCTGCTGAATGTTGATGTGCGTATTGATCTGTCTGATCTGCCAGTCTCAGCGGCCCGCCAACTGGCCGAACAATTTGCCATGAAGCCGCTGACGCAGGAAGAAATCGATGCCATCACCCATTGGGTCGGTGGCAGCCCTTATGGAATTCAACTGGCTGTGATGCACATCATGAATCAGGGTACGTCCAAACCAGCAGAGAAGATTTTGCCTGTCATGCTGGATCAGGAGGCAGACACGCTCTCTGTGGATGCCCAGCAAGCATGGCTCGCAGCGGCATTAATGCCCGATGGGCAGATCAGGCTGGCTGAACTGGCTGAGATCTGGCCTTCCGTGATCAGGTTTGAGACCATCGCGCCGCTGATCAACCGGCATCTGCTCTATCGCGGCACTGACGATACCCTGTACATTGCAGCGGCATCATGCCATTATCTGAAGGATCGCTGCCGGGCTGATCCCAACTGGGCCGGTCTGCTGGACAATCTGCTGAACGCGATGACCCCGGCCATTTCAGCGTCTCCGGCACGTCTCGTCGGCTGGTACGCGCGCATTATTGAAGCTGACTGGCCTGTGACGGAGGAGGTAGAACAGGATTGGATCACGCGCCTGATCGAGGCTGGCGTCGAGCAGACTTCTGGCGCGTGGGGTATGCTGCTCCGGCATTATGCGGGGCGAGGCAGCTCGCACAACGGGGCAGTTGCCATCGCTTATGCCGCGCTGCTGCGCAGACAGGGCCAGTGGCGCGAGGCGGAAACGTTGCTGCATCAGGTGATCGACAGGGCGGGTCGCAGTGCTGAGTTTGTGCTGCAATCCCAGGCGATGATCGAGCTTGGCGTCCTCTATCGCTGGAAAGGCGACCTGAGCGCCTCTACCCGTATCCTCAGCCGGGCCATGCACGCCCTGGCGCGACACCACACTGTCGAGTTATCCCACCTGGCGCGGCTGGAACTGGCGCAGAATGCGCTCGATGCGGGCGATCCGGCTGCGGCGGGAAACTATCTCAGCTCTGTCAGCCAGACGACGCGGTGGCATATGCTGATCGCTGAGTCGTATTTCCAGCGAGGCAGCTATCAGGAAAGCCTGAACGCCGCTGAAAATGCGCTGCATCACTCAGCCAGCCGTCGGTCGCACCTGGGTCGCATCCACACCCTGATGGGGCGCTGCTACGAAAAGCTCGGCAAGCATCGACCGGCGCATCGTCACTTTCTGCAAGCGATGATGTATCTGGAGGAGGTCGATGAGCCGCTGGCCCTGCACCGTGCCAGGGCAAACCTTGCAGCAGCGTTGATGCACCTGGGCGATCACAGCGAGGCGGAAAAGCTGCTGCGGTCGGTTGAACAGGGTCAGCAGCGCCTGAACGATACGGTCGGCCTGGCCGCAACCCGCCGCAACCTTGATCTGCTGGCGCGTCTGGATCGTAATCCGCCTCACTAATTACGTCATCCTCTGCGCCCCGTAAATTCCTCACGCGCAGGGCTATCGCATCAAAATTTCCATTAAAAAAGCGTCATCAAGAGCAGCGCGAAAGCGTTTACGCTTCAGGCTCTGTTTGCCGGGATGCTGTTTGAGCAGATTGAGGGCAATATGTCGGATCAC
>Ga0224723_1000161_pt1 | contig 45712 bp, 46 predicted proteins | sample Balambano_FR2_Me_FD_161647 | JGI IMG/M metagenome (GOLD analysis project Ga0224723, IMG submission 161647) | Freshwater sediment microbial communities from Lake Towuti, South Sulawesi, Indonesia - Balambano_FR2_MetaG | ecosystem: Environmental > Aquatic > Freshwater > Lake > Sediment | place... | reverse complement strand
TGACCCTGTATATCATACGGTGGTCAAAGACCACCTTTGAGCCATCGCAAATTAATATTGCAAAAATTCTTCTAAAGCCTTCATACCATTTGCACCAAGTTTGTGACCAACTTCATCTTCCACAAATTTTACCTCAGCACCTGCTTGCTCAAACAATTTAACAGCCTCATGCGCGCGGTCAATGGTCACAGTTTCATCTTTCGTGCCATGCGCCACAAAAACTTTTTTACCTACTAAAGGTTTTTGAGAAATGTATTCATCTAACCCGGATGGGACAAAACCCGCTAACACTCCCATTTTTCTGATTCGATTTGGATGGACAAGACCTAACACACTGACCATCGCCGCACCTTGACTAAAGCCTATCACATCAAACTGATTCGCTTCAATCTTAAGGGACGCAGTGTACTCATCCATCAGCCGAATCAAAGCCTCAGCCGATGACTCAAGCATGTGGAGGGCTGGCATGCCGAAGTCCGTTTGAAGCGGATGTTTTTCTACATCACGCCATGAATATCCAAATGGCTGTGCAGTAAATGGCGCACGCGGAGCAATAATCAAATACGAAGTTGAAAATTTTCTGCCGAAGACCCACATCGAATTTTCATCACCAGTGATGCCGTGAATCATCAATAATACTTTTGGGTTTTCAATTGTTGATTGACGAACTCGTAAAGTCCAGTTGTTGAATGTTATTAGTTCAGTCTTCGTCGCGGTTTGCACGTTTCACAATCCAATCCAGCCCGTATAGGGCGATAAAAATTAAAGCAATTGGCACGAAAGCCCCAAGCAGACAAAGAAAGCCAGTGACTGCCGCGCCAAATCCGTAAATAGCCCAAATTAAACCAAGCCCAACCACAAACAAAAGAAATAACGCACCAATGATAATACGCACGTTTGTATCTTTTATGTATTTACGTAAGTCTCGGCTCATTTAATGAACTCCAAGTTTTTAGGTTAAACGTCCCGCAGGTTTTTTTATAAACTTTCAAGTTTTACCAAGAAACCTGCGGGACGGTTCTCAACGGAAAATTTTTCTCTTCATGCGAGAAACCCATGAAGTGACTCGTTTTATTTCTGGCAACATTTCTTCTAATGCTTGTTCACCTCGATTTGCTAAATCTGCTACATCTACTTCATCAAGGATTTCAACATGATGCACATCTGGGCGAACGATAACATCAGGTTTATCAATTTGCAATCTTAAATAGGCTACGGCTCGACTACCCGCGTCCACTGAACGTAAAAATACATCTAATGATTGTGCAAGCGAGATTCTTGAAATTCTTTCTATAATTTGGCGTGGAAAAATACTTGGGACAGGAATTGTATATCCGCGAATGGGTGTATCAAGTGGGTCTGTTAAAGCCACTGCTACAATCGGCAAATCAGGAGATAACATGCGCGCTACTGAAACAGGTACTGGATTCAAAACGCCGCCGTCTATCAAACTCAAGTCATTAACATACTGTACTGGAAAGATACCCGGAAGCGCAATGGTAGCAAGGATTGCTTGTGTTAAACTGCCTTCAGAAAGAATCACTTCAGTGCCATTTTTCAAATCCACAGCAGTAACAGCACAAGGGATTCTTAAATCGTCAAATGTTTTTTCGCCTAATATTTCATTCAATAAACTACGCACACCATGTAACCCAAGCAAAGAGGGTCCATCTTGTGTGCCACGAACAAAAAGACTCTTTTGAGTTAGAGAAGTAAATTTGTCTTGTATCTCTTGCGGCGACCAACCCACTGCATACAAAACGCCGACCAACCCACCAAAACTGGTGCCAGCAATGGATTTGATTTGATAGCCTTCTTTTTCTAAACGGCGAAGTACCCCAATATGCGCATTGCCTTTCGAGCCTCCGCCGCCAAGTGCAAGGGAGATTTCCATGTATAGCCTTTCAGGATATTGTGATGAGATTGATGGAGGGAATTTTACCTAAAATTATGTTTGAATTGAAATAGAAAATAGTAAAATTAGAAAACATGACAAACAAAATCGAAGAACTGATACGTTATTACAAATTACAATCCCTACCTGTTGAAGGGACTTTATTCACCAGTACATATCGGTCTCCAGAAAGTTTGCCAAGTGGAAAGCCTTATGGAACAGGCATGATTGGTTTATATTGCAACCAGCCAAAAAGCATTTCCTATTTTCATAAATTATCTATTGATGAAATGTGGCATTTCTATTCTGGAGACCCTTTACGTTTAATTTTGTTGTATCCTGATGGCTCAAGTAAAGATATTATTTTAGGGAGTGATATTAACCAAAATCAATTTGTGCAATTTGTAATTCCTGCTGGCGTTTGGCAAGCAGGTCATACTTTGGGAGAATATTCTCTTTTTGGTTGCACACTTGCCCCTGGATTTACTGATGATATTTTTACGGGTGGAAGTAAAGCAGAATTATTGAAGCTATACCCTGATAAAAAAGATGATATTTTGAATTATGGCTTGAACGGTGAAACGAAAATGCCAGAAGGCTTTGCAACATGAATCTTTTGCAAGCATTGAGGCTTGGTAAACAAAATGAAAATCCAGTAATTAGCTTTGTGGGTTCAGGTGGCAAAACGACTGCGATGTTTCAACTAGCAAAACAAGTTCAGTCACAGGTCAAAGGTCACAAGTCGCAAGTTTTTGTAACAACCACAACTCATTTAGGCACGTGGCAAACGAAACTTGCAGACCATCACATTATTGCTAATACGCTTGATGACTTAAAAAATATTCCAAATGCAGGTTTGATTTTAATTACTGGTGAAATTGAAAGCGAAAAAGTTAATCCAATACCTGATAATATTTTGGATAGATTACATAAAATTTGTAAAAGTCAAAATATTCCTTTGTTGATTGAAGCCGATGGTTCAAGGCAAAAACCGCTCAAGTCACCTGCGGAGCATGAGCCACCGATTCCAAATTTTACAGACACCGTCATTTATGTCGTTGGATTAAGTGCAATTGGAAAAAAGTTAAATGAAGAGCATGTTCATCGCCCAGAAATTTTTTCTCAACTCACAAATCTTGAAATCAATAAAATTATCACACCTGAATCAATCATAAATACACTCACCCATCCGCAGGGCGGGCTCAAAAATATTCCACCACATGCAAAAAAAATTGCATTGCTCAATCAAGCCGATACACCTGAGTTGCAATCCATTGGTGGCGATATGGCAAAAAATTTATTGAGTCATTTCGATTCAATTTTGGTTGGGTCTTTGCAACAAGATAATTTTCAAACTTTTGAGAACACTGCTGGAGTTATTCTCGCCGCTGGTGATTCGACTCGTTTTGGTTCACCCAAGCAATTATTAGATTGGAAAGGCAAGCCGTTTATTCGTCACATTGCAGAAACCGCGCTTCATGCTGACCTTCAACCTGTTTTGGTCATCAGCGGCATTCACCACGCTGACATAGAATCCTGTTTACGAGATTTGCCTGTGACAGTGATTCAAAATCCAAATTATAAAAATGGACAAAGTGAATCGATAAAATTGGGAATAAATAATTTGCCAAATACCATTGGAGCAAATATATTTTTATTAGCAGACCAACCTCAAATTCCTGTTGAAGTGATTCGGGCATTGAAAGAAAGACATTCGCAAACTTTATCTCCTATCATTGCTCCATTGGTTTTAGAAGAACGAAGAGCAAATCCTGTGTTGTTTGATAAAGTTGCTTTTCCCGATTTACTTCAATTAACAGGTGACGTTGGCGGGCGGGCAATTTTTGACAAGCATAAAGTGGATTATCTCCCCTGGCATGATGATATTTTGATTTTTGATGTAGATACGCCAGAAGATTATGAAAGATTGAAAAATTTAGAATGAATATTTCTGCAATTATTCTCGCGGCAGGAAAATCTGCCAGAATGGGGCAGAATAAAATGTTGATGAAGTGGGGAGATGTGACAGTTTTAGAAAAAGTAATTCAAACAATTCAAAATTCGGGGATTAAAGATATTGTTTTAGTAACGAGTAATGAGATACGAGATACAATTTACGATTTACGATTTACGATTTACGATTTACGATTTACCAATTACGAATTACGAATTACGATTAACGAATCAAATCACGAAATGCTTTCATCAATTCAACTTGGATTGCAGAATCAAAATGCCATAAGTGAAGCCACAATTATATGTCTCGGCGACCAGCCCCAAATTGAGTCAAGAAGCGTGAGAGCAGTTTGCGAGGCATATCGGAAAAGTAAATCAAATCTTGTTGTACCCAGTTATCAAAATCGGCGCGGACATCCATGGTTGGTGGTAAAATCATTATGGGATGAAATTTTGAAGATGAAAGAAAATCAAACGCCGAGGGATTTTCTGAATAAACACGCGGATGAAATTGAATATGTGAATTTAGATACGCCAACAATTTTGCAAGATTTGGATACACCCGAAGATTACTTGAAATACAAACCAAACGTGTGATACACTCTCGCGGCTTATGTATTGGTTAACTGTTTTTCTGATTAAAATTTGGATACGCCTGACTTGTAATGTTGATGCGACTGTATTAAAAAAAATACAGTCGCATGGACCTTTGATTGTGATTACGAATCACACGGGGCAAATTGAAGTGCCAATACTATTTGCATATTTACAACCACGCAAAATAACGGGATGGGCAAAAGCCGAAGCATTTGATAATTTATTTTTGAAAGTTATTTTTTGGCTATGGAATATTATTCCTGTGCGGCGTGGTGAGGCAGATATAAAATCTTTGAAGGTTGCTGTAAAGATGATTAAGGATGGATATATTTTTGGGATTGCGCCTGAAGGCACAAGAAATAAAACTGGAAAATTATTACGCGCCATGCCTGGCACCGTTTTATTAGCATTACATTCTGGCGCACCGATTCTATCAATTGCACATTGGGGTGGAGAAAATTATTTGAAGAATTTGAAAAGATTCAAACGTACTGATTTTTACATTCGTGTTGGTGAACCTTTTAAGTTGAATGTTGAAGGTGTGAAGGTGACTGGAGAAATGCGTCAGCAAATCGCAGATGAGATGATGTATGAGATTGCGAAATTACTTCCAGAAGAATATCGTGGGGAATATAATGATTTGAGTAAGGCGACACAGCAATTCTTAATCAAATAATTTAATCAATTTTAAGTTTTATCTAATTAAACATATAGAAAACTCTACACGATAGTACTTTTGTGTAAGTTCACTTTCAAAGATGAAAGTTGATTTATACACGAATCGTACTACAATGAAAGTGTAAGAAAAGGAGACACAATGAAAAAAATCTTTGTAAGTATATTGCTCACCCTTGCTCTGCTCACATTCGCAACTGGAACTGTTTTTGCACAGGAAACTTCAGTTTCTGGTACAGTTGAGTCTGTTGAATTTGGAACAGATGCAAATGGTGAAACCATCGTCATTCTGACGATTAGTGGTCAAACAGAACCTATGCAAATCAGTCTTGCAACTGCTGAGTCACTTGGTTTGGTAACTACTGACCCAAATACTGGCGAATCAAGTATTACTGATACAGCGGTTGGTTCGGATGTAACGATTGAAGAAGCGGACATCATCCCAAGTGATGGTGAAGGCGAAGAAGAAAGTGAACACCCTGTTGGTTCTGCCCTTTCAGAATTTTTCAGCGACCTGCTCGGTGTAGATTATGACACCATCATGGAGCAACATGAAGATGGTTTCGGTTTTGGTGTGATTGCACAAGCACTTTGGTTAACCAATCAAATTGATGGCGATACCGAAACATTTGTGGCATTGCTTGAAGCCAAAGAAAGTGGTGATTACAGCAATATCGTTTTAGCAGATGGTTCAACACCAAATAATTGGGGCGATGTTGTCAGGTCACTTAGACAAGGTGAAAATCTTGGCAGTGTCATGTCTAACAATGCTGGGAATGGTCAGGCTAATTCTGATGATGAAGAAGGCAATGGAAACGGAAGAGGTCTAGGGAATGATAACGAAAATAATTTGCAAGGGCTAGGCGGCAATCGAGGTAATGGACCTGGGAATGGGAACGGAAACGGCAATGGAAATGGTCCAGCCAATGGACCTTGGAGCGGAAATGATGGACCGTGGAACAACGGAAATGGTCCTTGGAATAACGGTCAAGGTAACGGCGGCGGCGACGATTAAATAAACAAAAAGAGGACTGGTCAACCAGTCCTCTTTTTATAATTTCATTTGATAGGCATTCGTCTCCCGTTTTTGAAATCCTAATTTGATGTATAACCGATTCGCGGCTAGCCTATGCGGGTTCGATGTTAGGGAAATATTGTTTACGCCTCTACTTTTTGCTATTTCAATTGCCTTGACCATTAACTGCTCCCCCACTTTTTTTCCACGAGCAAATTCATCTACAATGACATCTTCAATGATAGAGCGAATCCCAGTGGGGACTTTGTAAACGATTAAAGTTAATGCTCCAATAATTTTATTTGAGTCATCACGAGCAACTAGAAGTGTGGAAGATGTATCCGCAAGCAGAGACCGTAACAGGTCAAGAGTTGGAGGCGGATTGTTTTTTGTCAGTTGTGGAATCAGGCGTTGAAAAGCATCGTAAAGTTCATCATCAGCTTGTGTGGCAATTTCAATGTGCATGTTAATTTCCATGTCACCCTGAGTGAAACGAAGGGTCTCTACGATAATCTCAGAGATTCTTACCACTTCGTGGCACACGTCGCTACGCTCAGAATGACATCATACGGTAGTTTTATTTTTCGGAATCAAACTCAAAACAATATAGTAAACAATATATGTCAACGAAGCCCATGCAACCCATTCAGGGTGATTTGGATATTGCAACAATGCCCAAATACCAATTGCACCATATAAGTAAGTAAAAGCAAGTGTGAGGTTTCGCAAATAACTGTTACGACTGGGGTAAATGTATTTGACTGGAATAAAAACCATAATGTTGAACAACAACAAAAAGCCAAAGTTGACCCAAGGGGGCAAATTCATAATGAGCATATACAACGCGGCGACGTTCCAGTAAGACGGAAAACCTTTGAAGTGATGATCGTCAGTCTTTGCATCGGTTTGTGTGAATTGATATGCCGAAGTTAACAAAATTAAACAAGCCATAAAGAAACGCATGGATTCAGGTAATACATCTGCTTTGATAATAAAGATGACAGGTACAAGCACATAATTGAGATAATCCAAAATGTTATCGAGCAAGGCACCGTCAAGTCCATTTGCATATTTTTTGACATCTGCCCAACGGGCGAACATACCGTCGAAACCATCTACTAACATGGCAACAACCATCCATAGAATCATCATGCGGTAATCATTTTCAAAAATTGCAAGGATAGCAAGTAAGCCCCAAATCGCCCCTGTTGCTGTGAAGAGATGTACTCCCCACGCAAGGATGACTCGGATTAAGTTTGGTTTGGCTGATTCAGTCTGCATATAGTGATTCCTTTGTTCTATATATTGCTATGATTATAAATGAAAAGACTTCGGAAGTTTATAAAATACTTCCGAAGTCTAATTACTGATTACAAATTACTATACTTTTGTTAAACCAACTTTCACTCTCTCACTTTCAAATTCATCTTCAACCACTGATGCATTTACAGGTGGATTTGCAAACGACAATTTCGTAGTCAATGTTTCAGCAGTGATGTAATCTTTATGTGCTTCAATGGCAGATTTTAATCCAGCACTGGCTTCAACAAACAATTCGATTCTATCTGCTACATCTAAATCAGCAGTTTTGCGTAAGTCTTGCACTCGGCGCACAAATTCACGAGCCAAGCCTTCAGCAACGAGTTCGGGAGTCAAGTCAGTGACTAAGGCGGCAACATACGCGCCTTCTTCTGCAACGGCAAATCCTTCTTTGGCAAGTGCTTTCACTTCCACTTCATCCGAAAGGATTTGATAGGTTTCACCATCCAGTTTAACTTCCACAGGTTTATCGGCATGAAGTGTACTAGCAACTTCTTCTGGATTCATCGCCAGAATCGCTTTTTGCAAGGCAGGGAATTTATTACCATATTTTTGACCGAGTTGTTTTGGCAACGGCTTGACGGTATGTGAAACTGCTTCAGTCGCCGCATCTAACAAGCGCACACGTTTTACATTTAACTCATCTTGAATCACATCTACGTTTTTCATCAAAGCATTTCGTTCACTTGGATTACCAACCGAAAATGCGGCTTCTGCCAATGGCTGGCGAACTTTGCGATTCGCCTTCTGACGAGCAGAATGTCCTAATGAAACCAACTTCATCACCAATTGCATTTCTTTGTTGAGTGATTCGTCTATAAATTCTTCCATCACTGGGGGCCATTCGGCAATATGAACAGACTCAGGTTGAGTCTCATCTACCGAACGAACTAAGTTTTGATATAACTCTTCGGCGATGAACGGCATAGCAGGTGCGATTAATTTTGCAACAGTCACTAAAGCAGTATATAAAGTTGAATACGCGGCTTGTTTATCGGCTGATGAATCATTTTTCCAGAAACGTCTACGAGAACGGCGCACATACCAAGTTGAAAGAGTCTCCACAAATTTTTCAACAGGGCGTGTGGCATTGGTTACATCATATTCATCGTAGGCTTTGGTCACGTCACGCACCAAAACATTTAATTCAGAAAGCAACCAACGGTCTAATTCATTGGTCGGCGCGGTGACTGTCAAGGCTTGTGGTTTGTCTAAGTTAGCATACGTCACGAAGAACGAATACACATTCCACAAGGTAAGTGTAAAACTGCGGATGACGTCACCAACTAAATCAGAAGAGAAGCGGCGTTCTTGTCCAGGTGGCGTGGCAGTATATAAATACCAGCGTAATGCATCCGCACCGTGCACATTCAACACATCCCAAGGTTGCACGATGTTGCCCAATGACTTAGACATCTTTCGTCCTTGACCATCTTGGATGTGACCCAAACAAATTACATTTTTGAATGAGACTTGGTCATTGAGCAATGTGGAGATTGCATGAAGCGAATAGAACCATCCGCGCGTTTGATCAACCGCCTCACAAATGTAGTCGGCTGGGTACTGCGCCTCAAATTTTTCTTTATTCTCAAACGGATAGTGCCATTGCGCATACGGCATCGAACCTGAATCAAACCATACGTCAATCAAATCTTTGACGCGATTCATTTTGCCGCTACACTTTTCACATTTCCAAGAAACTTCATCCACATACGGGCGATGCAAATCTAACTCGGTCAAATCTTTACCTGCTTTTTCAGATAATTCTTTTACCGAACCCACACACTCACGATGTTTACATTCTTCACATTCCCAAACTGGTAATGGTGTGCCCCAATATCTTTCGCGTGAAAGTGACCAATCAATATTATTTTCAAGCCAATTGCCAAAGCGACCATTCTTGATGTGTTCAGGAACCCAATTGATTGTTTTATTTAAACTGACCAGTCTATCTTTCTTGGCGCTTGTGCGAATGTACCAAGACTCACGCGCATAATACAAAAGTGGAGTGGAACATCGCCAACAGAACGGATAGGTATGTGTATATTTTTCTAAACGGAATAACAAACCACGCGCTTCTAAATCTTGAATAATTTGTGGGTCAGCATCTTTGACGAAGATTCCACGCCACGGAGTAATTTCAGGGATAAACGTTCCATCTGGTTGCACAGTTAGTAGAATCGGCAAATCATTTTGTTTTGCCATTTCCATATCTTCAGCACCAAAAGCGGGGGCTTGATGTACCAAACCTGTACCATCTTCAGTCGTGACAAAATCACCTAACACAATGTAATGTGCGGGTTTATCAATGGTTACAAATGTAAACAAAGGCTGATACTTAACACCTTTCAACTTTTTTCCTTTGAAAGAGTCAACTATCTTGACTTCTTCACCTCGAAAAACTTTTTCGATTAAATTTTTAGCAAGGATTATCTTTTCTTTTACACCTTCGTTATCACGTTCAACAGTCACATAATCTACATCAGGGTGTGCGGCAACAGCCACATTGGCAGGCAACGTCCATGGAGTTGTTGTCCAAACCAACAATGAAGTGTCAGGTTTATCTACTAACGGAAAACGCACAAACACCGAAGGGTCAACCGCTTCGTCGTAGCCCAAAGCAACTTCATGGTCAGAAAGAGGCGTGCCACAACGTGGGCAATACGGCACAATCTTATAACCTTTGAAGAGTAAATCTTTTTCCCAAAAACTTTTCAGAATCCACCATACTGATTCGATATATTCATTTTCGTAAGTGACATACGCAGTATCAAGGTCAACCCAAAAAGCGATACGATCAGTTAACTTTTCCCATTCTTGAATGTAATTGAAAACAGATTTTTTACACAACTCATTAAATTTATCAATGCCGTATTCTTCAATTTGTTGTTTATTTTTAAAGCCTAATTGCTTTTCAACTTCAATTTCAACAGGCAAACCATGTGTATCCCAGCCACCACGGCGTGAGACGTTAAATCCACGCATGATTTTATAACGCGGAAACATATCTTTGAATGCACGCGCCAACACATGATGCACACCAGGCCGCCCATTGGCGGTTGGTGGTCCTTCATAAAAAATATATTCTGGCTTGCCCTTTCGTTCATCGCTGGTCTTTTTGAAAATTTCTTGCTTTTTCCAAAATTTCAACACAGCATCTTCCATGGCAGGCACATCTAATTTTGCATTTACAGATTTAAACATAATTCTCCTTAAACAAAAAACTCTCATCTCATAAACAGAGACGAGAGCAATGCTCACGCGGTACCACTCTGATTTTCATCCATAAAGAATGAACTCTCATTTGTTTTGATAACGAAGACTCACGACTTCGGATTTCTTACTCTTAACGACTATCTGACTACATGACTATCAGACCATTCGACTAATTTCAGATTTCAACTTCGGGATGATTTTCAACTGCCATTTCGTATCCGCTTCACACCTGACCTCGGACTCGCTGTGCCGACCTGAACAGTTTACTCGTTCCCATCTTTGTTTTTGATGGCGAGATTATACACAATAAAAAATATTTGAGCAAGAATCGAAAGTATGTCACCCTGAGCGATAGCGAAGGGTCTCTACAATTATGTCAGAGATTCTTCGCCGCAAAGAACAAGTGCGCGGCTCAGAATGACATGAAATGACATGTACCAAATTTCACATTGACGGTTTATCCACTCCGCAGGTATAATCTTTTTTCGCATCATTATTACAGTAGGAGTAAATTATGGCAACACCAGACATTACACCAAGCATCGCGCTTGAACCAAAAACAAAGTTAAGCGGCAAAGTTTTAAAAACCACACTCGCAGGCGCACTCGTAGACATTGGACAAACAATTCCAGGTGTGATTCACATCTCACAACTCAGTGATAAAGAAGTTAATAAAGTAGAAGATGTTGTAAAAGAAGGTCAAGAAATTACAACTTGGATTAAACGTGTTCGCAAAGACCGCGTTGAATTGACTATGATTGAACCTTTGATGTACGAGTGGAAAGACCTTAAACCAGAAACCATTGTCAAAGGCAAAGTGATTCGTTTAGAAACTTATGGTGCATTTGTAGATTTCGGTGCTGAACGACCAGGTTTGGTGCACGTCAGTGAAATTACACATGGGTACGTCAAAACTGCCAGTGAAGCACTCAAAGAAGGGGAAGAAATTGAAGCCAAGGTCATTGAAGTAGACCGTCGCAAACGACAAATCCGCTTGAGTATTAAGGCTTTGTTAGCAGAACCAGTTATTGAAGAAAAACCCGAACGCGAAGAACGTAAAGGGAAAGGCAAGCGCAAAGGTAAAAAAGAAGAAGAAACCTACGAAATGGAAGCAGAAGTTTCTACCGAACCACAATTTACTGGAATGCAAGTGGCTTGGCAAGAAGCCCTCGAAAGAGCAAAAGGCAAAAATAAGGTGCAAGCCAAATCTTTCAAGGCAACTTCTGAAACACAAGAAAAAATTCTCAACAGCACCTTGGAAAAACGATTACCCACTGGTGGCTAAACAAAAAGAGCGGATGTAACATCCGCTCTTTTTCTAACCTTGACCTTTTTTTGACATTCTCCCCCACATTCTTGTCCCTAATTTGACATACAACAAAATACACTACATCCATTGGAGGCACGCATGAATGATGTCATCTTGATTGGATTAACAGTTTTATTCTTCGCGCTCACATTTGGCTTAATCGCAATTTGTGAGAGATTGATGGAGAACAAATCATGAACACACTATATTTGATTACGGGTGTGGTTGCTTTAATTTTACTTGGCTATCTTGTTTTAGCCTTGTTGAAACCAGAATGGTTTGGATAAACATGAACATATACGATTATCTTCAAATTATTTTATATCTGACTGTTTTGATTCTGCTGGTCAAGCCATTGGGAAGTTATATGGCGCGCGTGTATCAAAACGAACGCCTCTTTCTTGACCCGATACTTGCTCCTGTTGAAAGATTCATTTATCGCGCCTCAGGGATTGACTCAAAATCCGAAATGAATTGGAAAACTTATGCCATTGCAATGTTATTGTTCAATGCGATTGGTTTATTGTTTGTTTATCTCTTGCAGAGAACACAAATCTTTTTGCCGTTGAATCCACAAGGATTCGGTGCAATCACACCTGATTCTTCATGGAACACAGCCGTTAGTTTTGCAACGAATACAAACTGGCAAGGCTATGGTGGTGAAGTGACCATGAGTTATTTCACTCAAATGCTTGGTTTAACCGTACAAAACTTCGTCTCTGCCGCAACAGGCATGGCAGTTTTGGTTGCATTAATCAGAGGCATTGTTCGCCACACTACAAAAGAAATTGGCAACTTCTGGACAGACTTAACCAGAAGCACGCTTTATATTCTTTTACCTCTTTCACTGATTCTTGCTCTTGCTTTGGTTTCACAAGGTGTTGTACAAACTTTTAGTGAATACAAAACTGTTTCTTTGCTTCAAGCAACGACAGATGCAGATGGCAATGCAGTGACTGAACAGGTTCTTGCTGTGGGTCCAGCCGCTTCACAAGTTGCGATTAAACAACTAGGTACCAATGGTGGCGGATTCTTTAACGTCAACTCTGCCCATCCATTTGAAAACCCAAATCCGTTTTCAAATTTCTTGGAGATGCTGTCTATTTTATTAATTCCAGCTGCACTTTGTTACACCTACGGAAAAATGGTTGGTGATACAAAACAAGGCTGGGCTTTGCTAATCGCAATGACCCTCATTTTTGTTGCTTTACTTGGAGTAGCTGTTTGGGCTGAGCAAACAAGCAACCCTGCGATTGAAGCGATGGGAGTAGTGGGTGGAAATATGGAAGGCAAAGAAACCCGCTTCGGAATTACAAACTCCGCATTGTGGGCTACCGCAACTACTGCCGCATCCAATGGATCAGTTAACTCCATGCATGATTCATTCAATCCATTGGGCGGACTCGTTCCGATGTGGATGATGCAACTCGGCGAAATTATTTATGGCGGCGTTGGTTCAGGTTTATATGGCATGTTGGCATTCGTCATCATTGCTGTGTTCGTATCTGGCTTGATGGTTGGACGCACGCCTGAATATCTCGGCAAAAAAATAGAAGCATACGAAATGAAAATGGCATCTATCATCATTCTGATTCCTGTAGTGGTGGTGTTGGTGGGAACTGCAATTACTTTGATGAGTGAAGCAGGCAGAGCAACAATTTATAACCCATCTGCTCATGGATTCAGTGAAGTGCTATATGCGTTTTCATCTGCTGGTAATAACAACGGTTCAGCATTTGCTGGGCTTGGAGCAAACAATCCTTTCTATAACACGGCGCTAGGTTTTGCTATGTTGTTCGCAAGATATTGGCTTGCGATTCCGACTCTTGCCATTGCAGGTTCATTGGCAAGCAAAAAGAAAGTCCCTGCTGGGAGTGGTACATTGCCAACTCATACGCCTTTATTTATTGTGTGGCTCATTGGAGTCATCATCATTGTGGGTGCATTAAGTTATTTACCCGCACTGGCTTTGGGTCCGATTGTGGAACACTTGATGATTTTTGGTGGCTAATTTTTAAACACAAAGGACACAAAGGTCACTAAGGAAAACCCATCACAATGAAACTCCTTTTCCACCCTTTGTGTACTTGGTGTCCTTCGTGTTTAATCTTTTGAATGGAATTTAAAATGACAACTCAAATAAAAAAACAAACAACATTTCGTAGAGAAATTTATCAACGCGCCGTTGTGGAATCATTTCTCAAACTGAATCCACGCTGGATGGTTCGTAACCCTGTCATGTTCGTAGTAGAAGTGGGCAGTGTGCTTACAACAGCCTTATGGATTCAAGCCTTGCTTGGTCAAGGGGAAGCGCCCACTGGATTCATCGGAGCCATTGCATTATGGTTATGGTTCACAGTTTTATTCGCGAACTTTTCTGAAGCCGTTGCTGAAGGTCGTGGCAAAGCACAAGCCGAGTCACTTCGTAAAGCGCGTCAAGATACACCTGCAAAGAAAATCAATTCAAAGGCTGAAAAATTTGAAAATGCAAATGTTCAACATGAAGTTGTTTCATCAACTGCGCTTCGCAAAGATGATTTGTATTTAGTCGTTGCGGGAGATATTCTTCCAGCAGATGGTGAAATCATCACAGGCATTGCGTCAGTGGATGAAAGCGCTGTAACGGGTGAATCAGCTCCCGTTGTGCGTGAAGCGGGTGGTGATCGTTCTGCAGTCACAGGTGGCACAAGAATCTTATCTGATTGGTTAATTGTAAAAGTCAGTGCTGATCCTGGTTTTGGATTTTTAGATCGCATGATTAGCATGGTTGAAGGTGCCAAGCGACAAAAGACTCCTAATGAAATTGCATTAAATATTTTATTGGCTGGCTTCACTATTATCTTTTTAGTGGTGTGTGCAACATTGTTACCTTATTCATTGTATAGCGTCAGTGTTGCTGGGCAAGGCACTGCCATCACGATTACTGTATTGATTGCTTTGCTTGTATGTTTAATTCCAACCACGATTGGTGGTTTGCTTTCTGCAATTGGTATTGCAGGCATGGACAGAATGATTCAACGCAATGTGATTGCCATGTCTGGTCGTGCAGTAGAAGCCGCAGGTGATGTGGATGTGTTATTGCTCGATAAAACTGGAACGATTACTTTAGGCAATCGTCAAGCTGTTGAGTTTATTCCTGTCAATGGAGTTTCTGCACAAGAGTTGGCAGAGTCTGCTCAATTGGCTTCGCTTGCCGATGAAACACCAGAAGGTCGTTCAATTGTTGTTTTGGCAAAAGAAAAATTTGGGCTACGTGGTCAAACCATGGAAAAGATGCACTTCGTTCCATTCACTGCACAAACTCGTATGAGTGGTGTGGATTTCAATGGAACATCGATTCGCAAAGGCGCACCAGATACGATTTTGGAATTGATTCAATCGAATGGACATTCAGTCGCTTCTGATCTTAAGCTGACAGTTGATTCGATTGCCCGAACAGGCGGCACACCTTTAGCAGTGACGCGCAATGGCAAAGCCTTAGGCGTTATCCATTTGAAAGATATTGTCAAAGGTGGCATGAAAGAAAGATTCACCCAACTTCGCAAGATGGGCATCAAAACCGTGATGATCACTGGTGATAACCCACTCACTGCTGCTGCCATCGCTGCCGAAGCAGGCGTGGATGATTTCCTTGCACAAGCTACGCCCGAAGCAAAGTTGAAATTGATTCGTGAATATCAAACTGGTGGACGACTCGTTGCCATGACAGGTGACGGTACAAACGATGCCCCTGCATTGGCTCAAGCCGATGTTGCTGTTGCGATGAACACAGGTACACAACCTGCACGTGAAGCCGCCAACATGGTGGACTTGGATAGCAACCCAACCAAGTTAATTGAGATTGTTGAAATTGGAAAACAACTCTTGATGACGCGCGGTTCTCTTACAACCTTCAGTATTGCCAACGATGTTGCTAAATATTTCGCCATCATCCCTGCTGCATTTGCTTCTACATACCCTGTATTAGATGCGCTTAACTTTATGCGTTTGGCAAAACCTGAAAGTGCAATTCTTTCAGCAGTCATCTTCAATGCACTCGTCATCATTGCCTTGATTCCCTTGGCATTGCGTGGCGTGCCTTATCGTGCAGTTGGTGCGGCACAATTACTTCGAGACAATCTTTTAATTTATGGTCTCGGTGGTTTGATTGTGCCATTTATCGGAATTAAGTTAATTGATATGTTATTGGTTGCATTTGGTCTTGCATAATTCCGTTGGTCGAGTAGCCCTGAGCGAAATTTGCGAAGGGCGTATCGAGACCAAAAGTTTTTAGTGAAAATAAAATTATTTACAAACATGTGGTCTCGATACGTTGCTCGCTGAAATGCGCTCGCAACTACTCGACCACCGAGTAAATTAGGAATAAAAATGAACTCACAACTTCGTCCCGCTCTTACAATATTTGCTTTGCTTACTATTATCACTGGTGTAATTTATCCGTTGGCAGTGACAGGCGTTGCCCAACTCGTTTTTCCAAATCAAGCCAATGGAAGTTTGATTATCATTGATGAAAAAACGTATGGCTCTGAATTAATTGGTCAACAGTTTGATGACCCGAAATACTTTTGGGGACGTTTATCTGCTGTGAATTACAACGCTGGTACATCTTCTGGCTCTAACTATGGACCTTTGAATCCTGCTTTGATGGAAATGGTTCAAGCCAGAGTAGATGCTTTGAAAGCGGCTGACTCTGAGAACGCGCTTCCGATTCCTGTGGACTTGGTCACTGCTTCTGCAAGCGGACTCGACCCTCACATCAGCGTTGATGCGGCGTTGTATCAAGTTGGTCGTGTAGCATCAAGCCGAGGCATGAGTGAAGCGGATGTTGTCGCATTAGTAAATCAATATACCGAAGGTCGTCAATTTGGTTTTCTTGGTGAAGCCACAGTCAATGTGTTGTTATTAAATTTGGCTTTGGATGGAATTGAATAACACCGTTCCGCAGGTTTTTAAGTCAAGTATATGTTGCAATGAAACCTGCGGAACGTTTTGATTGAAACGGAATACAATATCTATATGCAACGCCCAGACCCAGATGAGTTGTTAAAGAATCTTCATGCTGAAACACATAGCCGAGGAAAGTTAAAAATTTTTCTTGGCTATGCCGCTGGTGTGGGAAAAACGTATGCCATGCTCGAAGCCGCGCATCAACGCAAGGCACAAGGCATTGACACTGTTGTTGGATATATTGAAACGCATAAACGCAAAGAGACTGAAAAATTAGTTGAAAGCTTGGAAGTGTTGCCGCGCAAACAGGTGGAATATCGCGGAACGAATTTGCCTGAAATGGATGTGGATGGTGTTTTAGCACGACATCCAAAAATTGTTTTGGTAGATGAGTTTGCTCATACCAATGCACCTGGCTCACGTCATCCAAAACGATATCAAGATGTGCAAGAAATTTTAGATGCAGGCATTGATGTTTACACCACGTTAAATATTCAACATCTTGAAAGTTTGAATGATGTTGTTGCACAAGTGACGGGAGTCATCGTCAAAGAAACTGTGCCTGATTCTGTGATTGATGAAGCGGCTGAAATTGAAGTGATTGATTTACCGCCTGATGAATTGCTTGTCCGTTTGAATGAAGGCAAAGTTTACATCCCTGAACAAGCCAGCCGAGCAATAGATAAATTTTTCCGCAAAGGAAATTTAACGGCATTAAGAGAAATGTCTTTGCGCCGTGCCGCTGAACGTGTGGATGACCAAATGCGTTCCTACATGCAAACACGCGCGATTCCTGGTCCATGGGCGGCAAGTGAAAGATTATTAGTTTGTATTAGTCCCAGCCCGTTGAGTGAAAGACTGGTGCGAACAGCAAGAAGATTAGCAGATGAACTCAATGCGGAGTGGATTACATTGTTTGTTGAAACACCACAATCGGCAAGCATGTCTGAAGATAAGCGCGAACGAGTTGCAAACATTTTACAACTCTCAGAAGATTTAGGTGCAAGGTCTTATACAGTCACTGCGGGCGGAACCATTGAATCCATTGCACAAGTGGTGATGGATTTTGCTCATAAAAACAACATCACCAAAATTGTGGCGGGCAAACCATTACGTCCGCGCTGGCAGGAAATTTTACGCGGTTCGTTAGTAGATAGTTTGATTCACAAAAGCAGAGATATTGATGTGTACGTCGTCACGAGTGGGGATGCGCCATCATTTCCAAAAGATGAAAGCCCATGGAAGTTGCACAGTTCCATCAGCCGTTATGTGTGGAGTATTTTATTGGTTGCTATGGCTACTGTATTTGGTTTTATCATCGGCGGGCGAATTTCACCAACAAATCTTGTGATGGTGTATTTACTTGTGGTTGTGATTGCGGCTGTTTATTTGGGACGTGGACCTGCAATTATCGCATCATTATTAGGTGTATTGGCATTTGATTTTCTTTTTATCGTGCCTTATTTTTCATTTGCCGTTTCAGATACACAATACATCATCACGTTCATTGCCTTGTTTTTAGTTGGACTCGTTATCAGCCAGTTAACGGCTCGGGCGAGTGAACAAGCACAGGCGGCGCGTCAGCGTGAAGCGGAAACAGCCGAGTTATATGATTTGAGTCGAGATTTAGCATCCTCTGCGGATATCGAATCAATTTTGAATCAATTAAAAAAACATCTGGAACAAACTTTTGAAAGAACGATTGCGATTTTATTGCCCAATCAAAATGTTCTTGAAGTAAAAATTAGCAGTGATGATTTGAAGTTAAGTGATGAAGAAATTGCAGTGGCGGATTGGGTCTATCGTCATGCCGAACCTGCGGGGCGACATACCAACACATTGCCCGCCGCACAATTAAGATATTTGCCATTGAAAACTGCCAGTGGCGTGGTGGGCGTGTTGGGTGTTGGTAAACCAGCCACATCCAATATTGATTTATCACCTGCTCAAAGACGTTTAATGGAATCATTTGCAAACCAGGGCGCACAAGCGATTGAACGTGCAACCTTAGAAGAACAAACCCAAAAAATTTCATTGATGCAATCGGCTGAGAAATTACAAAATGCTTTATTGAATTCTATTTCGCATGACCTTCGCACGCCGTTGGTTGCGATTACGGGTGCATTAACTGCATTAGATGAAAATTATATTGGCTTGGATGAATCTGCAAGGAATTCATTAATTGATAATGCACGTGGTGAAGCGGATCGTTTGAATCGACTCGTGGGTAATTTGTTGAACATGACTCGCATTGAAAGCGGTGCAATTAAATTAAATCTTGAACCAAGCGATGTGCAAGATTTAATTGGCACTGCTATTGAACAATTGGGTGCGCGTGCTAGCAAACATCAAATCAATATTCATATCCCTGCTGATTTTCCGTTGGTGCAAATGGATTTTTCTTTGATGGTGCAAGTGATTGTGAATCTTTTGGAGAATGCGATTAAATATTCTGCTGAAAATTCTTTGATTGAAGTTTCTGCATCTGCTGCTGACTCAAAAGCACGCCTCAAAATATTTGACCGTGGAGTTGGTATCCCAACTGATGATTTGAATCGCATCTTCGACAAATTCTATCGAGTGCAACGCCCAGAGAATGTGAGTGGCACTGGACTAGGGCTTTCCATCAGCAAAGGAATTGTCGAGGCACATGGCGGAATAATCCGTGCCTTGAATCGTGAAAATGGTGGAACTGTTATCGAAATTGAATTACCATTGGGGCAATGACCCAAACAAATCAACGCGTATTAGTTGTAGATGATGAAACCCCCATCCGCAGGTATTTACGCGCGGCTTTAACTGCTCAAGGCTTTACTGTGTATGAAGCGTCCAATGGGGAAGAAGCTCTTAATGCTGTACTAGCAAATCGCCCTGACATTATTATTTTAGATTTAGGTTTACCCGATATAGATGGCATTGAAGTGACTCGGCGTTTAAGAGAATGGTCACAAACACCGATTATTATTTTATCTGTGCGTGAAGCAGAGAATGACAAAATCGCCGCGCTCGATGCTGGTGCAGATGATTATTTAACCAAACCCTTTGGTACAGGCGAATTGATGGCGCGTATGAGAGTCGCCATGCGAAGAATTACAAACAAAAGTGATGAACCTGTTTTTCAAGTGAATGATTTAAAGATGGATATTTCTCGCCGTTTGGTCACATTGAATGAAAAAGAAATTTCTTTAACCCCAACCGAATATGACATCTTACGTTTACTCATGCAAAACGTAGGCAAAGTATTAACTCATCATCAATTACTCAGGCAAGTGTGGGGAAATGCTTATGAAAACGAAATGCACTTGTTGAGAGTCAACATTAGCAATTTGAGGCGCAAGATAGAACCTGATGCAACAAGACCCACTTATCTCATCACTGAGGCGGGGGTTGGGTATCGCTTAAGAATGAATGATGCAAACGAAAAATAAAACTCGCTGAAAGCGAGTTTTATTTATATTCTATTTTTCAATGCACATGATATGGCACATTAATTATCACAATATCATGCTGGCGTTTCAGTTGACTGCGAAGCAAATCTGCCGTGTTCGTGTGCAATGTGCCTGTGAAAACATCATTCGAAATAAATTCAGGCACAACGATTGTAATAGTTTCACCTACTTGGCGTTTGCGAGCAATGCTTGAAGTATCCAATTCGATTTTTCTTTTTTGAAAAACTTACGCGATGTTCTGCGAAGCACACCACCGTATCGCCTGCTCGTAAATTCATACGAACAACATCAACCCAACTTTTTTCAAATGAGATTTGTGTTTCAACAAAAATATTTTCATCCTTAACCATAGATGAAACTGTTGTGAGATTTCGCCTCACTTTTGATTCTTCATTCGTCTCATTTACTAGACCGAGAAACTGGATGCTTGAACCTGTGGCTTTTGCCAACTCCCAAACTGGCTGTCCAAAAGCGGACAAGTTAATGTCGAAGGGAGGAAAAAGCACCAAAAATACTGTTATTGATTTTATACCAAAAACAATCAGTTACAATTATCAACAAGGAGAACTTATCCTATGAAATACTTTGTGACAGGTGCTACTGGATTTGTCGGCGGTGTGCTTGCGAAGAAATTACGAGAAGCCGGGCATGAAGTCCATGCTTCGGTGCGGGATGTGAACAAAGCCGAGGAATTAAAAAGCTTGGGCGTGAAATTATTCCGAGGTGACGTAACAGATAAAACGTCAATGCGCGAAGCGATGACAGGCGTAGATGGTGTCTATCATGTGGCGGGCTGGTATAAAGTGGGAGTCAAAGATAAAACACCAGGCGAAAAAGTCAACATACAGGGCACGCGCAATGTTTTGGAATTAATGCAAGAGTTGAAAATTCCGAAAGGGGTTTATACGAGTACGTTGGCTGTCAATTCAGATACAAAAGGAAAAATGGTTGACGAAAATTATCATTTCACTGGAAAACATATCAGTGAGTATGACCGTACTAAAGCCGTCGCGCATGACATTGCTAAAGAATTTATTGAGCAAGGTTTGCCATTGGTGATTGTGCAACCTGGATTAATTTATGGACCAGATGATACTTCGTCGTTGAGAGTTGCTTTACGAGATTTCTTACACGGAAGATTACCCATGCTTCCTTCGCAAACTGCTTTTTGTTGGGCGCATGTAGATGATATTGTGAAGGGACATATTCTTGCCATGAAAAAAGGCAAAGTTGGCGAAAATTATCATATTTGTGGCGAACCTTATAAAATTGTAGATGCTTATAAATTAGCCAGTCAAGTTTCGGGCAAACGTGCACCAATGACTGTGCCTTATCAGATGATGAAAGTGATGTCTGTAATGATGACACCTTTTGATTCACTCTTGCCAGAATCATTGTCATCATATTCCTCTGAAGGCTTGAGGGTGGTTGCAGGAGTCACTTATTTAGGTGATAACAGCAAAGCCAAACGTGAACTTGGATACAATCCGCGCCTGATGAGTGAAGGTTGGGTAGAGACTATCAGGCATGAAATGATGTTATTAGGAATGAAATCTCGAAATTAATAAATTTTATAGATTAATTTACGCGTTTATCCTTTATAATCAAGATATGGCACTTCCACAACCTGAACAACCAACTCCTCCCCCTTTAACGCCCGAACAAATTGCGGCAATTAAAGAGGCGGAACGAAAACAGAAGATAATTATTGCTAGTGCAATTGCTGTCGTCGTATTAATCGTAGCTTTGCTCGGGGTTGCGATTTATTTCCTCCTACAACCTGATACCCCCACAGACAAAATCCGTGATGTGTTCATTATTGTTGTGGCACTTGAAACCTTAGTAATAGGTGTTGCGTTAATAGTATTGATCATTCAACTGGCTAGTTTGATTAACTTAATCCAAAACGAAATTCGCCCGATTCTGAACGCCACCAATGAAACTGTCAATACACTAAGAGGCACAGCCGAATTTTTAGGCGAAAATGTTGTGGAGCCTGTCATCAAACTAAATGGCTACTTGGCTGGTTTGCGTCGTATGTTAGAATTGTTGGGTGTAAAACCTAAATAAGTAAAACGTCCCGCAGGTTCAATAAAAAATTAATACCCGAAAAATAAACCTGTGGGACGGTCAACTCAAATTAAAAAAGGAGAAATACCATGTCTGACCGTGATGAATTTGGAGCCTTTCTTGTAGGATTTGTTGTAGGTGGTTTAACTGGCGCAGTTGTCGCTTTGTTATTCGCCCCACAATCTGGTGAAGAAACCCGCGCTTTGATTAAAGATAAGTCTATTGAATTGCGTGACCGCGCAACTCATTCGGCTGAAGATTTAATCGCTCGCGCAGAAGCCACCGCCGCAGAATATCGCGCCCGTGCCGATGAACTGACCAAAATGGCACGCGAAAAAACCGCCGAACTCGCCAACGAAGTTCGTGAACGTGGCAAAGGCGCACTCGAAGCAGTTCGCAAGACCACCAAAAAAGATGATGTAACCCCTGCATAAATTATAAAAAGCAAAACGATTAATATTTTGTCAAGACGAAGGTTTGGCTATTGGTCAAACCTTCGTCTTGTAAATTAATTTTATGCCCTTCTCTGGTTTCATTTGGTTTATCTTCATGCTTCTGCCGCTGGTATTTCTCCAGCGGTTTTTGCATCGTGAAATTCAAGTGGTGACTTTATTACTCACACGCAATATGCAATTAACACTTTCTGTTTTTTCTATTTTATTTTTCCCCGGCGTGTTGTTGCATGAGACTAGTCACTTTTTGATGGCAAAAATTTTAAGAGTGAGAACAGGAAAGTTTTCTGTGATTCCAAAACCAATGTCAAACGGACGTTTGCAAATGGGGTATGTAGAAGTCGAAAAAACGGATTTCATTCGTGATTCGTTAATTGGCTTAGCCCCATTAATAGCAGGGACGTTATTTATTGCTTATGCGGGAATTACACAGTTACAACTAAATACATTATGGGATGTGCTTCAGAATGGTCAAGTAGAATTATTTTGGATGGGCGTTGGATTGTTGCCTACCGTTTCAGACTTTTGGTTGTGGTTTTATTTAACAATTGTCGTTTCTAGCACAATGATGCCTTCTGAGTCGGATAGACATGCTTGGCTTCCGCTTGGCATTTGGATTGGCGTTTTATTCACGCTTGCTCTCGTCTCTGGTTTTGGAACTTGGATGTTAGATAACCTCGCTCCGTTTTTTGATAACTTGTTAAATTCAGTGGCTTTATTATTTGGCTTGAGCAATTTGGTTCACATTGTTTTGCTTTTCCCATTTTTTGTTTTGCATCGCTTGCTAGTCTATATAATGAAAGTGGATGTGCGATAATTAATTTTTCTTCCCAATCGCCAACATCTTATTTTGTATTGGAAAAATCACAAAAAACACATGCACAAGCGGTAATAAAATTTTGACGAGTAAATCAGACTTAAAAAACTTTTTCAAGTAAAACGAATACGGGAAAGAAAGTTCGTGGAAAGTTTTTAACTCCAACACTTCTAAACTAACGGATTCAAACAATCCTCTCATTTCATTCAAAGAAAAAATTTGTTTATGCCCAAACGGCTTAGATGAATACATGGCGTTCAAGAATGTAGGGAATCGTCCGCCTGAGATTTTGTAGGTGAATTCTCCAAAGCGATGATAAAAGGCATCACGACAAGGTGTGTCAATGAGTAAAATGCCATTTGGCTTCAAAACTTGTACTGCATGTTGCATTGTAGCAAGTGGAAAGTTAACATGTTCAATCACATCCCATAATGTCACTACATCAAATGTGTTCGCAAAACTTTCCCAATATGAATCTTCAATTGGGCGTTTGGTGATGTCTAAATTGTGTTTCGTCTGGGCGTAATAAGCACGCGAGTCACTGAGTTCAATCCCAATCACTTTTGCGCCTTCTGCTTTCATCTTGGATAAAAATAATCCGCCGCCACAGCCGATGTCTAAGACTCGTTTATCTTTTATTTCAATATGTTTTTTTACAGCATTAATTTGATTTTCAATTCGCTCAGGATTCGATTGCAAAGATTTTTCGATGTATTTAATTTCTTCGTCGGTTAATCCACTGCCATCAATGATGGGGGAAATCTCTTGCATCGGGTCAAGTGCATCTACATAATGAAAACCGTTTGGTGAAACAAATACATTTGCATTCGCTAATTTATATTTCGGCTTGTCATCGGTTTTGTGTTTTAACTTGTCAAGATTTTCCATTAATTTTTTCCATAATCTGAGAAACGCTTTGCGTGTAGCCAATTGATTCTTTTGAGACATCTAATCTCAAAATCTTTTCTTGATTTATAGATTCTAGCCAGTCTTTGATAAATGTTTCCAGCATATTCGCATCATTACCTGACGCGATATTGATTCTATCTCTTGATGCTAGTCTTTCGTGGATAATTTTTTCATCCGCATACAAAGAGACAATTAAATCTGGTGCAGGTTGATGCGCCCGAATGAGATTGTAAAAGCGTCGGCATAGGTCAAAGTCTAAGTCGCTGAGCCAATTGTGCGCATGAAAGAGGCGGGTGAATCCATAAAAGTCTAAATCCAAGCCGCCATCCATTAATGCGGGCTTATTGCTTTGACGAAGTTCAAATTCTTGCTCGGCTTTGTGAATTAAATAATCTAGTTGATTGGCAAGTGCATAGTTTACATCTTGCTTGAATAATTTTTGAAACGGTCTTTCTTCGTGTTCTTCATAAGCAGTGGCAAAATCATGTTGTTTGCACAGGGCTTGCATGAGCGTGGTTTTGCCAACACCACTGGCACCGACGATAACAATTAATGGTTTCATGGTTAAAGTTTGTCAATCTATTCAAGTATAATTGAAGTGCTAGAACATTTTACTCTTTTGGAGCATGCTATGGCTGGCAAAATTTTTATGAGTTACTCACGGCGCGAATTGGGGTTTGTGGATGATTTGGTAAGCAAGTTAGAAGAAAAAAAATATGATGTCTGGTTAGATTATCGCGTGTTGATTCCTGGCGTGCCATGGAAAGAACAAATTGATAAAGGCTTAAGTGAATCGGATACAGTTTTGCTGGTGGTATCCAAAGCCTCGTTGGCTTCTAAATATGTGGCGTTAGAGTGGAAACATTTTTTGGATATGAAAAAACGTATGATTCTTTTGATATTTGAAGCAGTGGATTTGCCACCTGAACTAGAAAAATTTGAATGGGTAGATTTTCGTGGCAGTTATAAAGCAGGTTTAACCGAATTATTTTCTCAATTAGAAACACCGATTCAAGAAGAACATCCTGTTCCTGAATCAGGATTCAAAATGCCATTGGTTGTATGGGCGACGATTGCATTAAGTGTAGCAGTTGCATTTATTTCACTCGGCGCATTTTGGGCAATTTTTATTCCATTTATTTTAATTCCCTTACCTTATCAAATTTTCAAACGCAGTTTTGATTTTATGCGCGTGCAAGCGGCATTGGCGGCTTTACCGATTGCCTTAGCAATGGGCGAATTTGTTTACGTTGACGATACTGAATTGATTGACGCTCTCTCATACGGCATTGGTTTAGGATTTTTAGCATGGCTTTTACTAGCAGTCTTACGTTCACCTGCGCTTCAACGCTGGGGGAAGCCTGAATCAACCGTGCCGAAATTTGCCAACCCTTATAACCCCAACATTATGAATCCTGAGCCTGTGCCATTTTTTATTGATTATGCCCCACAAGATTCAAAAATTGCAGATGAAATGAGCACCATGCTTAAGAAATATGGTCATCCGCAAGCGGATAGTATGCAAGGTGCAAAAGCAGTTTTGGCTTTAATTTCACACTTCAAAAACGATACCGAAGCCGACCCTGTCAAACAAGTGGTATTCCCAGTCATGATTCAGTGGAATGAAAAGATTTCTCAAAAATTATCGCGCGTGCAGTGGATTGATTTTCGCCCGGGCGTAAAAGGCTTGAATCGGTTATCTCAACTTTTGCCAAACCCAACGGCTTTGCTGAAAGCATTGGGAATGCGCCCAGTTAGTTCATTATCTGTCTACCCACCCATGATTACGGCTTTGATATATTTTGTTATCTTAATTGCAATTATAAATGTAGGTGCCGTGATTGATTATCTCTTCTTTACAGGTGTTACAGAGATACTCGATGAAGAATCTGTGCCAGTTCTTTTGGGTGTCATGGCTGGTAGTGTATTCCTGTTTTCTGTTTTATCGTTTTTTATGGTACGAAGCTTAATCACACGTACAGGCTTGTTTTCAAGTATCAAGACCTTTATGGCGGGTTTCATGATTCAAGGTTTGTTGGTATTTGGCATCCGCGCATTTGATAATTTTATTTATGACATTCTGCTTGATGAAACAGGCGTTGATTTAGGGTATACCTTCACCTATTTAGGAACTTGGGTTTATGGAATCGGACTTGCTGTATTAGCAATTGTATATCTCAGAAACAGGCTAGATATGAAGCGTTGGTTTCCATCCAATAAAAAATAGTTATGAGCGAACCTATTGTCCTAACTTCTGATAGCCCTATTTTAGATACCTTGAATTTCAAGCCGTATCGCAATACTTCCATACGAAGAGTCAAGCCATTTTTGCCTGCTCCAGACGAACCACAAACGCTTGAGGTGAAAACTCCTTGGGGTGCTACGCTCACTGCTAAAAAAGGAGATATGTTAATCAGTGAAATAGATGCGCCTGATGATGCTTGGCCCATAGACCCTGAAATTTTTGATAAAACGTATATGATGACTGAACCGGGCGTTTGCATTAAAAGAGCAGTGGTGATGTTGGTGCCACTTGTAGAAATAACAAAAGGTGATGCAGACCAAAAGGTGACGATTGAAACATTAGAAGGACCAGAAACTGTGCGGGCTGGAGATTTTCACCTAGCCAAAGGAATCCGCGGTGAAATTTGGGCGTATCCGAATGAAAAAGTGAAAGAAAAAATGAGGCTCGTCGAATAACGAGTCTCATTTTTTACCAGTCAAATTTTCACTTTTTCGGATGAACTTTTTTCATCATCACTTTTGCATCGGATGGTTTAAGGTTTGAAATTGGGTCACGCATTAGGCTTTCTAAGGCATTATCAATCACATTGTAAATATATTTTGACGGGTTAATAAATTCAATCATACCGCCTACATCACGCATTAATTCAATCATGTGCTTTGCCAAGCGCACATCGCGGTCACGGGAATTCACGGTTTCATTTGCTACTGCAATCAAGCGCACATTTTCTATACCACCACGCCCAAGCGCAGAATACAACGCCCAACGGTTGTTACGCTCATATAAATTATCACCTTCTTTGGGTTGACCTAATGCTTCGACATGATTGATTTCATCAACCAATGGGTGATTTCGAACTTTGTAGAAACGGTCTACCCAGCCTTCGCCAGCAGGAGAAATAAACTCACGCACATAAGCGGATTCTGTAAGCGGTAAATAAGCTTTGACTTTTATTCCTAATTCAATACACAATTCGGCAAAAAGAATTTCACTGCCAGCCGAAAGCCCACTTAAGAAAGCACGGTCATTTGGCGTTGGGTGAAGTTTTTCTAATTTTTTGCGAATCTCTTGGCGAAGTTCATTTTCTTTTTCAGGTGGTAAGGTTTTCTTTTCTTTGCCAGAGTAATCTACCATGTAGCCTGTAAACAAAATACCGCGTCCGCTTATTTGTTTTCCTTTAATTTTCTTTTTCTCTTCTGAAGTAATGTGTTGGTCGCCACTATCTACGCGTTGAATTTCTTCTTTAATCAATTGAATGGCGGCATTGACAAATTTTGTCCGCATGCCTAAATCTTTTAGGATTTCTAATTGGGCTAAAGAAGAATATAGGAAAAATAAATTTCGTCTTGATGCGGTAATAGATTTTCTGTATGTCCGAATAATAGTATCTAAATCGTTGGTGGTGAGCAGTTTTAATTCGGCATAAGAAACTAAAGTCCAGTAATCTGTTTTATCAGATTCAATCTGCATTTTGCTTTCCAAACCGAAAACCAAAGTATTTCGCAAGCTGGTGATTTGTTTGCGAATGCGCGAAATATCAGGGTCTACTGATTTACCTTTGCTAAACTTATCGGCAAGGTGAAGGACTATCATAGAAAGTGTGAAGGCATTAATACCGGGGTAATAGTCGTTCAGGTCAATTTGAAAGCCCTTCATATAAATATCAATAGACTTTATTAACCAGTGATATGAATCGAAGGCTTGTTTGTGACGTTTACTTTTATCGCGGATTTGCTTCCATGCCGAAGTCCACATTTCTTTATAAATCCGTCCTAAATAAGTGATAGATTTACTATCATTTGGAAAATCCACAAGGATATTTTCAATCTTAATAATGGCTTCATCCACCCGCCCAATCCGATTTAGATGAAATGCCTCTTCCCGCCGAAATTCCACATTCGATGAATTAACTTCAATGCCTTTTCGATATTGAGCAAGTGCTAATTCATTTCTTCCTAAATTTGCTAAAGCGCGCCCAACTTCATTAATCGCCTCTTCTCGGATGAGTGGGTTGCGAATTTCTTCTGTTAGCAAAAGAATATCACCAATATGTTTTTGTCTTTGGGCAATGTTTACTTTTTCGCGCCACTCGTTATATTCACGCCAGAAACCCGTTGCTAATGGGGTGTGTAGGCTTTTTCTATCGGGCTCTTTCAAGCCTGTTAGCAAGTTATAAATCGGGCTATGCACGGCATCTTTATCTGATGCCCATGTATCTCTGACCATGCGCGAGATAGCACTAATATCACTGCGGATATAAGCAGGGTCGGGGATTCCTTCGGGTGTGATGTGATAAGGAAGCGTGCGCACGTTGAAGATGTCAAATGGCATATACGCCCGCCCTGCTTGAATGTGTACAACGCCTCTTTTTCTAAGGGCATGCCTGATACCCAATTCGTAAAACGCATTTGCATTATCAATACTTAAATCGCATATAACCAAATCTGCCAACAAAAGTTCTTGGAACATATCCGTCAAAATATCGCCCGCTGAGGTTTCTTCATCAGCACGGAAAGGTTCAAAGCCAGCATCTTCAAGTGCAGGCTTGATTAAAGTTCGATAGATGGTATTGAAGTCGTATGGCTGATTATCCGCGCCTTTCTTTTTACCGAAAGGCATCACCACAAAGGCATGAGGTCGGACTTCTGGATGAAGTTGTTTTGACTCTTTTTGGGCTTGCAGTAATGTCTCATTTTTCTGAACAGGCTTCACGTCTGCAACGGAGGCGGGGATGGAGACGGGTTTCTCTGCCTCTTCTTTTTTCGCTGGAACCGCAACAGGTTTTACTTCTGCGAGAGAAGCATTCGATACAGATTCAGGCGTTGTGTTGGTTCCATTTGTGCCTTCTTGTGGCGGAACGATATTGACGTTTGCTTCGGTCATTGGTGCTCCTTACAAAAACAAATTAACCTTTAACTTCACTTGTTTTTGGGTAACGGGAAATTAAATCATTCAAAACACCTTGCGGAGTTTGCCCGCTAATTTCCACTTCACGATAATCTTCGGCAATTGTTTCTAGAGATGTGGATAAGCCTAATTTTTCAGCAATTCTTTCTGTAAATTCTTGAATGGCTTCTCGCATGGCGGCGAGTTCGGCTTGCACAATTTCTGAAGAGGCTTCTTCTGCCAAATTGTTGAGGGCTTCTTCAAATGTTTCACTTAATGTTTCGTGACCTTCATCTAATTTTTCAGTGAGCATACCTACAATTGAATCTTCAAACGATTGTTTCAAACGGCGGTCTGCATCGCGCTGTTCATCAATGACGCGATTAATCAGTCTGGCTTCTTCGTCCAAGTTAGATTCTTGTAAAGCCTCTTGCATGGCTTTAATGTATTCGACATTGCGACTCCACAAAATTTCTTCGGCTGATTTAACCATTTTGTAAAACTCAGTGTCGGTGCGTTCTTCGGCTTCAAGGTTTTTCCAATGGTCTGAAATAATGCTTAACTCCATAATCACTTTGCTATAGTTACGAACAACAAGGTCAAGGTTTTTTAATTCTTGCCAGCCTAGCAAAGTGGTTGTTAAAGAAGCCGCTAATGCGACCCACAATGTAAACCCTCCGCCGAGTGCGGCTAGAATAGCACCCACTGCACCTGATGCCAAAATAAGCAATTGCAAACGTGTACGCTCATTTTGTTTTTGATTTACTTTTTTAATATGCCAATTTAATTCGTTTTCAAGGCGGAAGTTAAAATACTCAGCACCTGTTAAATCGTGAAAGCCAGTGTCGCTGTTTGGATATTTAGGATTAAAGCGCGGTGCTGGTGGTACTTCACCTTTATATGTTTCCATTACCAATTCACCATTCATGCCATGATATACCGAGCGTTGAATTTTGGTGAGACTTTTTTTAAGCCATTCGCGCCGTTTGGGATTTTTTTGTAGAATAGTTCTATAAATATAAATATCTTTAAGTGTTTCTTCTGCACCTGCTCTGGCAATTAACCAATCGCCTGTGGCGAAAAATTTATTTGCAAATGCCGCTAATAAAGAAGCAATAATAGGCGAAGAGATTAACAATACCTTCAATACAAATTCACCAACTTCTGAAAAATTTTCAGGGTAAATTGTAGTGAGAATAGCAAACAAAGTTGCCAAAAGACCGAAGATAGCAATCCATTGACGTATGCGGGTGTAAGCGGCTGTGCGTTTTACAGAAGTCGCATCGTATTGCGCAAATTTTTTCCAAGCAACTTCTAAAATAGGAGTGATGTTTTGGTTTTCCATGTTCATATCCTCTTTTAGCGCGCCACAAACCAAGCGGCGACATACCCTTCACTGCTAGCATCTTTGACTTTAATCCACTGGTCGTTTTTACCGATTTTTGATTCGCCACCTGTTTCGCTGATGGTAAATTCGTAACCAATTGGCACACGTTTGATTAAAGTCGCATCACTGACTAGGGGTTGCTTGCGCAATGAAACCGCCTCAGCCGTTGTTTTCACTTTGACAGGTGCGCCTGATGATGAAGTTGTGTTGTTGGCTTGAGCAGTAGAACCGCCCGCATATTTGACATACCACGCCGCGACATAGCCTTCTTTGCCAGTGGCATCTTTTACTTTTATCCATTGATTTTGCACGCCGACTTTTGGAATGGCTTGCTCGGCAGGCTCTAGGCTGATGAGTTGCTCAGTTGTATTGACGTAGCGAATAATATTGTCATTTGCGACGACGGGTTTTGTGCGTAATGTAATTTGCGTGGTTGGGAATAATGCTAACGCACCTGCTGGCACTGGCGCAGGTGACGGAGAAGGTGAACTACCCGGCGTAGGAGATGAACTTGGTGTAGGCGAAGTAGAAGGCTTGGGTGATGTAGCAGGCGTCCCTGAGGATGAGGCGGTCACTTTTTTATCTGATACATACCAAGCGGCCACAAATCCTTGTTGACCTGTTGGGTCTTGCACTTGAATCCATTGTCCTTGCTTGCCAACTTTTCCTTGCGCTTGTGCTTTGGTTTCAAGCGAAATCAGTTCGGTATTTTTCATCAAACGCTTCCATAAATAACCAGTGACAGAACCTTCAGCGCGCAAGGCTAAATCATCTTCGGCGGCATACACTACAAATTTTTCAGCAGGGAGCGGAAGTTTGGTTTGTTTAGGTGGTTCGGGTTGAGCAATGCTATAGTTTTCAAACCACAACACTGCACTAATTTCGGTGGCGAGTTTTGCGCCATTGAATTTATAACGTGTGGTTAATAACACTTCTTTATCGGGCGCATCGCCGCCATATTTATATGGGTCGTAAATGGAATAGTCGTTACCCTTTTTTTCTTTTACTAAAACAAAGTGAGTTTGCAAACCTGCTTGTTTGTTCCAATCCACTTGTAAAATAACAGGTTTGCCCGCCGCCACTGCCGCATCAATATAACTAATAGGGGCGGGCGTGGTTTCACAGTTTTGCATATCTTTATAAACGCAATTTGCCCAGACGTATGGAAGCACACTTGGTATAAAAAGCGCCCCCTGAAAACCGCCAGCCTTTTTCATTTTGTCGTTGACGGTGACAGGGGTTTCGTTATAGCCAATACCATTGAGCAACATGGTAACGGATGTGAGCAAGCAACCCCATGAGCCAATGGTTTCTTTTGAATTTCCGAGCGCAGTATTTTTCCATTGGTCATCGTTCTGATATAAGTTTTTTGTGACGAACATGTTGTTGCGCCTCCTGCTGAGGAATCAAGTTGATTGGCTAATTTTACTCCATTTCAATTTGGAATGAATCCTCAATTTTTTAAGGTTTTTAAGGGAAGGGCTTTTTATGCTTATGGGGTATTCGTCACGGCAGGAGTTGTGATATTCCCAACCACAATATTCACGCTTAACGTATCGCCAAAGAACATGCCGTTTTCATCTGCCATGCGCCATGAAGATTGAATCAAACCACTGATTCCGCTTGGCACGACCAATTCAACAGAAATTTGTCTTTTTGCACCTGTTGGAATGGCTTCGGTGAGTGTGGCTGTATTTCCGCGCATTGATTCGCCGCCAACGTGTTGAAAAGTAAATCCAGCGCGCCATGCACATCCGCCGATGTTTTGTACTTCCCAAGTTTTGGTGAAGACTTCTCCTGCTTGCATTTGTGTTCCATCGGGAATAGTTACATCGCGGATGTAAAGCAAGTTGTAACATGGATTGGTTGTGGCAGTGGGTAATGGTGTTTCTGTAATAATCGTTGGTGTGATGCTTGGTTCTTCAAGAATCATCGGCGTAGATGAATGTGTAGGAACAGCAACCAACGTTTCTGTTAAGGATGAAGCGAATGTAGAAACTGCTTGCGTGCGGATTAAGTCCACATCATCTGAATTTGAGTTTGTTTGATTTGCCGAATCAGCACACGAGAAAAGTAATGCCCCTATAACGATGAGCAAGACGATATAAAGTATTCTATTTTGCATTTGAAATTTAAGTTAATCTTGAGCGAGCCATTCTTTTGCTTCGTTTTCATCGTTGAAATACATCAACGCTTGACCTGTAATTCTGGAAAGCAAATCGCCAAGTGTGCGTTTGATACCAGATACGCCAATGACTGCTGTTTTGCGAACATGTGATTTTGTTTTCTTTGAGGCTTCGTTGAGAAGTGGCATGACGGTTGATGTAATTTCTGTATTTGAGAAATTAGAAAGCACCAAAGCAGAATTTTCTGGCTGTGTTAAGATAACTTCTTGCACTTCGTTCAATTCGCTGATAATTGCTTTTTCATTGAAGAAGTTGTTAGAAAAATCTTGATAAAAAATTTTTTTGCCTTTGTATTCAATCCATTTTGATTTCATGTCAGCCTCCTTATTTCTTTTTCTTTCCTTTGCTTGCAGAGACGGATACAGCTTGTGTTGCTGATTTATTTTCGTAATACAATGCAATGCCTGTGGCAAGTGCGCCGACCAATTCCCAAACCGCAACACCTAAAAATCGTTGCGGGGCAATACCTAAAATTACAACAGTTGTGAAAACAATGAAGGTTAAGGTACGAAAAGGGACTGTCCAGCGATAGAAAATTTTCACATCGTTCAAAGCGGCGAGGATGTAATAAATGCCGACATTAAAGGATGCCATTGAAGATGCTGTCATAAAGACAATTGTGTAATCAGCAGATGCGCGTGAGGCGCGTTCTATCACTTCAAAACCTAAAATGGATAATAAAATTTCAGGTCGAATCAAGCCAATCAACCCAAGTACAAATGCTAAAAAACCAAATACAAAAATTGTCCAACCAGATGCATCACGAATTTTCATGGGTAAGATTATCTCCTAATTGAATTAATTATACATGATAAAATATTTCAACTATGGCGAAGCATTTGGTTCTTGTGGCAGGCAATATTGGTGTTGGAAAAACTACACTAACAGAACGAATCGGTTCGCGCCTCGCTTGGTGGACTGGATACGAATCTGTTTCTGATAACCCTTATCTTTCAGATTTTTACAGCGATATGCGTTCATGGTCGTTTCATTTACAAATTTTCTTTTTGGGTCATCGTGCCGAACAATATTTAGAAGCCGCGCGGGATGCCCGCTCTTCTATTTTAGATAGAAGCATTTATGAAGATGCTCACATTTTTGCACGTGCCTTACATCACTTAGGGAATTTGAACGAACGTGATTATTTAGCCTATCGCAACTTATATGATTTGGTCGTGAATAGTTTACCCAGACCAGATTTGTTGATTTATCTCAAAGCCCCTGTCAATGTTTTGATGGAAAGAATCCGCCGCCGCGCTCGTAACATGGAAACTGGGATTACAGTGGAATATTTAACCTTGCTTGATTCATTTTACGAAGAATGGCTCGGCGCATTTGATTTATGCCCTGTGCTAACCATTCAAACCAACAACTTAGATTATGCCAATATGCCCAGCCATTTGGATTTAGTGACCGAACGTATTCAAGATAAATTAGCAGGCAAAGAAGTAATGGATTTGCGGGGTGAATAATATGGATGAGACTCTTTTCCTAAAAATTCCGCTTTTCAGACATTTACCAAAATTAGATTTGTTTCAATTGATAAATGAATTACCCATTGAAACTTATCAAGCGGGCAGTTTTATTTTTCGTGAAGGCGAACGCGGCGATAGTTTATTTATTTTAGTGAGTGGCAAACTTGAAATTGTGCTAGGTCCAGGCACCAGCGATGAAATGCACCTGCGTACTTGTGGACCAGGCGAATGTGTGGGCGAGATGAGTTTAATCATGCCACAAGGCATCCGCACAGCCAGTGCTAGATTAAAAGAAGACAGCAGTGTGCGAGTCATGACGCGCGAAAAATTTAATGAATTGTTGCAAAAATATCCGCAAATAGCCTATTCAATGGTCGAGATAATGAGTGAACGACTCGATACCTCAAACGAGTCGGCCTTTAATGATTTGGTTGCAAAAAATCATGCGCTTCAAAAAGCGTATGATGAACTCAAAGCCGCGCAAGCCCAAATCATTGAGAAAGAACGCCTCGAACGTGAATTGCAAGTTGCCGCAGATATTCAACTTAGCATTTTGCCAGATGTTCTTCCTGACACCGAAGAATTCGGCTTCGGGGCGAGAATCCTGCCTGCCCGTCAAGTCGGAGGCGATTTTTATGATGTCTTCCAACTCAAAGATGATCGCATCGGAGTCTTAATTGGCGATGTCGCAGATAAAGGTGTGCCATCTGCTTTATTTATGGCGCGCGCACATGCGCTCATCATGGCTGAAGCGGATATTGCTATCACCGCTACTGAAGTGATGCAATTGGTGAATAGTCACATTACAAGATTACAAAAATCAACTCAATTTGTGACTGTTCTTTATGGCATTTTGGATTTAAAAACCCGCCTCTTTTCTTACGCACGGGCTGGTCATGAACCTCCACTTTTGCTTCACCCCGACGGCAGTGTAGAACGCTTGCCACATTCTGCTGGCATGGCAGTTGGTTTATGGGACCCCATTACAATAGATGAGCGTGAAGTAACACTTGCATCTGGTGATACATTGATTATGTATACCGATGGTATGACCGATTGTAGAAGCCCAGAAGGCGAAGCATTTGGTTTGGACAGAATCAAAAACTTGTTGAGCGAGTTGACCAAACTCAATGCTCAACAAATTAGTGATAAATTGTTAGAGACGTTACAAGGTTATCAAAACGGTGCAAAGCAAGATGATGATGTGACACTTGTGACGATAAAGGCGAAGTAACAATTATGTCATTGCGAGGAAGGTGCTTTTCCTGACGAAGCAATCTCATAATTAAGTTGGAGATTGCTTCGCCTTTGGTCTCGATACGCTTCGCTACTCGACCAACAGGCTCGCAATGACATTACCCCAACGCCTGCTCCAAATCCGAAATCAAATCATCCACATTTTCAATTCCGACAGATAAACGCACTAAGCCAGCATCTACTTCCAATGTAGAACCTTGCGTAGATAAGTGCGTCATCGCGGCAGGGACTTCGATTAACGACTCCACACCACCTAATGATTCTGCCAATGTAAATATCTTGGTAGATTCAGCAACTTTGATTGCCGCATCTTTTCCATCTTTCATCACAAATGAAATCATGCCGCCGCCATTTTTCATTTGCGACTTGGCAATTTTTTGTTGCGGATGACTTTCATGGAATGGATAAATTAATTGTTTGATGTTTTTTTGCTTTTCAAGAAATTGAATAATTTTTGCTGCATTCTCGAAGTGTCTATCCATGCGGACGTGCAAAGTTTTGAGTCCGCGTAAGACCAAAAATGAATCCATCGGACCAATCACACCACCGATTGCATTTTGTAAATATGCCAACTGCTGACCTAATTCTTTATCTTTCCCAATCACTGCACCACCAACCACATCAGAATGTCCGCCTAAATATTTTGTCATGGAGTGGACAACTAAATCTGCACCTAATTCTAGTGGACGTTGAAGATACGGAGTTGCAAATGTATTATCCACAACAAGCAAAGGTTTGCTTGGATGATTCTTTATCATTTCAGAAACAGCACGAATATCGGTCACTGCTAATAATGGATTTGTGGGAGTTTCGAGCCACACAATTTTCGTGGATGGAGTCGATGCCTCAGCGAGATTTTCTGGATCGGTTGTGTCAGCAAATGTAAAGTCCAGACCGAAGCGACGAAGAATTTTGTCAAAGAGGCGAAACGTGCCACCATAGACATCATTGCCTGCAACGACATGATCACCACTTTTCAACATTCGTAAAACTGTATCCGTCGCCGCCATGCCAGAAGCAAACGCGAGACCCCATGTTCCACTTTCTAATTCTGCTAAACAATCTTGAAGTGCTTTACGAGTTGGATTTAATGTTCTTGAATATTCATAACCTTGTCTCGGTTTTCCGATTCCATCTTGCATATAAGTAGATGTGAAATAAACGGGTGTCATCACTGCACCGTTGTTTGGGTCTGGTTCTTGGCCTGCATGGATTGCGAGGGTTTCAAATTTCATTTTATCTCCTTATGTCATTGCGAGGAGCGAAGCGACGAAGCAATCTTGCAATGACGAATAATTTATTTCAAAATCTTACCACTTTCGTAATCCAAACATCCGTTGCAAAGCGTTCAATAAAACTTCTGACCTAACTTACCGTCTATGCACAAGAGGAAGCAACTATAAAACCAAACTGACTTTAATACGAAACAAAATCACCCACCAAAGATTCATTAATCCAAACTGTATATCTGCCCTGGGAATAATATCCAAACAAAATATTGGCTTCAAATTGTTGAAAGACATTATCACAGTTGATATTTGTGTTTACCAAACTATACACTTGAATATAAATTCGAAAATTTTCATCTGGGGCAGGAATGTCAACTCTTAATTCATTGCACACGCTGGGCATGTATCCTAAAATATTTAACATAGCACGCGGCGGTGTAAACTCAAATTTTTCTACAAGGCTTACAGCGGTAATTGTTACACTTGCAATTTGGTTTTCTAAATCCTCTATGCGCGGCGCGTAGGGATTTTCATCTGGGGTGATGCGATAAGGCGCGGGTGCAGTGGCTGTTGGCGTGGCGGTAGGAATTGGCAAACAAGCACTTAATACAATAATAAAAACTAGATTAATGATTCTTTTCATTCTTTTTTGAATTATCAATATCAATTTTTTCAAACAACTGCGGAGCGACAACATAAATACCGCTTCCACTGACGAAGATGGTTGAGTCGGCATTTTTAATTTCTCCGTAGCTGAAGATTTTTCTCTCTTCAATTTGATTCATTTTTGCTTCAACAAAAAATCTCTCATTCAATGGCACTGGCTTGTGATAATTAATTTGCAAATTCACCGCCGCCACCTTGTACCCTGCCGCCCAAACAACCAAGCCCATGGCTTCATCCAAAATTGCGGCAGAAGCACCCCCATGTGCATAATCTGGCGGTCCTTGTTGTGATTCGCTTAATGTAAATTCAGCCGTAAGGATTCCATTTTCAATAAACCAAGTCAGCCCAATGCTGTGCGGGTTATCCGTTCCGCACACAAAGCACCAGCCATGATATGGAATTTGCTTTTTCATATTCTAGCCTGATTGTATCAACTCAATTGTTTTCAAAAAATTCACAGTCATTCTGGCGGTTGCGCCCCACAGCAATTCACCATCGTAAGGGTGATACGCAATCACCGAACGATTTGAACCCCCGATTGAAAACTCCCAATAATTATTTCGCTCGGCAAGCCATAACAGCGGAATTGTAAAGACGCGCGCCACTTCCACATTTTGAATTTTGAACGCATACGGAAAAGGAATCACACCGACGATGGGGCTGACGCGATATTTGCTAATCGTTATCATCTTGCTTAATTGCCCAATAATTTTTATATCGTTTGCGTTTATACCAATCTCTTCATATGTTTCTCGTAATGCAGTTTGCTCAGATGTTTCGCCATCATCACTGGCACCGCCCGGAAAAGAAACCTGCCCTTTATGTGATTCGACTCTGTCAGTTCGGCGGGTGAATAAGATATGCCATTCGTTTTGAAAAAATGTAAGTGGAAGTAAAACTGCCGCGCTTCTTAACTTGGTGGATGCCTGAATCTCAATCTCGGCATATCCATCTGTGTCAGCATTGTTTTCTGCTTGGTAAAGTTTTTGGGTGATGAAATCAAGAGTGATAGTGGACATAATTTATTATTTTAGACCCTAAAGGTTTTATAAACCTTTAGGGTCTTTATTTTATATTTCATCTTCAATGCCGATGACTTCTTTGGCTAACTTTTCTCCGCGTGGGTCGTCGGTCGGAATCATTTTGCGGGCGAATATCAAAAAGCCGGTATGTGCCACCATTCTATCGGCGGGGCGAATGCGGCTGGGATTGGTTTTGTAATGGCGCAATAACAATTCGCATACTTCTACAAAGGCGAAGTTTGTTTTGCGTAAAACGCTCAATACTTTTTCTACTTGATTAAAAGTTGGTACAAGCATACATAAGAAGCCACCGGGCTTGAGGGCATTACGGACTTGTTCAATATAGTCATACGGGTTTTGTACATCGAGGAAGAAGGCATCTGCGTCGGTTTCGTCAAATCCTTCCGCGATGTCACGCAGTTTGAAGTCCACGCGTGAGGCGAGACCTAATCTTTCTAAATTCTTTTTGGCAAGGTTTTGAAAATCTTGTTTTTGCTCATAAGAAATGACTCTTCCAGTTTCACCGACGGCTGTGGCTAAGGCGGTCGTCATGGAGCCTGAACCTGTGCCTGCTTCCATCACTTTTTTGCCGGGTGTGATGTCCATTTGAATGATGATGTACCCAATATCTTTGGGATACAAAATTTGCGTACTGCGTGGAATGTCGTTTAATATATCTGCTAATGAAGGTTGTAAGATAAAAAACGGTGCGTTGGTGTGACTAAACACTTGCTCACCCCAAGTTTTTCCAATTAAATCATCATGCTTCACGATGCCACGATGACTGTGAAATTCTTCGCCAGATTTGAGGATAAATATAAAATGTTTGTGTGTTAGCCCAACCAGTTGAATTAAATCACCTTCGCGGGCGGTGGATTCATATTTCATAGATGAAATTGTACCGCGAGATTAATCTCGCACTACGGAATCGTTTCTCAATTTTCTATTCGATGCAATCAACACAGCAAACATGCCAATGGCAAGGACGAATAATCCACATACCAATGCAGGAGTAAAAGTGAACAACCATTCTGGTCTGCCAATGGATTCGCCTAAGGCAGAGATACCTGCGCCTGCGGCGGAAGCATTCCAGACTCCATGAATCAATACGGCGGCGAGATAGGCACCGAATAACCTGCCATATTTTTTTTCTTTGAAGGCAGAGACGATTCCCCAACCCATGATTCCCGAAGCAGTCATGTGTAACAAACTTGTGCCAGCGCGGGCTGTCACAATCGCTCCCCAAGTCATCGAACCATCCGCACTGGCGTTGAGGCTTTCAAATAATGCAAACCCCGCACCGCTTAACAATCCAAGTACAAAGCCTTGTGTTGGTGTTTCGATTTGAAAACCAAATAACCACACACCTAAAGGTTTGAAGAGTTCTTCTATTAAAGGAACAATGACAGCGATATAACTTAACCCAATAATAATCAGTGCGGTGTTGGCGAGATAAGGCGCAAGTAGATTTATCATCGCTTCTTCATCGGCGGTGACTGAAAGCTGGTCTGCCACAAATTGGATTTCAGCAAATAGCTCAGGTTGGCTAATGCCGATATATATTGCTCCAATGAAAATGCCAAACACTAAAACGAGTATTTCTAAAACAATCATAATCAGTGGAGCAAGCGTCATGCCGATGCCGAAGATAGAAAAAAATCTCCAACGCGCACCAAGTTGAAGTCCGTGTGAGCCGAGTCCGAATATCAACCAAATAGGTGGCACAATAACGAGGATTGTCAGCGTGGGTAAGAGAAACCAACTTAACCAAGCATTTTCTAAAAGTGATGCGGCTGTGCCAATGGCAATGCCTAAGGTCACAATTCCAAAGGCGGCGGCGATGTGCCAACCTGAAAATGGAAAGGTAAATGATGTATCAGCAATTTCTTTATGTCGTACTTTTTCTAGCACAAACCAAGCACACAGCATTAAGAGTAAACCAATAAAACCAAAGGCAAATGCCATAATCATTTGCCCGGCTGCATCGGCTGCGCCGCGGATTAAACTGATGAATGAGCCTATCGCAAGAACAGCAGTGATGGCTACTAAAAATAAAATACTTAACGCCAATAGAATCAGCGTGAAGGTTGAGGGGTAATGAGTTTTATTTTGCATTATTTTTCTTCAATTGTAATTTTGATAATCTTATCACCTGGTGCCAGTGTGCCGAATTGAGCAGGGTCACGCGGAGTCAGTTGCTCGGCAATTTCTAAACCGCTAATGACCTGACCAAAAATTGTGTAAGCACCATTTAAGTGATTAGCAGGTGCATAGGTGATAAAAAATTGGCTTCCGTTTGTATCGGGTCCAGAGTTTGCCATGCCGACCATGCCGGGTTTCGTAAATAACAAGTCACTCACTTCGTTATTAAAAAAATAGCCGGGGTTGCCTCTGCCTGTTCCACTAGGGTCACCTGCTTGTGCCACAAAGCCGGGGATGACGCGATGAAATGTAACACCATCATACCAACCCTGACGCGCCAAAAACACAAATGAATTCACCGCCAATGGTGCTTTATCTGCAAATAATTGAATGACAATATTTCCTTTTTCAGTTTCAAGTGTTGCCACATAAGTTTTATTTGTATCAATTGTAAACGGCGGGCATTCTGTAAATTGTTTTTTGCCCAACGCAATAATCCCAATCGTGTCGCTGATGTTTTGATAATCTAACAAGAAGAATTGCTCACCATTGATGAGGATTAGCGGAACCGCCGCAATGTTTAATCCCTTTGCCGCTTCAATACTAGACGCCATTTTGGTTTTTGTTTCTTCAGCATTCATATCCGCTTCAAGCTGATTTGCATCTATGCCTGCGCTTTCGGCTTGATTCAATACCCAATTCTCAAATTGACTTGGATTTAGATTGACCCATTCGTTGTATCTGACAAATAACAAATCATACATTTCCCAAAATTTATTTTGTTCACCTGCGGCGAGTGCCGCAAGTACAGAGGCATCTGATTTATCCAGAATGTTACTTAAAGGAAGCGGGCGAAATACAAAGCGTAAATCACTATGATTTCTCATTAACTCGACCACAATGCGAGACATTGCCAAACAACCTTGTGATTGAAAATCACAATATTCAATTAAAGTCACAGATGCGTCGGCAGGTCCAAGCGTATAATCCGCGCCACTGACAGGTGGAAATAATGAAGCAGAATTCGGTGTAGATGTTGGTGCAACCTCTAATTTTGTGCAGGTGAATGTTTGCGGAGGTGTGGTGGGGATAATCGGACTCAGCACTACCGGAATATCAGCAGTTGGGGTGGATTGTGTCTGCGGTGAGCAGGCGAGCAGAAAGAAAACACTACCTAATAGCAAAAATATATATATCAATGTCTTTGCGAGCCGCCGTTCTTGTACTTTGGCGGCGAAGCAATCTCCTGTTATGTTGTTACTATTTTTTAATTTGGAGGTTGCTTCGCCATCTTGGTCTCGATACGCACTTTCAGTGCTACTCGACCAGCGATGGCTCGCAACGACATGTTTTTTCATCATTGATTTAACTCTTCCTGTAATTCTTCAAGTGTCGTAATCCATCGAATGGTGTTGACGAACTCTGTGAGTGAATCACTTTGTGCGCGTAAGGCACGCACGGCGGGACCAATTGGGTCTTCGCCTGCGGCTCCACCGGGTACGTCGGCGTAGGCACCATAAAAGGCAAAATAGGCTTGGTTAATTTTACGAAGCAAATATCCATTCCGCCAAAAAACTTGACGGCGTTCTTCCATATAAGATTCTGATTCGTCAATTTTTCCTTCGGCTAATAATAAATCTACGTTAACCCTTGTAATATACATTTGCTCACGAAAATCAAACACGGGGCGGGGGATGTCGTCGGGGTTCGGAATGTCTAAGGAAGCAGAAACAAGTTGCACCGTAGTAGGCGAAGCGGAAATTCTTTCAGGGTAAAACTTTTCTAGCACCAGTCTGCCAATCTCATCACCAGCAATCGAAGCGGTGGTTTCATTAATGGTGCGCGTTTCTGGCGACTCACCATATTGCAAACCCAGTGGCGCGAACATCAAGTAATTATGTATCCATTCATGCACGATGGTGTTGAGCAACCATTCAAGGTTTGTGGTGCGCGCAACCATTGTAGGATACACACCCACGCCACCAATTGGCACCACTAATGATGATGTGTTTAATTTTTTATCAATGTCTGCTTCAAGCATGGCGTTTTCATCCACCGTTAAATTCATGTTGAGAGAAATGTTTGCGGTTTGTTCAATACGTTCACGAGGAGAAATGATTAATGCCCAGGGCAACGGCGTGGAGTGATACCAAACATTTGGAATGGGTTGCCCTACCGATGTTAAACCAATTTCGGATAAGACTTGTGTGATTTGACTTTGAAGTACCGCCTCAGCCAACGGGGCAAGTTGACCTTGCCGCGCATACAGTTCATTTAATTCGGCACGTAGGTCTTGTGAAAATGTTTCTTTGTCTTGGATGTTTGGGTCGGCATACATTTGTGCTAGTAAATATTCTTTTTCTAAAATCAATTGCGTGGTTCTTAGGTATTCATCTACAATTTGTTTTTGGGTAGCATGGTCTAATGTGTATGGCAAATCTACCGAGGCGGCTTGCACTTTGAGAATGGCGGCATCTATCATCCATTCGACGTAATCAAATTCAATATCACGAGTAAACGCGCGAATCTTTTCGATGGGATTGGTGAGTGATGGGTTGCTATAGCCTGTGACCGATGCAAGGATGATGAGGATGACGGTCACTTCTACCCCGCGCATGATGCGTTGAAATATCATGTGGGGATTATATCAGTGGGAGGTGAGTGGACAGTGGACGGTGGACGGTGGTCTTGATACGTCGCGGAGAACAAGTGTGCGACTACTCGACCAACGGGCTTGCAATGATGCGATAGGATTGCTTCGGCTGTGGTCTCGATACGCTTTGCTACTCGACCAACAGCCTCGCAATGACATGGGTATGGAACAGCCTCACCCCGCTGGAAAGAGAGGCTGTTATTTTTCTTACAGGGCTTTTATGTTGCTGACGTTGGCAACACCACCAGGGCGGTCTGTGGCGACGACTGTAATGTTGACAGAAGTTGCACCAGCAGGGACTTCATTGGTGGTGACATATTCCCAACGACCAGAATCTTGTGAGGTTTCGTTTGCTTGACCACTTTCAAATACCTGACCTTGATTATCTGCTAATGTAACATGTACATTGACTACGCCGAAATCGTCGGCGGTGATAATTTTGATGGTTTGACCCTCTTGACCCGTATAGGCTGAATCGTCTACTTGATGAATAGCAGGCGGGTTGAGAAAATCTGCTACGGTGAGTGCAAATAGTGGAACACCTTTACGGTCTGAGGCGGTTTGATATAACTCACGAATATCCTCATCGCCCATCACGTAGCGACCATAGGCGACTGCTTGTTTGAAGCGTTCGCGTTGTTCGGCTTGGTCTTCTGTCGGCTCACTGCCATTGGTGGTGGGCTTACGAGAAAGCACGGTTTCACCGTTTACTTCTCGAAAGACTAAGTCACCAATCTGACCTCGCACTTCTTCGAGGATGGGGTTTAATTTTATCTTTGCCATTGTTTGAATCTCCTAAACTATATGTAAATATGTTGAAAACACTCCCCATATATGGGGGATGCCAGCGGGGCCAAAATGTAGGGCTGTGGGGAGTGCCTTCGTACTGTGTTCGTACTGCTCTCGCTTTGCGTTCATTTAGGGCATGAATCTATACCCCCATATATGGGTTTGGGGCTATAGCGTAAGCCCGTAATAATCTGCGTGTAGTCAACTGGTCTCGATATGTCGCAGAGAACAAGTGCGCGACTACTCGACCAACGGGCTCGCATGGTGGGATTGCTTACCACTTTGTGGCACAGGTCGGCGGAAGAACATCGCCTCGCAATGACGTGGGTGCATGTTGGTCTCGATACGTCGCAGAGAACAAGTGCGCGACTACTCGACCAACGGGCTCGCGCGGTGAGATTGCTTACCACTTTGTGGCACAGGTCGGCGGAAGAACATCGCCTCGCAATGACGTGGGTGCATGTTGGTCTCGATATGTCGCAGAGAACAAGTGCGCGACTACTCGACCAGCGGGCTCGCGCGGTGAGATTGCTTACCACTTTGGAAGCACAGAAAGGTCTACACATTTACTTTGAGAGAATGAAGATTGAGCAAAGTTTTAAGGATTTGAAAGACTTGTTGGGCATGACCAAATTGATGTACAAAAAACAAGAACATATGGAGAAGATGATTGCGCTTCTGCTCATTGTGTTTTCGATTGGCTTATTAGTAGGCGAAAATCTGCGCGACTTTCTGTATGGGCAACCTATAGGTGAAAACGAGGTGATTCCAGAGGAAGATGTAATTCCTGATCACCCGCAACGAAGGCAAAGTAAAAAGTGGAAGCTCTATTCTGGGCTCTTTATTTTATTACGTCAAAAAATAACTTTATCTAACGACCAGTTCGCAATCATTATCCAACAGACCCTAACTACATTTTCTGCTTTAGTTCAGTTCCCTGTCCGCACTCCTGTCCGAACCTAAGTTGCACGCCTTGACTGGCAGGTATTATCGTATCTGCTTGCGCGAATCTACTTAACGAGGATCACTTATCTTAACCACTCTCCGCCACATTCGGGGAGTGGTTTTTTGTGTGAGCGCGTACGCGCTCACACAAAAAACGGGGGGGACTCATGTTGTAGAATGAAGGCGACCAACCAACTCATTCAC
>Ga0224723_1000160_pt1 | contig 45735 bp, 45 predicted proteins | sample Balambano_FR2_Me_FD_161647 | JGI IMG/M metagenome (GOLD analysis project Ga0224723, IMG submission 161647) | Freshwater sediment microbial communities from Lake Towuti, South Sulawesi, Indonesia - Balambano_FR2_MetaG | ecosystem: Environmental > Aquatic > Freshwater > Lake > Sediment | place... | reverse complement strand
GGCTCAGCACAAACTGCCTTAGTCGAATGTTTAGGTGGTGGAACTGCTACTTTAGCAAGCGGTGGAACAGGAACTAATGCTGGTTTATACCCCGCTACAGTGGATTGTGCCGCGAGTGCTAACTATACTGCCGCTACCGGGCTTGCCGCTGGTAATTTTACTATTAATCCAATTCCTGCATCTGTCACACCAAATACTGCTAACAAAGATTATGGTTTCTTAGACCCTCCCTTTACAGGCATACTTAGTGGCTTCGTGCCCGCAGATAATGTAACTGCAACCTACTCTCGCACAGCGGGTGAAACCGTAGCAGGTAGCCCGTACATCATTAGTGCAACTCTTAGCCCGGTAGGTGTGCTTAGTAATTACAACATCACATACAACACAGCCAACTTTACTATTAATAGCATCCCAGTTGTACCAAGCATCACAGCCAATAACAAAGAATATGATGGTAACACAACTGCCACCTTTACATGTTCACTTACCAATATTTTGCCGGGTGATGATGTCACTTGTAGCGGCACAGCAAATTTTGACAATAAAAATGTCGGCACAGATAAAACCGTTACTGCCACAGGCATAACACTTGGCGGGGCAGATGCAACCAATTACACCCTCTCAACCAATTCCGCAACGGATTTGGCGAACATCACCCAACGCGATTTGAACGTGACAGCCACTGGTATTAACAAAGTCTATGATGGGAATACAAACGCGACAGTGACTCTGAATGACGACCGAGTCGGCGGTGATGTTTTGACTCTCTCTTACACATCCGCCTCTTTCGCTGACCCGAACGTGGGCAATGGAATCCTCGTCAGTGTCTCTGGCATCAGCATTTCCGGCGGCGCAGACGCAGGAAACTATAATTTAGTTAACAACACAACCACCACAAATGCCGACATCACCATCGCCAGCCAAACGATTACCGTCACAACCTCTGCCCCTGCAAGTGCAGCAAATGGTTCTAACTTCGATGTTGCCGCAACTGCATCATCTGGTTTGCCTGTCACCATTACTACTTCGGGTAGTTGTTCTGGTGGTGATACAGACGGCGATGCAACCATCACCATGACCAGCGGAACTGGCACTTGTAGTGTCTTCTATAACCAAGCAGGTGATTCCAACTACACCCCTGCCCCACAAGTGCAAGAAGATGTTAACGCCACTGAAAGCCCCATCTTTACAAGTGTAAATACCACTACCTTTGATTTTGGTTTCATTGACACATTCAATCTCACGGCAACTGGTAACCCATCTACCATGTCCATTACCATGACTGGTGAACCTGCCGGCGTTACATTAACAGATAATGGCAATGGCACTGCCACATTGAATTATGACGGAACAACATCACCCGGCATCTATACCATTATCTTCACCGCCAATAATGGCGTGTTACCCAACGGCACGCAAACCTTTACATTGACTATCAGAAATGGTCCAACAGTTAGCACAGTGAACTCATCGCCTGATACTGGGAATGGTAGCGTTAGCGAAAATGAAAACATTTCAACCACATTAGGAATCACACAATTCACTGTTGAATTTGACCGTGATGTATATGACCCAAGTGGCGATACTGACCCTGATGATGTTACCAACCCTGACAACTACTTACTTGTTCGTAGTGCGACTGGCACATTTAGCACAGCAAGTTGTAGTGGTGGTCTTGTAGCACCTGATGTTCAAATTTCAGTTGACTCTGTCACATATAACAATGGTGGTGGTTCAGGTCCATTCGTTGCAACCCTCAGTGTCAATAGTGGGCTTCCTCTCAACGTAGCAGGTTTCTATCGCTTATTTGTGTGCGGAACCACATCAATTGTTGACGCATCTAACCCATTGCTAGCGTTAGCAGGGAATGGCTCCGCACCCGGAACAGATTTCATACGTAACTTCCGTATCACCGCACCAGCAACAGGTGGAGGCGGCGGAGGAGGCGGTGGAACTGCTTCCACAACAACAAACTTAACTGGTGTTCTCATTCCAGTAACAGGTTTTGCACCAAGTCAGGTAACTGCTTTGCCTGCTCAACCAATGGAAAAAGAATATGCAGTAAGCCCATTAACGCTTAAGATTCCATCATTAGGTGTGAACTTGCCAATTGTTGGCGTAGACTTTGACGAAAACGAATGGGATGTAACTTGGCTAGGTAATAATGCTGGTTATTTAGAAGGTTCTGCTTACCCAACATGGAATGGCAATAGCATTCTCACTAGCCATGTCACCGACCCGAACGGCAAGCCAGGTCCGTTTGCTTACGTCAATGAATTGCGCCATGGCGAAAAGATTTATATTCATAACAACGGTTTCATTTATGTATATGAAGTTCGACAAAATCAACTGATTTTGCCAACTAGCATTAAGACCTTGTTTAAGTCGGAAGAAGATGCTTGGCTAACACTTGTAACATGCGAAAACTTTGACGAAGAAACCAACACCTTTACTCACCGCCGCATGATTCGAGCTGTTCTCATCAGCATTATTCCTGAAAAATAAAATCTAAAACCTAAACAATAAGAGACTGTTAGATTAACAGTCTCTTATGTTTTAATTTAATTACTTTGCAATTTATCTCAAAATACTTTCGGTTATAATTCGGCGCATGTCCACTTGGAGCGGAAAAGTTATCGGCAAGGTAAAAGTCGGCGAAATGATTGCACGTGGCGGTATGGCTGAAGTGTATAGCGGGGAACACACTACGCTTAATCGTAAAGTTGCCGTAAAAATCATGCGCGATTTTGTAGACCCAGACCCTGAAAATCATTCGCGGTTTGAGCGTGAAGCGCGTGTGATTGCAAATTTACGTCACCCCAACATCATTCAACTTTTTGATTACGAACTTGTCACTGGGCAACCTTGTTTGGTGATGGAACTTGTGCCTGGCGTTTCACTCGGCGGTTACTTACGCGCCGCCCAAAAACGTGGTGACAGCCTTCCGTTTGATACGATTTCCCAAATCTTAACTTCTCTTGCTTCAGCCATTGATTACGCCCACAGCCAAAATATTGTTCACCGAGATATTAAACCCGCAAATATTTTATTGCGCTCAAAAAATGGAACAGTAAAAGTTAACGAGCCTTTACCACAAGATGTAGAGCCGGTTCTGACTGACTTCGGCTTGGTACGCCTACTTGATTCTACGACTCAAACCTCAACAGGCACTGTCTCTGGCACACCGGCTTACATGAGCCCTGAACAAGCACGCGGTGACAAAATAGATAAAAAGACCGATATTTATTCATTAGGCATTGTGCTTTATGAAATGCTAGCAGGCAGAGTTCCATTTGATGCTGAATCATCTTTTGGGATTTTGATGAAACACCTGAACGAGCCACCACCACCTATTCCAAACATTTCTTCTGATTTGCAAATTGTGATAGACCGCGCATTGGCGAAAGACTCCGCTATACGCTACAACTCTGCCAAAGAAATGGTTGATGAGTTTATTGCTGTGTTCAATGGGCAAACTGTATCTCTGAATACCATCAGTTATACAAAGATGGCAAAAGCCTCTGCTAAACCGAAAACAAGTACATTCTCAACAGCCTTAGCAGGTATAAGTATTTTAGCAATTATTGTTTTGGCATTTTTAGCATTTCGCCCTTCAGCATTATCCCCTGCCAGCGCAGATAACCCTATTGGTAAAACAACATTTTTAGATTTCAACGCTGTACTAGATAAAGCCACCATCACGTTTAACGGTTTGCCTGTATTAGAAGCAGGCACACATTATGATGTCTGGGCATTGGGGCAAGGTGGAGAATCACGCCGTAACCTCGGCACATTAGAAATGACCAGTGACACAAGTGGAGAGTTGATTTATATTGCGGCAGACCAAAATAACATTCTCAGTTTGTTTGACCAGATTGAAGTCACGATTGAACCGAGTAATGACCCGAATCCTAATGAATCATCGGGTGATGTGATTGCATCATCTGTATTTCCTCCGCTGTCATTAATCCACGTGCGGCATGTGTTGGTTTCGTATGGTGGCGCGCCGGAGGGTAATGCGTTGATTCAAGGTTTATATTGGACAGCCGATGAGATTGATAATTCTATAATTGCTATGGAAGAAGCCTTTCGTAATAACGATGAAGCCGAAGTGCGAAAAAATCTTGAGGAAGTTATTAACCAATTGGTTGGTAGCGCAAACACCGAATTGTATGCAGATTGGGACGGCGATGGAAGCATTGATGACCCCAGTGATGGCTTTGGTTTGTTAGAAAATGATGATGAAGAGAATGCTGGTTATATTCCTACAGCCAGAAGCCACGCATTTTTTGCCGCCGAAGCATCTGATGCCACTGATAATATAAAAATTCATAGCCAACATACGATTATTGCGATTGACAATATGGAAGGCTGGTCTGAACAGTTATTGGATTTAGCATTGGAGTTACAAGAAATGCCTTTTGATTCTGAAATGGAATCTATCATTATTGAAATGCGAATTCTTTCTGACCAAATTCTTTTTGGCGTAGATACAAATGGCAATGAATTAATTGAGCCGATTATCGGTGAAGGTGGCGCGGATACTGCTTACGAACATGCCTATTACATGGCAGAAATGCCAATGCTTCTTGGTGCAAATCGCATTCCGCAACCTTCAGTTGTAACAACTGAAAACCCTTAAATTAAATAAAAACTCCTGCTTAGTAGCAGGAGTTTTTATATGTAACGTCCCGCAGGTTTTCTTGCGGAACGTTGTATGGTTAACTAAACCTGCGGGACGATATTGAACTAGAAATTAAAGTCAAACCCACCCTGACCTGTTGCCGCAAAATATGCGCCGAGTGCCGCATTGATACAGCCAGCAATCAAGCCTAATGCAGATAAAGCGATACCACCAATGGCTAAATTTTTTGATGAGACATCTTTCATACCGAAGTAGCCAAGCACAATGCCAGCAATAGACATTGGGATACCACAAATCGGCAAGAACCAAGCACACAAATTGATAACGCCTAACACTAACGAGCCAATTGCCATCATTCTTTCATTACCACTTGCTGGTGCGGGTGAAACAGGTTGATTTGATTCCATGATTGCATTCTCCTTTTAGAAATTTTCTCAATTGTACTTCACAAATTAAATAAAGTTATCCGCCAACAGTCCTATCGGTAATTTCGAGTGCTTTATCTAATACGTCAAAACCTTCTTTGAGTTGTGCTTCGTTGATAATCAATGGCGGGATGATTAGCACAGTATGCCAATGTGTGTATAAAAACAAGCCGTTATCTAAACAATATTTTTTCAAAGCATTCATTTCAGACGATGACTGATTCCACGCAGTCATCGGTTCTTTTGTTTTTCTATCTTTGACCAATTCGATGATGCCAAACAAGCCAATACTTCTGACCTCACCGATAGATGGATGCGACTCACCTAAATCAGTCAACATGCGCCTCATGACTCCGCCCATACTTGATGCGTGCTCGACAACTTTATCTTCTCTCATAGCATTGATGTTCGCCACAGCCGCCGCCAATGAAATGGGATGCGATGTATATGTTAATCCGCTTTCAAATGCATATTCATCAAACGCGGATGCGATTTCAGGTTTCATTGCCACGGCACCCAATGGCGCATACGCGGATGTTAAACCTTTTGCCATCGTAATCATATCTGGGACGACATCCCAATGTTCAATGGCAAACCATTTACCCGTGCGACCAAAGCCACTCATCACTTCGTCACAAATCATCAAGATATTGTATTTGTCACATAACTGACGAACGCCTTGCATGTATCCGTTGGGGGGAATGATAATGCCGTTCGTGCCAGTAACAGTTTCCAGCAAGATAGAAGCGATAGAGTCTGGTCCTTCATATAAAATAATTTCTTCCAGATGATTGACATAATCGCGGGCAAATTCTTCATCTGAAATGTTTGGATTGGTGCGATGAAATGTGGAACGATAACGATACGGGTCGAGGAAGTGGGCAACGCCGGGCATGAGATTTGGCTCCCAAGCCACGCGGCGCGGATCACCCGTAGCCGCCATTGCACCAGCCGTTGCGCCGTGATACGAACGATAACGCGTTAAGATTTTGTGTTTCTTTGTGTAACCACGCGCGAGTTTGATGGCATTTTCATTTGCATCAGCACCGCCAAGTGTAAATAAAATTTTGCTCAAAGCTTTATTGGGTGTGACATCTGCCACAGTTTTGCTTGCCAATGCACGGATTTTCGTAGTCATGCTCGGCGCGGCATAAGGCAACTCACCTGCTTGTTCTTGCATGGCTTTGATAATGCGTTCATCTCCATGACCAATGTTGACACACATCGTCATGGAATTGAAGTCCAGATATTTTTTATCGTCCACATCCCAAAAGTAAACACCTTTGGCTTTTTTGACTGCAATTGGATTCACTTTCGCCTGCGCAGACCAAGTCCAAAAGACGTGTTTTTTTGAAAGTGGGAGGATTTCATCATCGGGGAGGTTGAACATAAATTTCCTTTGGGGATTAGAGAATTAGAGATTGGTAATTGGTAATTCGTAAATCGTAATTCGTAAATCGTAATTCGTAATGCGTAATTTCTTGGCGGTCTTGGCGACTTGGCGTTTTTGTAAATTATAATCGCATGTCATTATGAAACCATTTCCTTACAAACGTATTGTAGTGATTGGCACAACCTCATCAGGAAAATCTACATTGGCAAAACAAATTGGGGATAAATTTAATTTGCAGTTCGTTGAGTTAGATGCTTTGTATTGGGAAGAAAACTGGACTCCCGCACCAATACTCGTATTTTTTGAAAGAGTTGAAGATACTGTCGAAAAAGATAATTGGGTGATTGCAGGAAATTATAGTTCTGTACGTCATATTGTTTGGGAGCGCGCCGAAGTCATTGTTTGGCTAGATTATCCATTTTTGATTGTGTTTTGGAGATTAATCAAACGTATTATTCATAGAAGCACCACCAAAGAATTGTTATGGGGCAAAAACATTGAGCGCGGTTGGGTTCACTTAAAGTTATGGTCGCCTGATTCGTTGATTTATTGGTTTTTCAAATCGTATTGGCGGAGAAAGAGAGAAACTCCGCTTTTGTTAGAGCAATATCCGCATTTGGAGTTGATTCATTTCAAGCATCCGAGAGAGGTGGAGGAATGGACTCAAAAAAGTGACAGTCACTTTTAAAAGTGACTGTCACCTTGATATAGAATTTACTTTGGCTTGTGCAGACCAAGTCCAAAAGACGTGTTCTTTGGAGAGGGAAAGAATTTCATCATCGGGGAGGTTGAACATAAATTTCCTTTGTAATTTAAGTGTATATTAATTGTATAATACCTTAAAACAACATCGTACATAAATGTTTCTTTTTTAGAGTATATATTCAAGGAGAATTGACAATGTTAACTGAAGGAAAACAAGTCGAACAAACCCTTCAATTTCACCTTGCAGAATATGAGGGATTTATCTCTGCAATTCCAATAATTAGCGGAATAACAAATGCACTGTTTGTTCTAGAAATTGGTAATAAATCAACAAAGTTACCGCGAAGGAAATAATAAAAATTAATACAATAAAGCATATACTTGACTATCTTATAAAGTCAAATATTGGAGTTAAGAATGAACACAAAATCAACAATGAAAAAGAAAAAAGTGTTAACTTCAGCTAAAAATATCTCAACAAACTTAGAAACAGTGAAAACTGCCTTGAATATTTGTTTACTTGAGTATGATCGAATGGTAAAAGAAATAATGACAGGATTGGATTGGCACAAAAACCTTGTTCAGTATGCACTAGCTATTGTGGCAGGCGCAACAACTGGTATAGGTCTATTCCCAAATTTTCCTGAAATTTACTTAATAGCATCCGTACTTTTATCTGCAATTGGTTGGGCATTTGTTGAACAATCATACAAAATGCTTATTTTTGGAAGATATATTGCAACTAAATTAAAGCCAAAAGTAAATGCTTTAGTATCACAAATTGCAGAAAATGAAAATGTTAATAATCCTATAGTACAAGATTTGTTAGGTTTTGATGATTACTTTCGACAAGGGGATTTTAGAACTGCATTAGCAGGTGTTCCTGCAATGGGCAAATTTGGAATTGCAGTTTTGCCTGGACTTGGATTTATTTTGGGTTATTTAGCCACAATAACAGAACCTTTCTCAGCTTGGATGATAGCAAATAAAATTATTTTTATTGCTGTTCTTATTATTGCTCTTGTGCCAATAGTTTTTGGTTTAATTTCTGGTCCTTTTTTCTTACGGCATAGAAATTAGTTTATCTAAACAAATAACTTATTTCCTATATAATCCGTATCAAACGCCTTCTGAATTTGACCCATCCCCTAACCCCTTCTACCATTTCATGGCACATGCCAAATGGGAAGGGGAATTTGTTGCGTGATGGATTAACTCCCTCTCCTTTAGGACGTGTGCCACGAAGTGGTAGAGGGTTGGGGAGAGGTCAATTACCAATTACCTTTGCAACACATTCATAACCGCTTGCACAATTTGTGTCACTTGCATTGTAGTTAATGAACCCACTTTTTTTACCAATCGTTTTTCTGAAACAGAACGAATCTGTAAAGCATCTGCTGATGAAATTTTTTTCAAACCATTTTGCTTTTCAGGTTCGATTCGCACCATCCATGAGGCGGATGAATAACGCTCTTTCCAATCTGTGAGTGGAACAACGACTTTAAGCGGCAAAATCCCCACCAAGTCACTGCTGATGATTACAGCAGGTCTTGTTTTCTTAATTTCAGAACCAATGGTTGGGTCAAGGTTGACAAGCCAAATTTCACCCCGTTTCATCGTTCATCATCCGCATAAAGAAAATCGTCACTATCTATATCTGTAAATTCTGTTAAGGCAGGATTTGTTAAATAATCCGCTTGCAATTCGCGGGCGGCAAGCAACATTTGGCGGCGTTGACGATAACGCAACTCACGGTCTATCATCTCACGCACAATTTCAGAAATACTGCGACTCTCTTCGTCCGCAATCATAATCAGTATCTCGTGTTGAGATTTTTCAAGCAGGATTTGTGCTCTTTGGAGTTCCATATAACACCTCCGAAGTGTGTATATTTATTACACACCTATTATATGTCGTTCCCTTCTTCTGTCAAGACGATTTTCGGGACGGTTCAAACAGGTAGTAAACTTAACTTGTTATGAACTCAACTATCTTAAGCATCCTCTTGGGAATTTGCGGCATGTTCGGCTGGGGAATTTATGATTTTCTCGGTGGAGTCTTTGCCAAACAAATCGGTTCTTTCAAGTCATTATTTTGGTCACAACTTGCTGGTTTGATTTCTATATTTTTACTTGCCCTCGTTTTCAAATCAAACCTCAATGTCTCTGGCTTGATAATTTTTTTATCAATCATCGCATCTATCCTGTATTCTGCTGGGTATTTGTTTTTCTTCAAAGGCTTTGAGATAGGCAGTGTCTCCATCATTGCGGCGACGATGAATTTATGGGCTGTATTTACAATGCTTTTTGCTTTTCTATTTATGGGTCAAAGACTTTCTGCTATCCAAACCCTCGGCGTGGTGATGATTCTCGCAGGTGCTACGTTAGCATCATTAAATTGGAGTGAAATTAGAAATCAAAATTTTCAACTTTCAGCAGGTGTCAAAGAAGCAATCTTGGGAGCATTTTTCTTTGGTGTATTTTGGAATGTGAGTGAAATTATCTCTGAGCAAATTGGTTGGGTATTTACGACTCTATTTGTAAAATTTGGAATCGTTTTATTTTTATTACTCTTTTCATTTCTTACAAAACAAGGCATTGGCTTGACTCAAGTTCCTAAAAAAACAATTAATATCATTTTATTAATGGGTGTGATTGAGGCTATCGCAGTAGCACTGGTCAATTATGGCTTGACCATTGGAGATGCGATTTTGATTACCCCTATCGCTTCTGCCTTATCCATTGTAACAATTTTATTAGCAATTGTTTTCTTGAAAGAAAAAATCACCAAAATTCAAGGGGCTGGAATTTGCATGGCAATTCTCGGTATCATCGCCACTGCGTTTTAGTATAGATAGTCTTTATGTCAATTTATCCAGCAACGCATCTAACTCTTCATCTGAATAATAATAAATCGTGACTGTGCCACCTTTTTTGCCATGTTTCAAAGCAACTTTTGTGCCTAAACTTTTTTGCAAACGTTTTTCAACATCAGTGACATTGGCATTGCGAAATGGTTTTTTGGCTTTAATCGGTTTTTGACCTGTTAACTTCCGCATCAATTCTTCGGCTTGGCGAACACTCAATGAAAGATTTATTATCGTCTGCAATGCAGAAGTTTGGGCTTTTTGCGTCGAGAGCATCAACAAAGCACGTGCATGACCTTCTGTAATTTTTCCGTCTACCAATGCTTGTTTGACACCATCTGCTAAATTCATCAAGCGGATTGTATTCGTCACTGCCACACGGCTTTTGCCAACTCGCTTGGCAATCATTTCATGTGACAAACCAAAATCATCTGCCAAATGACGATAGGCTTCAGCTTCTTCCATCGGATTCAAATCTGCGCGTTGGACGTTTTCAATTAATGCAAGTTCTAATAATTCTTGATTATTGGCTTGGCGTGGAATGACAGGCACAGTCCGCAAACCAGCACGAATAGAGGCTTGCAAGCGCCTTTCACCTGCTATCAAGGTAAATGTAGAATCACCATTCGGTAAAACTATCAGCGGTTGAATCACACCGTGCTCTTTAATGGAAGCGGCTAATTCATTCAATTCATCATCATTAAATTTCAAACGTGGCTGACGTGGATTGCGCTTAATTGATTCCACTGGGGCTTGTTGCACGCCAGAAGAACTGCCTGATGAAACAGAAGCAGTTTTCCCCCCAGGAATAAGCGCATCTAATCCTTTACCTAGACCTTTTCGTTGAGCCATAATCAAATCCTTTTTTCACCACGAAGGGTCACAAAGTATCACAAAGGTTTAAAATTTTTTTCTTCGTATACCTTAGTGACACTTTGTGGTTAATTTTTATCGCCTTTCAACAATTCTTTCGCCAATGCTTCATACGCAATTGCACCAACCGATGTGGGTGCATATTCTGAAATTGGCAACCCATACGATGGTGCTTCTGCCAAACGAATATTACGTGGAATGATACTTTTGAAAACTTGATTTGGAAAATGTTTACTGACTTCTGCAACCACATCACTGGATAAATTTGTACGATTATCATACATCGTCAAAATTACACCACGAACTTTCAACTCAGGGAATAAAGCGGAGCGAACTCGCTCAATCGTTTGAGTCAATTGACCTAAACCTTCCAAAGCAAGATATTCACATTGCACTGGAACAATCACACCATCCATCGCTGCCATTAAACCATTGACAGTTAATAAACCAAGTGAAGGCGGGCAATCAATAAAAATATATTGATAACGGTCAGAGATTTGCGTCAACGCTTTTCGTAAACGAGTTTCACGCGCAAGTTCATCAACCAATTCAACTTCTGCCCCTGCAAGTGATGGTGAAGCAGGCAATAAGGATAAATTCAATCTTTCATTTAACAAAATGTAACGAAAAATATTTTCATCACCTAATAAGGCTTCGTATGTGCCGCCTGCTACATTTAATTTATCAACACCCAAGCATGATGTCGCATTGGCTTGTGGGTCTAAATCTACCACCAAAACTTTTTGACCCAACTTTGCTAAATACGCCGCCAAGTTAATGGTGGATGTTGTTTTTCCAACACCACCTTTTTGATTCACCAATGTATAAATTTTTTTCAAGATAAAACCTCCATCTTGCAATGTTCAATTTCTTCTTGCGTTGGAATTCCCATTAAACCATTTCGTGTTACAGAATATGCCGCCAAATTTGTTGCAAAACGTGCCGCTTCCCACGCATCTTTTGTTTGATACAAACGCGCAAAAAACGCCGCCGCAAAAATATCGCCTGCACCTGTCGCATCCAATTCATTCACTTCAATCGGACGAAATCGTCGTCTATCACCATGCCAATATAAAACAGCACCATCTGCACCTTCTGTAACACACAAACGATTTGTATGATGTGCAAACCATTCGACTTTTTCCAAATCTCGATTTACATCTTCAAGACTCAAAACCACGCCTCCTACCTGACCTAAAACCTGCTTGCTGTTTTCCCAAACAGTTGCATACACCTGACCATTTTCATCCCAAGCACGCATCCAACCTTGTGGCGTCACTCCGATAAATGAATCTTGATTAAAAATTTTGATTACATCAATATCTACTTCTTGAGCAATCGGCGCGAGATGCACGATTGGAGCATACTTCCATTCTTCTGGAATATCTTTTACCAAAATTTTCACGGCTTGATGATGTAATCTTTGCTTTCTTCCATTTTCCGTTTTTACATTCTCAAAAGTTGTACTATGCTGTGTTGGGATGTTAACAATTTGAATCCCATTTAATAATTCTAAATTTGCGTCACCACTAACAGAAGTAATAATCCCAACCTTTAATCCCATCGCTTTCGCCGTCAATGCAGAATATGAAACTGTGCCACCAAGTTGTTTTCCAGTTGGTGTTAAATCTACCGCAATATGACCAATGAGAAGATAATCTACGGGTTGCATGGGTGAATTATATTCTATAAAAATATCTTTCCTCTTTCTTCTTCATTAATTTCAAAAGAAAAAAGAGGAAAGAAAAAACCGTAGTTCGAACTGCCTACGCTTCATTAACATGTTGAGAAGATTAATATCGTATCAAACTTAGATTCTCTAACTTATCCGTTGTATGCGTCGCAATGATTTGGCGCACTGTGCCAGTGAGTCCACGCACAACAAGAGTGTCAGTCGTGATGTGGTCACCATAATAACGCACACCTTTTAATAATTCACCGTCTGTGATTCCTGTAGCGGCGAAGAAAACATCTTCGGATGAAACTAAATCATCCATAGTAATCACTTTGTCAAAATCATAACCTGCGTCACGTCCGCGTTTTAATTCTTCATCATCGCGAGCATATAATTTTCCTTGAATCTCTCCACCCATAGCACGCAAAGCACATGCCGCAATTACACCTTCAGGTGTGCCGCCTATTCCAATTAACACATCCACACCTGAATCGGGCCAAGCAGTCATTAGCGCGGCGGCAACATCTCCATCAGGAATGAGGCGGATTCTTGCTCCCGCTTTGCGAATCTCTGCCACCATATCATCATGGCGCGGTCTATCCAAAATAATAGTTGTCAAATCATCTAAATCTTTATTTTTTGCTTTGGCAACTGCTTTCAAATTTTCGGTAATTGGTTTTTCAATATCAATCTTGCCTTTGGATTCAGGTCCCACTGCAATTTTATTCATATATACAAAAGGTCCAGGGTCAAACATGGTTCCACGCGGAGAAATTGCCACCGTAGCCAATGAGTTAGAACGACCAAATGCCAAAGGACGAGTCCCATCTATCGGGTCCACTGCCACGTCGACGTCAGGACTTGAACCGTTGCCAACTATCTCACCATTGAACAACATAGGAGCAGAATCTTTTTCCCCTTCACCAATGACGATAATCCCGTTCATATCCACTGTGCCGAGGATTAACCGCATCGCATTGACGGCGGCTTGGTCTGCCCCTTCTTTATCTCCTCGTCCCATAAAGCGACCTGCCATCATCGCCCCTGCTTCAGTAACACGTGCTAATTCCAACGCGAGATTTCGTGTGGGTGTTGCGCCAAGAACTTTCATGCTACCTCCAGTTGTATGATACATCGTCCCGCAGGTTTGTTTGATTCAGCAAAATATTACAATGAAACCTGCGGGACGTTTTTTTACAAAACAAACCAAATCAAAAAATAAAAACCTATTGGTGCGCCCCAAATCCATGAATCTATTCTGTCAAAAAATCCACCATGCCCTGGCATAATATCACTTGAATCTTTAATGCCAGATTGGCGTTTTATCATACTTTCGCCTAAGTCGCCAAGTGTGGGCAATGCACCGAGTAATAAGCCCATGATGGCGGCTTGTAGATAAGTCATATTTGTTTCTAAATATCCAAATGTAGTGAAGACATATAAATAAAATGCGCCCATACTTGCGCCTGAAAAAACACTGGTAATATACCCTTCCCAACTTTTATTGGGACTCAAACGTGGAGCAATTTTATGCTTTCCGTATGCCCTACCAATGGAATACGCGCCTGAGTCACCTGCCCAAATACAAAACATAACTAACATAAACCACCAGCCGCCTTGTGGTAAGTTACGCAAGTCTAGCAGATATGCGCCAAGCCAACCAATATAAACAATGCCTGTCACTGTAATGGCAAAATCAATTGCAGATTGGTCTCTGCCCTTTTCGTAAATACTCAAATGATATGCCATGGCAATAAAGATAAATATCACCAAAGTAGGTATGGCATATTCTGGGAAAAACATGCGAGTAAAAATAACGGATGCCACCCCACTTATTGTAATTTGCATACTGGGTTCAAGTTTTACGGCTCGAAACAAATGCACATATTCATGAGTGGCTCCGAGTAAAAAAGTAGCCATGACTAAAAAATAAAAGATGCCTCCAATTAATATTGCAGGCACTCCTATTAAAGTCATGATAAGAACTGTAAATAATCTTCTACGCATTGGTTTCTTGTAATTCCCCTGCTGATACTTTCCCAAAACGCCTATCGCGGTTAGCGTAAGTTTCTAGCGCATGACGATATTCTTCACGGTCAAAATCGGGCCAGTAGGTTGGCGTGATGTACCATTCAGAATATGCGGCTTGCCAAATTAAAAAATTACTGACTCTTAATTCTCCAGAAGTGCGGATGATTAAATCAGGGTCTGGTACGCCAGCCGTAAACAAATATTTGTTCACCAATTCGTCTGTCACATCTTCAGGCGGAATGCCATCAGCGATAATTTTTTGAATGGCACACACAATTTCATCTCGCCCGCCGTAGTTAAAAGCGACATTCACCACTAAACGGTCGTTATTTTTTGTTAAATCTATAGCATGTAAAACTTTTTTCTGAATGCGTGGGTCGAGTCTTTCTAACCTGCCAATATGACGTAACTGTACCCCTTCGCGATGCAATTCACCAAGTTCTTTATCAATCACATCTTGCAAAATAAACATCAAGCCACGCACTTCTTCGGGAGGTCGTCCCCAATTTTCAGTTGAAAAGGCATAAATGGTTAAGTATTTGATTCCAAACTCAACTGAAGCACGGATAACACGCCTTAGATTCTCTGTGCCTGCTTTGTGACCCGCCAAACGAGGCAACCCGCGTTGAAGCGCCCAACGCCCATTGCCATCCATAATCATGGCAACGTGTTGAGGAATTTTTTCTAACGGAATGTTTAAGGGGGTGTCGGTCATTTCTTTTAACAACTTGGCTAACTACACTTCCATAATATCTTTTTCTTTGTGCTGACCAAGCTTAGCAATTTCTTCTACAAATTTATCGGTTAACTTTTGTAAATCATCTTCGCCGCGTTTGAGGTCGTCTTCTGTGATTAACTTCTCTTTTTCAAAATCGCGTAAATCGTTATGCAAATCACGGCGGATGTTGCGAACGGCAATGCGAGCATCTTCTAAACGATGATGCACTTGTTTGACCAATTCTTTACGGCGTTCTTCATTTAATGGCGGCAAGTTGAGGTGTATGACTTTGCCGTCAGAATTGGGATTCAAGCCTAAATCAGAGGTCTGAATCGCTCTTTCAATATCTTTGAGAGAGCTGGTATCAAATGGTTTAATCATCAAAGAACGTGGTTCTGGCACACTAATCGAAGCCATATTCATCAATGGAGTAGGCGTACCATAATATTCGACTTGGAGTTTCTCGACCAAAGACGGGCTGGCTCGCCCAGTGCGGATGCCGTTTAATGAATCAGTTAGCGATTGAATCGCGCCGTGCATACGGGTTTCAGCATCTTTCAATAGACTTTTAATTTCATCAGTACTCACGTGCTTCCTCCTGAAAAATTTTTACAATATAAGGATACCTTAAAACAAGGATTTATGCTATGGGAGCGAGAGTTTATGAAATTTTTTGAGAGTCTCTCAAAAAATGCGTAATGCGTAAAATGTAAAATACTTTAATTTACGTTTTACGCATTACGTCTTAATCTGCTGTAACGAGTGTACCAACCTGCTCACCTTTCAAAGCGTTAATGAGTGCTTTTGAGTCCCATAAATTCAGAACCATGATTGGCATTTTATTTTCCATACAATGGGTGATGGCGGTGCTATCCATCACTTCAAGGCGACGATTCAAAACATCAATATAGGTTAATCTATCAAATTTTTTCGCATCAGGATTCTTTTTCGGGTCGGCATCATAAACGCCATCTACCTTTGTGGCTTTGATGACCAACTCTGCGTCAATTTCTGAGGCGCGTAAGGCGGCGGCTGTATCGGTGGAGAAAAACGGGTTGCCCGTCCCAGCCCCGAAAATCACCACGCGACCTTTTTCTAAATGACGAATAGCGCGTCGGCGAATGTAAGGCTCGGCAATGGCACGCATTTCGATGGCAGACATGACGCGCGTATAAACTCCCATGCGTTCCAAAGCATCCATCAAAGCCATTGCATTCATCACAGTGGCTAACATGCCCATATAATCGGCTGTGGACCTATCCATGCCACGTTCTAAGCCTTGCTTGCCACGCCATAAATTTCCTGCGCCAATCACGACAGCAACATCCACGCCCATATCACGGACTTCTTTGATGCGGCTCGCAATTGCTTCGGCTTCATCTACATCAATACCATAGCCCATGGACCCGCCCAACGCTTCGCCACTTAATTTGAGCAAGATTCTTTTATATTTCAATTCAGACATTCTGCCTCCATTCCTTTTAGTTTATCGTAAAAACCTTAGCCACAGTCCCCAAAGGGGATGCTAAGTTCACAGAGACCATTGAGAAAAAGAGAAAAAAACTCTGTGCCTCTCTGTGTTCTCTGTGGCAAATAATTTAATATTGTAAAGTTGACACAAAAAAAGCCAACCCGAAGGCTGGCTTTTTAAGTTACGCTTGAGTTGTGCTTTCACCAAGTTCCCAACGTTGAAAACGTCGAACAACAATGGCTTCACCAATGGCGGCGACATTTTGCAAAATCAATTTTTCAATTGTGACAGATTCGTCACGAATGTAAGGTTGGCGTAATAAGCAAACTTCATCTTTATATTTTTCAACGCGCCCTTCAACAATTTTTTCCAAAACATTATCGGGCTTGCCTTCTTCTTTGGCGCGTGCGCGTGCAATTTCTTTTTCGTGTTCCAATTCAGAAGCAGGGATTTGCTCCACAGTAATATATTTTGGTGAACTGGCGGCAATTTGTAAAGCAATTTCGTGCGCTAAATTTCTAAATTGTTCATTGCGAGCCACAAAATCAGTTTCACAATTGATTTCAACCATCACACCCACGCGCCCATTGCCGTGTGAATATAACTCCACCACGCCATTGGATGCGTCGCGGTCGGCGCGTTTGGCAGCAGTTGCCATACCTTTTTCACGCAACCAATCTACTGCTTTATTAAAATCACCATCGGCTTCTTGCAATGCTTTGCGACAATCCAACATGGGCGCATTGGTTGCGGCTCGCAACTGCTTAATCATTTCAGTTGTAATTTCCATTTGTCAATCCTTACTTTCTATTCTTCGCTTTTTGATTCTTCAACTTTTGATTCTGCAACGTCTTCTGACTTTTTCTTTTCGCGCGGTTTCTTTTCTTCTTTGGCTTCTTTTTCGATGACTTCTTCAGCAGGAGCTTCTGATTTCTTCATCTTCGCCAGAGTTGCTTCACCTAATAAGACATCATCACCTGCGTTATCATCCGCTTCGGTCTCGACCTTAGAACGGGCTGGGCGAGTTCGGGCTTTTGATTCCGCCTTGACATCTTCCACTTTTTCAGGTTCTTCATCTTTACGAGCGGCTTTGCCTTCTAAGACGGCATCTGCCATTTTGGAGACTAACAATTTGATTGCACGAATGGCATCGTCGTTAGAAGGGATGACATAATCTACAGGTTGCGGATTGCAGTTTGTATCTACCAATGCCACAATTGGAATGTTAAGCAAGTTGGCTTCTTGAACTGCGGATACTTCACGTCCTACGTCAATGATGAATAATAAGTTAGGAATCTTCTTCATTTTACGCACCCCGCCGAGGCGAGTATTGAGGCGTGTAATCTCACGTTCAATCAACAAGCCTTCCTTTTTGGTGAGGCGGTTAATGTCGCCACTATCACGCAATTTTTCAAGTCTTTCTAATTCTTGAATGCGTTGATACATGGTTGACCAGTTGGTGAGCATACCACCTAACCAACGCTCAGTGACGTAAGGCATTCCACAACGGATTGCTTCTTCTGCAATGGTTTCTTGGGCTTGGCGTTTTGTACCGACAAAAAGTACAGTACCACCATTAGCGACAACATCACGAATAACATTGTAGGCGTTGTTCGCCAACTTGACCGTTTGTTGCAAGTCAAGGATATGAATGCCATTACGTTCTGTAAAGATGTAAGGCTTCATGCGGGGGTCCCACTTGTTGGTGCGGTGACCGAAATGGACGCCGCTCTCAAGCAGGGATTTCATAGAAATATTAGCCATGTTTCTCCATAAATTTCCGTTCTCCAACATGTCACTTCATGCGGAACGGATTTGAGTTTAGCGGGAATGTTGACCCGCTCAAGGACGCTTGTTGCCCGTCCTAGGCAAAATGTGCTTTTTTCAAAGCCGCCGAATTGTATGCGAGGCAGAAGGATGTGTCAAGAGGAGGATTTCATTACCTTGTAAATATTAGCTAATCTGGGCAAGGATATATCTCTATTTTTACTTTTTCTATGGAATCTGCAAGTGGTAAGTCAGGTGGGTAAAATACCTTTTCAAATCGAAAATGAATCGTTCCTAATGCCTCAATTGCATAAGACTTTGGTGCAGAATGAACTGAACGATTATCACCTCTTATAGTGTTAATAACTTTGTATTCCATATACGGACAAACTTTTCCTAATTTACCGCTATTAACAACATCAAATTCAACTAATATCTTAATTCCATCTTTAGGAATTTTTTCTGTTTTTACACTTCTATTTTTTATTTCTAAAGTTGTAGGTGGTAGTGAATTTTTTAATTGTTGAGAATAATTAGATTGACTATTAGTCGTTATAACAACTGAATTTAATCTTCGAATATCACCAGTCCGATCAATTAGCAATTCATATCTCGCAATTAATTGAGGAACGGTAACGCGATGTGCTAATCCAGGGACTGGTGTTTCCCATGTTTCAATTTTTCTATAAACGGAAAGCATAATGGTAGCTTGTCCTTTTTGTATATTCCATTCATCTAATGTAATTGTGTTTCTGTTTGGTAAAAACCAAAGCCAAATATAGCCTGATTGCTGAGCCTTAAATTTCTTAACTGCTGTTTTTATAGCAGTCGCCCAATCTCTTCCAACTGAAGGCGGAATAGAAACTTCGTTGGCTTTACGAAGAGGTTGAATAACAAAATATTCAACTATTAAGATAATAATTCCAACAATAACAGGCCAAAACAAATAATTTAATATAGTTTCCATATTCCACCAAATTATTTTCGATTCTTCAAGTATATAACAAAATAAGTTAGAGCATCCTATTTTAAATTACTTCCAATCCGCGGACTTAATCATCGTTATTTGACCTCTCCCCAACCCTCTCCTTTAGGAGAGGGAGTTTGTTTCGTGATGAAATTGTTAATTCACAAACATAACTTCTGAATAGCAAGTAATCAGTCCCTCCACTTCAGGGGAGGCTAGGAGGGGTCTACTTATTCCAATCCACATACTTAATCCCCAACAAATCATCTGACTTAATCATCGTCAACAAATTTGAACAAGAGTAAAAAGACATCGGAAGTCTTAAAGACTTCCGATGTCTCATACCTAAAATTATCCTGCTTGAGTTTCTACCAGTTTTTCCTTCAACCACAGATTCACTAAAGTCTCAACACTAACCCCACGCTTGTGAGCCAACTCTTCAATATCAGATAACAAATCTGGCTCAATCGGGATTGCAACCGTGATGTTAAATTCAACATCAGGCAAAGTAGCATCATCAAACTCAGTGAAATCATGGGTATCCCAGAATTCACCCATTTTTTCAGGAGAGTTAGCTTTTGAAATAGAACTTTTATTTGCGGGCATAGGATTTTCGCTCTTTCTTACTCATGTCTCTGGCACTAATTATAACTGCTGTATTATCAGTCGACTTAAAAATAAAGAAAATAGAAAGATACCTTCCTCCAAAAGTTTGGCAAAATGCGGCATACACATCTTCACCTTCTACATGACCTTTTTCTGCAAAACGGATTTTTGGGTTATTCAGCAAACCTTGTCTTGCTTCTCGCAAAGTGACGCGGTGCTTTTTAGCAAGTTTTTCTTCAATGTCATCAGGGCAGGCAATATAGTCAATTTGCATAAGGCTTCTTTCATATTCTTAGTATACAGCAAAAAATGCCTTACTACTCCTCCCAATCCACATTCTTAATTTTCAACAAATCCTCAGACCGAATCATTGTCAACAAATCATAACGGTCTTTGCGAGAATAGACTTTATACAAAGCATCTCTCGAACTTATAACTTTTGCTTCAAAATCCACAAGTTTCTCGACAAGTTTAATCAATTCAAGCCGCTCCACGAGGCGAAAACTTTTTGACAATTCAAAGGCGATTAAATCCGCTTTGCCATCATAGAGCCAGCCTTTATTGTTTTTCCGAACACTATGTAGCTCAATCCACAAAAATTCGTCTTGAAGTTCCTTATCCCCCCGTGATTTGCGTTTCAAACTTTTGACATCTACTTTTTTAGACTTTCCATTTCGTTCAATGATGTAATCAATGTGTTCATCTTTATTTTCTTTGCCAGATGAAGCCATCACTTTGAATCCATGCTGAATTGCAAGCCGCGCAAAGGAATCCTCTGCGCGGCGACCAAGTTCCAGTGAATCTTTTTTGTCGTAACGATTTCTGGAATTTTTTGTAAACATAAATTAATTATAGCCCCAAACTCTTTTGCAACAGAGGTCACAGAGAACTCTGAGAAAACCTCTTAAAAATCTCTGTGCCCTCTGTGTGCTCTGTGGCTAATGCTTTTATTAACTACCCAACGTAATCACACCAACTTTCATACTTCGCCACTTTGCCACGAATAGCATCGTGATATACATTTTGAATTTCACGTGTGATTTTTCCAGACTTGCCATCACCGATTTTTCTAAAGTCAATTTCACTTAAACCAATCACCTCCGCCGCAGTTCCACACACGAAAACTTCATCGGCGTTGTAAAGTTGGTCACGTGAGACGGGCATTTCAATCACTTCATAGCCCAAATCTTTAGCAATCGTATAAATAGATTGGCGTGTGATTCCTTCTAACACTGGCGCAGTAGATGGTGTAATAATTTTTCCATCACGAACCATGAATAAGTTTTCACCCGTACATTCAGCAATATACCCTTGCGGGTCTAACAAAATCGCTTCTTGAAAGCCGTTTCGTTCTGATTCAGTTTTTGCTAAGACACTATTGACATAATTCCCAGCAATTTTCGCTTTGGTCATAGACACATTCGGATGATGACGTGTAAACGAAGAAATATTGGCACGAATGCCTTTGGCGAGTGCTTCTTCACCTAAATAATTATTCCATTCCCACACTGCAATCATCAAGGAAGGTTTGCCGTAATCAACATTTAGATTCCAACCGCCAACATCTAAATACATCAACGGGCGCACATAACAATCTGTGAATCCATTAGCACGCACTGTATCTTTATGCGCTTTGACCAAATCATCAACACTCCATGGAAATTCACGAAAGCCCAACACACGCGCTGAATCAAATAATCTTTCTACATGTTCGCGCAAACGAAAAATAGCAGGTCCTTTCGGCGTGTTATATGAACGAATGCCTTCAAACACAGCCGCGCCATAATGTAACGCAGGTGTTAAGAAATGCAACGTCGCTTGTTCATACGGCACAAGTTCACCATTCTTCCAAATAAATTTGGATTCCATTCCCATAATTTAGTTCTCCTCTACTCTTTTAATAATTTCATCCGCCATCTGACGGGTTGTCAACTTACCACCAAGGTCTGCAGTTTTTGCACCAGATGAAACCACAGCATCAACTGCTTTTTCAATTGCTTGCGCTTCTAAATCCAACTTCAATGAATATCTCAACATCAATGCACATGAAAGAATCGTGCCAATCGGATTTGCGATTCCTTGACCAGCGATATCAGGTGCTGAGCCATGAATCGGTTCATAGAGTCCAATCCGCGCTTCTCTTTCTGACTTTGAGCTTGATTCTCCTAAACTAGCAGATGGCAACATCCCCATTGAGCCTGCTAACACAGACGCTTCATCTGTCAGAATATCTCCAAACATATTTTCAGTCACTATCACATCAAACGATGCTGGGGATGTGATTAATCTCATAGCGGCAGTATCTACCAGTGTATGTTCAAGTTGAATAGCAGGATTCACTGTCGCCACGTTTGAAGCGATTTGTCTCCACAGCCGAGATGATTCCAACACGTTGGCTTTATCCACCGAAGTCACTTTTTTCTTACGTCCTTTTGCAAGTTCAAAAGCAAGTTCAACAATACGTTTAATTTCATAATCAAAATATTCCAATGTATCAACGGCATATTGTTTGCCATCACGCGTTTCTCGTAATTTCGGTTGACCAAAATACAAGCCACCTGTTAACTCACGAATGACGAGAATATCAACATCTTTAAGTTTTTCAGGTTTCAACGGCGAAGACTCAATTAGTGATGGATGAACTTTTACAGGGCGAAGATTTGCAAATACACCAAGCCCTTTACGAAGTGCAAGCAAGCCGCGTTCAGGTCTATCTTTTGCATTGGGGTCATCCCATTTGGGTCCACCGACTGCGCCGAGCAAAACCGAATCAGAATCTTTACAATCAGCCAATGTTTCGTCGGTGATAGATTTTCCAAATTTATCAATCGAACAACCACCCATCAATCGTTCTTGAAAATTAAAAGTGTGATCATATTTATTGGCAATAGCATCTAAGACTTTAGTTGCTTCACCAACCACTTCTGGTCCAATACCATCGCCTGGTAATAATGTGATTTTGTAATTCAAGTTGTTTTCCTTTTATGTCGTTGCGAGGGCGTTCTTGTTCTTTGCCCGAAGCAATCTCCTAATAAGTGGAGGGTTGCTTCGCCTGTGGTCTCGATATGTTGCTTCGCAACTGCTCGACCAACGGCTCGCAATGACATGAATTTTTATTTAATGCGCTACCATCAATCCATATTCAATCGAGTCAGCCAATGCGCGCCAACTTGCTTCAATAATATTTGTGCTGGCACCCACCGTACTCCAACGCGAAGTGGAATTGCGAGTATCAATCAACACACGTGTAATCGCTTCGGTGCCATGGTCTGAATCTAAAATTCTTACTTTGTAATCAGACAAATGAAACTTTTGAATTTGCGGATAATACGAAGCCAATGCTTTTCGTAACGCCAAATCTAAAGCATTGACGGGTCCATTGCCTTCTGCGGCAGTGTGAAACAACTCACCTTGCACTTTTACTTTGACAGTCGCTTCTGCTAAAATGCCACGCCCTGCACGATGTTCAACATTCACAAAAAAATCAACCAATTCAAATGGTGCTTTGTAATTTAATTCTTGGCGTTTCAACATCATAGCAACAGACGCTTCTGCCGCTTCAAATGAAAATCCTCGTGATTCCAATTCTTTAATTTCATTCAACACGGGCAACACTTCTTCGCCTTCAACTTCTACGCCATGTTCTTCGGCTTTGCTTAATAAATTTCCACGACCAGATAAATCCGAAACCACCACGCGCATTTTGTTGCCAACCAACTCAGGTTGAATGTGTTGATACGATTGTGCATTGCGTCTCATCGCCGCAACATGCACGCCACCTTTATGTGCAAAAGCAGATTTACCCACAAATGGCAAATGTTCATTCGGTGTCACATTCGCAACTTCAGCAACAAAGTGAGATAAATCTGATAACCTGTTGATGTTTCCTTTTGGCAAACATTGATAACTCATCTTCAATTCAAGATCAGCCATAATTGAAACAAGGTTTGCATTGCCACATCGCTCCCCCACACCATTGATTGTGCCTTGCACTTGAATCGCGCCATTACGAATCGCAATTAATGAATTGACCACTGCACATTCAGAATCGTTATGGGTGTGTATTCCAAACGGATGGGAAACCGCTTCTTTTACTTCGTGGATGATTGATTCTATTTCCCACGGCATGGTGCCGCCGTTTGTATCGCACAACACCACCGTTTCAGCACCTCCGCGAATGGCAGAGCGTAAAGTTTCAATGGCATAAGATGAATCTGCTTTATAGCCATCAAAGAAATGTTCGGCATCATAAATCACGCGTTTGTTATTTGACTTTAAATATGCAACCGATTGCTCGATGATTCGCAAATTATCTTCAAGCGTGGTCAACAACACTTCTTTGACGTGTAACGTCCATGTTTTACCGAAGATAGTACAAACTGGAGTCTGTGAATTCAACAAGGCTTTGATATTGGCATCATCTTCTGCTCCACCTTTGACTCGGCATGTAGAACCAAATGCGGCGATTAATGAATGTTTCCATTGCATGTCTTTGGCGCGTTCAAAGAACTCAACATCTTTGGGGTTTGAACCAGGCCAGCCACCTTCAATGAAGGCAACGCCTAATTCATCGAGTTTTTGAGCGATGCGAATCTTGTCATTGCCTGAAAGTGTAAAACCTTCGGATTGAGTTCCATCGCGGAGTGTTGTGTCGTAAATTTGGATTGGTTGCATGGTAATTGGTAATTAGAGACTGGAGATTGGAGACTAGTCTCTAGTCATCTATTCTCTATTCTCGTAGTCAGCAATTTGTTTTTCAAAACCCATGATGTAACCAAGTTCATCTACACCATTGAGCAAACAAGTTTTACTAAATGAGTCGATTGGGAAGGTGAACGAACCTCCAGTGAATGAAACTGTTTGGGTTTCCAAATCAACTGTCAGGTCAGCATGAGGCGCTTCTTCGTATAAATCAAAAAGCATTTTGTGAGTCGCTTCATCTACGATGATGGGAATTAATCCATTCTTCAAAGAGTTGCTCCGAAAAATATCTGCAAATGAAGTTGAGATAACGGCGCGAATACCAAAAGCAGTCAGTGCCCATGGTGCATGTTCACGGCTGGAACCACAACCGAAGTTATCACCTGCTAATAAAATTTGCACGCCTTGTGCTTCGGGTTTGTTGATGATGAAATCTTCTTTGGGAGATTTATCATCGTTGTAACGCCAATTATAAAAAAGCGCGTCAGCCAATCCGTTTTTATCGGTGACTTTGAGAAATTGTGCGGGGATGATTTGGTCTGTGTCAATGTCATTGACGGGGATAGAAATCATGCGAGAAGTGATTGATGTAAATTGAGCCATTGTTTATATTTCCGATTTTTGATTTTAGATTTACGATTGAGTAATTCGTAAAGTGCTTTTTACGTTTTACGCATTACAAATTAAATCATTGTCCTTGGGTCTGTGACGACTCCATGAATTGCAGTTGCAGCGGCAGTGATAGGACTCGCTAAGAAAGTTCTGCCACCTTTGCCTTGTCTTCCTTCAAAATTTCTGTTGCTTGTTGAAACAGCATATTGACCAGCCTTCAATTCATCACCGTTCATAGCTATACATAAACTGCATCCTGCTTCACGCCACTCACCACCTGCTTCTTTGAAAATTTTATCTAAGCCTTCTTGTTCGGCTTGCTTCTTCACATCTTGTGAGCCAGGCACAACCATTAAACGAATTCCATCAGCAATTTTTCTATCTTTCAAGAATGAAGCGGCGAGGCGTAAATCCGAAATTCTTGAATTGGTACATGAACCAATAAAAACCACATCCACTTTTTGACCTAATAATGATTGACCAGGTTGTAAGCCCATGTAGGTCATTGCTTTTTCAAAGGCGGCTTTTTGTGATGATTCAGTAAATGATTCAACAGTTGGAATGCGGTCTGTGATTTTCATGCCCATACCTGGATTTGTTCCATAAGTAATCATCGGCTCAAGTTCAGAAGCATTGAGTGTGATGGATTTATCATACACAGCACCTTCATCACTGGGTAATGATTTCCATTTTGCAACTGCTTTATCCCATTCTTCGCCTTTAGGTGCAAACTCACGACCTTTGAGATATTCAAATGTTGTTTCGTCTGGAGCAATCATGCCAGCGCGTGCACCACCTTCAATGGACATATTACAAATCGTCATGCGTTGTTCCATGGTTAATCCACGAATGGCTTCGCCTGTATATTCAAACACATGACCTGTTCCCCCACCGACTCCGATTTTGGCAATCAAGGCAAGGATGATATCTTTAGCTGAAACACCATTTGATAATTTTCCATCTACTCTCACTTCATACGTCTTTGGTTTCTTTTGTAATAAACACTGAGTTGCAAGTACATGTTCTACTTCGCTTGTGCCAATTCCGAATGCTAGTGCACCAAATGCGCCATGTGTGGCAGTATGACTATCTCCACAAACAATCGTCATACCGGGTTGTGTGCGACCAAGTTCAGGCCCGATTACATGCACAATGCCACGATGTGGACTTGTCATGCCATGTAATTCAATTCCAAAATCAGAGGCGTTTTTTTCCATTTGTTTAATTTGAGCCGCCGCCATCGCATCCGCAATAGGAACATCTATTGGCGTGGTTGGAATCGAATGGTCCATCGTTGCCAAAGTTTTGTCTGGACGGCGAACTTTGAGTCCACGCTGGCGCAGACCTGTAAAGGCTTGTGGAGATGTGACTTCGTGAACCAAGTGCAGGTCAATATAAAGAACCGCTGGAGCATCTTCTTGTTGACTCACAACGTGTGAATCCCATATTTTTTGAAATAAAGTTTTTGCCATATTTTCCTTTTATAAGTAATCTGTTGGTTGAGTAGGGCGAGTGTTCTTCTCGCCCGTATCGAAACCAACAAGTTACAAGAATATTTTTGTTATAAAGTTTTCTTCACTAACTGGTGGTCTCGGTACGCCGCAAAGAACAAGTGCGCGGCTACTCGACCACCGAATTACCAATTACCATTATCCTAACATCACCCCAAAATCATTCTTAACTTTTTCTTCATTACCTTCGGTTTGAGCAATGATTAATTTATTCAACGCATTGATATACGCTTTGGCACTGGCGACGATAATATCAGTATCCGCGCCATGCCCACCATACACTCGTGTATATTCCATTTCACTTTGCGGGTCCATAGAAGTATGTCCATTTTCACTTTGAATACGAACACTCACTTCGCCAAGCGCATCAATCCCTTCGGTGACAGCGTGAACATTAAACTCAAGCAATGTGCAATGAACTTTTACTATTTCATCAATGGCTTTGTAGGTTGCATCAACAGGTCCAGTTCCAATAGAGGCTTGGGTATAAACGACACCATCGGGTCCACGCAAACGCACAGTAGCAGTTGGCATTCCCATCGTTCCACATGTCACTTGCATTCCATTTAACGAATACACATCACGCGGTTTATAAAATTCATCAGCAATCAAAGCTTCTAAATCTAAATCAGTGATAACCTTTTTTCTATCAGCCAATTCTTTGAAGCGCGCAAAGGCTTTATCTAATTCAACTTCATCAAGTGAATGTCCCATCTCAGCCAAACGATTTCGCAAGGCATGACGACCCGAATGTTTTCCTAACACTAATTTTGTTTGATTCACACCTACATCTTCAGGACGCATAATTTCATACGTGGTTTGATGTTTCAACATGCCATCTTGATGAATGCCTGCTTCATGTGCAAATGCATTTGCACCGACAATCGCTTTATTTGGTTGCACAACCATGCCAGTGTAATTACTTACCAATTTACTCATGCGTGAGATTTGTTTGGTATCAATTCCAGTTTCCAAACCAAACACAGGATGACGCGTTTTCAATGCCATGACAACTTCTTCTAACGAAGTATTGCCAGCACGTTCACCGATTCCATTTATGGTCACTTCAGCTTGACGCGCCCCCGCACGAATACCTGCCAATGTATTTGCAGTTGCCAATCCCAAATCATCATGGCAATGTACTGAAACAGTAATACCATCATGCATACCAGGTGTGTGTTTGATAATGCCATCAATCAACGCATAAAATTCATCTGGTGTTGTATAACCAACTGTATCAGGAATATTCAATGTAGTTGCGCCAGATTTAATCGCTTCACCTAAAACAACATACAAAAATTCTGGGTCCGAACGCCCCGCATCTTCTGGCGAAAATTCCACATCATCACAAAAACTTTTTGCATACGCCACCATTTCAGAAACACGTTGCACTACTTCTTCAGGGTCCATCTTCAACTTATGTTTCATGTGAATTGCAGATGTTGCCAAAAATGTATGAATGCGCGGACGCTTTGCATGTTGCACGGCTTCCCAAGCTTTATCAATGTCAGATTTATTTGCACGTGCCAAACCAGCGATGACAGGAATCTTCGCTTCATTCTGACTGGTAGTTGGGTTACCCACTTCAACCGCAATTTGTCTGACGGCTTCCAAATCATCTGGTGATGCGGCAGGGAATCCTGCTTCGATAATATCCACACCCAACCGTGCGAGATTATGTGCTACCTCCAACTTCTCAGCCGAAGTCATCGTCGCCCCTGGAGATTGTTCGCCATCGCGTAAAGTGGTATCAAAGATTTTTACATAATTGTTTGTCATAGAGTCTTCCTTATTATGTAATTAAGTAATTGGTAAATGGTAATTACCAATTACTAATTACCATTTATTTCTTCCAATTCTCAGGTCGCAAGGAACGAACCGCCGCACCTGCACGCCACATTTCAGAATCACGAATCTCAGCCAGTTCTTTATCTAACTTTTCTCGATAATCGGGTTGACTATTTGCTTCCAATGTGATTCTGGCTTCATTACCAGTCACTACACTTTGATATAAATCTTTGAATACAGGAGCCACTGCATCACGGAATTTATTTTTCCAATCCAATGCACCGCGTTGAGCGGTAGTAGAACAATTGGCATACATCCAATCCATGCCATTTTGACCAACCAAACGAATCAACGATTGCGTCAATTCTTCAACTGTTTCATTGAATGCTTCACTTGGAGAATGTCCGTGTTTACGAAGTTCAGTGTATTGTGCTTCCATTACACCTGCTAATGCACCCATCAACACACCACGTTCACCAGTCAAATCTGAGTACACTTCATTTTGAAAAGTAGTTGGAAATAAATATCCTGCGCCAATGGCAATTCCCAAAGCAATCGTTCTTTCTTTTGCTTTGCCCGTTGCGTCTTGATGAACCGCAAAACTTGCATTGATTCCGGAACCATCTAAGAAATTTGTTCGCACGCTACGACCAGACCCTTTGGGGGCAACCAATGCCACGTCCACATGAGGCGGAGGAATCACACCGGTATCTTCTTTGAAAGTGACAGAAAATCCATGAGAGAAATAAAGCATATCCCCTTCATTTAAATTTTCGACAATTTTTGACCATTGCGAACGTTGACCAGCATCAGATAATAAATACTGAATGACAGTTCCTTTTTCCGCCGCTTCTTCTACTGAAAAAAGAGTCTGACCAGGAACCCAGCCATCTTCAACAGCTTTGTCCCAATTTTTCGTGCCTTCACGTTGACCAACAATTACTTTGATGCCGTTATCACGCATGTTCAATGCTTGTGCTGGACCTTGCACACCATAACCAAGCACAGCCACCACTTCATTTTTTAGAACTTCGCGTGCTTTATCAAGTGAAAATTCATCACGTGTTACAACTTCTTCTTCCACACCACCGAAATTAATTTTTGCCATTGTTATTTGATCTCCTGATTTTTTTATGTGCTGTGGTCGAGACGCAAGCAGTCGAGACCACCTCATTTACAAATTATTTTTATTTTTATAAAACTTGTTGGTCTCGATACGAGCGAGAAGAGCACTCGCTCTACTCGACCAACGGCAATTACCATTTACCAATTACTTCCCTACGGCGCCATCCCCGCCATCTGACTTAACTCATCATAACGATTACCATTCACACCGGGCATACGACGCACACCATCATTAACACCACGCGTCATAGAAACTTTTCCAGTGCGAACCATTTCCACAATTCCTAATGGACGAAGCAACTCAATCATGCCTTCAATTTTGTCTTCTGTTCCAGTGATTTCAACGATGACTGAATCAACTGCTACATCCACAATGCGAGCACGAAAAATTTCTGCCAAACCATTTACTTCAGCACGGCGTTCCGGACCCACTTGTACTTTTATCAAAGCCAAATCACGAGTCACCGAAGGCTGATGCGTTACATCTTGTACATCAATCACATTGACTAACTTATACAAATTTGATTCAATGCGATGTGCATCTACATCTCCATTCGGGCATTCCACCACAACGGTCATGCGAGACACTTCAGGTTTATCCGTCTTGCCAACCGCTAATGATTCAATGTTGAAATTTCTACGTCGAAACAAAGATGCCACGCGATTCAACACGCCAGGTTTATTTTCAACTAATGCGATAAATGTGTAAATCATAATTCTCCAATTCTCACAAAATTACCAATTACTAATTACGATTTAGACATAACTTGTAATGGGTAATTAGTAATTACGCCTTCACAGGTCTCTGAATCATTTCATCCAACGCCGCACCCGATGGCACCATCGGATAGACTGCTTCTTCTTGCTCGACTCTAAATTCAAGCACTACTGGACCTTGAGTTTTTCTTGCCCATTCAATCGCTTCATTGACTTCCTCACGCTTAGTGACTCTTCTAGCAGGCACTCCATGCGCCTCTGCAAGTTTTACAAAATCTGGTGTGAGCATATTGACTGCTGAATATCTTTTCTCAAAGAAAAATTCTTGCCACTGACGTACCATACCCAAATATTGATTATTCATAATCGCTACTTTGACATTTGCATTTTCTTGCACAGCCGTTGTTAACTCTGCGGCTGTCATTTGAAAACCACCATCACCAGCAACTGCCCAAATTTCTTGGTCTTTCGCCGCGAACCATGCCCCAATTGCCGAAGGTAAACCAAAGCCCATAGTACCTGCCCCACCAGAAGTCAGCCAACGATTCGGTTTTTCTAAAAAGTAATATTGTGCCGCCCACATCTGATGTTGACCTACATCCGTTGTGACGATTGCATTGCCTTCGGTTGCTTTCCAAATATCAGCAATTAAATGAGCCACATATAACTTGCCATCTTCTTCCCAATTCATAATGCTACGAGCATCTGCTTCGGCTTTCCAACTATTGATTTCTTTCTTCCACTCATCATGGTCATATTCATCTACTAATGGAATTAAATCGGTAAGTACATTTTTCAAATCACCAACCAGAGGTACATCCACAAAAACATTTTTATGAATTTCAGATGGGTCAATTTCAATATGAATCTTTTTCGCACGCGGCGCATACGTTTTCAACGTGCCAGTTACACGGTCATCAAAACGCATACCGAATGCGAGAATCAAATCCGAATTTTGGATAGCAAGATTCGTATGTACTTCACCATGCATACCCATCATCCCCAAACTTAATTCATGTGATGCAGGAAATGCGCCTAAACCTAATAATGTGCTTGCCACCGGAGTTTGAGTCTTGACAGCAAATTGCATCAACTCTTCTTCCGCCTTAGACATCAATACACCATGCCCACATAAAATAATTGGCTTTTTTGCTTTTTCAATTAAATTAACTGCTTGGTCTAATAAATTTTTCGGTGAACGCATCACAGGTTGATAGCCTGGCAATTTCACTTCTTCTGGGTAAATAAATTCACATGATTCAACTTGAGCATTTTTACAAATATCAATCAATACAGGTCCAGGTCTGCCACTCCTTGCAATATAAAATGCTTCTCGAATCGTCTCTGCAATTTCATCAGCACGAGTGACTAAATAATTATGTTTTGTAATGGGCAATGTGATTCCAGTCACATCTGTTTCTTGAAATGCATCCCCACCAATTAAATGTGCTGCCACTTGACCCGTAATAAACACAACAGGCACCGAATCCATCATAGCCGTACAAATTCCAGTAACAAGATTCGTCGCACCTGGACCAGATGTTGCCATTGCAACACCAACTTTCCCCGAAGCACGAGCGTAACCATCCGCCATGTGTGAAGCACCTTGTTCATGTCTCACTAACACATGATGCACGGGATAATTTAACATCGCATCGTATATCGGCATGTTTGCACCGCCGGGGTAACCAAACACAACTTCTACACCTTCGCGTACTAAACATTCCCAAACAATTTCTGCACCTTTTAATTTCATTCTCTCTCCTTTGTTATGTCATTGCGAGGAGCGTTCTTTGCGACGAAGCAATCCCCAACTTTGCAGGAGATTGCTTCGCCCTTCGGGCTCGCAATGACATGATTAGTTCGTAGTCGCACCTTCGGATGCTGTTGTTACACCGCGTGCGTACTTTGCCATCACGCCTCTTTTATAACGTGGCTCAGGAGCCTGCCAATTTTTTTTGCGCTTTGCCAATTCGCTTTCAGAAATATCAACACTCAATTCGCGTTTATCAACATCAATCGTAATTGTGTCACCATCTTGAACATAAGCAATCATGCCACCCACATACGCTTCGGGAGCGATATGACCCACAGAGATGCCACGCGTTGCACCGGAGAAACGTCCATCGGTTAATAAGGCGACATCATCGCTTAAGCCCGCGCCTGCAATTGCTGCGGTGACCCCAAGCATTTCTCTCATCCCCGGCCCACCCTTTGGACCTTCATAACGAATAACAATTACGTCACCTGCAACAATCTTATTATCGGTGACTGCTTTCATGGCTTCTTCTTCTCGTTCAAATACACGAGCTGGACCACTAAAATGTTTCACATTATTTGCAGCCGCCTTATGAACTCCACCTTCTTCAGATAAATTGCCATGCAAGATGACAAGTCCACCGTTCGGTTTGATCGGTTTATCAAGTGGATAAATCACCTGTTGACCGGGAGTCTCAACTCCAGTTTGAGCCGCTTCTTGAATTGTCTTGCCAGTGACTGTGATGCAATCTCCATGTAAATATCCGCCTTCCAAGAGTCGCTTCATCAAAAATGGAATTCCACCTGCGGCGTGCATATCTGCCGCCATATATTTTCCAAACGGTTTTACATCGGTAAGCAAAGGCACACGCGCAGAAATTGTATCGAAGTCATCAATATGCAAATCAACATTTGCTTCGCGCGCCAAAGCCAAAAGATGAAGAACTGCATTGGTTGAACCACCCGTTGCAGCAACAGAAGTAATTGCATTTTCAAAAGCCTTGCGAGTATAAATTTGTTTGGGTCTTAAGTCTTTATGGAGCATTTCCATAATTAATTTCCCCGTTTCAAAAGCAATTTGGTCTTTCTCTTCAGACATTGCCGTCACACTATTAAATCCCACTGGCGAGATACCAATAAATTCCATAATCGTAGACATGGTGTTGGCTGTAAACTGTCCGCCACACGCGCCTGCACCTGGGCAAGCAAAATTTTCTACATCCATAAATTCTTTTTCAGTGATTTTCCCTGCTGAGTATGCACCCACTGCTTCAAACACATCTTGTATGGTTAAAGATTTTTCACCCAACTTGCCGGGATTGATAGAGCCGCCATACAGTGCCAAGCCGGGCATATCAAGACGCGCCAGTGCCATCATCACACCTGGATTCGTTTTGTCACAACCTGATAAACAAACGATGGCATCAAAATGATTTCCTCTTGCCACCAATTCAATCGAGTCAGCTATGACCTCACGGCTGATGAGCGAGGCTTTCATTCCCTCTGAACCCATGCTAATTCCATCTGAAATCGAAACTGTATTGAACTCCATCGGAGTTCCACCAGCAGCACGAATTCCCTCTTTTACTTTTTGCGATAATCTTCGCAGATGATAATTACATGGACCGATTTCTATCCAAGTACTTGCAACGCCGACAATTGGTTTTCTCAAATCGTCATCATTGAATCCAATTGCTTTGAGCATGGCACGTGCTGGCGCACGGCTGGGACCTGTAGTAATGGCATGGCTATTCTTTTTAAGTTCTGGCATAAATTCCTCTTGGTTTAAACCTTTTAACACGAAGGGCACAAAGTACACAAAGGAGGGAAAGGTGACACTGCCATTACATTTTTAACCTTCGTGACCATCGTGTCCCTTGTGTTTAATTTTTTAGTAACAAAAAACCGCCTGTGGTTAGGCGGCTCTGTGCGTTTTCGTAAGTGTGTTTATTTCTTCACTCTCACCGTTGCCATCCTAACCGAAATTAATCCTTTAATAATAAGGACTACAATAAGGATGCTAATAAGGGAGAGATAAAAAAATGTACTCATTGGTTCGTGATTTCGCCCGATTATAGGCACTTTCGGAAATAAGTCAAGGGTGAGATGTAGGATTCGGGAAAATAAATTTTATAATGACAATCAACAAGCTATATCTTAATTCTCTTTTACTAAAATAACTATGTAGAATTTATATACTTTCTTAAAAATCAGGTAGAATCGATATTTAAAGAAAGACAAGTTCGGAAATTACGTCACGAAAGAAGGACTTTTCCTATGAATCTACGTTGTTTATATTGCCAGACCCCTTTTACCCTAAGTCGTAATGAAATGCTAAACGCTTTGGTCACCATGAAAGATAAAAACATGAACCATTACGATGCCCAATGCCCACGTTGCCGCCGTGCTAACTCAATTTCACGCCAGCGCATGGAACTCTTCTACCCAAACTGGCAAGAAGCCGCAAAGAATATGCCGCCTCCAGCACCCGCCTCAAACCCTACGGTGACGCCTGCTTCTGCTTCCCTCAAAACGGAGCCTTTGCCCAAAGGATTGTTAAAATCAAAATTGAAAGCATCTGCTAGCAAGAATAATGCGGCGACTTCTGCAAAACCTTCAGCATCAAAAAGAAAACGTGCTTCTAAACCTTCTACTGCCAAAAAGACTACACCTTCTAAACCTGCTCCACGTGGAGTCAAATCTACGACGAAGAAAAAGAAGTAATCATTTACATCATTAAGAACAATCTCCCGCAGAGGTTTATTATCTGCGGGATTTTTTATACAATCATGTCATTCTTCGCCATTTCACGGCTCAGGGTGACATAAAAGGTGAAACATGGAAATAAAAGCAATCTTTTTTGATTTTGGTGGTGTGATTCAACGAACAGAATATCAATCTCCACGCCAACACTTGGCACAAAAATTCGGCATGGAATATGAAGATATTGAGAAAATTGTTTTTGATAGCCCAACAGCAAGACAAGCCACTGTTGGAGAAATTAAAGAAGCAGAGCATTGGTCTGCCATTGCAAAAAGATTCAAACTTGGCAAAGATGAATTAGAAAAATTCAAATCTGAATTTTATGGCGGAGACGTAATAGACCATGCGTTTATGCAATTCATCCGCTCGTTAAGACCAAAATATAAAGTGGGGCTCATCAGCAATGCTTTGTCAGATATGCGTGAGTACTTAATCAAACAAAAACTGGATGATGCATTTGATACCTTGACGATTTCGGCTGAGGTTAAATCTGCCAAACCTGAGGCGAAGATTTATCTCCACGCGCTAGAGCAGGTTGAAGTCAAGGCAAGTGAGGCGGTGTTTGTGGATGATGTCGCCGTGAATATTGAGGCATGTCAAAAATTGGGAATGCACGGAATTTTATTCCGTGATGCGAATGAGGTTATAAATCAAATCAGAAAATTGCTTAAGTGAAGCAGGTTTTCTGACCTACAAGAGTGTTAGGCAGATTAATTGACGCATTTCACCGTTTACAAGTATAATTTTTGGACATTCCCTGCATTTGAGGGAAAGTTGAGGAAAAATGGCTCTGCGTGGAAATTTGCGCGATTTTACAGTGACACAACTGCTTAACTTGATTAACCTTGCTAGTAAAACTGGCACGTTAATTGTGGATGGAAGTTCTGAGCAGGCTTATATTTCTTTCCGTGAGGGTAAGTTGGCTTATGCTCGTATCGGAAAAGATGATGGTAGTTTGGCGTCAGTTTTGTATAAAGCCAATAAGATTAATGTCAATCAATATAAAGCGATTGCTGACCGCGCTGGGCAGATGACCGATAAAGAACTTGGTTTGTTATTGATTAATGCAGGCTATGTTTCGCAAGATGATATTTTGTTAAACCTGCAAGGTTATTTTACAGATTTAATTCGGAAGTTGTTTACTTGGGTTGAAGGTGTTTTCCGTTTTGAGAATGATATTCTTCCACCAGAAGACCGCATTAATGTACGGCTAGACCTTGAGAACATTATCATTGAAGGTTCTCGTCAGTTGCGTGAGTTGGAGCAATTGCAGGATGAGATTCCGAGCCTTGATATGGCACTCAAGTTTACAGAACGCCCGCTGACGAATGTGAATTTAAGCGTTGACGAATGGAAAGTAGTCAAATTCGTTGACCCGAAAAATTCGATGCGTCAGATTGCGAAGACAAATAAGTTGACCGAAATTGAAGTGAGAAGAATTGTGTATGGTTTGTTACAAGCAGGTTTGGTGGAGTTGGTGCGCCCGAATGATGCGCCCGTGCCGACTGCGGCAACCACCAATGCCAAGGCTTTCCCAACGCAGGACAAAGAAGAACAAAAATCATTGATAAACAAACTCATCGGCAGAATTCGTAAGATTTAGTTGGAAGAGAGCCGAAAGGAAAAGAACTATGCAAACGGTCAAAATGGTAGTCACAGGTCCATTCAGTGCTGGCAAGACTCAGTTTATTCAGTCTGTCAGTGAAATTGATGTTGTCGCCACAGAGCGTAAGATTTCATCTGCGGAAGAAAAGAGCGTGAAATCTGCTACGACAGTGGCGATGGATTTTGGTCGCATTACAGTAGATGATGAATTGGTCTTATATTTATTTGGTACGCCCGGGCAAAAGCGTTTTGACTTTATGTGGGAGATTCTTTCGGAAGGTATGTTAGGCTTTATTGTTTTGGTTGATAGCACCCGCCCAGAAACGTTCCGTGAAGCCCGTTCTATTCTTGAAACATTTCGCGCGTATGCACCTACTCCGTTTGTAGTCGCCGCCAATAAACAGGATATGGAAGACGCTTGGGAATTGGAAGATATGCGCCATGCCTTACGTTTAGATAAATCTACAAAAATGTTACCTTGTATTGCTACTGATAAAGAAACAGTCAAAAAAGTTTTGATTGAATTATTAACAGGCGTACTCGAAAACATGGATTCTAATAAGTAAGGGGCTGGTTGATTTGTCGCTGTGTCTTCAATTACTACTGACCAAGGAATAGTTCATTACGAAGTCTACGGGAGAGGGCGACCCGTTATTTTGTTGCATGGCTGGTTAGGCTCATGGGGGTTATGGCAAGAGACCATGGGTTATCTCGGTGGTTTTTATCGTACTTATGCAATGGATTTTTGGGGCTTTGGTGAATCTGGTAAAAAACGCGAGACGTATGCCGTTTCCGATTTTGTAAGTTTAGTCAATCAATTCATGGAGCAATTGGGCATTGTCCATGCGCCTTTGGTGGGGCATAGCATGGGTGGAACAGTCAGTTTATCTGTTGCGATTCAATATCCAGAACGAGTTAGCAAAGTAGTAGTAGTTGGCTCACCGATGGTGGGTTCATCGCTTGCACCGTTATTAAAACTTGCTGGGCTTCGTCCGATTGCATTCATGTTATTCAACATGATGACTCCCTTTCGTTTGTTTATGAAATATTATGCTCGCATCATTTGTAGTGACCCGCGCTTCCCTGCTATGATGGATAGAGATTTATCCCGCACCACAGTTGAATCATTCTTGCTTTCAATTGCTTCATTACGGCGCACAGATTTAACTCCGATGTTGCCAATGATTAAAGTTCCATCTTTGGGAATTTATGGTGATAAAGATTTAATCGTTCATCCCATGCAATGGCAACCCATGCAAAAAGGGATTTCAAACGTGATGATTGAGCGTTTTCCAAAGGCTGGTCACTTCCCGATGTTGGAACAGCCGACCGAATTTAGCCAGACGTTAAAAAAATTCCTAGACGAAGATTTTTCAAAACCCAATGAGCAATGATTCTTTCTTTTACCCTCAAAAGATGGGTAAGGTGATGCTTTTGGGGTTAGAAGAAGTAATCGGAAAAAGTGGCGTCGCTTCGATTCTTGATTTGGGCGGGCTTGCTGACCTGAGTCAAAATCTTCCGCCTGCCAAAGCAGATAAAACGTTTGGGTTTGAGGCGGTCAGTCAAATTCAGCAAGCGTTAGAACAGCAATTTGGTCCGCGTGGCGGAAGAGGTTTAGCATTACGTGCTGGGCGGGCATGCTTCAAATATGGATTAAAAGAATACGGCTCATTGATGGGGATTACTGAAATGGCGTTTCGTTTGCTTCCGCTTCAGACGAAGTTGCGAGTGGGTGCGAAATCTTTTGCAGACCTCTTCAACAAACATACCGACCAAAAAGTGCGCCTTGAAGAAACCGATGCAAAAATATTTTGGCACATTGAAAGATGCCCTTTATGTTGGGAGAGAACTGCCGATGAGCCAATTTGTCACTTGGCAGTGGGGTTATTGCAAGAAGCCTTGTATTGGGTCAGTGGGGGCAAGGTATTCAATGTAGAAGAAACTGCTTGCATTGCACAAGGTGCCAGCGCTTGTACGATTGAGATAGATAAAACTCCGTTTTAAACAGTATTTATCCTGATACTTTTGAAATACCTTTTCTTATCCAATACCCAACCGCAAATGCAATAACTAATCCACATACCAAACCTAATATTGCGCCATAGAACTGGCTCACATATAGATTCACAAACGCGCCCGCCAAGCCGCCAAACAATATGACCAATAACAAAGTGACGGCAAAAATGCCTAGTTCTCGCAAGATGTTTTTATAATTGTTTGGTTTATTTTTATGCTTTTGGATAATACTGCGTATTGCAAAGGCAAGGCTCACAAGCAAAGCAACACCGCCAAGTACAAGCGTGGCATTCGGGTAGAAAAATATAGAGAGAAGTGCAATAAGAGGGAAGAGAATGAGTAGAATATTTTTCATATTTCTAACCTAAGTAACTGTAAACTTTATTCATTAATAAATATGGATTAGGGGACAACTTCAAGATAGACCTTAAATTCCTTTACTCTTGTATTACAGGGTAAATTTGAACCTACTTTTATGTATCCATCTTCAACAATTGTTTGATACGGGTCTTTTTCAAAAGCAACTGACCTATCCCACCATACAAACTTCCCATCTTCATCATAAAAGGTAATTACGAACTGTAATTTAGGCCGAAAAGTATGAAGTATAGTCTTTTCTCCATTGGAATTAATGATAATTCTTCCTGGTCCATCTGGATTTGGGCTTCCTTTATTTCCATATTTCTGAACCAAATCATCAAAAATAGGGTTTGGGTCAATTTGAGCAAGTAGGTCGAAAGTACATGCCTGCCAAAATTGACGGGGATTCTCAACTTGTTTCACTGGAATATCACTCCAAGATTGATACCACTCGGCAACACTTGGTTCGGAGGGTCGCGTGACTAGTGTGGTTTGTAAAGCATTCCAGCCGAGAAGTGGGAAGCCGAAAGTATCCCAAAACCACTTCAAGCCTAAATATATAGTCGGTTTTTCTTTTTGAAAAAACTGTCGCCCTGCCCCATACTCGTCCATCAGAACCCCGCCCCAAACTCTAATGGGGCGTTTTTCTCCTGGGGGAATTATCATGCCTATTTCTGAAGGAAGCGTATCATAATAGGTATCCGGGTATTGTATTTCTTTTGCGTGGTCTAATCGAATTGCGGTCGCTCCATCCTGCCTAATCACTTGTGAATTGATTTCGAGTAGCTCTATCATTGCATTGCCATTGTTTTGTATCTCAGCGTCAATTTCCAAGACGAATGGCATAAGAGGCAAGGCATTAGGTCGGATTAATATTGAATAACTAACAACCTTTAAATCTGAACTACCCTGAATATCCCAATGAAGATTGGAGGAAATTTGTTTTTCAAGGTAATGCGGCAATAAAAATAAGTACATATATAATGCTCCTAATAATATAAGAAAAATTGAAACAACTATTTTGAAAATTCTTTTTGAAAAAAGTTTTCTTAAAGTCTTTATCATTTATCAAATTCTCCCTGTAATCCTTGGTTTAGTTGTTCAAGAAAATTGGTAATTTGTGTTTCTGCGTAGATTTCGAGGGTTGGTTGAGCAAAATAAGCCTTGCCGCCATTCCAAACCCTTGCTGGAATGTTTATTTTGGGCGGTTGGCTTGCATAAAACCCTGCGCCTAAATCTGCAATCAATTCTTTATTTTGTTCTATAAATGTCTGTGTTGAAAATGGAGAAATAGTTCCATTATTTACATCTAACCCAATGGCATCGGCAAAATAGGAATATTTTTGCACTACATACTGGCTATTGGGAGATAAGGCTTTTGAAAGTTCTTGCGCTAAATTATTCCCATTGGGATTTATGGCATTGTTATTCGCAAGTACAACCCCGAGAATATCACCCTCTAAATCAGATTGCGACATCTCAATCTCATATCCTTTTGGTGCGTCTGAATATTGAAATGCTACAGCCGTGCTACCTGCCAAATCTCCAATATAAGTTACTGCTGATACTGTTTCCATTTTTGTTTTATCTAAACCAATTAGTTTTGCATATATCTCTCCAAAAAATCCAAGATCAATATTTTCTGGTTTGATTTGATTAAAGTTACCATCAATTGCTGCAATGATATGGTCAAAAGCAAATTCGCCACTGGAGTTATACCCTTGTGGATGTTGAATTTGTATAACGGCTGGGGTATAACCATGTCCTTGGGTTGTCAAAATCAGCATGGCACGAGAAAATGATGCTTCGCTAGAAGTAATCCCATTTTGAGTTCCAGAGACACTATAAATAGACGGTTTTACAGGCTCTGCATTTGCAATGAAATAGTCTAATGTTGTTTCATAATATAATTCCCTCAACGCAGTAATCATCGTTTTATTACTATACCCAAAATAGGTTTGCAAAGTATTGACTTGATTCAAAGTGTCATTCCATGAAACTTCCCCTGAATCTATATATGTATTAAGTTTTTGAAATTGACTTGTGCTCATGGTCGGAAATTGCCACCAATTCAAACCTAATGTCTTTGCATCATAATAATAGTAATCTTCTGCCTTATTACCAGATGCTTCAATTAGTATTTTTTGATGTTCCTCAAGGTTATGAATTAAGTCTCTTCGGGTATTGTTCCAATCACTCCAAGGCCAAATGCGTTCAAGTAAATTTGGCGGATTATCACTAGATACAGGCATAGCAGATACTTTAGTTCCACCGGATGTTCCCACCCCACTCCCAACAGATAACCCTACAAATGGGTTTTCTTCTTCATCCTGTATCGGTACACTTTCATATTCTCCTTGACGATACATATCATAGGCTTGCTGGTTAATGAATTGTTGCACTGCCAACGATAGACTTAGGTTTTCTGCCTTGCTAATTGCTACACTTATGCCGTCTGTGCCTGCTTGTGCCTTTAATCTTTCAATTTCTGTTGGGTCTGCTTTTTGACTTTCTAATTGCTCAATCCAAGCCTCTAACAGTTCTTGCCCTTGCAACCAATTTTGTATTTTCAATTGCTCTCGCATGGCAAGTTGTTGGGCTTCGATGGCGGCGTTTTTCGCATCTACTTCGGCTTGTACTTGGGCGATTTGCGCCGCTTCTTCCTCTTCACGTTTCTTTTGCTGTTCTAACGCATAGGCGGTTGCCATACCAATCACTGCCGCGGCGGCTGTTCCCCAGAGAATATTGGAAGTTGAAGTAGTGTTTGTATTTACGCCAGCAATGGCAATGGCAGTCCCTGTTAATGAAATTAGGGTTTGTGCTTCACTTGGTTGTGTCGGTGTATTATTTGTTCCACCAAAACTTTGTTCGCTCTCGTTACTCGGTAACTGATTACTTGGTATCTCATCACTCACAGGCGGAATAAATTCAGGAATGACTTGCAAGTAACTGATGGGGTTGACATTGACAACAGTGGTGTAAAAGGTCTCATTGCCTGCACGGTCTGAGATTTTGAAGGTGATGTAGTATTCGCCGACACCTGCTAAGGTTTTATCGGCAAACTTGCCATCCCATAAAATATCACCTTCAGTTTTGTTTCCTGAAATTTCTGTTAGCCAGACTATTTTTTTGTATTTCTCATCTTCATCTTCGATGACAATGCGTTCAATCAATAATCCACTCCCATCATCTCGCAGAGTGTAATACAAAGTTTCACCTAAGTTGATTTTTGTATCGGCTTCAACGGTGGGTGGCGTGGTATCTACTGCAATTTGTTGTATGGGCGTTTCGGTCATGTTACCAGCATTATCATACACTCTGAATTGATAGGTATGAATGCCATCACTTAAGTTAATTTCATTTGTATCTATCCAATTGCCATTATTAATTTTAGCTTGCACTGTGGCGATGCCAGAAGTAGCATCAGAGGTGTTGGCTGTAATTTTGGCATTGGATGTATAGAAGTTGTTATTTCCTTTTATCCCGCTAATCGTTAAAGATAAAGTTGGGGTGGTGGTATCCACTTGAAGGGTAGTCGAAGCGGTAGAAACATTGTAGGCGTTGTCTGTAATTTTTATATCTACTTGATACACGCCATCTGTCAATGTGGTTTCAGGTATCCAAGTGTTGCCGTTATCAATGGATAACACTTTTTCATAAATGCCAGAGGTATCATCTGCGCCTTCGGCGGTGATGGTTGGGTTAGATACATACCAATTATTTAATCCAAGAGTGCCATTCACTAATAAATTTAGATTTGGCGCAACGGTATCTACTTTGATACTCATTGTACCTTTACGCGAACTATCTCCCCATGAAGATAATGCCCAATATTCAAAATTGTTTTCACCTTCGAGTAATGGAATGGCGCAGTTGGTTTGTAACTCTTCACACGCAAAGACTTCTGCATTTCTTGTGCCTTCAATTAATAATATTCCATGTCCTGATAAGGGCTCGTTGGCAGTTAGTGCAAGTTGCGGTGGTGTGACGCACCAACCGTTTTGTAAAGTACAGTTTTGTAATACGCCTGTGATGGTGGCTTCGGGGTGGGTGATGGTAACTGTCGTAAAGGTATATTCGCGTGACCAATATGTGCGTCCATTTGACCATGCGCCGCATTCAGGTCCGACATTGTCATAGCCTTGCCATTCTTTGCCTTCGCTAGCACATGCCCATTCATCTGCTTTGCGGTAGCGATATTCATCTTTTGCTGGCACATACATACATTCCCATAAAACGACTTTGCATACCTCACTGGCGGTGGTGACTTGGCGGTCAGGTCCGATGTAATCTGCTGAGGCGGGGCTGATGAAGGCAAAGAGAGTTAAGATAAAAATGAATGGAATAACTGATTTTTTGTACACAAAGTCCCTCGTAAGGTGGTAAATTTTCATGCAGTATATAGATGAATCTTTTTATGAGCAATACCTTTTGTATACAAGTTTGTTAGGCTAATATTTTTGTAAGGTATGCACTGACAATAAATTGAAGGCGTGCCTTAACTCTTGCTTTGATTTATAATCCCTCTATATGCTCAAAGCAATCCTAAACGCAAATAATCAAATTATGCCATTTTGTGAGCTTGCGCGTGACCTGCGGATTCAAAATAAACCGCTATGGCTACACCAGCGTAACTTGTTGGCTCCCTATACCACACGCGAAATCGAATTAAAAATGGGCGAACGCATGCCGGCTGTCCGCGAGCCGACGATAATATATCGCGACAATTTATATTTTGATGAAATATACATTACCGAGTTTATGAAAGAAGCGGTCAAACGCAAACGCCCAGTGCGGGCGGCATTCCGTTCCGATGACCCTGCTTTTCGTGAACATGCTTATCCATTATCAACATCTTACACACCTGCAGGCAGTTTATACCTTGCGGATTTATGGTATTACCCGAATGGTCCAGTGGCGGGTGCAGAGCCGTTGGTGATTGATTTAGAAGCAAAAGAAATTGGTTATTATCATGTGCCGACTTATATGGCAGACCAAAGTGGTGATTTGGTTTTTCAAGTGCCGTTAAAATCTTTCATCGCGATTGATTCATGGGTGCATCTTTTCATTGCAGATATGGTCTTTGGTCAGTTTGGACGTGGCGCAAGGTTTGAAAAACGCCTCAACGAAGATTTAGGATTCAAATTAAAAATTCTCGGCAAAGCCATTTATGAAGGCAGACAAGTTTTAGAATGTTCTGAACTTGTTCAAGTTGGCAAAGGTTGTGTGATTGACCCTAGTGCTGTGATTCATGGTCCAACAATTATCGGCGATAACGTCACCATCAATGCTGGGGCAGTGATTGAAAACTGTGTGATTGGCAATAACGTCAATATTTCACAAGATGTGCAGTTGATGCTCTCAGTTGTAGGTGACGGTGCATTTCTTCCATTTAGAACCGCATTGTTTATGACCACATTAATGGAAAACAGCATGGTGGCGCAAAATACTTGTCTACAAATGTGTGTGGTGGGTAGAAATACATTTATCGGTGCAGGCTCTACATTTACAGATTACAACTTAATCCCTACACCAATAAGAGCGCGTGACGGCAATGGAAATTTAAGTATCTCCAACCGCCCGGTCTTGGGAGGTTGTGTTGGGCATAATTGCCGCATCGGTTCAGGCATGATTATTTACCCAGCCCGCACCATTGAATCAGATGTAGTGTTGGCGGCTTCTGCTGAAAGACGTGTCATTGACCGTGACATCACGTTTGACCAAAGTGACCACCATAAATGGAAGTTGGCTCACTTGCACCAGACTCCCTATCACAAAAAAGCACAAGTGGTAGAGTCATGGTAAATAGTTTAAATGCTCAAAGGCGGTCTGTGACCGCCGTATTCTTGAAGAAAAAATTGCAAGGTCACAGACCTTGCTGGAGCAAAAAAAATAAGATACATGGATAGTTTCGCTTTCATCATACACCCCGTTGACCCCAAGCGAGATGTCAGTCGTAAGTTTCCTTTCTTAGGAAAAGTATTATCTGAAAAACAAATTGACTTTTTCTCCACCTTCTTCCCGCCGGTGTATATTTCAGAAATAGAAGGGATAAAGTCAATAGCTACAGGTAAAGAAATCAAAGGCTGGTTTATTGCATGTCCATACACACCACGCCGTATGATGCAGTTGCCTGAGAAAACGGTCTATCGTAAAATTATTCAAACCGGGCGCATGGCTGAGAAACTTGGTGCAAATATTCTTGGGCTAGGCGCGTTTACATCGGTCGTTGGTGATGCTGGTAAAACGATTGCTGATAAATTAGATATACCCGTCACTACCGGTGATTCGTATACTGTGATGATTGCCGTTCAAGCCATTCGTGATGCGGCAAAAGTGATGGATATTAAAATTGAAGATGCCACAGTTGCCGTTGTGGGAGCCACTGGCTCAATCGGGCGCGTCTGTGCGGAGTTGATAGCTGGTGAAGCCGCGCGGACATTTCTCATCGCCCGGGATGAGAAAAAACTTGAGGTTCTGCGAGACAGGTTGAAGGTCAGTGCAAGAAGCGAGTTATGTATCAGCACGAAAATGGATGTTTTAAAGGAAGCACAATTGATTTTGACGGTCACAAGTTCCATCCACGATATTATTTACCCCGAACATTTGCAGGCAGGTAGTGTAGTCTGTGATGTGG
>Ga0224723_1000159_pt1 | contig 45802 bp, 48 predicted proteins | sample Balambano_FR2_Me_FD_161647 | JGI IMG/M metagenome (GOLD analysis project Ga0224723, IMG submission 161647) | Freshwater sediment microbial communities from Lake Towuti, South Sulawesi, Indonesia - Balambano_FR2_MetaG | ecosystem: Environmental > Aquatic > Freshwater > Lake > Sediment | place... | reverse complement strand
GGCGCCGGGGGCCACCCCGGGGGCGGTCGGCGCAGCGGGCGGGGCCGGCGCGGCGGGCGTCACCGTGGCCGCGCCGCGCACGCGAATGCGCTCCAGCAACGGATCGATCTCGGTCTGACGGGCAAGTGTCATGGCCACCGGCGCGCCGCGCGGCAGTTCCGCCCCCGCCGCCGGACTGGTGGACAGAACCGTGCCGTTCGGCTGGCTGCTGGCAATCCGACGCGCCGGGCCGGCGGAAAGGCCGGCGTCGGACAGTTGGCCGGATGCCTCGCCCGCGGTGCGGCCCACCAGGTCGGGCACGCGCACGGTGGGGGACGGTCGCGGCGGTGGCGGCGGCGGCACCAGCAGCAGGTCGATCGTCGTGCCGGGCGCAACCTCGGTGCCGGGCTTCACCGACTGGCCTGCCACCGTACCCGGCGTTCCCCGTGTGCCCTCGGGCGCGTCGGCAAGCTTGCCGACGGCGAGCCCCGCATCGGCCAGCCGCTTCTTCGCCTCCTCGGCGTCCTGGCCGGAAAGGTCGGGAACCTCGACGGGCGGCGGCGCGGCCAGCGTCAGATCGACGGCGATCTCGGCGGCGATCTCGTCGCCGGGCAGCGGATCCTGCGCGATCACGGTGCCGGGCCGCGCGCGTGCGGCGATCTCCGTCGTGCTGCCCGCCTTCAGGCCCGCGCGCGTCAGCAGCAGCAGCGCGGAATCGCGAGACAGCCCGACCAGCGTCGGCACGGTGATCAGCGGCGCATCGGGCGCCGGCGGCGTTGTGGCGGGCGGGGCCGCGCGCAGATTGAACCGCACTGTCGAAAGCGTGTCAGCGGCGATGGTTTCGCCCGGATGCGGCAGCACGAACCGCAGCGATCCGTCGGCCTCGACCGCGAGCTGCGACTTCATCTCCACGCTCATGTCGGAGACCGCGAAACTGCCGCCGATGCCCTGGCGAAGCTTGTCGGCGGCGCCGGCGAAACTCTGGCCGATCTGGTCGGCAGTGGGCCTGGCTCGCGTTGCCTGCAGCCGCGAGACGCTTTGCGCCAGCGTGTCACGCTCGCCCGTCACGGTATCGACGCGCTGGCGCAGCACCTTGACCACCTCGGTCTCCTGCCCGGGCGAGCCGATCCTGGCCTCGAGCTCGGTGAGTTTGGCAGCGAGCCGATCGAGCGTGGTTTCGATCCGCTTGAGGCGCGCCTCGGTTTCGGCATCGGCCATCGCGAATCAGTCCTGCGGCACGGCGCGCACCGCGGGCGGGATCGCGACGATGCGCGCGCGCAGCACGCTTTGTCCCTGCACGTCGCTGCTGGAACTGTTGGCGATGCTGGCATTGAACGGCGCGGCCCACAGGCTGTGGCGGCGCTGCACCACCTTGCCGTTCTGCGTGCGGCTTTCGGTACGCAGCGCGATCGACATCTTCAGCTCCACCGTCACTTCCGGCATCGCGTACCAGGTCGCCTGCAGGCCGGATTCGCGCAGCGCCGGGTCGTTTTCGATAGCGGTCTGGGTAGCGAGGCTGGTGCGGTCCATCGCGGCTTGCGCCTCGGCGATGCCTTCGCCGACGCGCGCCAGCACCTCGCCCAGCGGGCGGATGAGGGTTTCCTGGAGCTCGTTGGCCATCGATCGGTCCCGCGCTGTGCCTGCCGACGGAGTCTATGCCCGCCCGCCGGCAATCGTCACGGGGGCGGCGCCGGGTTCTGCACGGTGATCTTCGGGATGGCGCGGGTTGGCGGCGGCACCGGGCGCAGCGTGGTGCGCAGCAGGCTGCTGCCTTCTTCCTTCCAGTTGAACTTTCCGGTGTAGGTGGCATTCACCGTGGCGCTGAAGGCGACCGTGGTGGTGTTCTCGATGCTGGCCTTGCCGCTGCCGCCCAGGAAACTCAAGAGCCCGCCTGTCTGGAACGAGGCATTCGCCTTGGTCGTGCTGCTGTAGCTGAATTTAGAGCCGAAACTGATGCTGCTGGTGCGCTCGATGGCCATGGTGATCGCCATCTTCACCTCGACGATCGTCTCGCTGAAGGCATAGAAGGTCGGGTTGATGCCAAGCGCGATCAGCGACATCGGCTTGTCGTTGAACAGCGGCTCGCTGCTCAGCACCTTGCCGTCGGCATCGACCGTTTCCTTGATCGCGACCACGATGGTGCCGGCATCGACCGTGGTGTTGGCCAGTTCCTGCGCGACCGAGATCGAGTTCATGTCGAGCGCGACCTGGGATTGCGCGATGGCCAGCGCCAGTTTCTCGACCATTTCGGGGAATGGCACGTCCAGCAGCGCCTGGCCGACGGTTCGGGGGGTATTCGCCATGTGTGGTCTCCTTCGATCGGGGCGTGATGGATAGAGGCTGTTCGGCGGTCAGGCAGCGGGGGCAAGCGGCAGGGTTCGGCCCTGCTGGTCAACGCGGATGCGCCGGACCTTTCGGCCGGAGAAGTTGATGCCCCCCACGAGCTGCACCTCGGGCCAGTGCGCAACGGCGGCCCGCAGGCCCTGGTCGAATTCGGCGATCAGTACCGAGCCGCCGGCGATGACCGCGAGCATGCGGGCGTTCGCTTCGCGCTCCAGCCGCTGCCGCAGAATGCCGGGTGGAAGGCCAGGGCGGGCGCGCAGCAGAAAGACTTGCAGGCCGGAACGTTCCTTCACAGGAATAGGCTAGTATGGCCGGCCCGGCCGGTTCAAGCTGAATGTGACCAGGGCGACTCAGAATTCCAGGAACGCTGTTTCGCCGTCGCCCTGCATGCGGATGTCGAAGCGATAGCCATCGGGCACGCGCGCGCCGACCAGCGTGGCGCGGCGATCCTTCGGCACACGCGACAGGACCGGATCGGCTTCGTGCAGCGCTGCGTCCTCTGGGAAGTAGATGCGGGTGAACAGGTGCGTCAGCAGCCCGCGCATCAGCACGATCAGGCCGATATGGGGCGCGTGCGGCGCGCCGATGCTGCCAGGCCGCACGGTCGCGAAGGCGAACCGGCCTTCCGCATCCGTCTCGACGCGGCCGAAGCCATCAAGCCCCGATCCGCGCCTTCCCGCCGCATCGACCTGCCAGGCTTCCAGCATGGCATCGGGGATCGCGGCACCCTTGCCATCCAGCACGCGGCCGAAAACGCGGATGTGCTCGCCGGCCGCGTCGCGGGGAAACAGCGCGGCGCCCACCACCTGCGACAGACCGTAGCGCGCGCCGGTAAGCCCATAGGCGAAGAACGGCCCGACGGTCTGCGATGGCGTCTGCCCTCGCCTTTGCGGATTGCCCATCAGGCCGTCTCGATGGGGGTTTGCGCAGGCCCCCGCAGCACGATGTCCCACGCATAGCCCAGCGCCCATTCGGGCTTGGTCAGCTCAAGGTCGAAGCGGGCGACCATGCGCTCTTGTGCGGCCCGGTCGGGCACGCCGTTGAAGATGGGATCGAAGGGGAACAGTGGGTCGCCGGGGAAATACATCTGCGTCACCAGCCGCGTACCGAAGCAGGGGCCGAACAGGCTGAAATGGATGTGCGCGGGGCGCCAGGCGTTCTGGTGGTTGCGCCACGGATAGGCGCCGGGCCGGATGGTGGTGAAGGCATAGGCGCCGTCGGCATCGGTGATCACGCGGCCCGCACCGACGAAGTTCGGATCGATCGGCGCGTCGTGCGCATCGTTCTCGTGGATGTACCGACCCGCCGCGTTGGCCTGCCAGATCTCGACCAGCGTGTGCGGCACGGGGCGGCCGGATTCATCCAGCACGCGCCCGCGCACGATGATGCGCTCGCCCAGCGGCTCGCCGTTGCGGCGGTGCGCGGTGGTGAGGTCCGCCTCGGCCGCGCCGATTGCGTTGTGCGGCACGCTGGGCCCGGTCCGCTCTGTAGTGGTCTGCGGGACCTTGATCGGCGCTTGGCTCGGCGCCCGCAGCATCGTGGAGCGATACGGCTCGTGCCGGAATGGCGGGTGCGCGGCGAAGTCGCGCGGGGCGAGCGGTTCATGCATGGGCACCCCCTAGTTCAGCACCGCGTGCGGATCGGATAGCAGCGGCAAGGTGCGGCGGATCGGTGACGGGCGCCTGGCACGTTCCGGCGGTGCACACATACGCAGCGGCGCGCCCGCCGACCGGCCCCTTGCCGGCGGCCGGATGGTCTTCCGGCAGCAAGGCCGACGACAGCCGCGTGATGACGGTGGCAGGATCGCCAAGCCGCGCCGCTGCGCCGGCCAGCGCGTCCGCGCCTTCCCCTGGCGAGATCACCACGGAAACGCCGTTGGCCAGCAGATCGGATGCGCACAGCAGATAGGGGTGCGCCGCCGGGCTGCGCGACACCTCGGCCCCGAAGGCGCGCAGCACACCTTCAGTGCGCCGGCGATATTCATCCTCGAACGTCAGCAGCCACATGCGCGCCAGCGCGTCGGCCACCAGGCCGTTGCCGGATGGGGTGGCGTTGTCGGCCGCACCCCGTTGCCGCACCGGCACGTCGGGCGCACCCGCCGGCGCGGTGAAGTAGCCGCCGGCGCCATCAGCGAAGTCGCGCGCGACTGTCTTCAGCCAGGCGCGCGCGTGCGTCAGATAACTGACCTCGCCCGTCGCCTCGAACAGCGCGATCGCGGCCTGGGCCATGGCGCCGTAATCCTCCAGCAGGCCGGCATGCTTCGCCTGGCCGTTGCGGAAACTGTGGAACAGGCGGCCATCGCCCTTATCCATCGTTTCGGCAATTGCCGAGAATGCCGCACGCGCGGGTTCGAGCCAATCCTCGCGCGCGAACACGATCGCGGCGCGGGCAAGGGCGGCGATCATCAACCCATTCCAGTCCGCCAGCACCTTGTCGTCGCGCGCAGGGCGGATGCGGCCCTCGCGCAGGCCAAACAAGACCGCGCAGCATCCCGCGAGTCTCGCTTCCGCCGGGTGCGGATACCCCATCGCGGCAAGCCGGTGCAGGATCGTCTTGCCCTCCCAATTGCCTTGCGGGCGCACGCCATAGACGCGCTTGAACAGCACCGCATCGGAGCCAAGGGCCGCATCGATCTCGGAAGCCTGCCAGACGTAGAACTTGCCTTCCTCGTGCTCGCTTTCGGCATCGAGGGTGGCGGCAAAGGCGCCGTTCTCCGCCCGCATCTCGCGCAGCAGCCACGCCACCGTCTCCTCGGCGCGCGCGCGATAGAGTTCCGCGTGCGGCAGGGCGTGCGCGAATGTGAGCAGCTCCAGGAACTGCGCGTTGTCGTACAGCATCTTCTCGAAATGCGGCACCAGCCAGCGGGCATCGACGGCATACCGCGCCAGGCCGCCGCCCAGATGGTCGAAAATGCCGCCCTGGCAGAGATTGTCGAGCAGCAGTGCCACCGCATCGCGCGCGTCCGCATCGTTGTGCCGCGAGGCGTGCCACCACAGCAGCCGGAAGATCGGCGCGTTGGGAAATTTCGGCGCACCTTCCAGCCCGCCAGCGATCGGGTCGGTCGCACCCACCAGCAGGCCGGCGGCGGGCGCCAGCATCGCCGCATCGACGCCACCCGAAAGTTTGGGCGGCGGCGCAAGGGCTGCCAACAGCTGCGCGCCCTGCTGCAGCACACCGTTGCGCTTGCTGCCCCACGCATCGCTGACCGCTTCAAGAATCTCGCGGAACGCCGGGCGGCCATAGCGGCGTTCAGGTGGGTAATAGGTGCCGCCATAGAACGGCGCGCCTTCGGGCGAGACGAACATCGTCAGCGGCCAGCCGCCCTGTTCGCCCATGCGCGCCAGCGCCTGCTGGTAGAGCGCATCGATGTCCGGCCGCTCCTCCCGGTCCAGTTTCACGCAGACGAACTTCTCGTTCATGAGCGCGGCGGTGGCCGGGTCCTCGAAACTTTCGCGCGCCATGACGTGGCACCAGTGGCACGCAGCGTAACCGGAGCTGAGCAGGATCGGCACATCGCGCCGCCTGGCTTCCTCCAGCGCGTCGGGCCCCCAGGCGCGCCAGTGCACGGGATTGCGTGCGTGCAGCAGCAGGTAGGGGGAAGTTTCGGCGGGAAGGAGGTTCATGGCGGGTGCGTTTGCATGATCATCATGATTTCTCCCATGACTCCTTCGCTACGCTCACGCCGTCCTGTCGGCGAGAAAGGATCGATGCCGGCCTATGGTCGGAATATGCAGCGCGCCATGCGTTGCACGAGCCGCGTTTGCTGGCTATGTCTCCGGGCAGAAGAGTAAGGAATGGCTGGTGTGGCGCAAAAGCGTGCCGTCACGAGGTATCGCAAGCGCCTGAGCAAGCTGGGCATGGTCCGGTTCGAGGTGATCGGCCTCGCCAGTGACAAGGCGCTGTTGCGCGATGTGGCGCGCAGGCTGGCGGCCGGCGATCCGGATGTCGCGTGGCTGCGGCAGTCCGCCGAGACGTCGATCACGCCGGAAAGCCGGGGCGGCATCTGGCGTGCGCTGCGCGCTTCTCCGCTGGTGGGCGCTGGTCTGGATTTTTCGCGCCCTGTTGTGCCCGAGAGCGACGTGGAGCTTTGAGCCGCTACCTGCTGGATACCAACATCGTCAGCCAGGCCTTCCCGCCTTAGCTCAACCCTTTGCTGGGCGCCTGGCTCTCCGCCCAGCGCGACTTCGATTTGCACGTCGCGACGATCACGATCGCGGAAGTCTGGCGAGGCATTCTATCGGCGCCCGCCGGCGCCAAGCGACGCGCGCTGGAAGCCTGGTTCTCCGGCAGCCGCGAACCAACCACGCTGTTCGCAGGTCGCATTCTGGCGTTCGATCAACCGGCTCCAATGCAATGGGCGCAGCTGATGGCAGAGGGCGCGCGCGCGGGCCGTCCGCGCAGTCCGCTGGACATGATCGTTGCGGCCACAGCGGTGGCAAACGATTGCCTTGTGGTCACCGCGAACGGGCGGCATTTCCGGGGCGTTGTCGCGCTGGTGAATCCTACCCGCGACCCACCCGCCCCGGGTTGACGTGCCTCTTCCGTCCACATCCTATGCTCGCCCAATGCGGAAAGATGCGTGATGACGGTGCTGGTGACCGGCGGGGCCGGTTTCGTTGGCCTCAACCTGGTCGAGACACTGCTGTCGCGCGGCCACGCAGTAACGATCTTCGGGCGTGAAGAACTGCCGGCGCCTGCTGCGATCGCCTTTGCCGCCCTCCCCGGCCGGCTGACGACCGTTCAAGGCGACGTGCGCGACGCGGAGGCGCTGCACGCCCTGTTCACGGCGGGACAATTCGACACGGTGTTCCCCTTTGCGGCCATCACCAGCGGCCCCGCGCGTGAGGCGGAAAATCCGGAATCAGTGCTGCAGGTCAACCTGCTGGGCATGCTGGCCACGCTGCGCGCCGCACGCGACGCCGGCGTGCGGCGGGTGATCGTGCCATCGTCCACCGCCGTCTATGGCGAGAGTTTCCACCACTACCCGCTGATGCGCGAGGGCGATACGCCCTGCGTGCCGGCAAGCCTTTATGGCGTGACCAAATACGCGGTCGAGCGCATGGGGCTGCGCATGGGCGAACTGTGGGACATGGATCTGATCGCCGCCCGCATCAGCGCCGTGTTCGGCCCGTGGGAGCGCGATACCGGCGTGCGTGACACGATCGGCCCGCATACGCGGATCGCCCAGGCCGCCCTGCGCGGCGAGGCCATGGTGCTGCCGGAAAGGGTACCGCTGTATCACTGGGTGTATGCACGCGATCTGGCCGATGGTCTTGTGCATCTGATGACGCTCAAGAATCCACCGCATCGCGTGTTCAATGTCTGCTCAGGGCTGAACTGGGGGCCGGAGATTCTCGACTGGTGCCGCGCACTTCAGGGCGCCTTTCCGGCGTTCCGCTGGTCGCAGGGGCCGAACCCGACCATCGCCTTCACCGACCCGCGCGACCGTGCGCCGCTTGATATCTCCCGCATCTGCGCCACCGGCTGGGCGCCAAAATTTCCGCCTGAGAAGGCCTATCCCGATTACCTGGCCTGGCTGGGCGTGCATCAGGCGGCCATCGCGGCATGATCGATGCGGTGACACTTGCCGTACTGCGCGGCCGGCTTGAGCAGATTGCCGACGAGATGGACGCCACGCTGTTCCGGAGCGCGTTCAACCCCATCATCGCGGAAGCCCACGATGCCAGCCACGGCATCTACGATGCACGAACCGGCGAGACGTTGGTGCAGGGCAAGTCGGGCCTGCCGATCTTCGTCGGCGTCATGGCGTTCGGCGTGAAGGCGGTGATCGAGAAATTCAGCGGCACGGTCGAGCCGGGCGACGTGTTCGTGTTCAATGAACCCTACGCGGGCGGCACGCACGTGTCCGACATTCGGCTCGTTCGCCCGCATTTCCGGAACGGCCAGCTCTTCTGCTGGCTGGCCAGCGTCGGTCACTATCACGATGTGGGCGGCCCGGTGCCCGGCAACTACAATCCGGCCGCGACCGAGGTGCTGCAGGAAGGGTTTTTGCTGCCACCCGTGCGATTGGTGGCGGGCGGCGAATTCCGCCAGGACATCTCTGACATCCTGCTGGCGAATTCGCGCCAGCCGCTCAGTGCCTATGGCGACCTGAACGGACAGCTGGCGGCGCTCGACCTTGGCGGGCGGCGGCTGGACGAGCTGCTCGATGCCTATGGCGATGCGACCGTGGCCGAGGCCCTGATAGAGCTGCGGGCGCGGGCGGCGCGGCAGATGCGCGCGATCATCGCCGCCCTGCCGGAAGGCACCTGGCACGCCGAAGATTTTCTCGACAATGACGGGCGCACCGACACGCCGCTGAAGATCGCCCTGACGGTCACCATCAAGGGCGGTGCGATGACCTGGGATTTTTCGGGCAGCGCCGCCGCCTGCGAAGGGCCGGTGAACATCTCCTACGCCACCACTGTCGCCGCCTGCTACGTGGCGCTGAAGCACCTGTTCCCCGAGGTGCCGGCGAACGCGGGCGTGCTGGAGCCGCTGACCTTCATCGTGCCCGTTGGCTCGATCCTGCATGCCACGCCGCCGCTTCCGACGGCGGGATACACGGAAACCATCCTGCGGCTGATCGATGTCACGTTCAGCGCCTTCGATCGCATCGCCCCGGGCACGGCCAATGCGCACGCCTATGGTACGATCAACGCCCTCAGCCTGGCGGGCACGCGCGCCGATGGGCGGCGCTGGGTGATGTTCAGCTTCTTCGGCGGCGGTCACGGCGGCAACCCGGATGGCGACGGGCTGAACCACGGCAACGCGCCGATCAGCACCGCCACCATCCCTCCTGTCGAGGTGCTGGAAGCCGCCTATCCGGTGATGTTCACGCAATGGGCGCTGCGCGGGAATTCCGGCGGAGAGGGCGAGCATCGCGGCGGCCTCGGCGCGGTCTATGAGATCGAACTGCTGGAGGCGCACGCCGACGCCTTTCTGTTCGGCGAACGCGCGCGCTTTGCGCCACGCGGCGTGCATGGCGGCGGCCCCGGTGCCGCCAACCGCTTCCGCTACCAGCAGGACGATGGCTGGCACGAACCGCCCATGGCCTCGAAGATGGTCGGCATCCGACTTTCGCGCGGCCAGCGCGTGCGGCTGGAAACACCGGGCGGCGGCGGCTGGGGCGATCCCGCCCGCCGTGCGCCCTATGCCATCGCGCGTGATGTCCGGCTGGGTTACGCCGGGTGAGCGCCACCACTTCGCTGGTCGCCGGCGTCGATGTCGGCGGCACCTTCACCGATGTGTTCTTCCTGGACGAGGCCGCCGGCCACTGCACCGTGGCCAAGGTGCCTTCGACACGCCCGGACCAGTCCATCGGCTTCCTGCATGGCCTTCGCGCGCACGCGCCTGATCTGTCGCGCCTTGCCACGGTGGTGCACGGCACCACGGTCGGCACCAATGCTTTGCTGGAGCGCAAGGGCGCACGCACCGGCTTCATCACCACGCCCGGCTTCCGCGACGTGCTGGAGATGCGAAGGCGCGACCGCCCGGCCACCTGGGGCCTGCGCGGCAGATTCGACCCGCCGGTACCGCGCGACCTGTGCATCGAGGTGCCGGAGCGCACCTTGGCCGACGGCACGATCCGCACGAAGGTAGCTGTCGACGCGGCCCGCGCGGCGGCCCGGCAACTGATCGCAAACGGCGCCGAGAGCGTCTGCATCGCCTTCGTCAACAGCTACGCCAATGCGGCAAACGAGTTGCTGGCGGCGGAGGCGGTGCGCGCGATCTGGCCCAACCCGTACGTGGTGGCCAGCGCGGAAATCCTGCCGGAAATGCGGGAGTTCGAGCGCGCCAGCACCGCCAGCCTGAATGCCTATCTTCAGCCAGTGGTCGCGCATTACCTGCACACGCTGGAATCAGCGTTGCGCGCGGCAAGCTTCGCCGGCCAGATCCTGATCGTGCAGTCGAACGGCGGCGTGATGGATGTTGCCGCCGCGCGCGCCTTGCCGGTGCGCACAGCGCTTTCCGGCCCGGCGGCGGGGGTTATCGCGGCGGCCGAGATCGCGCGTGCGGCCGGCTTCGCCAATGTCATCACCGGCGATGTCGGCGGCACCAGTTTCGATGTCGCCCTGGTGGCCGAAGGCAGCGCCGCACTCGCCGCCCAGGCCAGCATCGGCTTCGGCCTGGTCATCCGCAGCCCGATGGTCGAGATCACGACCATCGGCGCGGGCGGCGGGTCGATCGCCGGCATCGACCGCGCCGGGCTGCTGCAGGTGGGGCCGGAAAGCGCCGGCAGCGATCCGGGCCCTGCCTGCTATGGCCGCGGCAACGAACGGCCGACGGTCACCGATGCCAATGTGCTGCTGGGCCGCATCGATGCCGACCGCCCGATCGGCGCGCTGGCCGCGCTGGATATCGCCGCGGCCGAGCGCGCGATCGGCACGCACGTTGCCCGCCCGCTCGGCCTCGATGTGCTGGACGCGGCCGAGGCCATCCTGCGCGTGGCCAACGCCAAGATGGCCGGCGCCATCCGCCTGGTCTCCATCGAGCGTGGCCACGACCCGAAGCGTTTCGCGCTGATGCCCTTTGGCGGTGGCGGCGCGCTGCATGCGGGCGCCTTGATGCTGGAAACGGGCCTGGCCCGCGGCCTGGTGCCGCGTTATCCGGGCGTGACCAGCGCGCTGGGCTGCGTGATCGCCGACATGCGCCACGACTTCGTGCACACCGTGAACCGGCCGCTCGATGGGCTGGACGATGCGGGCCTGGCCAGCGAGGTCGCGCGCATGACCGCGCGGGGCACCGCCCTGCTCGATCGCGCCGGCGTGCGGTTCGAGCGGCGCAGCACGACGGTGGCTCTCGACATGTCGTATCTGGGGCAGACGCACACGGTGGCGGTGCCGTTGCCGGAGGGCGCGACGGGCCGCGAGGCGATCGTGGCTTCGTTCGACGCCGCCTATCAGGCTGCCTTCGGCCGAACCCTGACGAACGTACCGGCGCGGGTGCTGAACCTGCGCGTCGCGGTCACCGGGCACCGCCCACGCTTCGATATGGCGCTGCTGGCGCCCGGCGCGGGATTGACGATGGAGGCCGCGCATCGGACCACACGGCGCGTCCACGCAGGCGGCCTATGGCACCAGGTGGATGTGTTCGATCGTCTGAAGCTGCCCGTCGGCGCCCGGATCGAAGGTCCCGCGATCCTGGAACAGCCAGACACCACGATCTTCGTCGATCCCGGCCTGGTCGCAACCACCGACCGGCTGGGCAACGTGCTGCTGGAGCGCGCCTGATGGAGCTGTTCGATCCGCCGTGCACCGCGCTGCTGCTGTGTGATCTGCAGAACGACTTCATCCATCCCAACGGCGCCTATGCCCGTGCGGGGCTTGGTGCGCCGGAGATTTCTGCCCTGCCCGGCCGGCTGGCGCCGCTGGCCGCCGCGCTGCGCGCGCGGGGCGGTGTCACGGTGGCCACGATGTTCACGCTAGTGCCTGGGCGCGGCGGCGAACCGATCATCGCGCCGCACCTTCGGAAACTCCGGCCGTTCCTGGCGCATGGCGATTTCGCCCCCGGCAGCTGGGGCCATGCGACGGTCGACGAACTCCAGCCGCTGGATGGTGCGGTGGAGAAGATCGCCTATTCCGCGTTCTGGAACACGCGGCTGGAATGGCTGCTGCGGCAACTGGGCATCGAGAACCTGTTGGTCTCTGGCATCGTCACCAATGGTGGCGTGGCCAGCACGCTGCGCGATGCGCATGTGCGCGGCTTCCACTGCACGCTGCTGGCGGATGGCTGCGCCGCGTTCCGGCCGTCGGTGCATGACGAAACGGTCGCGTCGCTCCGCCATCTGGTGCCGGTGGCGACCTGCGCGCAGGCGATGGAGATGCTTCCATGAACGAACTTTCCGGCAAGGTGGCGCTGGTCACGGGCGCCGCATCGGGCATTGGCAGTGCGATCGTCGCCGCCTTCACTGCCGCCGGCGCGCGCGTGGTGGGTATGGAGATCAGGCCGCATCCCGATTACGTCCAGGGCGACGTGACCCGGCCCGAGGACTGCGCCCGCGCGGTCGCCGAGACCGTCGCCCGGCACGGCGCACTGCACATCCTGGTCAACAACGCCGCTGCCCCCGCATGCTACGGCAGCGTGGCGGACGTGCCGCTGGACGGCTGGGCGAACGTGCTGGCGGTGAACCTGACCGGCACGATGCTGATGAGCCGTTTCGCCGTGCCGGCGATCGCGGCCGCGGGAGGCGGGGCGATCATCCACATCGCCAGCCAGCTGGGGCGCGTGGCCACAGCGCGCAACGCGGCCTATTGCGCGACCAAGGGCGCGCTGATCCAGCTGGCCAAGGCGATGGCGATCGACCACGCGGCGCAGAACATCCGCGTCAACACGCTGTCGCCCGGCGCCACGGCCACCGAGCGCATCTTCATCCAGCATGCCTCGCCCGAGGAAGCGGAGGAGCAGCGCGGGCCGAAGCACGTGCTGGGCCGCATGGCCCGGCCCGGGGAGATCGGCGCGGCGTGCGTTTTCCTTGCCTCCGACGCCGCCTCGTTCATGACGGGGGCCGACCTGCTGGTGGATGGGGGCTACACGGCCTGGTAGCGCTGTCACCTGTGCGGCCGCTTCCCCTGCCGCCTGCCACCTGCTAAGGGGCCGGCAAATCAGGGGGCTTCGTTGGCGGACCACATCCTCGAAACCGAGGGGCTGAGCAAGGAATTCCGGGGCTTCTTCGCGGTGCGCGATGTGCGGCTTCAGGTCGCGCGCGGCAGCATTCATGCGCTGATCGGCCCGAACGGCGCCGGCAAGACCACCTGCTTCAACCTGCTCACCAAGTTCCTTTCACCGACGGCCGGCAGCATCCGCTACAAGGGGGCCGATATCACCCGCATGAAGCCGGCCGATGTGGCGCGGCTTGGCCTTGTGCGCAGTTTCCAGATCTCGGCCGTGTTCCCGCATCTGTCGGCGCTGGAAAACGTGCGGGTCGCGTTGCAGCGCGCGCGAGGATCGAGTTTCGACTTCTGGCGGTCGGAGCGCGTGCTTGGCCAGTTCGATGATCGTGCACGCGCCCTGCTGGCCGATGTCGGGCTGGATGGTTACGAGACGGTGCCGGCCGGCCTGCTGCCCTATGGCCGCAAGCGGGCGCTGGAGATCGCCACCACGCTGGCGCTCGATCCCGAACTGCTGCTGCTGGATGAACCCACCGCCGGCATGACGCACGAGGACGTCGATCGCATCGCCGCGCTGATCAAGCGGGTCGCCGCCAGCCGCACCGTGCTGATGGTGGAGCACAATCTTTCCGTCGTCTCCGGCCTGTCCGACCGCATCACGGTGCTGACGCGCGGCCAGGTGCTGGTGGAAGGCGACTATGCCGCCGTGTCGTCCGACCCGCGCGTGATCGAGGCGTATCTGGGGGTTGCGCATGCTTGAGGTGCGCAATGCTTGAAGTAAGGGGCCTGGAGGCGTGGTACGGCGAAAGCCACGTGCTGCACGGCGTCGATTTCGACGTGCGCGACGGCGAGGTGGTGACGCTGCTGGGGCGCAACGGCGCCGGCAAGACCACCACCCTGAAGTCGATCATGGGCCTGGTGCCGCGTCGGTCCGGCAGCATCAGCTTCAATGGGCAGGAGCTGATCGGTGCCCGCAGCGATCGCATCGCGCGCATGGGCCTCGCCTATTGCCCGGAGGAGCGGGGCATCTTCGCCAGCCTCAGCGTCACGGAAAACCTGATGCTGCCGCCGCGGATCGCCCCGGGCGGCCTGGAGCTTGAAGCGATCCACGCGATGTTCCCGAACCTGAAGGAACGCGCGCGCAGCCAGGGCACCAGACTCAGCGGCGGTGAACAGCAGATGCTGGCGATCGCGCGCATCCTGCGCACCGGCGCAAGGCTGCTGTTGCTGGACGAACCGACCGAGGGGCTGGCACCAGTGATCATCCAGCAGATCGGCGCCACCATCCGCGCCATCAAGCAGCAGGGCTTCACCGTACTGCTGGTGGAGCAGAACTTCCGATTCGCCGCCACCGTCGCCGACCGCCATTATGTGATGGACCACGGCAGGGTGGTGGACATGATCCCCAACGCCGAGCTCGATCGGCGGATGGATGACCTGCATGCGCATCTGGGCGTATAGCCGGGTCACGAAGGCCCACCTGCAAGACAACCCCTCTGCAAGACAAGGAGACGATCCGATGAAGCTCACCCGTCGCAACACCCTGGGTGCCGCCGCGGCGGCCACCGCGCTGCCGCTGTTCACGCCGCTGCGGTCCCCGCTGGCCCAGGGCCAGAACACAATCCGCATCGGCGTGCTGACCGATCTTTCGTCGCTGTATACCGACCTTTCGGGCGCCGGCAGCGTGCTGGGCACGCGCATGGCGGTGGAGGACTTCAACCCAGGCAACCACGGCTTCAACGTCGAGATCGTCTCGGCCGACCATCAGAATAGACCCGACGTCGGCAGCAACGTCGCACGCCAGTGGGTCGATCGCGACGGCGTCGATCTGATCATGGACCTGCCGCAGAGCGCGGTGGCCCTGGCGGTGAACCAGATCGTGCGAGAGAAGAACAAGGTGGCCGTGGTTTCCACCGGCGCCAGCACGGCGCTGACCGGTGCGCAGTGCTCGCCCAATCTGGTGCACTGGACCTACGACACGCACAGTCAGGCGGCCGGAACGGGCCGGGCCACGGTGGCGGCAGGCGGCGACACCTGGTTCTTCATCACCGCCGACTACGCCTTCGGCCACGCGCTGGAAGCCGATACCGAGAAGTTCGTGACCGCCGCCGGCGGGCGCGTGGTGGGCAAGGTGCGCACGCCCTTTCCCGGCACCACCGATTTCTCGGCCTTCCTGCTGCAGGCCCAGGCCAGCCGCGCCAAGGTGATCGGGCTGGCGAATGCCGGCGGCGACACCATCAACTGCATCAAGCAGGCGGGCGAGTTCGGCATTACACGGCGCGGCCAGAAACTGGCGGGCCTGCTGATCTTCATCACCGACATCCATGCGTTGGGGTTGCAGGCAGCGCAGGGCCTGACGCTGACAGCCAGTTTCTACTGGGACCTGAACGACGCGACCCGCGCCTTCAGCGAGAAGTTCCACCCGCGCAACCGCGCCATCCGGCCCACCATGGGCCATGCGGGGTGCTATGCCGGCACGCTGCACTACCTGAAGGCCGTGGCCGCGCTTGGCGTCGCCCGGGCGAAGGAGGACGGCGCGGCGGTGGTCGCCAAGATGAAGGAACTGGCGACCGACGATCCGCTGTTCGGCCAGGGCGAAATCCGCGCCGATGGCCGCAAGATCCATCCCTGCTTCCTGTTCGAGGTGAAGGCACCGGCCGAAAGCAAGGGACCGTGGGACTACTACAAGCTGGTGCGCGAGATCCCGCCCGCCGAGGCCTGGCGCCCGCTGAACGAAGGCGGCTGCGCCCTGGTCCGCGGCTGAAGGACCGCCACCCCCCTCCCCCTCTCCCGCGATGCGGGAGAGGGCCGGGGTGAGGGCGGCACCACCCGACCTAAACTGATCACCTGACGCCCCGCCCCATGGACGACATCTTTGGCGTGCCGCTGCCGCTGCTGTTCGGCCAGCTGCTGCTGGGGCTGATCAACGGCGCCTTCTATGCGCTGCTGTCGCTGGGCCTGGCAGTGATCTTCGGCCTGCTCAACATCATCAACTTCACGCACGGCGCACAGTTCATGATGGGCGCCTTCGTCGCCTGGATGCTGCTGAACTGGGCGGGCATCGGCTATTTCGCCGCGCTGCTGATCGTGCCGCTGCTGGTCGGCCTGACCGGGGTGGTGATCGAGAAACTGATGATCAGCCGGCTGTACAAGCTCGACCACCTGTATGGGCTGCTGCTGACCTTCGGCCTGGCGCTGATCATCGAAGGGCTGTTCCGGAACTATTTCGGCAGTTCCGGCCTGCCCTATGGCATTCCGCCGGCGCTGTCGGGCGCCACCGACCTTGGCTTCATGTTCATGCCGAACTATCGCGGCTGGGTGGTGATCGCTTCCGTCGTGGTCTGCCTCGCCACCTGGCTGGTCATCGAGAAGACCAAGCTCGGCGCCTATCTGCGCGCCGCCACCGAGCGTGCGGACCTGGTGCAGGCGTTCGGCGTGAACGTGCCGCGGATGATCACCCTGACCTATGGCGCCGGCGTGGGGCTTGCCGCGCTGGCGGGCGTGCTGGCCGCGCCGATCTACTCGGTGAACCCGAACATGGGCTCAAACTTCATCATCACCGTGTTCGCCGTGGTGGTGATCGGCGGCATGGGATCGATCGGCGGGTCGATCGTCACCGGCTTCGGCCTGGGCGTGGTGGAGGGATTGACGCGCGTGTTCTATCCGGAGGCCTCGGCCACGGTGATCTTCGTGATCATGGCGATCGTGCTGTTGGTGCGGCCCGCCGGCCTGTTCGGCAGGGCCTGAGCGATGGCGGGCGCACAGGACCTGGCGCTTCCCGCCGGCAGCGGCACGGTGCCGACCACGCTGTTCGGCTTCAGCCGCGCCCAGGCCGTCGCCTTCGTGGTGCTGGTGGCCGCGATCGCGGTCGCGCCGATGTTCCTGTATCCGATCTATCTGATGAAGGTGATGTGCTTCGCGCTGTTCGCGTGCGCCTTCAACCTGCTGCTGGGCTATGTCGGGCTGCTGAGTTTCGGGCACGCGGCCTATTTCGGCATGGGCGGCTATATCGGCGCGCACGCGGCAAAGGTGATGGGGCTGTCGCCGGAACTGGCCATCATCGCCGGCGGGATCGTGGCCGCCGGCCTGGGCGCGCCGTTCGGGTGGCTGGCGATCCGCCGCGCCGGCATCTACTTCGCCATGATCACGCTGGCGCTCGCGCAGATGGTGTTCTTCTTCGCCAACCAGGCCCCCTTTACCGGCGGCGAGGACGGCATCCAGCAGGTGCCGCGCGGGCGGCTGTTCGGCGCGATCAGCCTGGCGCCCGACCTGGCGATGTACGCGGTGGTGGCAGCCGTGTTCCTGCTGGGCTTCCTGCTGGTGTTCCGAATCGTGCACAGCCCGTTCGGCCAGGTGCTGAAGGCGATCCGCGACAACGAGCCCCGCGCCATCTCGCTGGGCTATCGCGTCGAGCACTACAAGCTGCTGGCCTTCACGCTGTCGGCCGCGCTGTCCGGCGTGGCAGGGGCGACCAAGGCGATCGTGTTCGGCATTGCGACGCTGACCGACGTGCACTGGAGCATGTCGGGCGAGGTGGTGCTGATGACACTGCTGGGTGGCATGGGCACGGTGTTCGGGCCGGTGGCGGGTGCCTTGGTGATCATCACCATGCAGAACTATCTGGCGCCGTTCGGCGCATGGGTCACCATCATCCAGGGCGTGATCTTCGTGGCCTGCGTGCTGGCCTTCCGGCGCGGCATCGTGGGCGAGCTGGGCAGGCTGCTGCGGGTGCAGCTGTAGCGCATGTGTGCGCGGCTCTACCCCCTCCCTGTCCCTCCCCCGCTCTCGCGGGAGAGGGGACGGTACCACCCTCCGTGAACGGTCCCCTCTCCCACCGATCGCGGGGGAGGGCCAGGGAGGGGCCGCTCACTCGGCCGTGAGATTCGACGGATCGATCTCCACCTGCGGCACGGGGTAGGCGCGCAGATCGCCGTCCGGCCGCGGCAAGCCGGCCGCGAACAGCCCCCTGGTGTGACCCCGGCAGCCAGCGGCGGGGCGGCGATGCTCACGGCATTGATGCTTGATCCGGCAGTGCCGAAATCCATCAGGGTAACCGTACGCCCGGACTTGACCTTGCAACGTCACTCGATCTTCACGTTCGCGCTGCGTACCAGCGCCGCCATCTCCGCCGACTGGGCGGCGATCCAGGCCGCGAATTGCACCGGCGTGTTGTTGACCGGCTCGAGGGCCATCGCCTGCCAACGCGCCGAGAGTTCTGGCGAGGCGATCGCGGCTGCAACGTCGGCGTTGATCCTGCGCACGATTCCGGCTGGCGTGGCGGATGGCGCGAACAATGCCTGGGATGCCAGCCACTCGTAGCCGGCCAGCCCGGCCTCGGCGAAGGTCGGCGCATCAGGCACCAGCGCCAGTCTTCGCGCACTCGTCACGCCCAGCGCCTTGATCCGCCCCGCCTCCAGCAGCGGCTTGGCGACACCGCCGCCCGTGAGCATCACATCCACTTGTCCGCCGACCACATCGTTGATGGCTTGGCCGGTGCCACGATACGGCACGTGGGTAAAGTTCAGGCCCGTCATCTGCTTGAGTTTCTCAAGCGCGAGATGACCCGTCGTGCCGGTGCCAGCGCTTGCCACGTTGATTCGGGCACTGCCGGTCCGATCGAGCGCAAGCAGGTCGCGCACGGACGCGAAGGAGGAGGAGGCCGGCGCAACCAGGATCAGGCCGAACACGGCAAGGTTGATGACGGGCGCGAAATCCGGTGGCGCATAGGGCAGCTGGGCGTACAGCGCCGGGTTGGTGGTGATCGCCGAGGCGTCGGTCAGTAGCAGGGTGTAGCCGTCCGGTGGCGCCTTGGCGACGTACCCGGCGCCGATCGCCCCGCCCGCGCCGGCGCGGTTCTCGACGATCACGGATTGACCCCAGGCCGCCGCCAGCCTGTCGGCAAGCAGGCGGGCGAGCACGTCCGAGCCGCCGCCGGGCGGGAACGGCACGACCAGCCGAACCAGCTGGGTCGGCCATTCGCTGGCCAGCGCGGCGCGCCGCGCGACGCCGGCCCCTGCCGCACCAACCAGCCACACCCCGGCTGTTCTACGGGTGATCTGCATCGATATTGCCTCCCCTACGGACCGTCGAGGTGTCCCGCAGTTTGCGCTCTGTTGCAGGCGGCAGGCCGACGCGTGGCGGCCCCGCACCCGCTGGCGCGCTTGCTTGGTAGAATTGCATGCAATAAATGTCAATCGCATGCAGATTGCCTTGCCGCGCCTGAAGCGGAACCGACAGGGGCCTGAACCGCTTGCCGATCGCGTCCATCGTCAGGTGCTGGACGCGATTCTCTCGGGACACCTTGCAGCCGGCGCGACTGTGAACGAACTGGCGCTCGCCCGCGCGCTGGGCGTCAGCCGCACCCCGATGCATGCGGCGGTGGTTGTCCTGATCAAGGATGGGATCGTGCATCAGGATGGCCGGCGACGCCCGGTGGTTGCGCGGTTCGGTGCAACGGATGTCCGCGAGCTTTATGAGATGCGGGCACTGCTGGAGACCGAGGCGACCGCGCGCGCCGCAGGACGGATCGATCGGGCGCTGGTTGCGCAGCTGCGCGGCGAGCACAAGGCGCTGCGCGCGCTTGCCGATCCGGTCGAGCAGCACGCGCGCTGGGCCGACCTTGATGCCCGCTTCCACGCTGCGATCGCCGAGGCCGCCGACAATCGGCGGCTGGCCAAAGACATTCTGCGCTACCGCACAATCCACCGTGCCTTGAACCGCGCGCTGAAAGAGGCACCGGTCATTCCCCAGGCGATCAGCGAGCACCTGGCCGTGCTGGCCGCGCTGGAGCGGCGCGACGCCGTCGGTGCCCGCGAGGCGATGCGTGCGCACCTGCAGGAATGGTCCGCATACTACGCGCGGCGGATTGCCGAGTTCGGCCGGCCGGAATGAGCTGATTCGTCCCCAGCGGTCCCGGCACCCCTTGCAGCCGGGCCGCCGGGGGTCAGGCGGGAACGGGTCGGTGCGCCAGAATCTGCTTCCAGATCGAGACCTCGTCGGTCAGCACCCATTCCATCGTCACCCGGCCATCAACCATGTGTGCATGGTTCATGCCCATCACATACACCGGCGCGCCTGTCGGCTCGCCGAAATGGCCCCAGCCGCTGTGCGTGCCGGAAAGCGACCAGCTCATGCTGATGCGCAGCGGCTGGCCCGGGTCGGCGTTCACCACCGTGCTCTCCACCCTGAATACGCCGTCGGGGAACGAGGCCAGGTAGCCCACGCAGAACCGGTCAATGTCGCCATGGCCATTCACCACATCCCCGCCGGGGATCGCCACGGCAGCACCGTGGAAATACAGGTCGCGGATCGCGGCAGTGTGCTTCTCGCCCCAGATCGCGGCCCAGCCGGCCGTGTAGCGGTCGATCTCGCTGCCCGTGGCGGTCGGCCGCGTGTAGGTGCCCGCGATGTCGCGGGCGGGGGTGAAGAACTGCACCTCGCCAAAGCGGCGCAGGTCGGCTTCCGCCATGGCCTGGGCAAGGCTGCGCGCATCCGTGCCAAGACAGCGGGCGAAGGCCGCCTGGTCGCGCACCAGCCATTCCTCGGTCACCTGTTCGCCGCTGACCCAGCAATCGGCGATGATGCGGCTGCGCACCAGGCGGTTGCTGGCGGCGCCATAGCTGCCGCTGCCCTGGTGGCGCATCACGCTGATCAGCCGGTGTGAGGACAGGAAACTGCCGTCGCCGTGATCGACGACGATCACGTCCTCGCCGACCAGCTGGCGATCGGGGAACTGGTGCAGGGTGGCGAGCGTCTGCGCCGTCACGCCGGAATTGTCGGGGGTGACGCCGGTCGCAGCACGCACCAGGCAGTTGGCAGCGTAGTATTTGCCGATCTTGCCGCCGATGCCGCGATCCTCCCAGATCTCGCGGGTGATGCCGTAGATGAAGTCGGGAATGTCTCGGTACTGGCCGATCTGCGGTTTCACGAACCTGCCCCATTGCGTTGCGCGGTGGATTGGTTACGCTGCCGTGCAAGCGTTTGCAAATCTGCCTGAGGGGAGAAAGCGATGTCCTTGAACCGGCGTATGATGTTGGGCGCTTCGCTGGCCACCGGTGTGGCCGCCACCGCGTTCCCGGCCCTTGCCCAGCAGGCGCTGCCGCACGGCCTGCGCCCGGGCAAACCCTTCAACGGCGTCCGACTGAATGTGCTGGCTGTGGTCACACCGCAGTTCGATGGCCTGATGCTGCGCACCCGGGAGTTCACCGAACTGACCGGCATCGAGGTGCGGTGGGATTTCGTGCCCTTCGCCTCGCTGCAGGAAAAGGTCGCCTCGGTCGGGGTTGCAGCCGATGGTTCGTACGACCTGGTGAACTACCTCGACAGTTGGGGGCCGCCGAATGCGCATTGGCTGCTGCGGCTTGATCCGATGCTGCGGCGCGACGGCATCAGCATGGATCGCTACCCGACCGCCTTCGCCAAGGCCGCGAGCTTCAAGGGCGAGGTGATCGGCCTGCCGCTGCGCAGCCATGCCCAGCTTTTCTTCTATCGCAAGGACGTGCTGGACGAGGTGGGCGCCGCCGCGCCGAAGACCTGGGACGAGGTGGTGACGGTCGGCAAGGCGATCCGCGCCAAGCGCCAGGATATCGAGCCGCTGGCGCTTTACTACCACAACGACGGCAACCGCCAGAACCTGTTCATCTGGCTGAATTTCCTTTGGGGCGCCGGCGCCGACGTGTTCGATGCCCGCATGCGCCCGGCCTGGACCAGCGAAGCGGGGCTGAAGGCCACCGAGGACTATGTGGGCCTGCACACGCGCGAGAAGATCACCAACCCCGGATCGATCAGTTTCGTCGAGCAGGATGCACGCGTTTCGTTCCAGCAGGGCAAGTCGGCGATGATCCCGATGTGGTGGTGGGGCTACTCGCCGATGATCGACCCGCGGCAAAGCGTGCTGAAGCCCGAACAGGTCGCCTTCACCGGCATGCCCGCCTATCAGGGCAAGACGGTTACCTTCGCGATCAGCATGCCGTTTTCCATCTCGCGCCACTCGCGCAACCAGGAAGCGGCGTGGGAGTTCCTGAAGTGGGTGTCGAACCCCGAGCTCGACAAGCGCAATGCTGTCGAGCGACAGGTGGGCGACCGCACCATCATCAACAACGTGGTCAACCACCGCAGCAGCCTGACCGACCCGGAGGTCAACCGCGCCAACAGCAACATCCAGCAGGCGGCGGCGGCGAGCCTGGAGAACTCCGACATCATGCCGCAGATCCCCGAATGGCCCGAGGTCGGCGACCTGATCTCCGCGGCGATCGCGCGCGGTGCCGCCGGCGGCAATGTCCGCCAGCTGATGACCGACGCCGCGACCCGCGCGACGACCATCCTGCGAAGGGCGGGGTATAATTGAGGCCCGCCGGGTGGACAGACCAGTCACCCTCACCCTGTCCCTCTCCCAGAGGGAGAGGGAACGCAAGGCATGCAGCACCTCGCCTCTAAGCCCTCTCCCTCAGGGAGAGGGTTGGGTGAGGGTGACTTTCTTTTGCGTTGCATAACCCATGCGCGATCGCACGCTGAAGTACGTGCTGGTGCTGCCCGGCGTGCTGGTGGTGTTCGCCACCGCCGTCTGGCCGCTGATCGATGCGGCCGCCCTTTCGGTGCGGGTCTGGAAACTCTCGCGCTCGTCCACACCGGGCGCCTTCATCGGCTTCGAGAACTACCTTCAGGCGCTGGAATCGCCCGACTTCCTGTACGCGGTCTGGAACACCGTGCTGTTCGTGGTGCTGACCGTGTCGCTGACCACGGCGCTGGCGCTTGGCTTGGCGCTGCTGCTGGTCAAGGGCGGCACGCTGCGGCGCACGGTGCAGGCGCTGCTGCTGCTGCCGTTCGCGATGAGCCCGGCACTGGTCGGCGTTTCCTGGCGCTTCATGTTCAACCCGGAATTCGGCCTGTTCGCCGCCCTGTTCGGCGCAATCTTTCCGCCCCTGGCGCACGTGAACTGGCTTGCCACGCCCACGCTTGCCTTCACCGCGCTGGTGATGGCCGATGTATGGGCCTGGACACCCTTCATGACGCTGGTGCTGATCGGCGGCCTGGCCGCGGTGCCCCAGGAAACCATCGAGGCGGCGGAGGTCGATGGCGCCTCGCCCTTGCGCACGGTGTTCCAGGTGATCATCCCGCAGATCATGCCCGTGCTGGCGGTGGTGGTGATCCTGAAGACGATCTTTGCCCAGAAGGCGTTCGACATCATCTTCATGCTGACGCAGGGCGGGCCAGGGACCGCGACCGTGACGCTAGTGTTCTACGCCTACCTCAACGGCTTCAAATACTACGACATGGGCTACGCCGCCGCCCTGTCGTGGTTCATGGTCGTGCCGATGATCGCGCTGACCTTCCTTTACACCCGCTTCGTGTTCCGCCGGTGATGTCGCCGCGCGCGAAGAAGCGGTTCTGGAACGGCGTGCAGGTGGCGCTGATCCTGTTCGCCGCCTTCCTGGTGCTGCTGCCGATCGTCTGGATCGGCATGGCGGCGTTCAAGCGGCATGTGGACGTGTTCCGGCTGAGTTTCCTGTTCACGCCGACGCTGGAGAATTTCGCGCGGATCATGGAATCGCCCTTCCTGATCCACGAAAAACTGTTCAACAGCATGATCGTCGCGCTGTGCACGGTGGCGTTCGCGCTGCCGCTGGCGACCTGCGCGGCCTATGGCTTCAGCCGCTTCCGCCTGCGCGGCGAGCGCATCATGCTGGTGATGATCCTGGCCACGCAGTTCGTGCCGGCGGTGGTGATCGTGCTGCCGTTCTTCCTGATGTTCCGCGACCTGGGCCTCCTGGACACGCGCTTCGCTCTGGTCGTCGTCTACACCGCCATCGTGATGCCGTTCGCCACCTGGATGATCAAGGGGTTCGTCGATGGCATCCCGCTGGAAACCGAGGAAGCGGCGATGGTCGATGGCGCGACCAGGCTTCAGGTCATCCGCAAGGTGGTGCTGCCGATGGCGGCCCCCGGCATCGTCACCGCCGGCATCTTCAGTTTCATCATCGCCTGGAACGAGTTCCTGTTCGCGCTGATCCTGACGCGGCGCGATGCGGTGACGCTGCCGGTGGGCCTGCAGCTCTTCAATGCCGAGGAAGGCGTGCTGTGGCACCTGCTCGCCGCGGCCGGCTTGTTCATCATGGCGCCGATGATCGCGCTGGCGCTGGCGGTGCAGAAGCATTTCGTCAAGGGCATGACGATGGGTGCGGTGAAGTAGCCGCGCCACAGGCGATCATTCCACGCGCGCGCCCGACGCGCGAACCACAGGCGCCCAACGGGCAATCTCCGTTTCGATCAGGCGCCGAAATATTTCTGGCGTCGAGAACGCGGCGGTAACTCCCTGCTGGGCCAGCCGTTCGCGTATCGCGGGCAGGGCCAGGGCGTCACCGAACGCGGCATTGACCCGCGCCACGATGGCGGCTGGCGTGTCGCGTGGCGCCAGCACGCCATACCAGACGCTGGCATCGAAACCGGCGATTCCGCCTTCCTGCATGGTCGGCACATCCGCCGCTGCCGGCGCGCGCGCGGCAGTGCTGACCGCGATGCCCCGCAGCCGACCCGCCCGCAGATGCTGCGCCGCCGGCGGCAGGCCGACGATCCCAACCTTGATCTGGCCGGCGATCAGATCGGTCGTCGCGGGACCGCCGCCCCGATAGGGTACGTGCGTCAGGCCGCCGCCCGCCAGCTCCGACAGGATTGCGCCTGTCAGGTGCATCGGCGTGCCCACGCCGGGCGTCGCGAACGGTATTCCGCCCGGGGTGCGGCGGGCCGAACCGAGCAGGTCCGACAGCGTCGTCGCCTCGAACGACGGATGCACGACAACGACCCACGGAAACAGCGCAACCTGCGCGATCGGTTCGAAGTCGCGCAGCGGATCGTAGGTGAGTCGCGCGAACAAGGCCGGGTTAAGCGCCAGCGGACCGATATCGCCGAACAGCAATGTGTATCCGTCCGCGGCGGCCTTGGAGACGTAGTCGGTGGCAAGATTGCCGCCGACGCCCGGCCGCGGATCGACCACAAACGTCTGGCCAAGCCCACGCGACACCTCCTCGGCCAGGATGCGTGCCATGATGTCGGAGGCGCCACCGGGTGGTCCGGGAATGATCAGCCGCACCGGGCGGTCGGGCCAAGCCCTCACCGCCCATGACACGGCGACGGCAGGCGGGAGCGCAAGCGCAGCGGCGGCACGGCGTCGTGTGATCATCCTTCTGCCTCCTGTCGGCGACGTTTCCGCGACTGTCGCGCGCTTGCGGCCGCACGCGCAAACGCATCGGGCGGCGGCGACGAACAGGCGCGCTCGTTGCCTCGGCGGAATTGCGTTGACTTGTTCAGTAAACCGCGCTTTGCTAAACAAACACGCCGCCCTTGCGCTGCGTGCGCAACGAACGAACGCACTCGGAAACCCAGGCGGCGAGCCCAGCGGAAGCGGCCGTCGTCCTCCAACGAAAGGCAAGGAGAGGTCTCATGACATCCCTGACATCGCTGCGTCGCCTGGCTGTCGCCGGCGCGCTGGCCGCGGGTGCCGCGCTGACCGCGCCCCAGGCCGACGCGCAGACACGGCAACTCACGCTATGCTGGGCGGCCTGGGACCCGGCGAATGCGCTGGTCGAACTCAGCCGCGACTTCACTGCGAAATCCGGCATCCAGATGCGGTTCGAGTTCGTGCCCTGGCCGAACTTCGCCGACCGCATGCTGAACGAACTGAACAGCCGCGGCCGCCTGTGCGACCTGATGATCGGCGACAGTCAGTGGATCGGCGGCGCGGCCGAGAACAACCACTACGTCAAACTGAACGATTTCTTCCAGCGCGAAGGCATCAACATCAACGATTTCATGCCGGCAACTGTGCTGGGCTATGCGCAATGGCCCAAGGGCACGCCGAACTACTGGGCGCTGCCGGCGATGGGCGACGCGCTGGGCTGGACCTACCGGCGCGACTGGTTCGAACGGCCGGAAATCCGCGCCGCCTTCCGCCAGCAGTTCAACCGCGATCTGGCGCCCCCCAAAAGCCAGACGGAGCTGATGGAAATCGCGCGTTTCTTCCAGGGACGCGAGATCGACGGCAAGCGCGTTTATGGCGCCGCCATCTTCACCGAACGCGGCAGCGAGGGCATCACCATGGGGGTGGCCAACGCGCTCTATCCGTTCGGCTTCCAGTACCAGAACCCGCAGCGGCCCTATCAGATGGAAGGGTTCGTCAATTCCGCCGGTGCGGTGCGCGGTCTTGAATTCTATCGCGAGCTCTACCGCTGCTGCACGCCGCCCGGATACAGCAACTCCTACATGCAGGAAGGGCTGGATGCGTTCAAATCCGGCCAGGTGGCGATGCAGATGAACTGGTTCGCCTTCTTCCCCGGCCTGTTCAAGGACGAGAATGTCGGCGGCAACCGCATCGGCTTCTTCGTCAATCCGGGACAGGACGGAAGGCGCGGCAGCCAGCTCGGTGGCCAGGGCATCTCGGTGGTGTCCTACTCGCCGAACCGCGAAGCGGCGCTGCAATACATCAAGTGGTTCGCGCAGCCAGAAATCCAGCAGCGCTGGTGGGCGCTGGGCGGCTACAGCGCACATCGCAGCGTGCTTGAATCCCCCACCTTCCCGCAAAGCGCGCCGTTCGCGCAGGACTTCCTGACCGCGATGGGCGAGGTGGTGGATTTCTGGGCCGAGCCTTCCTATGCCCAGCTGATGCAGGCCATGCAGCGGCGCATCCACGACTATGTCGTGGCCGGCCAGGGCACCGCCAAGCAGGCACTGGATCAGCTGATCGCCGACTGGACCAAGGTGTTCAAGGACGACGGCAAACTGTGATCATGCTTCCGCCCGGCGCGCCGCGCGCGCGTCGGGCGGGCGCTTTCTCATCCTGATGCCGATGGACGCGCGAACCGGACTTGCCGATCGTGTCGTGCGTGCCACGCCGCTGACGGTCGCCAGGCGTGTGCGCGGGCTTACGGATCGCAGCCTGGCATGGCTGTTCATCACGCCGACCATGGTGCTGCTGCTGGCGGTGAACATCTTTCCGCTGATCTGGACGATCCAGCTCAGTTTCACCAATTACCGCGCCAATCGACCCAACGCGCCGATCCGCGACGTGGGGCTGCAATGGTACCGCGACATCCTCTCCAGCCAGGAGGTCTGGACCGCGTTCCAGGTCACCGCGCATTTCGTGATCTGGACCATCGTGATTCAGACCATCCTGGGCTTCCTGCTGGCCTGGCTGATCGACCGGAAGTTCCGCGGCCACGGCGTGCTGACCACCATCATCCTGCTGCCGATGATGCTGTCGCCGGCCGTCGTGGGGAATTTCTGGACCTTCCTGTACCAGCCGCAGATCGGGCTGTTCAACTACATCGTCACCTTCTTCACCGGCGCCGATCCCAGCTCGTTCCAGATGCTGGGCGACGTGCGGCTTTCGCCCTGGGCGATCATCATCGTCGATAGCTGGATGTGGACGCCGTACGTGATGCTGATCTGCCTTGCCGGCCTGCGCTCGATCCCCGACTACATCTACGAAGCAGCCGAGGTGGATCGCGCCTCGTATTGGCGGCAGTTCTGGACGATCACCGTGCCGATGTGCCTGCCCTTCATCATGCTGGCGGTGCTGTTCCGCGGCATCGAGAACTTCAAGATGTTCGACATGGTGAACCTGCTGACCGGCGGCGGACCCGGTTCCACCACCGAGGTCGTCAGCATCACGCTGAAGCGCGAGGCGTTCGAGAGCTGGCGCACCGGATACTCATCGGCATTGGCGATCATCATGTTCGTCGCGGTGTTCGGGCTGGCGAACATCTACGTCAAGGCGCTGAACCGGGTGAAGCAGCGATGACCCACGGGCCGGCACCCGTCGGGCTTCACCGCCCCCTCCCTGTCCCTCCCCCGCTCACGCGGGAGAGGGGACCGATCACGGCGGGCCCCGTACCGTCCCCTCTCCCGCGTGAGCGGGGGAGGGACAGGGAGGGGGTGGGGCGACCCGCCGGCAGCTGCCGATGACCGGCATCAGCACCGCACACTCGGTCGTCGAACCCGGCGCCACGTCACGCCGCATCGCCGGCGGCATCGTGCTGGTCTATGCCCTGATCAGCCTGATCCCGCTGCTTTGGATCGGGCTGACCAGCTTCAAGACGCCGCCCGATTCCATCTCCTATCCGCCGAAGCTGGTGTTCCAGCCCTCGTTGGAAGGCTACTGCAACCTGTTCACCACGCGCTCGCGCCAGACGGCGGAGTACATCCGCACCCTGCCGCCGCCGCAAGGCCGCTGCGAGGAGATCGCGCGCGCCCGCAACCTGGTTGTGGTCGGACCGTCCAACTATGTGCCGCGCTTCATCAACTCGGTCATCATCGCCTTCGGTTCCACCTTCTGCGCGGTAGTGCTGGGCGTGTTCGCCGCCTATGGCTTTTCGCGCTTCCGCGTACCGCTGAAGGACGACCTGCTGTTCTTCATCCTGTCCACGCGCATGATGCCGCCGATCGCGGTCGCCATCCCGATCTTCCTGATGTATCGCGAGCTCGGGCTTTCCGACACGCGGCTTGGCATGATCATCCTCTATACCGCGGTCAACGTCAGCCTTGCGGTATGGCTGCTGAAGGGCTTCATCGACGAGATCCCCCGCGAGTACGAGGAAGCCGCGATGATCGACGGCTACACGCGGTTCCAGGCCTTCATCAAGGTCGTGCTGCCACAGGCCACCACAGGCATCGCCGCGACCGCCATCTTCTGCATGATCTTCGCCTGGAACGAGTACGCCTTCGCCGTACTGCTCACCTCGGGCCAGGCACAGACCGCACCGCCCTTCATCCCCATCATCATCGGCGAAGGCGGGCAGGACTGGCCCGCGGTGGCCGCCGGCACCACCCTGTTCCTGATCCCGATCCTTGCCTTCACGATCCTCCTGCGCAAGCAGCTCCTGCGCGGCATCACCTTCGGCGCGGTACGCAAATGAAGCGAATGTTTCGCCGCGGACCGTGGGAGATGGCCGCCACGCTGCTGATCATGACCGGCGTGGTGATGCTTATGCAGCCCATCTCGATCACGCTGTATGGCTGGTCATTCACCACCATGCTGACCGGCGTGGTGATGTTCACCATCGTCTCGAAGTTCCCGGACTGAGCCGATGGCGACCATCAGCGTGCAGGAGCTGGTCAAGAATTTCGGCACGTTCCAGGCGGTGCGCAACGCCAGTTTCGCCGTGCCCGATGGCACGTTCTTCGTGATGCTGGGCCCCAGCGGCTGCGGCAAGACAACCACGCTGCGCATGATCGCCGGGTTGGAACTTCCCACATCAGGCCGCATCCTGCTGGATGGCGAGGATGTGACCTTCAAGCGCGCATCGCGGCGTGACATCGCCTTCGTCTTCCAGCTGTTCGCGCTCTATCCGCACATGAACGTGCACGCCAACATCGCCTATCCGCTGGTCAGTGAGGGCGTGGCGCGATCCGACGTGCGCCTGCGTGTCGAGGAAGCGGCCCGCACGCTGCGGATCGCGCATCTGCTGGACCGATCCGTTTCCGGCCTGTCGTCAGGCGATCGCCAGCGTGTGGCGCTGGGCCGCGCGATCGTGCGCAAGCCGAAGGCGTTCCTGATGGATGAGCCGCTGGGCGCCCTCGATACCGAGCTGCGCGAGGCGATGATCGCCGAGCTGCGTGCGCTGCACGACCGCATCGGTGCCACCACCGTCTATGTCACGCACGACCAGATGGAGGCGATGGCGATGGCGGATTCCATCGCCGTGATGAACAACGGCGTCATCGAACAGCTCGGCCCGCCGCAGGAGATCTACGACCGACCGGCCAGCGCCTTCGTCGCCGACTTCATCGGCTCGCCGCCGATGAACCTGCTGCCTTTCACCGGTCGCCTGTCTGCCGGCCAGCGGCGCGTGCACCTGGGCGGCAGCGCGCTCGATGTGCCCGAAATTCTTGAGGCGGTCGCGGAAGGCGAGCACCTGCTGGGCGCACGGCCGGAGCATGTGTGGATCGACGCGGATGGGGCGTTGCCCGGCGAAATCTTCGGCCTGGAGTATCTCGGCACGACCCAGATCGCGACCATCGAAACCGAAGCCGGGATGGTCAAGGCTCGCCTTTCCTCGAAGCAGCGCGTGACCGTCGGCGAAACTGTGCGCCTGGGGTTCGACACCGACCGCCTGTCGCTGTTCGCCGCGGGCAGCCGCCGGGCGATCGAGACCGCGTTGCGCCATCGCCGCCCCGGTCGCACCCGTGCGCGCGAGGGCGCCCATGGCTGATATCGCGCTGGAGTCGGTCAGCAAGCGGTTCCGCGATGTTGCCGCGGTGACCGATCTGACGCTCTCGATCGCCGACGGCGAGTTCGTCGTGCTGCTGGGCCCGACGGGCGCGGGCAAGACGACCACGCTGCGCCTCGTCGCCGGCCTGGAGCAGCCCGACACTGGCCGCGTGCTGATCGCCGGCCAGGATGCCACCCGCCTGCCCGCTGCCGCGCGCGATGTCGCGTTCGTGTTCCAGCAATACTCGCTTTATCCGCACCTGTCGGTGTTCGACAATCTTGCCTTCCCATTGCGGGCACCCGGCCGCCGCATCGACAAGCAGGCGATCGAGGCGCGGGTGCGCGAGGTTGCGACACTGCTGCGCATCGACGCGAAACTGGCAAACCGCGCCACCGAACTCTCGGGCGGGCAGATGCAGCGCGTGGCCATCGGCCGCGCCCTGGTGCGCGAGCCGCAGCTGTTCCTGATGGATGAACCCTTGTCCTCGCTGGATGCGAAACTGCGCGCGGAGCTTCGCATCGAGCTGAAGCGCATCCAGCGCGAACTCGGCGCCACCATCCTCTATGTCACGCATGACCAGATCGAGGCGATGACCATGGCCGATCGGATCGGCGTGATGGACCACGGGCGGCTGGTGCAGGTCGGCACGCCGCGTGAGATTTTCGAATCTCCCGTCAACACCTATGTCGCCGCACGCCTGGGCCAGCCGCCGATCAACCTGCTGCCCGCCGTCGCCTTTGCCCACTGCGCGCTGCCTGCCGGGGTGGCAACGGTCGGCGCCCGCACCGAGCACCTGCTGGTGCGGAAGGCAGCCAACGGTGAGGCGAACACCGGGCGCGTGCACCGCATCGAGCATCTGGGCGACCAGGATCACCTGCACATCGAGCTGGGCGGCCACAGCCTGGTCACGCTGGTCGAGCCGGGCAGCGATCTCGCACCGGGCGACGCGGTTTCGCTCGACCTCGACAACCCGCTGCTGTTCGATGCGGCCGGCCAGCGGATGGCGGCATAGCGCCATGGACCAGCACGCGAGCGCCCGTCTCCTCACGATCGTCGCCAACGCCGTCATCGCGGAGGCCGAGCCGCTGACCGCGCTCGACCAGGCGATCGGCGACGGCGATCATGGCGTCAACATGAAGCGGGGGCTTGAGGCCGTGATGGCCGACCTGCCGGCGATCAGCGCGAAGCCCCTGCCGGAGATGCTGAAATCCATCGGCATGGCGTTGGTGATGAAGGTTGGTGGTGCCTCCGGCCCGCTCTACGGCACGCTGTTCCTGGAGCTGGGCAGGGCGCTGCCCGAAAAGCCAACGCGCGCCGATGTGGCGGCCGCATTCGCTGCGGCGATCAGGGGCGTGATGGCGCGCGGCAAGTCGGAGCCGGGGCAGAAAACGATGCTGGACGTGCTGGTACCGGTGCAGGCGGCGCTCGCCGATGGCGCCGATCCGCCCCGGCTGAAGCAGGTGGCCGCCGATGCCGCTGAGGCTACCGTGCCGATGCAGGCGATCCGCGGCCGGGCCTCGTTCCTTGGCGCCCGATCGATCGGCCACATGGATCCCGGCGCGCGCTCGTCCGCGCTGATGATCGCAGCCCTGGTCGATGCGTTGGAGACCCAAGCATGAACGTCGGCATCGTCATCGTCTCGCACTCGCCGAAGATCGCCGAGGGTGCGGCCGACATGGTGCGCCAGATGGTCGGCGATTCGGTGCCGCTGGCCTTCACTGGCGGCAATCCGGATGGCGGGCTGGGGACCGACATGGCCGGCATCATGGCCGCGATCGACACTGCCTGGTCCGACGCCGGCGTTGCCATCCTGGTCGATCTGGGCGGCGCCGAGACCAACGCGGAAATGGCCGTCAGCCTGCTGGACGATGCGCGGCGTGATCGCGTGGTGGTCTGCAACGCGCCGGTGGTGGAAGGCGCTGTGATCGCCGCCACCGAAGCCTCGGGCGGCTCGCCGCTGGATGTCGTATGCCGCGCCGCCGAGGAGATCTACGGGGCGATTGCGCCATGAACGATGCCGGACCTCCCGCGACGCGCACCGGCTCGATCGTGGTGCCGAATGCGGCTGGGTTGCATGCGCGCCCGGCGGTGAAACTCACCCAGACCGCCAAGGGATTCTCCAGCCGCATCGAGTTCGCGCTGGCGCCCGACGGTCCGTGGATCGATGCGAAGAGCCCGGTTAAGGTGATGCGCGCCAAGGCCGCAAAGGGCGTCACCCTGCATTTCCGCGCGACCGGGGCCGATGCCGATGCCGCGCTCTCGGCGATGCTGGAGCTCGCCGCCAGCGGCTTCGGTGAGGAATGAAGGTGCCCGAGCGGCAGTTCATAGGGCGCGCCGCAGCACCTGGCCTGGCCGAGGGCAGGCTCTTCCGTCTGCGCGAGGCAGACCGCCAGCGCGTGCCGACCGGCTCGCGCCTCGACGAGGCGGACGCGTTGCTCGACGCCGTCCAGGAGGCCGCACGCGAGCTGACCGCGCTTGCCGCCGCAACCGGCGGCGACGCGGCAGACATGCTGAACTTCCAGGTCGCGATGCTGGAAGATCCGAACCTGCTGGAGCAGGCGCTGGAGCTGGTGAACCACGGCTTGCCCGCCGACCAGGCGTGGCAGGCCACGATGGATGCCGAGATCAGCGGCTACGAGCAGGGCGAGGACGAGTATTTCCGTGCCCGCGCGAGCGATCTTGCCGATATGCGCGCGCGCGTGCTGGCCGTGCTGAACGGCGACAGGGGCGAGCACTTGCCGGGGGGTGCCGTGCTGGTCGCCGATGATCTGCCGCCTTCGCGATTCCTGACGATCGACTGGGCCGGCGGGGGCGGTGTGGCGCTGGCCGGCGGCTCACCCTCCTCGCACGTGGCCATGCTTGCACGCGCGCGGGGCGTGCCGATGGTCGTGGGCCTGGGCACGCTTCCCTCGGACCTGCCGGCCGATGCCACCGCGATGGTGGACGGCGGCAGCGGAACACTGGTGATTGAGCCGACGGACACGACGCGCGCCGCCCTTCGCCAGCGGGCGGGCGCGCATCGCGAAAGGCGCGCAGCGACCGAACGGTCGGCGATGCAGCCGGCCCGTACCGCCGACGGCACACCGATCCGCGTATTGGTCAATGTCAGCGACCCGCGCGAACTCGACCGGATCGACCCGGCGATCTGCGACGGCATCGGGCTGACGCGCAGCGAGTTCCTGTTCCACGGCAAGGGTCCCTTGCCGGACGAGGAGGTTCAGTTCGCTGCCTATGCCCGCATCGTGCGCTGGGCGGCCGGCCGGCCGGTGGTTTTGCGCACGCTGGATGCCGGCGGCGACAAGCCCATCGCAGGCCTGACGATCCACGGCGAAAGCAACCCGTTCCTTGGCACGCGCGGCATCCGGCTTTCGCTGGCCCGGCCCGACATCTTCCGCGTACAGCTGCGCGCCATGGTGCGCGCGGCCGAGCTCGGCGACGTGCGCATCATGCTGCCGATGGTGGCGGTGCCGGCGGAGCTGGATGCGGCACGCGCCTTGCTCACCGAAATCGTGCGCGAGCTCGGCGCGAACGCCACGCCCAAGCTTGGCATGATGGTCGAGGTGCCGGCCGCTGCGCTCCGCGCGGCCGACTTTACCGCCGACTTCTACTCAATCGGGTCGAACGACCTGGCGCAGTACACGCTTGCCGCCGCCCGCGACATCGCCGCGGTGGCGCACCTGAACGATGCCGCCAACCCCGCCGTGCTCGACCTCATCGCGCACACGGTGGCGGCGGGAGCGGCACGCGGGGTGGAGGTGTCGCTGTGCGGCGACGCCGCCGGCGATCCCGGCCTGACCGATGCCCTGCTGCGCACGTGCCTCAGGACCCTGTCGATGGCGCCGGCGGCGGTGGCCGAAGTGAAGCAGGCGATCGCGGCGGTCGATCTGCGAGCCTCGGCATGACCCTGCCCGAGACCTCGCCTGATGCCGAACTCGACCAGGTTGCCGTGTACAAGGCGTTGCTGCGCGATGTGCTGGATCGCCGGCCCAGCGGCACCCGCCAGCGCCTTGCCGCCGCTCTGGGCACCAACCGGTCGTTCATCAGCCAGATCAGCAACCCGGCCTATGACGTGCCGATCCCCGCCCAGCATATCGGTGCAATCTTCGACATCTGCCACCTGTCGGCCGCCGAACGCGCGGAGTTCCTGGCCGCCTATTCGCGCGCCCATCCAAGGCGGTTGCTGACGCCGGTCGCGGCAGCGCGTCCGCGCATCGTGGTGCTCAGCCTGCCCGACCTGGGGCCGGCCGCAAACCGCGCGGTGGATGCAAGGCTGAACACGATGGCGACTGAGCTGATCGCAACACTCGCCGCCGGGAAAGCGGACTGAAGCCGACAACGGGGAAACGCGATGAAGAAACTGATCAACGCGGTCGATGACGTGCTGGCGGAAAGCCTGGATGGCTTCGCCGCCGCGCATGCCGACATCGTCTCGCTGGGGCCTGAGCGCAAGTTCGTGCGCCGCCGCACGCTCAAGTCCGGCAAGGTGGCGCTGATCTCCGGCGGCGGATCGGGGCATGAGCCGCTGCATGCGGGGTTCGTGGGCCATGGCATGCTGGATGCGGCGTGTCCCGGCCAGGTATTCACCTCGCCGACGCCCGACCAAATGATGGAAGCTGCCGCGGCGGTGGAGACCGGCGGCGGCGTGCTGTTCATCGTGAAGAACTACGAAGGCGACGTGATGAACTTTGCCATGGCGGCGGAGATGGCGAGCGTTCCCACCGCCACCGTGCTGACCAACGACGATGTCGCCATCGAGAATTCGCTGTTCACCACGGGGCGCCGCGGCGTGGCCGGAACGCTGGTGGTCGAGAAGATGCTTGGCGCGGCGGCGGAACAGGGCATGACGCTGGAGGCCCTGAAGGCACTCGGCGACCGGGTGAACGCCGCCACCCGCTCGATGGGCATCGCGCTCACCTCGTGCACCGTGCCTGCCGCCGGCAAGCCCACCTTCGCGATCGGCGAGGACGAGATGGAAGTGGGCGTCGGCATCCACGGCGAACCGGGGCGGCGGCGCGAGAAACTCGCCTCCGCCGACGCCATCGCGGCCGAACTGACCGGCGCCTGCCTTGGCGACCTCGGCGTGAAGCCAGGGGCCGAAGTGCTGCTGCTGACCAACGGCTTTGGTGCCACGCCGCTGATGGAGCTCTACCTGGTCGCCAACGCCGCCAGTCGCGTGCTGGCGGGCGCAGGGGTGAAGCCGGTGCGGTTCCTGAGCGGGAGCTACGTCACCTCGCTCGACATGGCGGGCTGTTCGATCACGCTGACCGTGCTGGACGATGATCTTGCGCGGCTGTGGGATGCACCGGTGCACACGGCGGCGCTGCGCTGGGGGATGTGACGGCGGCGATCAGATCGGCACGCCCGCGACGTCCTTCGAGACGCGGATGGTCTGCAGGGTCTGCACCCGCGAGACGTTTGGCGCGGCGGTCAGCCGGCGGGTGAGTTCGTTCTCGTGCGCGGTGTCGCGCGCCACGATCCGCAGCAGGAAGTCGCCGCCGCCGCGGATCATGTGGCACTCGCGCACCTCGACCCACTCGGCGACCATCGCCTCGAACGCGGTGAGCACGGACTCCTTCTGGCTGTCCAGGCCGACCAGCGCAAAGAAGGTGATCTGGAAGCCCAGGCTGGCCGGGTCGGTATCGGCGAAATAGCCGCGGATGATGCCGGCTTCCTCCAGCCGGCGCACGCGGCGCAGGCAGGGGGGCGCGGAGATGCCGGCGCGGCGGGCCAGCTCCACGTTCGTCATCCGCCCGTCGGCCTGCAATTCGCGCAGGATTTTCCGGTCGATGGCATCCAGGCCCTCCGGGCCGGTCGTTTCAGCCGTGCGCATCGTGACCCTTGCGTGCGTGGCAGCCTATCTGGACGAAACAATATTCCACGACGTGGGCTACCGGAAGCCCGCTCGTTGCGCGCATTGCGTGCGCGGCTTGAAGCGGACTCGTCGTCCGCAATATCGTGCATTGCGAAAGGACGCCGTTGGTAATGCCGGACACGCCTTCCGATCCCCCACTCCACAGTCCCGTGCTGATCATCGGCGCCGGACCGGCCGGCTACACGGCGGCGATCTATGCGGCCCGGGCGGCGCTGAAGCCGCGGCTGGTGGCCGGGCTGCAGCCGGGCGGGCAGCTGATGATCACCACCGACGTCGAAAACTATCCAGGGTTCGCCGAGGTCATCCAGGGCCCGTGGCTGATGGAGCAGATGCGCGCCCAGGCCGCGCACGTCGGCACCGACATTGTCGAGGACCTGGTGGTCTCCGTCGATTTTTCGGTCCGGCCGTTCGTGGCGACGTGCGACTCCGGCACGCGCTATACGGCCGATGCGGTGATCATCGCCACGGGCGCGCAGGCCCGCTGGCTCGGCTTGCCCAGCGAAAAATTCTTCCAGGGATTCGGCGTGTCGGCCTGCGCCACCTGCGACGGGTTCTTCTTCCGGGGCAAGCGCGTGGCCGTGATCGGCGGCGGCAACAGCGCCGTCGAGGAGGCGCTGTATCTCACCCACCACGCGCAGCATGTCACGCTGGTGCATCGGCGCGATCATCTGCGCGCCGAGAAGATCCTGCAGCAGCGGCTGTTCGCCAACCCGAAGATCTCCGTGGTGTGGGACAGCGTGGCCGACGAGATTCTTGGCAACGCCAACCCACGCACCGTGACCGGCGTGCGCCTTCGCAACGTGCGCACCGGCTCGGTCGCGGAGCTCGCCGTCGATGGCGTGTTCGTGGCGATCGGGCACATTCCGAACACGGGAATCTTCCGCGGCCAGGTGGCGATGGATGCGGAAGGCTACATCGCCACCACGGCCGGCAGCACCGCGACCTCGGTCGCCGGGGTGTTCGCCGCCGGCGACGTGCAGGACAAGATTTTCCGCCAGGCCGTCACTGCCGCCGGCACCGGCTGCATGGCGGCGCTGGAGGCGGAGAAGTGGCTTGCGGCAGCCGAGGCTGCGCCTGCCATGGCGGCACAGTAGCGGCCAAAGACCAACGATAACCGGCGCGGGGCGAACCGCGCGCGTTCGACAACAGGGATGCGAAGACAACCATGGACTGGGACAAACTGCGCGTCTTTCACGCGGTGGCGGAAGCCGGATCGTTCACTCATGCCGGCGAGACGCTGAACCTTTCGCAGTCGGCGGTCAGCCGCCAGATCAGCGCGCTGGAGGAATCGCTGGCGGTGCCGCTGTTCCACCGGCACGCGCGCGGCCTGATCCTGACCGAGCAGGGCGAGACGCTGAACAAGACCGTGCGCGACGTGTTCGCCAAGCTGGCAATGACCGAGGCGCTGCTTTCCGAAAGCAAGGAGCGCCCCACCGGCCGGCTGAAGGTCACCACGACCAGCGCCTTCGGCAGCACTTGGCTTGCCTCGCGCATCAAGGAGTTCCTCGATCTCTACCCCGATATCACTATGAGCATGGTACTGGACGATTCCGAGCTCGACCTGGCGATGCGCGAGGCCGACGTGGCGATCAGGCTGCACACGCCGCGCCAGCCCGACCTGGTGCAGCGGCATCTGCTGACCATCGGCTACCGTGTGATGGCGAGCGCCGAGTACCTGAAGAAGCACGGCACGCCGCAGCACGCCGAGGACCTCGATCAGCACCGGCTGATCGTGTTCGGCGACCATCGCCCGCCGGTCGATAACATCAACTGGCTGCTGGATGCCGGGCGCAAGCCGGGCACCACGCGCCGGCCGGTGCTGGAGATGAACAGCGTGACGGGCATTCTGCGCGCGGTGGAAAGCGGGCTGGGGATGGCCGCGCTGCCCGATTACATGAAGGCGGAAACCAACCACCTGGTGCAGGTGCTGCCCGACCTGAAGGCGCCGGCCGTGGAGGCATATTTCGTCTACCCGGAGGAGCTCAGGAACTCGAAGCGGGTGGCGGTATTCCGCGATTTCCTGCTGGCCAAGATCGCCGGCATGGGGTGACCGGCATGGCCAAGCGGACACCCGGCGATCTGATCGAGGCCGAACAGGAAGCTCTGTTCGCCGAGGAGGCGGCGCTGAAGATCCTGCCGCTGGCCGCAGCATTCGCTGAATCAAGCCTGCGCACCTGGATCACGCTGATGGTGCGGGGAATGGCCCTGCCCGCGGTAACCATAAGCGTCTTCCAGCTTGCGGCGGAAGGGCCGGTTCTGCTGCAGCGGGGCCCGTTCCACAGCTCGCTTTGGGTCCCGCCGACATACGGCGGATATGCCAGCGCCTACTGGAATATGGTGGCCGCCGAAGCCGGTTATGATGGCCCGAAAGGCGTGGAGGGCTGGGACGTGGACCACTACTACGCCAAGGCGCGCGCCGACGTGGAAGGGTACGGCCTCGTGCGGCTCGGCCTTGCCAAGGCCTCGGCCAACCGTTCGGCGGGCGCTGCGACCGAGGCGCCGATCAAGCATTTCGAGGAGAAGATTGCGCCCGGCCGCCGCTCGCCGCGCCGGCTGATGGAGCAGGACGGGTATACGCCGAAAGATCTGGCCGACTCGCCCAATCCGCATGTGCGCCACATGGACGAGTTGATGAATTGCAAGGTGCTGGGCTTCAAGGCGCCCGGCAAGCGCACCGGCCTGACCGACGCACACGATGCGTATGCCGAGGAGATCAGCCGCCGCACCGGCATTCCGGCCGAGGCGATCCGGCGCAATCTGCGCGAGCTGCGTGCGCGCGTGACCCGGATGCAGGCCGCGCTGAAGGCGGTGGCGTAGTCTCAGCCGCGACTCGCCCAATCACGGTTGCGCGCGCCTGCATGCGGGTCACGCATGGGCGCCCTTCGCAATTTGCCATGGCCCCAATGCCGCACTGCACCCATACTTTGGATGTGAATAACGCAGAAATAGATCGCGCTGGTTGAATGCGTTTCTGAATAATGACCAGTTGCCGCGTTGGCGGCGCAAGTTCCGGTTGATTGCCGGAAAATGGGGTCTTCGGACCCTTCGTCTCCCAGACGTGAAGCCTCCCTGTTTGACTGGGGGCCGGTGAATAACCGGCCCCCTCTTTCTTTGTCGCACAGGCCGAAAGCCCTTGCAGGGGCGCTCATTGTTCAGCCGGATCAACCTGCGGCAGCCGCGTGTGCTCGCGATGCTTGTGGCACGCGGAGGTCGCAGCGTGGCCCGGTCGTGCGTTCCCCTTCCGCGCCACCCGCCCCCACGTCAGCATCAAGGCCGATCATGCAACCAGGGAGCGCGCGCCGCATGGCCCTGTTCGAGAACTTCCGGCTGGAGGAGGTCGCCACCCCCACCGCGCGGCTGCGTGTGCGATCGGGCGGCAGCGGGCCGCCGCTGCTGCTGCTGCACGGCAACCCCCAGACGCACGCGATGTGGCATCGCATCGCGCCCACCCTGGCCGAACGGTTCACCGTGATCGCGCCCGACCTGCGGGGTTATGGCGGGTCGCAGAAGTTCCCGGCAACGCCCGACCACGCACCCTACGCCAAGCGGACCATGGCGCAGGACATGATCGGCCTGATGGCAGCGCTGGGCCACACGACCTTTCTTGTCGCTGCGCATGATCGCGGCGCGCGCGTGGCACACCGCATGGCGCTGGATCACCCCGCCGTCGTGCAGCGCCTGTGCGTGATGGACATCGTGCCGACCATCGAGCATTTCGAGCGCACCGACATGGCATTCGCCATGGGCTACTATCACTGGTTCTTCCTGGCACAGCCGCACCCGGGGCCGGAGGACATGATCAACCGCGACCCGGTGGCATGGTTCCACTTCCAGACCGGGCGCGAGCCGAAGCCGCGCGGCTTCTTTCACCCCGAGGCCGAGGCCGACTATCTGGCTGCCCTTGGTGATCCCGCCACCGTCACCGCGATTTGCGAGGACTACCGCGCGGCCGCCACCATCGATCTGGTGCATGACCGCGCAAGCAGGGCGGCGGGCGAGAAGATCAGCTGCCCGCTGCTGGTGCTTTGGGGGTCGAAAGGCCGGATCGGGCAGTGGTACGACCCGCTGGCGCTTTGGCGGCGGTATGCGTCGGGCCTGGTCGGCGGCGCCGCCGTCGCCTCGGGCCATTATCTGCCCGAGGAGGCGCCCGGCGCGGTATTGGGCCACCTTCTGCCGTTCATAAACGCCGGCTGAGCGATCTCTCAATCGGCGGTAGCAGACCATTGCATTGAATTTCTGCTGGCCGGCGCGCGCCCCGGACTATACCTTGCGCGTGTGGAGACTGAACGCTTTGCAACCTGGATTCGCAGCTTGGCGCGCCGGACGGGTGCGGCCGAGGAAGGCGCCGATGCCCCGGCCTTGCCTCGCCAGGTCGCCGTGCGCGCCTGCGTCGATGCGGCGGACGAGCGCGATTGCATCGCCGCCCACCTGCGGGCCTGGCGCCTTGCCGGCATCGCGCCGGAGGAGACCGCGGTAATCGCGGGTCGGCCGGAAGTGGCTGCCGCGCTGGCGGCGGATGCCACGCTGGGCGTTCGCGTGGGCGAACTCGCGCGCACCGACATCTCCGGCTTGCGGGCGCTGGCGCTGGTGGGTTGCGACTCGCGCTTTGCCGCCGGCGAGCGGGACGATTTCGCCATGCCCATGCACGAGCGCGAAGCCATCCTGCCCGTGCTGAGGGCCTGCGCCGCACCAAGCGAGCATCTGCTGATCACTTGGCGCGGCCGGCCCGAGCGCCTGTTCGCGCCGCTAGCCGAGTAGCGCTCGCCCCCTACTCGCCCAGGCCCGGCATCCAGGGCAGGTCGGTCGCTTCCGGCGTCGCGCCGGCGGCGGTCAGCATGGCGTGCGCCTGGCCGCGATGGTGGGTCTGGTGGTTGAACAGGTGCATCACCAGCAGCGCGCAAGGGCGCACGCGCTCGGCCTGGGCAAGGCCGCTGAACCAGCGCAGCTCGCCGGCCAGCCAGGCGGGATCGATGCGAGCGGCCCAGTCGATGATGCCGGCATCGGCCTCGATACGGGCAGCGCGCAGCGCCTCGAACGGCTCGATCATGCGCGCGCTGTCAGAAATCGCGAACGCAGGCTTCTCCCACCCGTCGAAGCGGCTCATCCAGATGCGGTCGGCCCAAAGCAGATGGTTCAGGGTGCCATGGATCGACTTGAAGAACGCACCGCGATCGCGCTTGCGTTCCTCGTCCGGCAGCGTCGCCGCCGCGGCATAGAGCGAGCGGTTCTGCCATTCGTTGTAGGCCGCCATGGCCTGCGCGAAGCCGGGCGTGATCATGCGTCCAGCGCCTTGTAGAAGGTAATGGTATCGAGCGGCTTGCGATCGGCGCCGAGCACATAGCCGGGGATTTTCCCGCCCTCGCGCCAGCCGGCCACGCGGAACAGGGTTTCCGCGGCATCGCCGACGTTGGCATCCACGCACAGCAGACGCCGGTTGTGGCCAAGCGCTGCCTGTTCGGCACGCGCCAGCAGGGCACGCCCGATGCCGCGCCCGCGGAACTCGGGATGCACCAGCAGCTTTTCCAGTTCGGCGCGATGCGGCTGGTTCTCGCTCATGGCCAGGTCGAGCTGCACCGTGCCGGCGATCACGCCATCCATCCAGGCGGCCAGCAACAGTACCTTGTTCGCCGCCACCTCGCCGGAGATCTTTCGCCAGAATTTCTCGGCGCGGTCGCGCGCCATCGGCGGCAGGAACGACAAGCTGGCCCCGCCATCGACCGACGCCTTCAGGATTTCCGCAAGGCGACGTTCCGCGCTGGTCGCCGCCGCGCCATCCAGCAGCTCGATCGACAGGCCGGCGATCGGCTTGGTGTATCGGAACTCCAGCGACTTCGAGACATCGTCCAGCACGCGGATCGAGCCCGACCGCACGTAGGAATTCTTCTCGTAGAAACGGTGCGCGGGTTCGAAGCGCGTGTCGGTCCACAGCACGATGCGCTGCGCCCCTTCGGCCCGTGCATGCTCCTCCGCGCCACGCAGCAGGCGCCCGGCCAGGCCGCTGCCGCGATGCGCACGATCGACATACATCCGGCCCACTTCCCAGGCGCGGTCGGCACCCAGCGGATAGGTGGCCACCATGCCGACGACCTTGCGGGCCTCGTCCTCGGCTGCCCACAGGCGGCCCTGTTTGCCCGCGACGTAGGTGGCAAGTGCCCGCAACTCCGGCACCTCGCCATCGAGGTCCATCAGGCAGCCCGGATACTCGCGCCAGCACGCATCGATCAGCGCGATGAAGCCGGCGGCATCGGAATCCCGCCCCTCGCGGATGGCCGAGGCCGGGGCGCCTACTTCAGCCCGCGGCAGAAGGTCTGGATGCGGCTGCATGCCTCGCGCAGGCTTTCGGTGTCGGTGGCGTAGCTGATGCGGATATAGGGGCTCATGCCGTATGCGGCACCATGCACCACGCCGACATGCTGTTCGTCGATCAGCGCCATGCTGAAATCAAAGTCGCTGGCGATCTTCCGCCCGCCGGCCGATGTCTTGCCCAGGCACCCGGCGATGTTCGGATAGACATAGAACGCGCCTTCCGGCTTGTGGCAGCTCATGCCCGGCGCCTCGTTCATCATCTCCACCACCAGGTCGCGCCGCTGCTTGTAGATGGCGGCACGCTCGGCCACCAGCTCCTGCGGGCCATCCAGCGCGGCGGCGGCTGCCGCCTGCCCGACCGTGGAAATGCCACTGGTCGCCTGGCCCTGCATGTTGACCATCGCCTTGATCAGCTCTTTCGGCCCGCCGCAGAAGCCCACGCGCCAACCGGTCATCGCATAGGTCTTTGACGCGCCGTTTACGGTCAGGGCCCGATCCCGCAGTTCCGGTTCGACCGCGGCGATCGTGCAGAACTCGAACCCGTCATAGACCATGTGTTCGTACATGTCGTCCGACATGACCCAGACATGCGGGTGCTTCATCAGCACCTTGGCGATCGCCCCCATCTCGGCCTTCGAGCATGCGGCCCCGGTCGGGTTGTTGGGGAAGTTCAGGATCAGCCACTTGGTCTTGCTGGTGATGGCTGCCTCAAGGTCCTCGGCGCGGAGCTTGAAGCCGTTGTTCTGTGGGCAGTTCACGAACACCGGCCTGCCGCCCGCGACTTTCGCCATGTCGGCGTAGCTGATCCAGTAGGGGGCGGGGATGATCACCTCGTCGCCGGGATCAACCGTGGCCATCAGCGCATTGAAGATGATCTGCTTGCCGCCGTTGGCGACCATGATCTCATCCAACGCGTAGTCGAGCCCGTTGTCGCGCTTGAACTTGCGCTGGATCGCCTGCTTCAGCGCCTTGGTGCCATCCTGCGGCGGGTATTTCGTGTCGCCCTTGAGTGCTGCCTGGTAAGCGGCCTCGATGGCGTGGCGGGGCGTTTCGAAATCCGGCTCGCCGACCGCCAGGCTGATGACCTTGATGCCCTGCTCGGCCAGCGCGCGGGCACGCGCGGTCATCTTTACCGAGGCCGCGACCTCGACATCGTTCAGACGGGCGGCGAGTGCGGGCATCTTCGGTCCCTGGCTGGCGGAAGCAGGCAACCTAACCGGGGATCGCGGCGGGTCAAGGTATGGCGGGCGAGTATCGAGTCAGCCCGGATTAGCAGGCGGGGAAACCGGCTGCGGTGCGGGGTAGGGCGGCACCTGGATGATCACCGGCTGCGGCGGCGACGGACTGTCTGACCGCAGCGCGATCCTCTGGTCTTGAAGATACGCGAGGACGGCGACGAAAATGCCGATCACGGCCACCGCAATGGCAGCCCCAGTGCCGAGTGCGGTCCACACCGTGGACTTGGTCGCGATCTGCCCCATGCGTTCTGAAATCTGACCCGTTCGATCGGAAAGCAGTCCAATCTGTGCGGCTAGGCGCTCGTTCGCTCCGCCCATCTGCTGCGTCAGTCTGTCGTTCGCACTGGCGATCTGCTGTGAGAATCGCTCGTTCACCAACGTGATCTCCTGGGGCAAGCGCCGGTCGATCCTGCCGATCTCTTCCGAAAGTCGCTCGTTCACACCGCTGATCTGCTGCGCAAGCCGTTCGTTCACGTTGCCGATCTGGTGCGACAAGCGTTCGTTCGTGCTGACGATGTGGTCAGCGATGCGATCGATCTTCGTTTCGATCCGCTCCAGTCGAGCGTCGGTCTGATCAGCCCGCTGCCTGAGTAGCGCAATCTCCCGATCCATCTCTGGAGGCCCTCCTCCCCCTCCGCCGCGCCGTTCGAGGATACTCAACTTCTCGCCACGTTCGACTGCCTCGGTCTGCAGTGCCTGCTTCTGTCGCCTGAATTCATCCAGGTCAGCGACGCTCATGACCTGCCTCGATGATGCGATCCAACTGCTCCGATACCGACTTGAAGTCTTCGTCCAGACGTTCCCGCAGCTTTCGAAACTCCTGAAGTTGCGAGTCAATCAGCCGAAATGCAGTCGCATGCTCCATGAACAGCACCATCAGTTGCTGACATATGCTGTTCAGGCGCATGTGCGACAAGGCCAACTCCGCCATCCATGACGCAAGCTCGTCAGGCTTCGCTTTCGACCAATCAAGACCGCTCTGCTCGTCGGCCGTCGCCATCGCTACTGCATCCCCTGGCAGAATAGCTGAATGCGCCCGCACGCCTCCCGCAACACATCGGTCGCCGCCGCGTAGCTCACCCGGAAATGACCGGGGTAGAGGAACGCCGCGCCATGCACCACGGCGACGCCGGTTTCCTCCAGCAGCGCCACCACGAAATCCTCGTCATTGGTGATCTTCACCCCGCCGGCAGAAATCTTGCCGATGCAGCCATGGATCGCCGGGAACACATAGAACGCGCCTTCCGGCTTGTGGCAGGTGATGCCGGGCGCCCTGTTCAACATCTCCACCACCAGGTCGCGGCGCTGGCGATACACCTCGGTCATCGCCGAAATGCTTTCCTGTGGACCAGTCAGCGCCTCGACCGCGGCCGCCTGAGAAATCGATGACGTGTTGGACGTCGATTGCCCCTGCAGCTTGTCCATCGCCTTGATCAGCGCGACCGGGGCTGCGCCGAAGCCGATGCGCCAGCCGGTCATGGCATAGGCTTTCGAACAGCCGTTCATGGTGATGGTGCGGTCGCGCAACCGGGGCTCCACCTGCACGATCGTGGCCGGCTTGAAGCCGTCGTAGGCCAGCTTCTCATAGATGTCGTCGGTGAAAACCCACACATCGGGGTGGCGCAGCAACACATCGCAAATGGGGCGGAGCTCCTCGGCCGAGTAGGCCGCACCGGTGGGGTTGCAGGGGTTGTTGAGGATGAACCATTTGGTCTTCGGCGTGATCGCCGCCTCCAGCGCCTCGGCGCGCAGCTTGAAGCCGAAATTCTGCTCGGTCGGCACGATCACCGGCTTGCCCTCGGCGAGGGCAACGATGTCGGGGTAGCTCACCCAGCAGGGGCTGGGGATGATCGCCTCGTCGCCCGGATCGATGGTGGCGATCAGCGCATCGAAGATCACCTGTTTGCCGCCGGTGCAGATGATGACCTCCTCGGGCTTGTAGTCGAGGCCGCTGTCGCGGCGGAATTTCTCGCAGACCGCCTTCCTCAGCGCCGGCGTGCCGGCGACGTCGGTGTATTTCGTGTCGCCAGCCTGGATGGCGCGGATCGCCGCATCCTTCACGTTCTGCGGCGTATCGAAGTCGGGCTCGCCAGCGGAAAGGCCGATGATGTCGCGCCCCGCCGCCTTCAGCGCGCGCGCCTTGGCGGTGATGGCGATCGTGGCGCTGGGGCTGATGCGATCCAGGCGCGCGGCGGTCAGGTGCATGGAGCGTAGTCTTTCCAAGTCTGGTTCTGGCCCAGCGCCCCCCTCCCC
>Ga0224723_1000158_pt1 | contig 45973 bp, 38 predicted proteins | sample Balambano_FR2_Me_FD_161647 | JGI IMG/M metagenome (GOLD analysis project Ga0224723, IMG submission 161647) | Freshwater sediment microbial communities from Lake Towuti, South Sulawesi, Indonesia - Balambano_FR2_MetaG | ecosystem: Environmental > Aquatic > Freshwater > Lake > Sediment | place... | reverse complement strand
TCTGCACAAGCGGATGCGGTAGGGACAGGGCATGCCCTGTCCCTACCGCATCCGCTTGTGCAGACCTGGACTGTGTGTATTCTTCGCTGGGGCGGAACAGGCTGCCACTGCCGGGCGTGTCCCAGGGCTGGGCTTCGTCGGATGTGGAGACGGTCGGTGGGTGCTTTTCCGCCAGCCACGCCTCGACATCTTTCTTCGTCACGCGCCCGCCGCGCCCACTGCCGTGAATTTGTGTCAGATCAAGCTGATGCTCTGCCACCATGCGCGCCACGACCGGGGTAACGTGCCAGCCGTTCGTCTGACCGGACGACGTTTCCGTTGTGTGCTGTGAGGCGTTGTGAGCGACGGCTTGGGATGCGGACGTAGCTGTCACGGGTAGGGATTGTGTCTCCCCGATGACTGCCAGCAGGGTTCCTTTGGCGACGGTCTGCCCTTCGCCGACGTGGATTGCCAGCAGCACGCCAGCGGCAGGGGAGGGGATTTCAGTCACCACCTTGTCGGTGCTGATTTCGACCAGCGGCTCGAAGCGCTCGATGGGATCGCCAATGGCTTTTAGCCACTTTTCGACTGTGCCTTCGACCACGCTCTCACCGAGCTGCGGCATCACAATTTCACTGGACATAAGTTAATACCTCGCCAGTTCGCGAATTGCGGCGGCGATTTTGTCTGGGTTCGGCATGAAGTAATCCTGCATCGGGTGGCTGAACGGCACGCCCGGCACATCCAACCCCGTCAAACGGCGCACAGGCGCATCCAGAAACTCAAAACCTTCATCCGCCAGCACAGCCGCTACTTCCGCGCCGTAACCCATCGTGCGCGTGTCCTCATGGACGATCAACGCCTTGCCCGTCTTCTTGATCGATTCGAGTATCGCAGCTTTATCGACCGGCAGCAGGGTGCGTAAATCGATCACCTCGGTGTCAATGACGTCCGCCGCTAGTTTGTTCGCCGCCTCGACGGTGTAATGTACCATCATCCCATAAGCAAAAACGCTCACATCACGCCCTTCGCGGGCAATGCGTGCGGGTCCAATCGGAACAGTGTATTCACCTTCTGGCACATCGCCTTTGATCGCGCGGTAGCCTTTCTTGGGTTCAAACATAATCACTGGATTGGGGTCGCGGATAGCACTTTTGAGCAGCCCTTTGGCGTCATAAGGGGTACTGGGGACGACAATCTTCAAGCCCGGCACATGGGCGAAATACGCCTCTACGCTCTGGCTATGATAAAGTCCCCCACCGATGCCGCCGCCGTAGGGTGCGCGGATGACCATCGGCACACACCAACTGCCGTTCGTGCGGTAGTACATCCTGGCGGCTTCGCTGACGATCTGGTTAAAGGCGGGAAAGATGAAGTCCGCAAACTGGATTTCGCAGACGGGGCGCAAATCAGCGAGCGCTGAACCGATACCGACGGCGACAATTGAGAGTTCTGCCAGCGGTGTGTCGATGATGCGGTCTGCGCCGTACTTTTCGTAGAGTCCCTGCGTGGCGCGGAAGACCCCGCCACGCGGACCGACATCTTCACCGACGACGAAGACGCGCGGATCACATGCCAGTTCTTCATCCATCGCCTGGCGAATTGCCTCAATAAGCGTCACTTCTGCCATAAACAACCTTCAGTTTGATTTATAAACCGCGCCAGCCGCATCCGCTGCGTCCGGGTAAGGTGCGGCTTCAGCATCGATCTGTGCCTGTTCGACGATTGCTTTGGCGCGCTCGTCGTATTCCTGAAAGGATGAGTCCGTCAGGATACTTTCCTGTAACAGAAACTGACGAAAACGCAGCAGGGGATCGCGTGTTTTTGCCTGTTCGACTTCCTCTCGGGAGCGGTAGGTGCGATCGTCGTCGTCCGATGAATGCGGTGTAATGCGATAGCACTTTGCTTCAACCAGCGTTGCGCCTTCGCCACGATAGGCGCGCTGAACGGCTTCGCTCATGGCATCATACATTGCCAGCACGTCTGTGCCGTCCACCGTGATGCCATGCACACCATAGGCAGGTGCGCGGTCTGCAACATTGCGCACCGCCATCTGCTGATCGACACGCATCGAGATGGCGTAGACGTTATTCTGCACCAGACAGATGAACGGCAGCTTGTGAACGCCCGCCCAATTCATGCCTTCGTGCCATTCGCCCTGGCTGGTTGAGCCTTCGCCCAGGCACGTCAGTGCCAGGCGCGGCTGCGTCGTGTCGTTTGGATCCACCAGCCCGCAGCGTTGCTTGTACTGAATGGCGAACGCCAAGCCTGCCGCCTGTGGCACCTGTGTGGCGACAACGGCAGACGTGCTGACGACATTCAGCGCGCGGTTGTTAAAGTGGCTCGGCATTTGTCTGCCGCCGCTACCAATCTCATCGCGCTTGCCAAACAAGCTCATCAGGAAATCGACAGGCGACATTCCTAGCGCCAGCATCAGTGTCAAATCGCGGTAGTAGGGGGCAACGAAATCGACGCCGCGATGAATGGCGTAGGCAGCCGCCACTTGTGCCGCCTCGTGACCAATAGCGCTGATGTGGAAGGCAATGCGCCCCTGCCGATGGATCGCCCAGGCGCGCTCATCCAGCCTCCGACTGAGCTGCATATGCCAGTACATCTCCAGAAGTGTCTGTTGGCTCAGTTGGGTGTTACGATGTGTAATAGGTTCTATCTGCATCAAAATCAGTCCAAATGAAATGCGTGCTGTTTAGTTCGATTGTGCAATCCTACATTCCAGATTACGATAAAACTGTGCATTTTGCCAGTCAATTACCATTGAGATTTCAGACAACCTACACGAAATCGATGGAAGTGGATCATGATTCCCGACTTTGAAACCATACTGTTGGATGTTTCAATTCCTTTTGCGCAGATTACGCTTAATCGTCCGCAGACCAAGAACGCCATGAGCTACCGCATGGTAGAGGATTTGATTGCCGCATTTGCCTGGCTGCGCGAACAAACGGAGATTCGTGCCATTGTCATACTGGGTGCGAATGGCACATTTTGCGCGGGTGGTGATGTTACCGAGCTCAAGGGAACAAGCGCACAAAGCGACACGCAGCAGCTTCAACTGACGCAGCGATTGGACGTGATGCTGCGCGCCGCGAACACAGCGCCGCAAATTACGATTGCGCGGATCGAAGGTGCGGCACTCGGCGGCGGCTTCGGGCTGGTGTGCGTGAGCGATATTGCCGTTGCCAGCAACGATGCGCGACTGGGGCTGCCAGAAGTCCGGTTGGGACTTGTGCCAGCCGTCATCTCGCCCTATGTCTTGCGTCGCGTCGGGCTGACGCGCGCCCGCCAGTTGATGCTGACAGGCGAACGTTTTGATGGGATGACGGCTGTCAACTACGGCGTCGTCCACGAGGCGCACCCTGCCAACATGCTCGACGTGCGCATTGAAGAACTGCTGAACGAGATCCGTCACTGTGCGCCTAATGCACTACGTGCCTGCAAAGCGCTGATTTTCGAGGTGCTTGACAAGCCGATTGACGACACTTTGCGCAACCGTGCTGAACTGCTCAACCGGCTGCGCGCGGGTGACGAGGCACAAGAAGGTATGATGGCGTTTATCGAGAAACGCCGGGCGCGTTGGGCGCGATAGATGGCGCTACCGCACCGTAAATGTGCAGCTGCCGCGTTCTTCAGTAATGCCAGTGCCGGGACCGAACGACGCCGTGCCGTCGAACACGGCGGCGCGCCATGTCACGCGGTAGGTGATGACACGCTGCCCCGCCGTCAATGGACCTGCCGGCAAGTACCAGTACGCTACATATCCACCCTGATCGGTGGCACGAATAAATTGTGGCTGCCCGACGGGGAGCTGTACGCCATCGAGACGTACTTCGTAAATCGCACTGGCAACATGATCTTCCACTTGCTGGCGCGTCGCCGCGAACCAGGCGAAATAAATGTCAATTGTAGTGCCAGCGGCGAGATTGGCAGGTGGCGGCAGCCGAAATACTGGATTGTCGCACATTGCGAAGACATCAATCGCCTGACCGACAACAGTGCCTGCGGGTGGAGGCGGTGCAGGCGTGGTCGCCAACGGCAGCGGTCCACCCGTCGGTCCGCCCGGCGGGCGCGGCGTTGCTGCCACACCGCCAGCCCCACCCGCTAGTGCCGTCCCGGTCTGGTCAATCGCAGGCAGGTTGATCTGTCCTGTGTTAATAGTTGGTACGACAACGCCTGCGCGTGCTGTCGGCGTGACTGGCGAAGGTGTGCCGGGCGGTGTGAGTGTGGTGATCGCTTGTGGTGGTGTCGGCGTGATGACATTGCCGCCAACAAGCGAGGTTGGCTGACCGCTTTGCGCCCGCTGTGTTAAATCCGGCGTCGGCGTGATGGACGGGAACGCTGTGGCACTAGGGCGCACAAAGACAAGTGTCGCCGAGACCCAGCCTTCGCGCCCATCTTCCATGACGACGTTGTACCAGCTTCCGTCTGAGCTAACGCCCAGCACTTCGACGCCTGTGCCAGGGACGAGCGCCGTAATCGGGTCAAAGCTTGCGCCGGGACCAGAACGCACATTGACATCCTGCAACGACTGGATAACACCTTCGATGGGAGGTGGTTCGGTCGCTGTGGGGCTGGTGGTCGGGGATGGCGGAATCGGGCTGAGCGACGGTGTGTAGGTCAATGTGGGGGTTGGTGTGCGCGTCGGAATCGGTGTCGCGGTCGAGCGCGGCGTGAGGCTGACGATGGGTGCCAGCGTTAGAGTAGGCTCAGAGGCAACCTGTTCTCCGCCGCTGCATCCGGTCAAGAAGAATACGCTCAAGATGATGAGAATGATTGTTCGCCGCATCTGACAATAACTCCGCCTTTGCATCGCTATCATGTTTCAGATTACCAACGATTGGCGCGTGGCGCAAAATGCGCTTGCCCTACGCCGATAAAATTCCCCAAAAGAACTATCGTTACATACCCAGCCTTAAGGTTGTACGAAATGTGAGTTCACATAAAATGAGAAACGGCGTCGCAACTTTCATCGCAGCGCCCGCGTATTGCTTGTCAGGTTATACACAAAGGACGATCCATGAAGCATTTGAAGTTGGTTCTTGCTCTGCTCGCACTGGCATTGCTTGCAATGCTTGCTCCAGCAACGCTGGCGCAGGATGTTACTTACGGCTTGAGCGAGGAAGATTTCGCACTCTACACCGCAGCGCTGGAAAACAGCCAAAGCGCGGGCAGCTATGCCTTCGAATACAGCGGCGAATTGAACGCATCCAGCGAAGGCTCTGATTTGATGGCGACCTACAGCGGCGAAGGCACTTTCAGCGAAGAAGGCTTCGCAGTCACGATTGCGGGCGAGTTCGCAGCCGACGGCGACGGCGGTGACTACGAAACAGAGCTGCGCTTTGTCGACGAGACAACATACTTCAACTTCGGTGGCATGTGGATCAGCGCTACGCAGGAAGACGTCGAAGAGTTCGGCGAGCAGGCAGGTGGAATGCTGCCTGTGAACCCCGCGGATACGGCGGCAAGCGTGACGGGTGGCGACATGATGGCAATGATGGACGCGCTTGAGAATGTCGATCCTGAGGCGTTTGTCAGCATTGTGCGCAGCGACGATGGTCTGGCAGTCTTCACGACGACGATTGATTTGGGCACGGCTGCCGCTGATCCGGGCATTCAGGAGTTAATAATGACTGCACTGTCACAGGCAGGTGCCGATGAAGAAATGTCTGAAAACGACATCGCCGAGATGCAGGCGCAGCTCCCGGTGATGCTTGAGAACAGCACGATCACTTTCACACATGGCATCAATCTCGAAACGAATCTTGTGGAAAGCTTCAGCCTGGAAGTCGTGATGGATATTGACCCTGCCGCAATCGGTGAGTCAGGCAGCGCGACGAATCTGACGCTCACGGTTGATGTCGGCATTACTGGCTACGGCGAGTCGTTCCCTGTGGAAGTCCCAGCGGATGCCACGCCGCTGAGTGAATTCCTCGGCATGATGATGGGCGGCATGGGCAATTAAGCCTGCGCTTCTAACATATGCTATGCTGGAAGAGCGTGCTTGTGGCACGCTCTTCTTATTTGGGCTTCAGAAAGCGTTCGTGTGCTAAATCATTCACACATCATCCGTCACCTGAAGAACTGCCTGTTTGTCTGTCTGTTTTGTCTTGTATCATCCACGCAGATCAAGGCACAAAACACACTTTATCTTCCTGCTGAGAACCCGATCGTTCTAAATTTGAGTGATGGTGAGGACCGTCGAGTCCTGTATGTTGTCACACATTGGCAGCGCGTGACCATCAGCGCCAGAAGCATGTCAATGCCTGCGCTCGATCTTGTGCTGGCGGTTTATGCCGCTGACGGCAGGCTACTCGCCTATAACGATGATCGTGATATTCCCTACGGCGATTTGAACGAAACAGACCCTGTGATCGCAGACCTGGAACTGCGTGAGACCAGTGACGTGACGATTGTCGTGCGCAGCTTCACCGGTACTGGAAGCGGCGATTTTCTTGTGGCATTAACTCGCCAGCCACCCGTTCTCACTGCTGTGGAAGAAGCACAGGTGTACAGCGGTACGCAGACGATGCAGGTTCAAGTTCCCCAGTTTGATGACTTTGATGTGACGTTTACTGCATATCAGGGGCAGCTTGTCAGCATTACCGCGGCGTCTCTTACAGAGAACTTCGACCCGATACTTGAACTTTTTGACGTAGGGTTGACGCTGCTGACGGCAAATGATGATGCCCAACCGGGTTCGAGTGCATCGACACGCGATGCACAGATCGCTGGCTTTCCCCTGCCGACGACGGGGACTTATACTGCGCGGGTGCGAGGCTTTGGTGGCGCGGGCGGGAATGCCGAAGTCACGATTACCCTGAATGCACCGGTCGCCGCACCTGTGGTTGCCATACCCATCCGTGCGCCGCTGCTGTTCGATGCGGAGGTAGAGGTAGGGGCTGTGTTCGAGCAGTCGTTCACGGCCGCAGCAGGTGACTTGATGACGTTTCGGGTGCAGCCTGCGACTGAGACTTTTGATCCGCGTATTGCAGTCTTGGATGCGCAGCGGCGGGTAGTCGAGACCGGGGAACACAGCGGTCGCAGTGCTGATCCACTTGCGATTGAGCGTCTGCTAATTCCGGTGAAGGGGGCTTACTTCGTGCAGGTCAGCGGTTATGCTGACACTCAGGGCCCCTTCACGCTGACCATCGCGCACGACGGTAACGCCGTGCCGTTGGCTGATCCGGTGATCTCACTCATTGAGGGGAACACCTTGCCGGGTGTGCCGTTTTCGTCGGCGCTGCGCCTGAGGGCGGGGAGTTATGTCACTATTGGGGTCCGCAGCCGGACGACACACTTTGATCCTGTGGTGGCATTGCTGTCACCCAGTCGGGAAGTGTTGGCGCGCAATGATGATCACGGGTCGTCAGATATTCGGTTTGGTGTGCGCGATGCGCGGATTGTGCGCTTCCCGATCTTTGTCGATGAGCAATATGTGATTGAGGTGCGCGGTATTGATGACAGCGCCGGGAGCTTCGAGATCATCCTTGAGGTACTGGAGCCTTAAGAACAGAAAGCCCGGACTTGCCGGGCTTTGCTGTGGGACGGACAAACCAGTTAGCTCTGACCATCGCGTGCGTTGCGACGAACGACATCCGAGACCAGGAACGCAGGAACGTACCAGGTGCCGTTGCCGATGACCACACGCACCGAGTCCGCTTCTTCATCGTAAGCGCCGCACAGCAGGTACTTCTGCTGGTTGCCGCCACGAATGCGGAATGCCCACTGCGGGATCGTCTCAGCGTCCACCTCGCCTGCGAAAATCTGGCTGGCGAGGTCAGCATCAGCAGCGCTGGCATAGACAGGGATGTCAGGGAAGTTCTGAAAGCGAACCTGAGCGGTCGGGCGACCTTCCGGGCAAGCGGCTTCGTTGGTCTGTGCCATAGCGGGCGCAAACGCGAACAGCGAGGCGATGAGCGAAACCAACACGATGACGAGAACGATCTTGGACATACGGGACATGGAAAAACTCTCCCCAAGTAAGAAACGAACGAAGTTAATTATGAGTTTGGGACTCGCCTTTCAGGTTAACAGGTTAATTGTAAAGCAGAAGTGTATCAGGATTAAGAGATATTGAAATTTCAGGATGCGTTATTTAATACGTCACAGTTGCTAAACTGCAATTGCATGTTCAAATAACCCTTGACCCTTGGACAGCGCTGTGCTATCCTGCATTTACCCGTGAGTACCTGTAGCTCAGCGGATAGAGCATCTGCCTACGGAGCAGAGGGCCGGGGGTTCGAATCCCTCCAGGTACACAATCCCATCCCGTCAATCAAGCGTTCACAAATATCAACCAGCCTAATGCGGCTGGTTTTTGTTTACCTGGTCACGCCCACGACGACTGAGTAAGCACTGATGCGGCTCCGAAATGGAGCAGTCCAAAGACACAATTAAATCAGGTATCCTATCTCTTTTCAAAACTGTCGTCTAAATCATTCGCAGATTTAATCCAAGTTTAGTGAAGTTGAAAATAAAACCTGTTGCCTGTAATATTTGTTACTTAACATGTTGGTTGGACACGGCGAGTTATCATATTATCATATATCTGCGCACCTTGACCAAAAGTTGGTCAGCGCCTATCATAACCTGTATGAGTACACGACTGGTATTACCTTGAGTCCTGTTAATACCATCACTGCCTATCGTGCTGCCGAGTTACGCGCAAAGTATGGGTTGCGGACACCAGACTCACTCCATGTTGCCACTGCTATAATGTCTGGATGCGATGCGTTTCTGACCAACGATCTTGGCATAAAGCGCGTAACCGAAATCCCAATACTTGCACTTGACCAGTTACAAATTGGTTGAGCCAAGTAGTTGTATCTAGGAACGGAAAGAAATTCTACGCGCCTCTCCACCACACGCCTGTGCATTCTGATACCACCGCGTTTCCCTCATGTGCCACACGCTCCGCCAGTCCATCGCCAAAGAAGAAGCGGAATAACTCGATACCTTCGTCCACCGACTCGAAGTGATAATCCGTTCGTATCCACTTGTAGCTAAAGCCACGCTCGTTTTCCAGCCAGGCGTAATAGGCAGCAAGCTGTGCATTGGGCGGCGCGGGCGTGCGATTGCCAGTCCCCATCGTCTCAAAGATCACTGCCGCACCGCCTGGGCGCAGCACACGCAGCATTTCATCCACCGCCGCGCCAATCTCCGCCTGCCACTGGTCCGGCTGCCACTCCGTCTGATGCCCGAACACCCAGCCTGCGACCGCAAGATCGGCGCTGGCAGAGGCAGCCGGGATTGACCTGTTATCCGACACCTCCAACGACCAATTGGTAAAACCTGTCTCTTCCAGCCGCCGCCGTGCCACACTCAGCATATGCGCCGACGCATCATAGGCACGAATATGCTTGACCAGCGGCACAAGCTGGCGCGTGATGCGTCCTGTGCCTGCGCCAAACTCAATGACTTCCAAGCCTGAGAGCGAATGGATTTCTTCTATCGACTGGATCAAGTTCCCGCGCACATCTTCACGTTCGACCAGTCGGTCATACATATCGCCGTGCGCCGCATAGATTTGCTCAAACGTGGGCATCTGTCTCCTCCAAAGGTCAAGTGACCCATTCATTGTTAAATTATTGACACAACGTCTAGGCTTATTGTCCTATCTATGAAGTGTTTACTTATTTCATGAAACATCTACAATATGGCATGTCAGACAATGCTTTATTTATTTTCTGTAGCAACGTCTGGCAAGCTAATCCACACTGCTGATGATACCACGCACGGCAATTGCAAGAAATTTCTGACGTACTACTGCCAATTTATGCCATTACAACGGTCATCAGCATCTCGCAGGCAAGCATCCGTGAGGTAAGGCATCATGCGCGACACGCACTGTCTGTTCGTTCGGTCCGGCACGAACGATTTCCACCATGTCCCACTCCATGACGATCTGGTCATTCTGGGGCGCAGTCCGCGCCGCAGCGACGTAATGATAAGTGATCAGCGCGCATCGCGAACGCACGCCAAGCTCGAACGCAAACCCGGTACAGGCTGGGTCATCACAGACTTGCACAGCGCCAATGGCACTATTCTCGATCATCAACCTTTAAGACCATCATATCCGACTCTCTGGAAGGCTGGACAAGTTGTAACCATCGGTTCAACGATGCTCACGCTGGTACATGTGACAGGGAGCGAAAAGCAGATGAATGTTGTCTATGATACGTCTCATGGTCGAGACTACAATAAACCGGAAGCCCCGGCTGTGGCGAAACCCGCTGTCATCCTTGACGACGAACACGCGCTACAAACATGGCATACGCTGACTCGCAACAATAGCGGACAACATTCTCTCAGCTACTGCCTCGTGGTCATCCCAACTTACAACGAGGCGGAAAACATTACCCGTCTGCTGGAAGAAATCACCGCGCAGGGGCGGCAGTTTGACGTGCTGGTGGTGGATGACAACTCGCCAGATGGTACGGGCGACATCGTTGCGGCAATCGCCGCGCAGACAGACCGCGTGCGTTTACTGCGCCGCGCGGGAAAGCTGGGCTTGGGAACTGCCTATCTTGCGGGCTTCGACTATGCCATCGAACACCGCTATCCCTTCGTTGTGCAGATGGACGCCGACTTCTCACACCAGCCTCGCTACCTGCCGTCACTACTGCACCTGTGCGAGAACCTGTGCGATGTCGCGATTGGTTCGCGCAAAGTTCCCGGCGGCAGCACAGAGAACTGGTCACGCACGCGCCAGTTCATCAGTCGCGGTGGCAGCCTGTATACGCAGCTCATGCTGGGGCTGCCCGTTCAGGATGTGACGGCTGGCTTTAAGTGTTTCCGAACCGAAGTCTTGAAAACGATTGATCTCCAAAGCATTCAGACCAATGGTTTCGGCTTTCAGGTCGAAGTCAACTACCGTGCTTACCGGGCGGGTTTTCATATCAGCGAATATCCGATTGTCTTTCCCGACCGCGTGGCAGGCACATCCAAGATGTCGATGCGTATCTTCGCTGAGGCAATGGGCAAAGTGATGAACATGCGACTGACATCGTTAATGGGCGGCTATCGTCTGGTATCCGACGAATCCATGACGCGCGGCGAGTTGCTCGAACGGCAGCCGCGCACATCGTATGTCAACGTCCGGCGCGTCAAAGCACGCGGAAAGGTGCTGCCAACGTTTGAAGACCTGGTGCTAAACAAGACGCTCTCCGTCCGTGTCGCCACACCCCTGCTCGTCATCGTCGGGCTTTGCCTGCTGGTCTGGGCGACGCTCAATATCGTGCGCGGCGAATGGGCATTCGCATACGAGAGCCTGCTGACGAGCAGCGTCGTGGTCCTGTCCGGTCTGCTCGGTCTCCAAAGCCTGTTCACGCTGGCGTGGATGCTCTATAGCTGGAACGACCCTCAAGCTGCCGAACGCAATCGTTCGCCAAAGCAATATGCAGCGCCCACATACTCATTCACTGCACTCGTGCCAGCCCGCCACGAGCCGGAAGTCATCGCTCATACTATTCGCGCAGTTGCAGACATCGACTATCCCGAACACCTGAAAGAGACGCTCGTCTTGTGTCGCTATGACGACGAAGAAACGATTGCGCGCGCTCAGACGACGATAGAACAGATTGGGCGCAGCAATGTACGACTGGTCATCTTTGGTGGGCAGCCGATCAACAAGCCTGCTGCGCTCAACAAAGGGCTGAAATATGCCTCACACGATGTTGTCTGCGTTTTTGACGCAGAGGACGAGCCGCATGGCGATCTGTATCAGGTCGTCAACACCGTGATGGTGCGTGACGATGCCGATGTTGTGCAGTCAGGCGTGCAGTTGATGAACTATCGCTCGAAGTGGTTCTCGTCACTCAATGTGCTGGAATACTTCTTCTGGTTCAAAAGTGGGTTGCTGTTCTTCAGTCGTCTGTGGCAGGTGACACCGTTGGGTGGCAACACGGTCTTCGTCAAGCGTGCCTACCTCAAGCGCATTGGCGGTTGGGACGAGCAATGCCTGACTGAAGACGCCGACCTCGGCATTCGCCTCACGTCTATCGGCGCGCGGCTGCGCGTGGTCTATGACGAGGCGCACGCCACGCAGGAAGAAACGCCGGATACCATGATGAGCTTTGTCAAGCAGCGCACCCGCTGGAATCAGGGCTTCCTGCAAATCCTCAGCAAAGGCAACTGGAAAGAACTGCCGCGCCTGCGTCAACGCTTGCTGGCGCTGTACATCCTGCTGACGCCAGTCTTCCAATCGGTGCTGATCGTCACACTGCCGTTCAGCATCCTGGTCGCGCTGACGACCAAAATTCCGGTCGGATGGGCAGTCTTCACATTTGCGCCGCTGGCATTCCTGCTGTTGCAGTTCCTGATACAGGTACTGGGATTGATCGATTTCACGCGCGCCTACAAGCTGCGAATGCCATTCTGGTATCCGGTATTTTTGGCGCTGGTCTACTACCCGTACCAACTGCTGCTGGCGATTGCTGCCTTCCGCGCCGTTTTCCGTAATATCTTCCAGCAGCAAAACTGGGAAAAGACCCGGCACATCAACGCACATCGCGCCCTGCAAGCTGAAGAAGTGGGAGCTTAAACATCATGAATCGACTGGTTGTCCAGACGCAGCCGCTATTGCGGGCGCGTCGTACTGCCCTGGTTCTCGCTGTCCTGCTGACGATTTCGTCAGTCTCGCATGGCTGGAACATGTTCCACTACCCATACTTTGAAAACGACGAAGGCACGTACATGTCGCAGGCGCACGCCGTCATGACGACGGGTGAACTCGCGCATTACACCTACTGGTACGATCATGCACCCGTCGGCTGGATGCAGATCGGCGTCTGGGGCGTGGTGACTGCGCCATTTTCCGGCGATGGCTTCTCAATGGAGTCAGGGCGCACGTTCATGTGGGCGCTGCATTTGCTGTCTACGCTACTCGTTTACGGCATCGCGCGCAAGATCACCAAAGACGATTTCCCTGCCATCATCGCTGTGTTGGTCTTCTCGCTCTCGCCAATTGCGCTTACTTATCAACGCCGCATCCTGTTGGATAACATTCAGGTATTCTGGAATCTGGTGGCGTTCTATCTTATCCTCGGCGATCGCCGCACGCTGCTGCACTTCGCAGGCAGCGCTATCGCGTTCAGTATGGCGTTTCTATCGAAAGAGACGGGCGTCTTCTTCACACCCGCCATGCTCTTCACGATTTGGGCAGGCGCGCCGAAACATCATCGCAACTTCGCCATCATCCTGTGGCTCGGCGTATGCTTCGTGATGGGCATCAGCTACCCGCTATACGCCCTGCTCAACGGCGAGTTGTTTCCGTATGGCAGCGCGTTGGGCGGTGCGCAGCCACATGTCAGCCTGCTGGAAACGCTGCGCTTTCAGTTGGGTCGTCCCGGTGGGTTTTTCCTCGACCCCACCAGTTCGTTCATGAATACACTGCGCGGCTTGACTGCTGGGCGCGATTGGCCGTCTGACCCATTTATCATCGGTGCGGGCATCGTCTGTATGGGGGTGGTCACACTGCTTTCGATAGGTATGCCAAAGCTGCGCCCGCTGGCTGCGATGACGCTATGCTATGCGTATCTGTACATTCGCGGCGGTCTGGTCATTGACTTTTATGTCGTCCCGATTATCCCGTTCTTCGCCCTGTGTATCGGGTTCGCCTTTAACCTGATGGGACAACTGGTGCAGGCACTTGTGCCACCGGGCAATCCGCTGCGGGTGGCGCGCTTCGCAGCCGTCGCCAGTCTGGTTCCATTCGCGCCGATCTACACCAGCCCGATTGTTTACACACAGGATCAGACGACAGCGCAGCAGGAGGCGGTCGCCTACATCCAGCAAAACCTGCCGCGCGATTCCTTCATCCTGATCGACAACTATGCCTATCTCGACTTCTATGGCGAGTTTGAAAACGCGCACTACTACTGGAAAGTGGATGGCGATCCTGAAATCAACGACATCATCGCTGGCAACTGGTGCAAAGTGGATTACGTACTGTGGACACCGCAGGTGGATTGGGATGCCTACAATCACGGCTTGGAGATTGTGCGACTGTCGCTCGATAATTCCGAAGTCATGCAGTCCTTTTACGGCGATGGTCGCCATTACGAAGTGCGCCGCGTGTTAGACGGCGACTGCCGCGAGACTGAAGTCGTGAACGTGCCAAGCGCAGCCGGAGATGACGGCGAAGGATAAATGAGGTGCAGGGACGATCCGGCAATGGCATCCGTAGCGAGGCGAATTTGTACGGACGGCATTCTTGCCGTCCATTGAAAAGTCGGACTACCGTCTCAAAACCGCTCGTCCATACCCAGCGCAGCCGGGCGCTCGACAGTGCTGTTCAGCAGCACATGGCGCTCGCTCTCCGACGAGTCCTCGAACGCCAGCATCGCGTCCAGCACATGGTACGCCAGCGCACCGCTGGCACGATGCGGACGCCCGTCGCGAATAGCAGCCGCCATATCCGCCACGCCCATCCCGCGCCCGACGTTATCGCTGAACATCAGTGGAACTGTACGCCACGATTTGGTGGCTGGTTGCCATAGTTCAACTTCGCCGCCGAACGTGTTGGGGTCAGGCACGCGCAGTGTCCCGTCACTGCCGTAAATTTCGATAATCGGCTGTTTGTGTTCCCAAACATCAAAGGTCGTCGTCAGTGTACCTACTGCACCATTCGCAAACTGCAACGCGCCTGTCATGTGTGTTGGCACTTCCACAGGCACTTCTTCACCGCGTATTGACTCGTGTCCCGCCGTGCGCACCGGGAAGCTGATATGCCCGATGCTCGACACTTTCGTGATGCCGCCTATCAGCGTCACAAGCGTCGTCAGGTAGTACGGACCCATATCCAGCATAGGACCCGCGCCACGCTGGAAGAAAATGTACGGATTGGGATGCCAGCCATCCGGTCCGTGATAACCCATGAAGCCTGTCGCCGCCACGACATCACCAATCGCCCCATCGTCGATCAGCTTGCGGCACGTCTGAATGCCGCCGCCCAGCACCGTATCAGGGGCGCAGCCGACGCGCAATCCGGCTGCGTCTGCCGCCGCCAGAATGCGCTTCCCATCTCCGCGTGTCGCCGCCAGCGGTTTCTCGCTGTAGACATGCTTGCCCGCCGCCAAAATCGCCATACTGACTTCAGCATGGACTTTCGGGATCGTCAGGTTGATGACAATCTCAATCTGCGGGTCCGCCAGCAACCCTGCAACCGAAAGCGCTCGTAATGCGTACTCTTTGGCGAATGCCTGGGCGCGTGCTTCATCCACATCCGCGCACGCCACCACATCGATATTGCTGAATGTACGAGACCATTTCACATAAGCAGGTGCAATATTGCCGGTACCTATAATGCCGACTTGGGTCTTTTCAGTCACGATCTCTATTCCTCAATTCATTGATGAGTCAAGACAGCGGATTGTATCTCAACCGTCTTCCGCTTGCCGCGCCCTGCGTTTTCCGCTACGCTACGGTCTAAACCAAGTCACCCAAATCAGGATGATGCGCAGACATGGGTACTCTCAATCCCGATCTCATCTCGAAGGATGTCGATGCCGTCTTGAATGACGCCGTCGTACTGAAAGACCAGTATCGCAAATCAATGCTGATGCCAGAACTGGTATTGCTGGCGCTGCTACGGCGCAAAGATACTGCCGCCGCGCGGCTGCTGAACCTCTTCAAGACGGATCGCGGGGTCGATCTCGAACGACTGGATCGCAAGGTGCATCTGGCGGCAGAACAGCGCCGCGACCAGGACGGCAATCTCGAATTTGCAGCGACTGGCAACCGTATGGTACCGCTCTCTCGCCAAACAATCATCCTGGTCGATGAAGCGTTGACGGTGGCAGGCGCGGTGAATGAAGTGCGCGTCGATACCGACCATGTGCTGCAAGTGCTGTCAGAAAGCAGCATGAGTACTAGCGGGCTGCTGCGCGAAGTCGGCATTACTCCCAAGTCGATACAAGACCTGCTTCAGGACAACAGCAAGGTGATTGTCCGCAACGACGCAACGACGCGCGATTTCGTCGCCAGCGCTAAAAGCGGCAAGTTCAAAGCCGTCTACTTCCGCGATAACCTGCTGCGCGAAATGATCAATATCCTGTCACAATCAATGAACCGTCACATTCTGCTCGTCGGTCCTGATGGTGTTGGCAAGCGCACGCTGGCATACAGTCTGGCACTGCTGATGAGCGAGGGCAAAGGACCGAACGGGTTGACCAGCCTGGTGCAGGTAGATGAAGCAGCGCTGCTCGACAGCGACCAGAAGGCAGTTCGCGCAGGGTTGAATCAGGCGCGCGGCGGCATCTTCTTCGTACCACTCATCCATCGCTTCTTTGGCGGACCGATCAAGTCAGAGTTCAGCAAGGCGACGCCGATGATCCAGAAGGCGTTCCTGGAAAACGACCCCGTGATCATTGGCACAACTAGCGAGCAGGAACTTCAGAATCGGCTGGCGGGGATCAGCGCTATCAGCGAACATGCGCAAATCCTGCGCGTACCAGAACCGAGCGAAGCAGAGACGACTGAAATCCTCAAAGTGCTGAAGCCGCATATTGAGGGCGATTACACGCTCAAAGTGACAGACGAAGCAGTGCAGCTCACCGCGCGCCTCGCCAAGCGTTACTTTGGCACAACGCCGCTGCCACGCAGCGCCGAGCAGCTGATGCACCGCGCGGCAGCGATGGTCACGATGTCACGCCAGACCCAGCTCCCCTACAAACCAGAAAATAGTGACCCGTCCACACTCGATGCCGAAGACATCACGCTGGCTGCCAGCCAGATGACCGGTGTCCCTGTGAGCAAGCTCGGTGAAGACGAGCGACTGCGCTATGCCAGCATGGTCGAACATCTCAAGGAGCGCCTGATCGGGCAGGATGCCGCCGTACTGACCGTCAGCCGCGCCATCAAGACTGCTCGCGTCGGGCTGAAAGACCCCAAGCGCCCTATTGGTGCGTTCCTGTTCTTGGGACCGACGGGTGTCGGCAAGACGGAACTGGCGAAAGCACTGGCAGAATTCATGTTTGGCAGCGAAGACGCGATGCTGCCACTCGACATGAGCGAGTTTAAAGACGAGAGCAGCATCAATCGTCTGGTCGGTTCGCCCAGCGGCTATGTCGATAGCGAGGCAGGTGGACAGCTGACCGAGCGCGTCAAGCAGCAACCCTACATCATCGTGCTGTTCGATGAAGTCGAGAAGGCGCATCCGCGTATCATGGACATTCTCTTGCAGGTCATCGAAGAAGGGCGGCTGACGGACGGGCGTGGCAACCAGGTCAGCTTTGCCGAAACAGTTGTCATCCTGACGAGCAATCTCGGCTCGGTTGAACTGGCAGTTCCCGTCATCACAGACGACATCCGCGAGGCAGCGATGGACGAAGTGCGGACGTGGTTCCGACCTGAGTTCCTCAATCGTCTCGATGAAGTCATCATGTTCAACGCGCTGTCGCCGGAAGACCTCGCTAGCATTCTCAAGCTGCAACTCAAGAAGGAGTCACGCATGGCAGCGGAGCGCGGCTTAAAGCTGGCATTCACAGAAGCAGCAGAGGCATGGATGCTGGCGCAGAACGACGAGCCAGAGTATGGCGCGCGTCCGCTACGCCGCATCATCCGCCGCAGCGTGCGCGAACCGCTGGCAGACTTCCTGCTGCGCGCCAACCCGCCGTCCGGCACAGCGATCACGGTGGACGCGGTGGATGGCGCGCTGACGTTTAGCGCGGTCGCCGCCGACGGCATAGCGATCAAGGTCTAGAATAGACAATGGCAAAAGACCTTTCCTACTACCTCTCGCTTCCCTATACGATTGTCGTTGTACCTGACAGCGATGACGGCGACTACGTGGCTTGGATTAAAGAGCTACGTGGCTGCGTCACTCAGGCTGAAACGTGGGAAGAGATTGGAATGATGATTGATGATGCCAAACGAGGCTGGCTAGAAGTGGCACTGGAGCATGGTGATGCTATTCCAGAGCCTATACCTATGATTCCAGTTGCTGGTTGACGCATTATTGGAGATTCATGCAATGCGCCGCGCCCTGTCCGTGACATTCGGTATGCTGGCTGCGCTGATGAGCCTGCTCATCGCGCTGCCCACCATCACCTACAACAACTCGCTCTGGGTGATCCAGATGCTGCTGGGCGAGTTCTCATGGATACCTCTGTTTGCTGGCGCACTTGCAGCGGGGTTTGGCTTGGCGAGTCGCAGTAAGTCACCATGGGGCGTTTTATTGGGATTGTTTGCCATCGTGTGGTCGATTATTCCGTTCTGGCAGGCACGCACGGCAGCAAAGCTGAACGATGCCGCCATGCGCGAAGGGCTGGGGGACGATTATCTGCGTGCCATTCCGCCCGTCATGCGCGCGCATTGCTCAGGCACGCTGGTCGCCAGAGACCAGCTTCGGCAGCCGGACACGCAACTGCAGCGCCGCGTGCAGCATCGAGCAGGATGTGGTTTACGCCTCTACGCCGCAGCGCACGCTGATGTGCGACATCTATCACCCTAACGTCAAGCCTGCTATCGGAGACAAGTATCCAGCAGTCATTGTCATTCACGGCGGTGCATGGCGCTACGGCGATAAAGGCGAAGTTTTCGCACCACACAATCGTTACCTCGCCAGCCTCGGCTATGTCGTCTTCGATGTGCAGTATCGTCTATCGGACGAAGCGCGCTGGAATGCGCCGCTGGACGACCTGCGCAGTGCCATCGCCTGGGTCAAGCATTATGCGCTCGCTCACCAGATCGATCCAAACCGCATCGCGTTGCTCGGTCGCAGTGCAGGTGGTCATCTGGCATTGCTCGCCGCATACCGCGCACGCGAAGACACAACCCGCGACACATCCGTCGCTGCTGTGGTTGCTCTGTACGCGCCAACTGACCTGCGCCTGTGGATGAGCGATGACAACAGCGAAGTGACGCGCTTTCTTGGCGGCAATGCGAATCATGCTGCTCATGCCTATCGTGATGCCAGCCCGACAGAGTTTGTAACCAACTATCTACCACCGACTTTGCTGGCGATCGGCTATCGCGACGATCTGGTTGTGCCATCACACGGAGAACTGCTGCATAATAAGTTACTGGCGACAGACAGCCGCGTCGTCACACTGCGCCTGCCCTGGGCGCGTCATGGCTTCGATGCGTTCCTGTCAGGGCTGGGCGCACAAGTGGCACAATATGACATTGACCGATTCCTGGCATGGAGCTTGTACCGCGATCATGGAAGATAAGACTCTCGAAATCCGCCGTGTGCCACAGCGCCCGGCAAACGGCTTGCTGGCATGGCAGGCGACGGTTGGCTATATCAGCGTCGAACACAGCCCGGACGCCGCGCTGATGCTGCGCGCCTTACCCAAAGCCGATGGCATCCGCTGGCACGCGACGATCAGCTATGGCGGCACAACCGCACAGGTTGCCGATGCGGACACGCTACCACAAGCGCTGCGAGACTTATGGGTCGAACTGGTGCGGATTCACGATATCTTCAAGTCGGTACAGGATCGAGTCCGTCAACCAGCGCTCTATGCCGATAATCAATGGCTCGACACAGATACCACCGCCACGCTCACCAGCCTGCTTGAAATTACAGAAGCCGCCTTCGGTAAGCAGTGGGCGCTGATACTGGTCTATCAGGCAGTCGAAAATCCGGTTCAGCGCGTGAAGGCACGACTGGTTGCCAAAGACAATACAGTGCAAATCAGCGGCAGCGGTCCGTCGCTGCGGGAAGCGTGCCGTGATCTCTATCGCAACGCTGCGCCAGGCTACTTCGCCAGCAGCGGACGTAATGTCGATAGCCTGCTGACCTAGGATCACTTTCATGAGCGCAGTCGACAGTTGCGAGCCACAAGTCATACGCGCGTTAGAAAAAGATGGATGGCATATTCTGCAAAAGCCTTTCAGAATACGTATCACAGTGGAGCGAACTGTATTTGCTGATCTGTGTCTGCAAAAGCCTGCCAACGGAATTCGCAAACAGATTCTCATTATGAAAATCTCGGCAGCGGCACAATTGATTTCTGATGCAGGTGTAAAGATTGTGACCATCAATTTAGAATCTGAGGAAGTTGTCCGATGGATGAGATAGAGCAAATTGTACGCGATACTGTTGCCTGGTATGGGTCAGGCGGCGGACTTAACAATCGAACCTTTACAATGAATGACCCCGCAGCGCACGCTTATGCCATCACTATTGTTGACGTAAATGTAAAACGATTTCCAGCCGCAGTTGTCGTTATGGCACACGTTGAAAACGACACCGTTGTGATAGACGCCGACAACACCGACCGTCCACTGGTAGACGCACTGGTAAATGCAGGTGTTCCACGTGAAAAGATTGTGCTGGCACATGTAGGTGAGCAAGTTCCAACCACGCCGTAAAGACGCGGATTGGTTCGCCCTGTTGTGCGTAATGCCTTCTGCTATAATGCGGACCAATAGCGAATGACCTGCGTACCTGCTGCCCAGTGCGCATGGTGTCACAGCATGGCAGCAAGGACAGGCAATGGGTCTTACCAAAAATCAGAAAGTCGAAATCGCCCAGAAGTACCAGAAGCACGAGGGCGATACCGGGTCGGCGGAAGTGCAAATTGCGATGCTGACCGCTCGCATTCAACAGCTTACCGAACACCTTAAGAATAACCCGCAAGACCAGCATTCGCGCGTGGGCTTGCTCAAGCTGGTCGGTGCGCGTCGCCGCCATCTCAAATATCTGGCGCGTAAGAGCGAACAGAGCTACCAGAATCTTCTGCAAAGCCTCGGTCTCCGTCGCTAAAGCAGGCACAATGCGGGTGTCACTTTCGACACCCGCGCGCGTAACAGGACACACACATGACAACAACCAACGGATCAGGAACTGTACGCCGCTACAGCGGTATGATCGGTGATCAAGAAATCATCATCGAAACAGGTAAATTTGCGGAACAGGCAGGCGGTGCTGTCACCGTCCAGGTCGGACAGACAGTCGTCTTTGCCACCGCAACGATGAGCAAGCACGCCCGCGAAGGCATCGACTTTTTCCCCCTCAGCGTTGATTACGAAGAGAAAATGTATGCAGCCGGGCGTATCCCCGGCAGCTATTTCCGGCGCGAAGGCAAACAGAGCGATAGCGCTATTCTTATTTCGCGCGTGATCGACCGCCCGCTGCGCCCGCTCTTCAGCGAAGAGATGCGCAACGAGGTCCAGGTCATCCTGACGACATTCAGCCACGACCAGGAAACACAGGTCGATATGATCGGCGTCATCGCCGCCAGTGCCGCGCTCGCCATCAGCGATATTCCGTGGGATGGTCCTGTCGCCGCTGTGCGCATCGGTTTGATCGATGGTGAACTGGTTATCAACCCGGCGATTCCGCAGATGGAAGACAGCATTCTCGATCTGCGCGTTGCTGGCACTGCTGACGCGATCAACATGGTCGAATGTGCCGCTGCCGAAATCGATGAAGACACGATGCTGAAGGCGCTTAAGCTGGCGCACGAAACCATGCAGCCGATCCTCGCGCTGCAAAAGCAGATGGCAGCGGAAATCGGCAAGCCGAAAGCAGAAATCATCAAGAACAGCGTTGCGCCAGCGCTGCAAGAAGAAGTGCGCAGCAAATCCAGCGCGCAGGTGCGCCAGATGCTGATCGAGACAACTGATCGTGGCGACCGCAACGAACGCCTCGACGCAGTGCGTGATTCACTGGTTGCCGAGTACGAGGCAAAGAATGTCGCACTGGTGGGTGCAGGCGAAGCGCCTATCGACATCAAGAAGGTCAAGCTTGCCTACGATAACATCATCTACGAAGAGGTGCGCAAGCGTATCACGATTGACGGCGTGCGTCCCGATGGTCGCGACCACACGACCATCCGCCCGCTGTCGGCGGAAGTCGGTATCATCCCGCGCGTGCATGGTACGGGTCTGTTCAAGCGCGGTCAAACGCAGGTACTGACGGTGGCGACGCTCGGCACACCGCGCGATGCGCAGACCATTGAAACGCTCAGCCCTGAAGAGTCGCGCCGCTACATGCACCATTACAATTTCCCGCCCTACAGCACGGGTGAAACATCCCCGCTGCGTGGACCCAAGCGCCGCGAAATCGGGCATGGTGCGCTGGCGGAAGCAGCATTGCGCGCGATGATCCCGCCGGAAGACAAGTTCCCCTACACCATCCGCCTCGTCAGCGAAGTGCTGAGTTCCAACGGCAGCACGTCCATGGCGAGCGTCTGCGGCAGCACGTTGGCGCTGATGGATGCGGGTGTGCCGATTGTTCGCCCGGTGGCGGGCATCGCGATGGGTCTGGTCAAAGAAGGCGATCATGTCGCCATTCTGACCGACATCCAGGGCTTGGAAGACCACCTGGGAGATATGGACTTCAAGGTTGCAGGAACGACGCAGGGCATCACCGCCTTGCAGATGGACATCAAGATCAAGGGTGTGTCCGACGCCATTATGACGCAGGCGCTGGCGCAGGCGAAGACGGCGCGCCTGCAAATCCTCGATGTCATACTGGGCTGCATCCCGACGCCACGCGCGGAAATCAGCGAGTACGCCCCGCGCATGACGACAGTCAAGATCAACCCCGAAAAGATCGGTGCGCTGATCGGACCTGGCGGCAAAAACGTGCGCGGTATTCAAGACCGCACCGGCGTCAAGATCGATATTCAGGAAGACGGCACCGTCTTCGTAGCAGGTATGGACGCCGCTACTGTCTCGCTGGCAGTCGATGAAGTCCGCGCGCTGACGGAAGATGTCGAAATTGGTCGTATCTATACGGGCAAGGTCACACGCATCGAACCGTATGGCGCGTTTGTCGAGATGATGCCCGGTCGCGAAGGTCTCGTTCATATCTCGCAGCTTGCTGATTACCGCGTCAACAGCGTCGAGGATGAAGTCGCGCTCGGTGACGAAGTGATGGTCATGGTCACGGATGTCGATCCAGGTGGCAAGGTGCGCTTGAGTCGTCAGGCGGTGCTGGCAGGTTGGACGGCCGAAGAAGCGCGCGAACGCGATCGTCGTCCGCCGTCTGGCGGTGGCGACCGTCGCGGAGGTAGCGGCGGTGGTGATCGTCGCGGCGGCGGTGGCGGCTACGGTGGTGGGGATCGTCGCGGCGGCGGCGGTGGCTACGGCGACCGCGGCGGACGGCGCTAACCAACACACGAAAGCAATTGTAGGGACGACGCATGAGTCGTCCGATACATCAGCAAAGGCGTGGGGTAATCCCGCGCTTTGTGTTTCTGTGTTAAACTGTTGGAACTGTGCGACAGGAAGATTTCACCATGATGCTGCTGGAACGCCAGCAACTCTATACAAGCGAAGAGTTTTTCGAGATTGCCTCGCTGCCCGAAAACGAGACACGCCGTTTGGAACTGGACGAAGGAGCCATTGTCGAAATGGCTGGATCGACACAGGAAAACACGGTGGCAGCGGCACGCATTGCTTACTACCTCAACGCCTTTATCATCCCGCGTAACTTGGGCTATGTCAGCGGTGCGGATGGGGCATATCAACTGGGTGAGCGCAAAGTCCGGCTACCAGATGTGGGCTACATTTCAAAGATACGACTGCCTCAGTTTGGTGGCAAGCTGTTCCCCATTGCGCCGGATCTCGCAGTAGAAATCGTCTCTGAAGACGAGGATATTTTTAAGAAGGCGCGTGAGTATCTCAATGCTGGAACGACGCTTGTATGGGCAGTCTATAGCGATGAGAAAGCGGTCTACGTCATGCAACTAGACGACGACGCACGACTGATCAGCACTACGTTCGGCACTGATATGACTTTGGACGGCGGAGCAGTGCTGCCAGGCTTCACGCTCGCCGTCCGTGACATCTTTGCGACCTGATTACGTCGGCACGACGATAATCTCGGTCTGCGGCGCACCAAGCCATTCGACGCCGTTCTCCGTCACCAGCACATCCTCTTCCAGACTGACCAGCCCATAATCCGGCACAGACACGCCCAGTTCGAGCGTGAAGCAGTTGCCCGCCTCAACGATCCCGAACGGCGTCTTGCCGTAACGTTCCCAGCGCGGACCGAGCAGTGTCGCCCCATCATGCACCGTGCGCCCGATCATATGCCCGACCGCGTGCTGATACTCAGGGTAGCCCGCCGCGACAATCGTACTGCGCGCCGCATCATCCACCACGCAGCCCTGCACACCCGGCTTTAGCACGGCAGCCGCCGCCATAATCGCCGCGCGCACCGAGTCAAAGGCGTGCTGCACGGGCGCGGGAATACTCGTCTCGCCCGCTGGCATTAGATACCACACGCGCTGAATATCGGAGATATAGTCGTTCAGGATGACACCCTGATCGATGCGCACCAACTGCCCCGGCGTCGCCACGTAATCTAGCGAAGGCGAGACATGTCCGACGGGCGAGTCAGAACCGCAGGTGACGCTAGGGCAGTGACCGGGGTCCCACGACGGGACAACGCCCTCCTTGCGATATTCAGCATGGATGAAGTTGGCAATCTCCAGTTCGCTCAAGCCTGGACGCAAATACTCGGTAATGCGGTCGATGATGTCGTCTGTCAGCGCGACGGCGGCACGGATACGTTCAATTTCGCCTGGCGTCTTGCGCCCACGCAGCGGATTGAGAATATTCTCCGCCGAAACAAGTTCATACGGCTTACCCGCCAGATAGCGCTGCAACGTCAGGAACATACCATGTGACAGACCGTCCGCCGCCGTGTCGCTTTCCGAGTAGTTGATAGCGATCTGACGTGGGTTCAGGCGCTCCAGCACCTCCAGCAGCGCGGGCTGAATGCTCTGGTCATACGAGATTACTTCGTCCCACACGCCCATGCGCTGGAAGTTCGGCACTTCGTAGCGCCCTGCAATCGCAACTTTGTAGCCGGATTTGGTGATGATCAGCGCCGTGTGCCATGTTACGTTTGATGGCGATACGAGCGGCAGTGCCGGGTCAGAGTTGTGTTCCGTCTCACGCGCAAATGTCATCCACATATCGACATTCTGCTCTTCCAGAATGTCAATTGCCTGCGCAATCTTCTCTAGCTGTATCGTATGATCTGCCAAGATAATCTCCCACTGCCACCTTACACAACCACATACCCAACCACCAGCACCCAATTGCTGATACCTGATCGCTGATACCTCAGTTAACGCAGCGACTTCGGATCGAACGCATCGCGCAGCCCGTCGCCAAGGAAGTTGATGCCGAGCGTCGTCAACATGATGAACAGCGCCGGGAAGAACCAGTAGTACCAGTCATTCAGATAGCTGTTCGCCTGCCCCATGATGTTACCCCAGGTCGGCGTGGGAGCGCGCACGCCGAGTCCCAGGAAGCCGAGATACGCTTCCAGCAGAATGGCGGATGCCACGCCCAGCGTCGCCGAGACCATCAGCGGCGCAAAGCAGTTCGGCAGCACATGCACCAGCACCGTGCGCAGGCTGTTCGCACCGACCGCCCGCGCCGCCGTCACGTACTCCTGCTCTTTGACCGACAGCACGACTGAGCGCACGATGCGTGCGACACGCATCCAGCTCGTCAAACCTATGACGAAGACAATCACGATCATGGTCGCACTGTACTGCCGCCCGAACAGGAAGAAGTCCGGGAATTCCGTCGGGTCAGAGAAGATGCGCAGGGCGATGAGCGCCAGAAACAACTGTGGAATACTCAGCATCGCCTCGGCAAAGCGCATCAGCAGCGAGTCCACGAAGCCACCCAGATACCCCGCTGCTACGCCGATCACCGTCCCGACGAGCATCTGCACAATCACTGCCGTGACGCCGACAAACAGCGATACCTGACCGCCGTAAATGACACGCGCCAGAATATCACGCCCGATGACATCCGTACCAAAGGGATGCTCTGCGGACGGCGGTTGCAAGGCGCGAGCGGGATCGTTAAAGCGCGAAACAGGTTCGGGAATAATGAACGAGCCAATGACGACGAAAGCGATTACGAAGACCAGCAGCCCGGCACCAATCAGCGCCATGCGATGACGCCGCAGATTGGCGAGACTGCGTTGTAGATTGGAGCGCCCTTTGACGTAGGTGTCTGTGCTTAAGCGAGCAATAGGTTGAGCTTGATTGATTGTAGCCATGTAGTTTTACTCGCTAGTAACGGATGCGTGGGTCAAACCACGTATACACCATGTCGGTCAATAACTGGAATACCACCACCATCACGCACAGCAGCATCAGGATTGCCATCATGACGGGGATGTCGGCGCGTTCAAAGCTTTCGATGAACAGTCTTCCCATGCCGGGCCAGGCGAAGATACGTTCAGTCACAACCGCCCCTGCCAGCAGGAAAGGCAAATCCAGCCCGACCAGCGTAATCAGCGGCAGGGCGGCATTTTTGAAAGCATGGCGCTGCACAACTTTGCCTTCGGACAAGCCTTTGGCGTGCGCCGTGCGGATGTAGTCTTGCGTCATCACGTCCAGCATGGACGAGCGAATGAAGCGCACATAGCCCGCAAGTTGGATCGCCACCAGACAAAAGACAGGCATCAGCATGTGCAGCACAAGGTCGGGCAAAGTGCCATCGCCTGTGCCACCAATAGGCAGTGCGGGAAAGCCGTATCTGGGCAGAATAATCGCAAATATATAAATCGTGATCAATGCGATGAAAAAGATCGGCATTGAGAAGAAGAAAAACGACAAGCCCGTTACCAGGTTGTCAAATAAAGAATACTGTCGCGTCGCTGAATACACGCCTATCGCGATCGCCAGCGTGACCGTGATGACATAGGCGGGGATCATTAGCATGAGCGTGGACGGCAGACGCTCTTCGATGCGCGTCCAGGCGGGCTGGCGCGTCACAAATGACAATCCCAGGTCGCCGCGCAAGACACCACGCCGCGTCCCTGGCTCCATCACGCTGCCATCGCCGCGCACATCCACCAGCATCCAGTCATTGCCGACCAGCCAGACAAGATATTGTTCAAACAATGGACGATCCAACCCCAGTCGGCGCACCATCATTTCGCGTTCGGCAGCGGAGGGGCGTTGGCGCGATTCCGCAAAAACGGCAAGCGGATCGCCAAGCGCATTCGTAAAGGCGAACAAAACAAAGCTGATAATAAATAACAGCGGTATAGACTGTACCAGACGACGCACCAGATAGGCGGTCATGGCGACCTCATTCTCCACAAAACACAGAGACGGGCAAAACTGCCCGCCTCGTGTGTTAACCGACTATCGATTACTCAGCAAGTTGCCAGTTGAGGATGTCGAACCACTGGTTGCCGACGCCCGACCCGACAACGGGCGCTTCCGCAAAGCGCGCTGTCACATAGGCGTAGTTATCGCCACGCGGGAACAAGTTAATCAGCGGCGCGTTTTCCCGCATGATGTCCTGAATTTCGTAGGCGGCTGCCAGACGTTCATCCGCATCCAGCGAGGTTTGCGTCACCGACGAGGCTGTGTCCATTGCTTCGCTGCAGAAGCCGACAAAGTTCTGGCCACCGACGTTGGCGTCGCCGACGCGCTGGCTGCACGCCAGTGACTCGTTAACCGTGACGTTGGCAGGATTGGTCAGCGCAGTGTTGTTGGCATACTGGGCAATGTCGTATTCGCCAAGCGCGTTGATGCCACCATCGCTCCATGAAGCGAAGAATTCGCTCGCAGGATACGCTTCCAGAATCGTGCCGATGCCAACAGCGGCGAGCTGCTGCTGGATCACCGCCTGGATATTGTTACGCCAGCCAGCGGTCGTGGTGCTGTAACGCAGAACCAGTTCCACACCATCCTGGTCGCGCGTGCCGTCGCCATTGCTGTCCATCCAGCCCGCTTCGTCTAGCAGTGCTTCGGCGGCAGCCGGATCATGCGCGGTCACGCCCAGATCAGGGTTTTCAAACGGCGAGCCAGCGTAAATGCTGTCGGTCGCGCTGACCGTGCCTGCCAGCAGTTCGTCAGAAATCGCCTGGCGGTCGAGCGCGAAGCGGATCGCCTGACGGACGCGGACATCCTGGAGCGCCGGGTGACCTGCGCGCGGATATTCTTCCGTGCGGAGGTTCAGCCACAGGCTTTCGATGTAACCACCGAAGACCGTCACCTGGCTCACGCCTTCAAAATCGGCAATACGGGGCTTATCGCCTTCGCTCACGTTCGGCACGAAGTCAAGCTGACCTGCCTGGAGTGCAGCATACTGCGAATCAGTATCCGGGAAGAAGCGAATGATGATGCGACCGATTTGCGGCTGACCGAGTGCGTAGTTCGGGTTGGCATCGAACGTCATCGATTCACCACGACGCCATTCGCTCAGCACATACGGACCGCTAAACACCGTCGGATCCTGGTTTTCCGGTGCGAATTCGATGCTGCCTTCAGCTTCGTAGATCGGCTGGAAGACGTGAGCAGGGAGGATGGTCGAAGGACCAGGCGAGCCGATGACATCTTCCGGGAACGGCTTGGCGCTGTTGAACGTCAGGCGGAACGTCAGGTCATCCACCAGTTCAACCGATTCCAATGCATCACGGATCGTGGCACCCTGGAGCATATTGTTGGCAGGGTCTTTGATCATCTCATAGGTGAAGACGAAGTCCGCAGCCGTCAGCGGCGTGCCATCGCTCCACAGCAAGCCTTCCTGAAGTGTGACGGTATAGACCATGTAGTCTTCGCTGATGCCGCCGTTTTCGACGCTGGGAATTTCAGCAATCAGCTTCGGCACAAATTCGAGCGTGTCCGACACATCAAACAGGCTTGCCTGCACCAGGTCGTTTGCCCACTGGGCGAACGCCATGCTGGTGTAAAAGCCGTTCATGTTATCGGGTTCCTGGGCAAACCCGACGGTCAGCGTCGGCACGTCCTGTGCCGCCACTGGCGCGAGAGCGAGCATCATCGCAAGGATGACGACCAGCCCCAAGAGCTTATGCATACGACTCATAAACAGTTCTCTCCTAAAATTGAAATACATGCGAATTCGTTCACCCGGTAAAGTTCAGTGTCGCGAGTGAGCCGGACGAGTGATGCGAAATTCTATCGCGAAAGATTAAGCTTATGCAATAGCTTGTTCTCATATCTCCCACGGCAACTCCTTGTGACAAAACACCAAAGTCCTTCTCAAACATACACGAACAAGGAGCTTAAGCCCCTTGTTCTCGCTAGCAGGCATTATGCTCGCGCAGCGTAGCGTTCCATGATTTCGACAAACTTGTCCTGGTTGATCTCCGGGTGCTTGTCCATCAGTGCCTTGAAGCGCTGCATGTTCTTGACCAGGTTGCCAGGCGTATGCGCCTCGAAGCGCAGCGTAATCGCTGGCTGCGTGTTGCTGGCACGCACCAGCCCCCAGCCATCCTCGAACGACGCGCGCACACCGTCGAGCGTGAAGACCTGATACTCCTTCGCGAGTTCAGCGCTGATCTCATCAATGATCGCGAACTTCACATTGTCAGGCGCGCTCAGGATGATCTCCGGCGTGGCGACCAGTTTCGGAATATCTTCGAACAGCTCGCTGATCGTCTTGCCGCTCCGAGCGATGATCTCCAGCGTGCGCAGCGCCACCAGCGGCGCATCGTCAAAGCCGTAATAGTTCTCTCCCATGAACAAATGCCCGCTGACTTCCCCACCCAGCGGTGAGCCGATCTCGTGCATCTTCAGCTTCATCAGGCTGTGACCCGTCTTCCACATAACGGGTTCACCGCCGTTCATCCTGATATATTCCGGCAGCGCATCAGACACCTTGACATCGAAGACGATCTTCGACCCCGGCAGACGGCTTAGCAAGTCTTTCGAGAGCAGCGCCAGCAGACGGTCGGCGGCGATATGATGCCCATGATTGTCGATGAAGCCACAGCGGTCGCTGTCGCCATCAAACGCCAGCCCCAGGTCCGCGCCCAGTTCGACCACCCGCTTCTCCAGATCGACCGTCATTTCCGGGTCTTCGGGATTGGGCAGGTGATTGGGATATGTGCCATCGCTTTCGCAGTACAGGCAGTCCACCTGTAAACCGAGCGCCGCCAGCACAGGCGGCACATACGTTCCGCTTAAGCCATTACCTGCGTCCAGTACGACTTTCAGCGGACGGTCGATTGTGACCATGCTCTGAATCTTCGCCATGTGCTTGTGGATCATGTCGTAATCGGTGCTGACTTCACCCTGTCCGATGGCGAATGCATCTGCCTGGATGATCTTGAGCAGGTCTTGAATCTGCTGGTCCGCCATCGCCAGCGGACCATATGCCATCTTGATGCCGTTATAGCGCGTGTCGAGATGACTGCCTGTGATCTGCACGCCGCCTGCCTTGCCCACATAGCTGGCACTGGCAAAGTAGACCGTCGGCGTCAACACCTGTCCAATGTCCGTTACCGCAAGACCGGTGGAAGCGATGCCTTCCACCATTGCTTTATGCAGCCCTTCGGACGAAACACGGTTGTCACGCCCGACGAAGACGCGCTGAATGCCGAACGTCTTCGGCAGATATGTGCCAAGTGCCTTGCCAACCAGCAATGCGACGGTCGGCGTAATCTGCGGAGGATCGCCTGTCACGGTGCCACGAATGTCGTATTTGCGAAAAATTGAGGTGATAATGTCTGTCATGTGTGCCTTGCTCCAGTTAAGACGTTGCATTCAAAACTCGCTCAATTGAACCGCAAAGCCGGGCAGAACGCAAAGTTTCTGAAACAATACAATCAATACACAGAGGACACGCCTTATGGTTCATAAAACAGTTTTCACAACCGAGCGCGGCTTGTTTCATCAGCAGCGCGCCCTGTCCGCAGCACCGCCGGAACTATCGATCACGATGTTGCGTCAGCCCGACCGCCACACATTAAAGACAGCACTGGCGGACGCAGAGTTCCTGATTTCCGAGCGCGTGGGGGTGGTGGACGCAGACCTGATTGCGCACGCAAAACAACTAAAGCTGATCCTGCGCCTGGGATCGCTTGCCTATGATATTGACATTAACGCAGCGCGCGCGGCGGGTGTGATTGTCTGCCGCCAGCCAGACGCAGGCACGATTGCTGTCGCGGAACACTGCATCATGCAAATGCTGGCACTGGGCAAGAAACTGCGCGAAGTCGAGCGAGTGGCGTTGGAGGCTAGAGAAGACTGGTGCGAGTCAAAGCCTGTGGATGAGGACACATTCGCCTACAACTGGTCAGGGCGCGAAGGCATTGACAGCATCTACCAGCGTACCGTCGGCATTCTCGGCATGGGCGAAATCGGCGCGGAACTGGCACGCAGGCTTTCGACATGGGGCTGCGCTGTCCTGTACAGCAAACGAAGAAGACTGCCGGAAACCGTTGAATATGAATTGGACGTAACGTATGTGAGCGACGAAATCCTGTTTGCGCGGAGTGACTACCTGGTGTGCTTGCTGCCTTACTTCCCGGAGACGGTCAACTTCGTCAGCGCCGAACGGATCGCCAGCATGAAAGACGGTGCATTCATCGTCAGTTGCGGCAGCGGCGGCACACTGGATGAAGCGGCCCTGGCGACTGCAATCAACAGTGGCAAGCTGGGTGGTGTCGCCATCGATAGCCATGCCTGGGAACCGATTACGCCGGCAAACACGCCGCTACTGCCGTTGGCACGCGCGGGTGCAAACGTACTTTTGACGCCGCATACCGCAGCCGGAGGAGGTGGCGCGAGGACAGATGACAAGAACCGCGCAGGGGAGTACGGCGCGATTATTCGCTATCTTTCCGGGCAGGTATTGCCCTATCGCCTTACGTGAGTGATGATTCACTTGTCACAATCACACTTTCGTACTATATAAGAAATGAGAAACCAGTTTGATTTGTGAAGAAAGTGTGAAAAATGTACAAAATAACGATTCTGCAACATCAAAGTATGGCATAATGTCGAACAAGAATAAAGGCAACATGAAAACCGCATAAACTTCTCAATCGAGCCGAATTTTAGGTGGTTGCAAAGCCTGTACAGCAAAGTTAGAGAATTGCAATACGTGGCAGTTTACTACTAACGTTAGGGTTGCGCCGCCGGGAAAGGGGCAATCATGCAAAAACAATACGATCGTGCCGTATTCGCCTCACGCCTCTTCGCCATCGCCGCCTTACTCGCTATCAGCATTTCACTTCTCGGCGTATTCCGCGTACAGGCGGCTGGCGTGGTCAGCGGGCGCGTCTATCAGGATTTCAATAGCAACGGACGCTTCGATGTGAACCCCACGCTCCCCAACGATGGCGGTGGCACGATTCGCGTCGCTACCGATGTCGGCGTCGCGGGCATCCGTGTCACTGCCTACGACACAGCCGGAACTGTGCAGGGAACGGCGACTTCTACCAATGATGGCACTTACACCCTGACCGTTGGCGGAACGGGACCGTATCGACTGGAATTTGATAACTTGCCACTGGGCTACGAGCCTGGTCCCCAAGGGGTACAGAATCGCTCGTCGGTTCAGTTTGTTCCCGATGGCAACTCCGCCAACGTTGATCTGGGGATCATCCTGCCCGGTGAGTTCTGTCAGGAACCGCCAGATTTGCTCTCTCCCTGCTACTTGTTTGGCGATCAGTCCGTGCGAGTGAATAATCCCGCGCTCGTTTCTTTCCCGTACACCGCTGGCAGCAACATTCCTGGAATCGGTAATGGGTGGGATCAACCTACGACCCACGCGCTCAGCATCACCGCCAATCGGATCGGGACGACATGGGGCGTTGCCTGGGCGCGTCGCACACGCACCGCTTATGCAGCGTCATTCTTTAAACGTCATGCCGGCTTTGGTCCCGGCGCGAACGGGGTCTTCGATTCTGCCTCTGCGACTTCTGATGATCCGGGTGCTATTTACCTCATCAATGTCGACACGAATGCAGTTATCAACGTATTGACTGTACCGGGTGCCAACACAAACGCCCATGACACAACGCCCCCGATTGACTGGTTTCGAGACAATGGCAACACAGGTTGGGATGCCGTCGGAAAAACCTCGCTGGGTGGCATAAGCATCAGCGATAATGACCAAATATTGTACGTAATGAATCTTGAAAATCGCAGTCTGTATGCGTTGAATGCTACAACTGGCGCTGTCCTTGCCGTCCAGCCTATCACCAGCGCGCCAAACTGCGCACCGTCCGATGTGCGTCCATTTGCAGTGCATTACTCGCGCGGCACGCTCTACATTGGCGTCACCTGTACTGCTGAGTCAACCGCGACGGTAGACACATTTACGGATACCAATGGCAATGGCGAGTACGATTTCATTCTGAACGAGCCGTTTGTCGATGTGGATGGCAATGGCGTCTACAACCTTGGCGATACGCGCTTCCTCAACGGCTATGTGCTGACCGCTGATCCGACGACGTTGGCGTTAGGGAGTGTTGTCCTGACGATCCCCTTTGGCTACCCGCGCGGCATTGCCAACAACAACGGACAACCGCCAAGTGAATGGCGTCCCTGGTCGCCTATCTTCCGACAAATTGAAATTGGTAATGATCCAGGCGTTTACTACCCGCAGCCCTGGCTAACCGACATTGCTGTAGATCGTGGCAACCTGGTCCTGGGTATCCGTGATCGGATTGGCGATCAAGTTGGCAGTTTCACCCCCAGCGATCCCAATAGCACTAACAACTATATCGGCGTTGGCGTAGGCGATACCCTGCGCGCCTGTGGCAGCCTTGCCACAGGTTTCACGCTGGAGATTAACGGTCGCTGCGGCGGTACCGGCACAGCGCAGCAAAATACAGGTTTGGGACCGGGGGGTGCAGAATACTACTTCGATGACGGTTATGGCATTCCGGGGCAGTTTGTCAACCATGACGAAATGACCCTTGGCGGCATTTCAGTCGTTCCCGGCTACCCTGATGCAGTGGTGACCACTACCAATCCCTACCCATTCACGGACAGTGTTGAACTGTACGACGGAGGTGTGCGTTGGTTCGACAATCTGACCGGCGCATTTGACAAGGGCTATCGTCTCTATGCAGGTGCGCCGCCGCAATTTGTGAACGGGCAGCCTGTACTCGATCAGTTTGCCAAGTCGAACGGTTTGGGCGATCTGGTTGCCTTGTGTAACCCTGCCCCTATCGAAATCGGCAATCTGGTTTGGCGTGACGACAATCGCAACGGCATTCAGGATCCCAACGAACCGCCATTGGCGGGCGTGACCGTCGAACTTTATTCTCCGGCTGGCGCGCTGCTGGCAACCGCCCTGACAGACATCAACGGCAACTATTACTTTTCCAACGACACGCGCGGCATATCGACAGGCAGCGCCATTTACGGTATCTCAGGCTTGACGTTCAATACTGCTGGCTTTGAGATTCGCATTGACGGCACACAGCCTGCTTTGACGGGCATCTTCCTGACAATTCCGAACGCAGGCACGGTGGATTTGCGTGATAGTGACGGTATCCCCGTCGGCAATATCGCCGTGCATCGGTTTGATACGGGCAGTCCAGGTCAGAACAATCACACCTATGACTTTGGCTACAATAACCTGCCTGTGCCTACGCCGACGCAAACGCTGCCACCGGGCACCCCGCAGCCGGGAACTACACCCCCGCCGGCGACGCCTGTGCTCACCAGCGGTCCCGGCATCACAAAGACGGTTGATCGACCGTTTGCAGCACCGGGCGACACGGTGACATGGACGGTCACTATCACCAATCCGAACGCGACAGCGCTGACAGATGTAGTGGTGGATGACACGCTGCCGGAAGCGCTTGAAATCGTGAGTGCGACGGCGACGACGGGGACAGTGACTGTCAACGGGCAGGTTGTGACACTGCGCGTGCCATCACTTGCTCCGGGAGAAGCGGTCACACTGACGATTGTCACCCGCGTCCGTGCAAATGCCGCTGGTTTTGCCATCCAGAACGAAGCGGTACTGCGCAACCTGAACTCGCGTGCCAATGCGCAAATCGCGCTTGTACGCGGGCTGCCTGCAACAGGTGAAACTCCCTGGTGGCGTGCCGCCGCGCTGCTCGGCATTGGCGGGTTAACAGCAAGCGCACTGTATCTCGTCTGGCGGCGGAAACTTGCCCGCTGACCGCCAACTGTTTATCGGCGCGGCTTCCTCACAGCCGCGCCAACAATTTGAGTATGAATCTTTGCGCAAACGCTGCCTTCGCGCTTGAATTGGGTCAACATAACTTCTCCTAATACGGACTCGATCACCATGGCTCAATACGTTCTCGCGCACGATCTCGGCACCACGGGCAACAAGGCATCGCTCTATGACGCCAACGGGCAGCTTGTCCGTAGTTCATTCTACGAATATGGCACTGACTATGCCCAGACGGGTTGGGCGGAACAAAACCCCGAAGACTGGTGGACGGCAGTCTGCGCCTCGACCAAAGCGCTGTTGCGCGACGCGCATGTGCGTAGCGAAGAGGTCGCCTGCATCGTCTTCAGTGGGCAGATGATGGGCTGCGTCCCACTAGACAAAGACGCGCGCCCGCTCCGTAAGGCGATCATCTGGGCGGATCAGCGTTCTGTCCCACAGCAGGAGTATGTCGCCAGTCGCATCGCGCCGGAGGATGTCTACCACATTACAGGGCATCGCCTGAGCGCGTCATATTCTCTGTGCAAGATGTTGTGGGTGAAAGAACATCAGCCGGATATTTACGCCAGCACATACAAGTTCGTCCACGCAAAAGATGCGATGGTCGCACGATTGACGGGCAGGTTTGTGACCGAACCGTCAGATGCCAGCGGCATGAACCTGTTTGACCTGAACAATGGCACATGGTCAGCACCGATCCTGGACGCAGCCGGGCTGGATGCCGCCCGCCTGCCAGACATCATTCGTTCGACCGATGTGGTGGGCGGTGTGCTGGCGAGCGTCGCGGAAGAGGTTGGTGTGCCAGCCGGGACACCCGTCGTCATTGGGGGCGGCGATGGCTCGTGCGCGGCGGTCGGCGCGGGTGTGGTAGCCGAAGGCGTAGCGTATAACTACGTCGGCTCATCGTCATGGATCGCCATTGCCAGCAAAGCGCCGATCTATGACCCACAATTCAAAACGTTCACATTCGCCCACCTCGTGCCAGGCATGATGATGCCGACGGGGACGATGCAGGCGGCGGGCGCAAGCTATCAGTGGGCGCGCGATCAACTCTGCCCGATTGAAGTCGATGCAGCACGTTCGCTGGCAATTAACCCCTACGAACTGATGAACATGAGCGCCGACCAATCCAACCCCGGCGCGAACGACTTGCTGTTCCTGCCCTACCTGATGGGCGAACGCAGCCCGCGCTGGAATCCGAAAGCGCGCGGGGCATTCATCGGCTTGACGATTCGCCACACGCACGGCGACATGGTGCGGGCGGTGCTGGAAGGCATTACGTTCAACCTGCGCGTGATTCTGGATGCGTTCACCGCGCAGGGCGCAAATATCCAGGCGATGCGTGTTATTGGCGGCGGTGCGCGTGGACGCTTCTGGAATCAGATCATGGCGAACATCTACGGCATCCCCGTCCAGCGATTGACCGTGCTGGAAGAGGCAACGTCAATGGGCGCGGCGGTGGCGGGTGGCGTCGGCATTGGCTTGTATAAAGACTGGACAATCATCGAGCAGATGAACCAGTTTGCTGAAGTCATCCAGCCGCAGCCCGCCGCCGTCGTCCGCTATCAACAGTTGTATCCGGTCTGGGATGCTGCCTACACCGCCCTGCTGCCGATTTACGATCAGTTGGCAGACATTCGGTAAGCGAGCATTTGACGACAGGACACCATAAATGGTGTCCGTACACAGGTGAATTTGTACGGGCGGCATTCTTGCCGTCCAGTCAAGGGAACCGACTCACAGAACCCGCTCGATACTGACCGCCCGCCCGCCATCGCAGCGCACAACAACCGCGCCCAATTCCACCGCGCCCGTCGCAAAGGCGAACGGATCGCCGCTGTGCAAGCGCAGTCGCATCGAGTTTGCAAACACGTCGGGCGCGTAACCCTGAATGCCATCACCAGGACCCGTCATACCGACATCGCTGACGTATGCTGTGCCGCCCGGCAGAATGCGCGTATCCAGCGTGGCAACATGCGTGTGCGTCCCCAGCACGGCGGCGGTGCGTCCGGCGATGGCATAGGCAAACGAGAGTTTCTCTGTTACCGACTCGCCGTGAAAGTCGATTAACACCAGATCGACCGCTCCGTCCCACACCACAAGCTGCATCTCGGCAGCCGCCAACGGCGCATCCACTCCCGGCATCGCTGTCCAGCTCATCACATTGATGACGCCGAGCCGCGCAATTGGCTTGTGAATGATCTCCGCCCCGCGACCCGGCGCGTGCAGTCCGTAGTTCAGCGGTCGCAACACCCGTGTGTCTTCATGAATCGTCCGCCCATACGGACCATCCCATGAGTGATTGCCTCCCGTCAGCAGGTCAATGCCGAGCGCAAATAGACGTTCGTTCAACTCTGGCGACATGCCGCAGTTGCCCGGAGAACCGGGGTGTGCGGAGATAATCGCGTTCTCAGCGTTGGCGATGATGAAGTCCGGCTGATACTGCGCCCGCAAGTCTGGCATCCGTGCTTCCAGGCACGCTACTCCCGCCTCGCCCACAATATCGCCGATAAACAACAGGGTCGTCATCCTTTGACGGCTCCTTCAGTAAAGGTGCGCAAAATCGCCTTGCGCATCAGCAGGTAAATGATGATCGTCGGCAGCGCCGTCAGCATGGACGCCGCCATGATCGATCCCCAACGATTGCCGCCTTCGGGGTTAGTGAAATACATCTGCACGCCGACGGTCAACGTATACGCTTCTTCGCGCCCACCCGTGATGAGCAGAGGCCAGATGAATTGATTCCAAGTATTGATGAGAACATACACCAGCACCGCCGTGATCGCCGACAGGTTGGCGGGTGCGACGACATGCACGAGCGTCTGCCACGACGTTGCACCATCGATCATCGCCGCTTCCATAATCTCTTTCTGGAAGCTCATGAAGTGCTGACGCAGCAGAAATATGCCGAAACCGAGCGATACACCCAGCATCGGCAGTATCAAGCCCGGCAGCGTGTTGACGAGTCTGAATTGCGAAAGGAGCAGATAATTCGGGATATACGTGACGACGAATGGCACCATCAGACTCAACAGCACCAGAGCGAGCAGAAGATTCTTGAAACGGAAGGTGTAGTAGCTGAAGGCATACGCTGCCGGAAGCGCGAGCAGCAGTTGACCAATCGCCACACCACAGGCAAACAGGAGACTGTTCCAGAGATAACCCAACAGCGGCACTGTCTCGATCACATTGGTGTAGTTGGTCAATGTCAGTTCGCTGGAGAACGGCGACAGCACATTGGCGAAGATTTGCTCCGGCGGCTTGAAGCTGATGCCCAGCAGATACACCAGCGGCGCAAGGATGAGCAATGTTGCGCTGAACAGGATGATGCGTGCCAGCCACAGGCTGCGCTGCGATTTAACGGTCATAGCTCACATTCCGGTCGAACAAACGGTACTGCCAGTAAATCAGCCCGCCGAACAGCACAATCAGGATGATCGAAAGCGCGGACGCCTGCCCGACGCGGAAGAAGCGGAAGCCTTCCGAGAAGATGGCATACATGAGGTTATTGGTCGCGTTGTTCGGTCCGCCCTCGGTCATGATGCGAATGGGCGTAAACACGGCGTCCATTGCGCCGATGAGCGTGATGATCAGGATGAACAAGCCCGTGGGCGCAAACAGCGGCAGGATGATGCGGCGCATCAGCTGCCAGCCGCTCGCCCCATCGACATACGCCGCTTCAAGATATTCTTTCGGAATGGCTTTGAGTCCCGCAATCGCCAGCAAAAAGTGAAAGCCCATAATCTTCCAGTTGGCGATGAGTGCGATGCTCGGCAGTGCCAGCAGCGGGTCCTTGAGCCAGTCGCTCGGCGGCTGTCCGAAGGCGGCGAGTATTTGATTGAATAAGCCGCCTGTCGTCGGCAAAAAGAAAAATGCCCAGATCAACACAACGACGTTGAACGCGATCACCGTCGGCAGAAACAACGCCGACTGGTAAAAATCAACTTCACGGTCAGTCAGTTGCAACGTCAGCATTGCCAGCGAAATCGGCACAATCACCGACCCAATGACCGCGAACAGCAAATATAATGCGCTTTGCAGCAGGATTTCACCAAACAGTTTACCCGTAATCAGTTCGATATAATTATCCAGCCCGACATAGGTGCGCGTCGGGTTGAGCAGGTTGCCCTGATGCAGGCTGATCTCGACTGTACGTATCAGCGGTAAATAGACGAAGACGACGATGACGATCAGTGCCGGTGCGAGATAGAAATATGGCGTCAGTTTGCGCAGCCAGACACGCCAGCCTGCTCGCTCGTGCGCTGCACCATGCTCCGTCATGTATAGCGACTGCCTGCGGGTCTGCGACATCATTTGCCTCGTCAACCAAATTTAGCATGGAGGGGCGACCCGGTGGGTCGCCCGTGCAAATTCGCAATCAGGTTAGCAACCTAACCCTCGCAAGCTTGACCCGCAATCAGTCCGTTGATTTCTTCAGCCGCCGCTGCCAGCGCTTCCACAGCCGGCAGTTCGCCGCCGAGCGCTGCCTGCGTCGCGCGGAACAGCGCTTCGCCCGCTGCCAGACCGTTCGGACCAGGGAACGATGTCCAGCGCACCATGTTCGGTAGCTGGCTATTGCCGACCTGCTGGATGGGGTTATCGGCGATGAATTCGGCGTAGGCCTCTTCTTCCAGCACCGCATCATACAGCGGCACATAGCCCAGACCGCGCGTCCATTCCGACAGCCCTTCGACGGAGGTCAGGAACTGCACGAAGTTCCACGCGGCTTCCTGACGCGCAGGGTCAGTCGCAAACACGACCAGCAGGTTGCCGCCGCCGGGAATGCGGATGGGGTTTTCGCCAAACTGTGGGAAGGTCGTCGCACGCAGGTCATACGCCACCTGTGACTGAATCGCGCCACGTCCAGCGATGGTGTAGGTGTAAGTTACGGTTTCACCCGCGATGAAGGCTGGCGTCGCGTCGGCGTAGCCCGCGTTCAGCGATTGACCGGACAGCACCACGTCCGCCCATGCCTGCAAGCCAGCGGCTGCTTCCGCACTGCCAACGCCGGTCTGATACTCACCATTTTCGCAGACCAGAATGTTGCCGCCATTGCTTTCGATGAACGCCTGAACGATCCAGTTGTCTGCGCCATAGCCGAAGTTGAAGACCGGAATGCCACCATTCGCTTCACTTAACGCGGGGGCAATTTCCAGCCAGCCTTCCCACGTCGTAGGCGGAGTATCGGGGTCAAGTCCGGCTGCCACGAACATATCGGCGTTGTAGTACATGATGGGGTTCGAGAGTGAGTACGCCATACCCACGTTCGTACCGCCAACATTGGTCAGATTCAAAACGTTTTCCGGGAACTGCGCCAGATATTCATCGCTGCCCCAGCTTGCCACCAGTTCGCTCACAGGGATGAACGGCAGGTTGTTATAGACGTAATCGACATACGGCCAGCCGATTTGGACGACATCGGGGATGTTGCCGCCCGCCAGCTGCGTTTCCAGATTTTGCACCAGCGCAGGATAGCTTTCCTGCACGCGCGGTTCCACGACCACTCCGGTCTCCGCCGCGAACTGCTCTACGAGCAGATCGACCGTCGGACCACCGAAGCCTTCATTGTTGATATTCCAGTACTCAATTGTAATCGTGTCCTGCGCCTGGACAGCGCCGAACCCCATGACTGCCAGTGCCAGCAGCACGAGACCAACCAACGACTTACGCATGTGCTTTGTCTCTCCCTTATTCTCGGTACACGGACTGCAAATGCTGATTGAGTAAAACGTTTTACTGACGCCAGTTTTACCGCCACAGTTTGAAATTCTTGTTAAATTCGTTGGACAGGAGATTAAGCTTCGATAGCAACTGACGCACCGGGTCGTGAGATAGCGCACAGAGGGCGTGGATGTTATAACTTCTGCAAACAAGAGACAGTAAACCATTATGGGTAAAGCAAGTGCTGTAAGTATCACGGACATTGCGCGCGAAGCGGGCGTATCAATCACCACTGTGTCACGTATTCTCAACCGCGATGCCTCTCTGAATGTCAGCGAGGACACCCGTGCGCGCGTGCAATCGGTCGCGTCTCAGCTCGGCTACCAAGCGAACCCGCTGGCAGCTGCGCTGCGCGGCAACCGCACGGGCATTATTGGCGCGCTCAGCCCCAATCTGGCGGGAACGTTCCTGCCACTGCTGACACTCGAATTGCAGCGGGTTGCGCGCACCCGTCAGGTGGAACTGCTGATCGGCTCACCAGAAGTCGAACGTAACCAGATGGAGGGGCAAATCAAGAAGCTGCAAAGCCAGTTGTTTGATGGGCTGCTGCTCTTGAGCGACGTGCTGGATTACCAGGCAACCATCCGGACACTGGAGGTACTGCGCAAGCCGTATGTCTCCGTGTGCGCGGGTCTGCATGTCCCTGCCCCGCTAGTCAATATTGACGACGAAGCCGCCATGCGCATGGCAGTAGGTTATCTGTATCGGTTGGGGCATACACGCATCGCCTACCTCGGCAGTGTGCAATGGCGACACGAAAGCTACCGTATCGACACGTTCCGCACAGCCATGCACGAGCATGGCTTGACCATTCAGCCGGAGTATATTGCTCTGATGGAAGAAGTCACATATATGCCGCAGGAGCGCAGTTTTCGTAACATGTGGACGATAATGCCCCTGCAAACGGCGCAGGCATTGTTGAGTCTGCCCCGCCCACCGACAGCGATCTTGTGCGCCAACGATGGCTTTGCGCTGGCGGCGCTGAAAGGCGCACTGCAAATGGGGCTGCGCGTGCCGGATGATGTGTCGATTCTGGGACACAACGACGAAATCCCCAGCACACTCTTCTACCCGGAACTGACGACGATCCGCCAGCCTGTCGAACAGATCGCCGAGATTGCGGTGACTCTACTGCTTGATATGATCAATAATGGCGAAACGGCAGCAACACGAGACGAGCGCGTACTCGTTGCGCCCGAACTGGTCGTGCGCGGAACCTGTGCTGCCGTTCGCCCCTGACTACCCTGTGACGAGCGCTATCGCCATCCCGTCGTAGCCTTTGCTGCCGACGGTCTGCATGGCGGTTACGAGCAGGCGCGGGTTGCTCGCCAGCGCCGCGAGCGCTGCCCGAATGCCCTGTACGCTGGCGTCGGTGCTTGCTGCATCAATCACAGACCCGTCACGAATGACATTATCGATGATGATCAGGCTGCCGGGGCGCGTCAGTCGCAGTGACCAGTCGAGGTAAGCGGGCGTATTCACCTTATCTGCATCAATGAAGACCAGATCGAATAGCGGCAGCCCCGCCTGTGCCAATTGCGGCAGGCTTTCGATTGCCGCGCCGATACGCACCTCGACACGATCCGCCAGTCCCGCACGTTCGAAATTTGCCCGCGCGATGGCAGCATATGCCGGATTGAGTTCGAGCGTGATCAGCTTACCGTCCGATGGCAGCGCCCGCGCCAGCCAGATGGTGCTGTAGCCGCCAAGCGTGCCGATTTCGAGGATGGTACGCGCATTGTGCGATCTTGCCAGCAGGTGCAGCAGCTTGCCCTGCACCGCGCTGACCTGAATAGCGGGCAGTTTTGCCTCGTCCGCTGCTTGCAACGCAGCCGCCAATGCTGCATCGTGCGGGGCAAACAATGCACTGAGGTAATCGTCAACGTCGATCCAGATGTCGGAGTTAGGGGACATAGTTTTACTATCCTGTAGCTGAAATAGTACATCACGATATGTTACACTACCTGATATGCCGTCAAGACAATTTCGTGAGTTAGTCCGCAGATGACATATCACAACACGTCACCCCTCCACCCGCAAACACAACGCACGATGATCTTCATCGGCGTGACGACAGGCAGTTCAGCCATGATGCAGGTTTTCCCGCGCTGGTCGGACGTGTGGGGATTAAACGCGCAGTTGATCGGCTACGATGCGCCACTGCGCGCGCCCGCTGAAACGTACCGCGCCATTGTCGAACACATCAAGCGCGACCCGTTGACCATCGGCGGGCTCGTGACAGCGCACAAGATCGACCTCCTTAACGCCTGCCGCGACCTGTTTGATGAGCTAGACCCCTACGCCCAACTGACAGGCGAAGTCAGCGGCATCAGCAAGCGCGACGGCAAGCTCATTGGTCACGCGCGCGATCCTGTGTCTTCGGGATTAGCGTGGGAATCGTTCGTCCCGGCGCAGCACTTCGTCGAGCATGAAGCGGATGTGCTATGCCTGGGTGGAGGCGGCGCTGCCAGCGCTATTAGCGTGTATGCCGCCAACGCAGATCCAGCGCGCGGAAAACCGCGACGCTTCATCATCGTGGACATCAGCCAGGACAGACTTGATCATATCCGCGCAATTGGGGCTAAGATACCGGGTGCAGCGGAAAAACTGCACATCGAATATGTCCTGAACAGCGACCCGCAGCGCAACGATGCGCTCATGTCGGCGCTCCCGCATGGCTCGCTCGTCATCAACGCGACGGGTCTCGGCAAAGACCGCCCCGGCTCCCCCATCACCGACGCAGCCGTCTTTCCGCAAGAAGGTCTCGTCTGGGAGATCAACTATCGCGGCGCATTAGACTTTATGCAGCAGGCAAAGCGGCAGGCGCGCGAACGCCAACTCACCATCGAAGATGGCTGGATCTACTTTTTGCATGGCTGGTCACAGGTCGTCTCGGTTGTGTTCGATGCGCCGCTATCGCCCGACATCTTTGCACAACTGGACGCAGCCGCCAGCAGCGCACGAGGATAAGATATTATGTCTCGTTTCGACCGATTGACCGTTTACAACACCATGCTCGCCGACGGCATGGTGCCGCTGTTCTATCATGCCGATGTCACAGTGGCGACGAATATCGCCGTGGCGCTGGCACACGGCGGCGCGCGGCTGCTGGAGTTCACCAATCGCGGCGACTTCGCCATCGAAGTCTTCAGCGCACTCAACAAAACGCTCGTGCGGGGGCAACCGCAGATGATTGTCGGCATTGGCACAGTAGACGACCCGGCAACAGCCGCGCTCTACATCCAGCATGGCGCGAACTTCGTCGTCGCGCCCACATTCAACTCCGATGTGGCGCGCGTCTGCAATCGTCGCAAAATCGCGTATCTCCCCGGCGTGGCAACGATTAGCGAAATTGCGTTAGCGGAAGAATACGGCGCGGAGATCGTCAAGCTGTTTCCGGCAGAAACGGCGGGCGGAACCACGTTTGTGAAAGCGGTCCTCGCCCCCCGTCCCTGGGCGCGCATCATGCCAAGCGGCGGCGTGACAACCGACGAGGCAAATTTGCGCGCCTGGTTTGAGGCAGGTGTCGCGTGCGTGGGTATGGGCAGCCACTTGGTGAAAAGCACCTGGGTTGCAGCGGGTGATTACAGTGCCATCGAACACGAAACGACAGCCGTCTTACAGCGCATACGAAGCATACAAGGGCGTTGATGAGCGACTTTTCACAGGCAATGCTAGAGCAGGCACTCGCATCACGCGCCGTGCGCTATTTTGCCGAGACAGGCAGCACCAATGACGATGCGATTGCCTGGCTGCATGAGGGTGCGTTGCCCGGCGCAATGGTTATTGCAGATGAACAGGGCAGCGGTCGCGGGCGGCTCGGTCGTCCCTGGTATGCGCCTGCAGGGAGTTCGCTGCTCCTGTCGGTCATTGTCGATGTGCCGCGCCAGCATCTCACGCGGCTGACGATGGTCGGCGCGCTGGCGGTATATGATGTCATTCGTTCGTACAACATCGACAAGGCGCAGATCAAGTGGCCCAACGATGTGCGCATTGACGGGCGCAAGGTCTGCGGTGTGCTGCCGGAAGCGGTATGGTCAGGCAACCGGCTACTTGGCGCAGTGCTGGGCATTGGCTTGAACGTGAATGTACCATTCATTCTGACTGCCTACATGGAAACGGCTATCAGCCTGTCTGACGCGCTGGGTGAACCGGTTGACCGCCTCGATACCCTGCATCGCCTGCTGGGACGCATTGATCACTGGCTGGCGCAAATTGCGACCGACGACATCTTTGAGACATGGCGCGCCCGGCTGATCACACTCGGCACACAGATTACGGTACAAACAGCGGCTGCCTCATACAGTGGGCTTGCGGAAGATGTAACGGCGGATGGCGGGCTGCTGCTGCGCGCAGACGATGGCAGGCGGGTGCATGTCCTAGCAGGTGAGATCATCCCACCTCATCCGTAAAGCGCCGCTCACGTTTACGCTTTTCACAGGTATTTTCATCATTGTCTTAACATGAGAAGCAATTTTCAGAAATTGTCAAGATTCCACTCAAACCACCTCAACTGAACACTCATTTAACATTCAGTTCTGAAACGTTTACTGATGTTCAGAAATCGTGCGCACGGTTTATCGTAAGTCAGTCGTTGTATTCGTAATGTAAGGGATGAGAGATGAAGAAGCTACTTGTATTGCTGGTATTGGCGCTCGCTCTGTCGGGAATGATTGCACCCGCTGCTGCTCAAATGCCTACGATTGCCGAAATCGTCGTCACTTCGACTACCGGGAATCCGCCCGAATTTACCGTCTTACTCGCTGCTGTTCAGGCAGCCGACCCCGCCATTCTTGCCGCACTAAGCGACCCGCAGGGCAACCTGACTGTCTTCGCACCGACCGATGCTGCCTTCGGTCAACTGTTGAGCGATCTGGGCGTCACCGCACCAGAACTGCTCGCCAACAGCGCGCTGCTCACTCAAGTGCTAAGTTACCACGTCATTCCCGGTCGCTTTGATGCAGCCGCACTCACAGCGCGCTCCATCGCCGGGCAACCACTCGACTCGCTCGAAGGCACTCGTATTCTCTTCAACCGTGATCAGCAGGGCAATCTGCGCATCAACAGCTCGAATGTGGTCGCCGCCAACATCATGGCGAGCAACGGCATCGTCCATGTGATCGACCGCGTGCTGCTGCCCAGCGACGCGCCTGCGCCGCTGCCTACCATCGCAGAACTGGTCATAGCCCAGGCGAGTGCAAACCCCGCCGAATTCACCATCCTGCTTGCCGCTGTCCAGGCAGCCAGCCCCGCTATCTTATCGACGCTCAATGATTTCAACCAGAATTTGACCGTTTTTGCTCCCACCGATGCTGCCTTCGGTCAACTGTTGAGCGATCTGGGCGTCACCGCGCCGGAACTGCTCGCCAATCGTGCGCTGCTTGACACCGTGCTGCTCTACCAT
>Ga0224723_1000157_pt1 | contig 46025 bp, 35 predicted proteins | sample Balambano_FR2_Me_FD_161647 | JGI IMG/M metagenome (GOLD analysis project Ga0224723, IMG submission 161647) | Freshwater sediment microbial communities from Lake Towuti, South Sulawesi, Indonesia - Balambano_FR2_MetaG | ecosystem: Environmental > Aquatic > Freshwater > Lake > Sediment | place... | reverse complement strand
GCTGAAATGCGTGCTGATGGTTAAATAAGCTTCCATAGAATTTCCTTCGTAGTCTGCCCAGAGTTCAGGATGTTCAAAGACTTGAATGCGGACGAGGGGGAGATGGGCAGCGAGGCGTTGCCAGATCACCCGTGCCATATTTTCTGTAGTTGGCAGAGTCTGTTGAAACTCTGACCAAGTGTCATTGAGGTAAGAGAAGTTTAATTGGCTGGTAATTTCGCGCTTGATCACCTGCTTGACATCCGACAGATTGAGCACCATGCCGTATTCGTCTAAATCCCCCACCATTGAAACATAAATCACATAGTTATGCCCATGACCGGGATAACGGGCACATTGCCCAAATTGCTGCAAGTTTTCTGCTTCACTCAGTTCCGGCAGCCAATAGCGATGGCTGGCCGAAAACTCTGCCCGACGGTTGATCACGCATCTCATAGATTGCCTGTATTAAGTTCTGTGTAGCCCTATTACCAGGATAGAACAATTTGCTTTAATCGTTCTGTTTCTGACCTCTGCCCATAATTTTTGGAGGCTGAACCATTGTATAAATCTGCGTTTCCGCTGCGATCGCCTCTCTCAGATACAGGGGCATTTGCAGCGCTCCCAGCAATCCCATGCCATCGATCAGGCGGAGATTGCTCGTTAGATGTTGAGCGAAGAGGCGATCGCTCTCAACTGGATCAGGCTGGGTGTCAAAGGGTAGGGGTGAAGCCAGCAAAAAAGCTAGAGGAAAGCCGTAGCTAGGGGCAAAGCAAGAACAGGTGTGGACGTGGGGAAAGACCGATCGCACGGTTCGAGAGAGGCAGGCATGGATGGGTAATTCTGAGAGGATCAGTGATCCGGCTTGCAGGGCAAATACGCCTGTAGGCGCAAGGGCGTGACGAATTTGCTGGTAATGCTCCAGCGTGAACAGTGGATATGCGGGTCCAGATTCGATCGGATCAGTCAGATCCGAGACAATCACATCCCATTGTTGCGGGGTGCGATCGAGGAATTGCAGGGCATCTTCGATCACCACTTGAACTCGTGGATCATCAAAGGAATTCTGGTGCATTTCTGGCAGGTATTGCTGACAGGCAGACACCAATTCGCCGTCAATATCCACCATGACAACCTGTTCGATTGTCCGCCAGCGCAACACTTCTCGAATCGTGGCTCCTTCGGCTCCGCCTAACACGAGTACTGAACGAGGGGTTTGGTTTATAGCAGCAAGATGACGGTGAGCAAGGGCGATCGCCGGATGAACCAGGGTTTCGTGATAGATAAATTCATCGGCGGTGCAGGATTGCCACTTGCCATCCAAAATCAAGGCTTTGTCGCCAAAGCCTGTTTCGATAATCCAGACTTCCTGGAATTGGGTGTGTTGATGCAGCAAAACATCTTTCACACCATGAGCATAGGTGTCCCAGGGGGTTAAATACTCACTTAACCAAAATTCGGCTGCTAATTCTGTGGTCATGCTGTTTCCCTCTGTTTCAAGACCAACAGAGTCATATCATCCGTCACTTTGGTCCCCTCTAGATAAGACCGATGATCCTGAATCACCGCTTGACATATTTCATCTGTCGATCGCTGCCAATGCTCTCCCACCACTCGACACAAGCGCTGCACCCCATATTCCTGTTTGGCTGCATTGCGGGCTTCTGTAATGCCGTCGGTATACAACACAATGCCGTCTCCCGCCTGTAACTGCACTTCAATCTGGTTGAAGAATTGTGTGATGTTCACTTCTAATCCCAACGGTACACCTAAATCCAGGGTGTTGATGCGTTCAACGGTGCCCTGCGATCGCACCACTAACAGTTCTTCGTGCTGACCGCTAATCAGCAAACGCCCCTCACGATAATCGATTAACATCAGAGTCAAGCTTTTATCGCAATTCATCCGCTGCAAATTACCATGAATAGTGTAATTGAGGATATTGAGAAACTGTTTCGGATCAATGGCACTACTATTCTGCAAAGTGCGAATCGCAGTCTGTACCATCAACATCAGAACGCCACTTTCCAACCCGTGTCCTGCAACATCACCGATACCGATGATTACATGTCCGTCCTGTTGCAACACATCATAGTAATCCCCAGCTACTTCTTCAGCAGGCTCCATAAATCCAGCAATATCTAAATCTCGAATCTGCTTGAGTTCACGTTCCTTAGGTAAAATCATGCACTGTAGTTGCCGCGTCACTGCCAATTCTGCACTCATTCGCAGGTTCTCTGTTTCCAGGCATTGATTGAGAGAAGTAATTTCTTGATTGGCTTCGGCAATGCGAATCAGGCTCTGTTGTAACGCGATTTCAGCTTGTTTGCGATCGGTCACATCCCGCACGATCATCAATACTTCATCTTGATCGATGACGGCAATGCGGACTTCCTCATCATGCAATTCACCATCGGGTTTAAGCAATTGCTGTTCATAAACTTGTACCTCTCCTGTATACAGTGCTCGTTGGATGTAGCGCATCTGCTGTTGAGCTACATGAAAAGGCAGGTCATTAACATGGGATAGTTCCAAGCCCGCAGGCAGCTTTTCGATGCCAGTTGTGCTTAAAATCGTGCCATCGGGTCGTACCCGAATCAGCAAATCTGGAATTGCCTGGATGATGGCTCGGTTGGTCGCTTCGCTTTGGCGCAGCGCTTTTTCCGCCAATTTCCGCTCTGTCACATCTCGCACCACCCATAACACAAAGTTGTCTGAAATCGGAGAGAGAATGGCAGCAGACCAAACCTCGCGATCGCCCATCATCTCACTATACTCAATATTAATGGGGGCTTGAGTCGTTAAAGATTGTTGAATGCAGTCTAGAAACCAATCGGCCCGCTCTTGTGGGTACAGGTCGTGTAATCGCTGTCCCACTTTATCTTCAGGTGTACCGATCAATAGGTTTGGATTATTTGAGACGATTTTCTGACAATATCCGGCAGCATCAAACACAAAAATCAATTCTGTCATGGCCTCAAACAGGGCCCGTAGTTCAGCTTCGGCATGAGCTAATTGAGCAGTCCGTTGTGCTACACGTTGTTCTAGCGTGCGATTGAGAGAGAGAATTTCAGTATTGCGCGATTCTAACTCTTCCGTATAGGTTCTGAGCCGTACTGTCATGTCATTAAAGGCAGTTGCTAGTTCACCGATTTCATCTTGGGAACGAATCGGTAGACGGGTGGGTAAATCACCCGCTGTGAATTGGGAAACGGCTTTAGTTAACTGCAAGATGGGGTCAGAGAGCAATCGTCCTACTGCGATCGCAGCGATTGTAGTAGCCGCAGCAATGGGAACCGCTAATAGCAGAGCACTCCAGATTTGTGCTTGAATTGGAGCCAGAAACACGGCTTCTGATTGTACAAATAAAGCCTGCCACGGTTGAGTTTTCAGGGGGGCGATGGCGATCGCAGCGGTTTGATTAGCCGTTTCCTCTAACTGGCTGGTCAAAGTCGTTGGGGTATTGATTTGGCTAAGAACCGCTTTGAGTTCAGGATGATTTGTGGTGAGTCTAGCAGCAGCACGCTGAGGCAGTCGTCCTTGAGTGATGAGTTGCTGAACTTGGGCGGTAGGTAGCGGCGCAATGGATTTGAAGAGGAATTCAGCCGACTGCCCACTGGCCAGACGAATATGGTGCTCATCCAGTAGAAGAGCAAAAGATTTTGGGCCGCCTAAGCCTTGTTGCCGTGCGATAATTTGCTGAATCACCGTGGCATTGTAACAAACTCGCAGCACCCCTAAGAGGTTGCCAGCAGCATCTCGCACGGGCGCGCTAAAATACACCGTAGCAATTTGAGGAAACAGGGAGGAAAAAAGCAAATTGGAAGCATAGGCATACCCCGTTTTAAGCGGTTGAATGAAATACGATTGATCCGATTCATCCCGTCCGATGGCTGGAGTAAACGTATCTAAAACGTTGCGACCCTGCAAATCTAGCAAAGCATAGGAAAAAATGTTAACGGTATCCTTACGGCTGAGGCTCAATAAGGTGGCTCTGGCTATTTGCTCTTCGGCGCTTTGTAACCGTTGATTGTCCGGCAAGTCTAGATAGGAAGACAGCCCAGGCAGGATAGCTTCAACTCGCACAATACTGAGATTGGTATCGATAAATGCATCGACGCTATTGGCGGTTTGGTTGGCCGCAGCGAGAAGGGACTGGTTGGCATTTTCTGTTAAAATTCGCTGCGTCGATTGTCTGTCTATATACGTCAAAATCAACAGTGGAATGAGTGCCACTGCCAGAAAAGAAGCAATTAATTTACTACGCAAACGAAAGCTCTTAAATAATCGCCGCATACCTACCTCGCTTGATCAAGTTTCCGGTAGGTATGAAGGATCGAGGAATTGTTCAATGTCAATGGGACGAGAAATATTGCCAGATTGCAGCGCAAAATCAACGTAAAGTTGACCAGTGTAATGTAAAGAAGCTGTTGTATTGCCCTTGACAAAAGCTTGGCGGCTGTCGTTGACATTAAACAATTGCACTCCCTTCAAAGACACTTCTTCCGGTTTAAGATTAAACGCTTTAGTGATGATTGCGTTGCCCTCTTCCCAATGGGTCTGCCAATACTCCACCGCTTCAAACCAGGCCTGAATGATTTGTTTCACTTCTTCAGGTCTTTGCTCTAAAACCGATTGGTGAGCAATCATGACATCGGGAATCAGTCCGGGGGTTTCAGCACTGGTAAACAAAACCCGACACCCTTTGGCAACCAGCTGAGACAGCATCGGTTCCCAGGTATGTCCCGCTTGAATGCGATCGCCCTCCAACGCATCCGCAATATATTCTGGGTTGACATTAATCAATGTTACATCTTTGGGGGTCAGCCCATTTTGTTGCAGCATTTGATTGACAAACAATTCTCCAAATGTTCCTAAACCTACTCCTATTGTTTTGGGTTTGAGGTCTGCGATCGTCTCCACCTGCGATTGGGCAATCACACCATCTGCCCCATTCGATTGGTCAAGTGCTGCGATGATGCGAATGTCAGGGTTTTGCGGAATGAATTGAAAGACATTACCCAGAGCGGTCAGCATAATATCTGTTTTCCCTTCAACAAACTGGGAGTTCTCGACCACATTCTCCTCGTAAAACATAAGTTGGACATTGGCCCCACGTCGCTGAAAAAATCCTTTTTCTTGAGCAATAATGACTGGGAAATAACCGGTCCAAAGGCTGTAGGACAATTTTAGCGGTGGAGCTTGAGAGGCAGGGTTGGTGAGGGTGCAAGCTGCAATGAGCAAGACCGCACAGCAGAATAAAACAGCCAAACGGAGCGATCGCTTTTGCCTGAAACCTGTTAAATCGAATAGATAGGGCATAGGGGTCTGATTAATTTTGTCTGATTGAAAGATATGTAATTTTCTGTAGGGTGGGCATTGCCTACAAACTGCTTTGGTTAAGCAGTTGATGGTGGGCGCTGCCCACCCTACGTTGCCAGGTTGGATTTATTGCAGGAATGAAGTGTCTAGCATCTTTTCAACATCTGGCGGGCGGGTGAGCGTGCCAGTTTTCAGATAAAAATCAACATAGAGGTTAATGGTATGGGACAGCGATCGCGTGTCTTCTCCTTTGGCAAAAGCAGCTTGATTCTCGGCTAACGTAAACAGATGAACGCCATCTAAAGAAATGTTTTCTGCCGGAAACCCCGTCATCTGGCTAATGATGCGATTCCCCTCTTCAGGATTGGCTTCCCAATACTCGATGGCCTGAAACCAGGCTTTGACAAAACTGCGAATCTCTGCTGGGCGCTGCTGCACCACAGCCCCGTAAAATGTAATCACATCAGAAATTAAGCCTGGAGTTTCACGGCTAGTAAATAAAATACGCCCATTGTCTTGCTCGACCAATTCAGACACGTAGGGTTCCCAGGTGTGCCCTGCGGCAATGCTGCTAGTACGGAATCGCTCCGGGATCTTGTCTCCATCCGCGTTGACAAAAATCACGTCATCGCTGGTCATCTGGTGCTTTTTCAGCATTTCAGTCACAAATACTTCCCCAAAGCCGCCTAATCGCGTGGCGATCGATTTACCTTTCAAGTCAGTAACCTGCTGGATTTCAGGTTGAGCCACGACCGCATCGGCTCCAGCCGATTCATCAATTACAGCCACCAATCGCAGATCGGGATCACTCGAATTGAGCCGCACCATATCCCCTAACACAATCACCATGCCGTCAAACTTACCAGCCGCAAAATCGGCAATTTGTACTTGAGCATCTTCGGAAAAAGACAGGTCTACACTTACACCCTGTTGCTCGAAAAAGCCCTTATATTGGGCGATCGCCGCTGGGAAATAGCCGACCCAGGAACTGTAGCCAAATTGCAGGGGCGGGCGCGTGGGTGGAGAGTTCACCGACGCGCACGCGATCGAAAGGAGCAAACTCAAGCAGAGTAGAGTAGCAAAATGCACCCGTTTGTAGAAGGACATGTTCACTTTATTTACAGTTGAATGGGGGCAAAGGAGACAGATGCAGGGCACTTTCCCATTGAGATAGAGTCATAGACAACAGATGTGAGGCAGGTTGACTCGGTGGAATTGCATTTTGAGCTAGCAGGATATAAGGGGCGCAGGTCAAAGCGCAACCTACAAATCCCTCTGGAATATATTGGTACTTGTGTCCTACAAAAATTTCTCGGTATAAAACATCCTGGTCTTGACCGCACAGAATCATACTTTTTGTAACATTTCGATCTCTAGCGTGCAGTAACTCAACTACCCATTCGGTCTTTAAGTCTCCTGGCAGGGTATCTGCATCTTCAATAAAAAGATTGGCATCCCGATTGGGGTCAGCAGCAATCGCCACTGCAATGGCAGACCAGACCCAACATGACCCCATCTGAGTCACGCTTTTGTTGGCACAAATTACATGCGCTCCAGGCATCGGGGGAAATCGCCGCTGTTCTGCTACACCGAAGAGCCGCATTGTCGCGTCCAAGAGCGGTTCTACTGGATAAACCGGAATCGGTTGATTTGCTTGAGCTTCGTAATACAAAGGAGCAAGAGTCTTATCAGCAATAGAGTCAGCGATCGCCAAATGATATCCCCACAGTGCTCCATTCAACCCACAAAATGACGAAGCCGTCAGCATATTGATTTGACCAATGTAGGCATCATTTTTTTCACAGCGATCGTAGGAGACGATCCCTTCCGTGCCGCTATCCAATCCCTCGACACTGACCATACCTGTGGACAGTTTCATCGTAGAAATGTAGCCATAGCCGCTCCCACCTGGATTCATATAACCCATGCAGTAAATACTGAAGGGAGCGATCGCCCCATTGACGACATCAGCCAGAGAAAAGGGTGGGTCTGCCATAAATATGTGGGGGAATATAGTTTGAGAAGGATATCGTACTACGTACAGACCTCAGGGCATACTTTTGCATGGAGAAACCGTCTGAGCCGCAGGTTTCACTCCAAAAATGTCTTAGCGAGAGCACGTAGCGCTATGAAACACAGATGAATGCTCCCATAGGGAATATTAACTGAAAACTAGTTTACTGGATCTGTTCAACCCTGCTCAACAACAGATAGAGTGCCAGGCACACCCCTCAGGAGACATTTTTGCAGTGAAACCCCGTGCACGGGGTTTCACTGCAAAAATGTCTTAATTAGAGCGTGTAGCGCTACATTACGTCACCATTGAGCTTGGGATATAGATTGGGCCATAAAATTGAAACTGGCAGCTAGAAGACTCGCACTGTTCAACGCTAATATGACTCTCAAGCTTAGTATTGCGCTCATTGCTGTCATTTGTATTCTCGCGACAGGGCTAACTCTCTATGGTTTAGGTGGTCTTGATCCCGCTCTGCTGCAAGGATGGTTGAATGCGGCTGGCATTTGGGCCCCACTGCTGTACGTTATCCTATATGTCATTGCCACGCTGCTCGTGCTGCCCTCAACTGCCCTGAACCTGACAGGGGGTGCCGTCTTTGGTCCGGTATGGGGTATTTTCTGGACAAGTGTGGCGGCAATTCTGGCGGCGATCGCCGCCTTTGTCTTCACCCGCACTGTGGGACGGGAAGCGGTTGCCAAACGGCTGCGTGGCCGCTGGCAAGCAATGGATGCGGAGATCAGACGCTCAGGCGCATTCTACCTGTTCGCGATCCGCTTAGTTCCGATCATGCCCTATGGACTGGTTAACTTTGCGGCGGGGTTGACCTCTGTGAGTTTCCAAGATTATTTGCTGGGAACAACCCTGGGAACGGTTCCCAGTGTTCTACCATTTGTTCTATTAGGCAGTTCGGGTTTAAAGGCCGTCCGCACCGGGGATGTTCTGCCGTTATTGGGTGCGCTAGGCTTAACCGGAATCCTGGTTGCAGGTTCAACCTGGTATCGACGACGGCTCAAAGGGTAAAGCTTATTCCTCTGGTAAACAGCATCCGTTCTGAGCGCTCATTGCCCATAAAGGTGAATTATGATGGAACCGACTTACACCATCGTGGTGCCCATTTACAACGAAGAAGAGACATTGCCTGAACTCTATCGCCGCTTACAAGAGGTGATGGCAGCGTTGGACGGTGAAACGGAACTGGTGTTTATCAATGATGGTAGTCGCGATCGCTCCCTCTCCCTGCTGCGCGACCTTCATGATCAGGATGATCGAGTCTGCTATCTCAGCCTGGCCCGCAATTTTGGTCATCAAATCGCTGTAACGGCTGGCTTGAATTTCGCCCGGGGTCAGGCTGTGATCGTCATGGATGCAGATCTGCAAGATCCCCCTGAGTTGGTGCTGGAGATGGTGGAGCAGTGGCAACAAGGTAATGCAGTTGTCTACGCTCAACGGATTCAGCGAAAACAAGAATCCTGGTTCAAGCGCTTCATGGCCTATAGCTTCTACCGCATCCTTCGCCGCCTGGCTGATGTCAATATCCCAGCGGATACGGGTGATTTTTGTTTGATGGATCGGCGAGTGATCGATATTTTGAATCAGATGCCAGAGCGTAATCGCTACATCCGGGGATTACGGGCCTGGGTAGGGTTTCAGCAAACTGCGGTGCGGTTTGAGCGCGATCCTCGCTATGCTGGTGAAGTCAAATATACCTTTCGCAAATCCCTGGCTCTAGCCATCAACGGGCTGGTTTCCTTTACAAAAGTGCCCCTTCGTCTTTCTACCTACATCGGATTGGTGGCAGCGGCGATCGCTCTCCTCATGGCCTTACTGATCCTCTATTGGCGACTGTTTCAACTCAATTCGCCCGTCACAGGCTTCACGATTATTGCCATGGCCATGTTCTTTTTAGGAGCCGTGCAATTGATCAGCATTGGTATTTTGGGAGAATACGTTGGTCGCATCTATGAAGAAGTCAAAGGCAGACCCCTATATACCCTGGCTGAAGTGGCAGGATTCGATCGTGCCCCAGTCCAAAACCGTCAGTAATACTCTTCCCCTCGTCACCAACCTCCCCTCGTTACCAAGCTTTCCCCCTCGTTACCAAGCTCCAGCTTGGTAACGCCCCTTCAGAAGCTCCAGCTTCCCCTCGTTACCAAGCTCCAGCTTGGTAACGCCTCTTCAGAAGCTCCAGCTTCCCGTTTGGACAATGACAGCAAAACTTCAGCTTAAGAGCACCAGAAAGCTGAAGCTTAGCAGCGCGAGAAATTTTAGCCCGATAGACGAGGAGCCTGCGCCATAACACTTTGCGGTCAGCTTCAGAAGTATGTCACAGTTTGTTTAATCCCAAGCATCTGCTATAGTCTCTGCGGTGAGAAAGTAATCAAAATGTTACACACCGACTGAGAAATTTTGAGGCAACTATTCATGGTTTGGATACGTTTAGATGGTCGGCATCCCAATCAACTGCGCCCCGTGCGCTTTGAGCGCCAGTTTACCCGGTTTGCCGCAGGCTCTGTCTTAGCCCACTGTGGCGAGACAAAGGTGCTTTGCACCGTCACGATCGAGCCTGGAGTTCCCAAATTTTTAGAAGGCAGTGGCAAAGGCTGGCTTACTGCCGAATATCGGATGCTGCCATCGGCGACGCAACAGCGGCAACCCAGAGAATTTCTCAAGCTATCGGGTCGGACTCAAGAAATTCAGCGATTGATTGGGCGAAGCTTACGAGCTGCCCTGGATATGAATCTGTTAGGAGAGCGCACCTTAACCGTGGATGCAGACGTATTGCAGGCAGACGCAGGCACGCGCACCCTGTCAATTACAGGAGGCTTTATTGCCTTGAGTGATGCCATCCAGCAATTATTGAGCCAGGGACAGTTAGAGCGATCGCCCATCCTGCATCAAATTGCTGCTGTCTCAGTTGGACTGATTGAGGGTGAGGCCTTCCTGGATCTCAATTATCAGGAAGATGTGGCGGCCGAAACAGATTTTAATCTTGTCCTGAATGACCAATTGCACCTGATTGAGTTACAAGGCACAGCCGAAGCTGGACACTTTACTCGTCCCCAACTCAACCAAATTCTGGATATTGCAGAAACAGGCATCAAAGCATTGCTGGATCTACAACGACAGGCAATACAAGCTTAATTTTTTCAATAGCATCAATTGTTCTGGCGATCGCTCTACAAAGAACTGTAACAGATCCTCACAAAATCGATATCAGGGGACAGTCACGATGATAGGATGCCAAAAAATGTTCAGAGAAACATTCATGGCAGAAGATACTATTACACTCACTGGACAAACCCCTATTTTCGGCGGCAGCACTGGTGGCCTTCTCACCAAGGCTGAGGTTGAAGAAAAGTACGCAATTAGCTGGACCAGCCCCAAAGAACAGGTTTTCGAGATGCCCACAGGCGGCGCTGCCATCATGCGGGAAGGCGATAATCTGCTCTATCTGGCTCGGAAAGAGCAATGTATTGCACTGGGTGCCCAGCTACGCACCAAGTTCAAACCCAAAATTGAAAATTATAAGATCTATCGCATCTTCCCCAATGGCGAGATCGTTTACTTGCATCCCAAGGATGGTGTCTTCCCTGAGAAGGTGAATGAAGGCCGTCCTTATGTTGGCAAGATCGATCGCAACATTGGGAGCAATCCAGATCCTGCGACTGTCAAATTCAGCGGTCGTAAGACCTTTGATCCTTAGAACGCAACTCTAGGGCGTGTGCTCAGGATATTTCTCTCCGTTCACACGCACTTAATAATGTTCTAAGGTTGAGATGATTTTTGTGGGCGCGGCTGAAATAGGCATGGTGTTGAGGGTAGGAACTCTGTTCTTCCATTCAGCCCATTCCTGGAACGGCAGTGCCCACATAGCGCAAAAAAGAATCTATTGAGAAGCTGCACATTAAAATCTGCAACTTTAAGTGCTAAGGGGTTTGCGTGAAAATCAAATACCTTCTGCTGGACTGTGGGCTTCGACTGCGCTCAAACCGCTTACGTTCGAGGGCTGAGCGCAGTCGAAGCCCAGTGTCTCAATAAGGATATATTTCATAGGCAACCTCCAGTGAACTGGGGGATTGCCCTAAAAAATGTCCTTGTGCATGTTGTACTTAGCACTACACTAGAAAGCCCCAGATTGGGGTGACACTCAACCTGCTGGTCAGGTAAGGTGCCTGACCAGCAGATGAATCGCTTAATATTTCCTAAGCAATAACTAACCCTACCTGCCGCAGAATATAGAACAGGATGGAGTTAACAATACTCAGAGCGATCGCTCCTAGAATAGCGCTACCAATTCCCCAGCGAAGCCGAAACCCTTCTACGAGCCAAGCGGTCAAACCAAAAACAATAATGCTACCAATCAGAGGGATCAATCCCAAACTGATGATCCAGTTAAATGTTCTAAACCAGGCTGGAAATAAACTCCACAACCCGTTGAATGCACCAATAATCGCACCAGCGATTAGAGCAATAAACGGATTCTCAACGTCAATGCCAAGAGGCAATTTGGAAATAATCAACAGGCTAATGGCAATAACAATAACAGAAAGTAAAAAACCAAGCATTATTCACTCCTTCCTATCACGTTTAAGTCAATTCAGATTGGGTAATCAGGTAAAACGCAGGTTATCCCAAAGGTGGTCTCAGAGCCGCTAGGATTTAACGTTCAACGCTCTGCTGATTTTTTTGATCATAGAGGATTCTGCATCGCTGATGTTCATGCCAAAAAATCCTCTTTCTCTCACTGCCTCAGCCGTTTTTTGAGCAATGGACAGTAACCACGATTTATATTCGGAAGACTGAAGACCTGTCACTTTGGCTTCCAGAATAGCAGCAACTTGTTCAAGGTGGGCGATCGCTGACTGTTCACCCTCTGCTGCATTATTCAGACCCTGAATGTATTGCAACATTTGAGATTGCTTCTTCCACAACAATTCTTCACCCTGGATGAGTTCTTCAGTATCGGCTGCGTTCCAAGCATTGACAATAGATTTAATCAAATCATTGGAAATCGCTGGATTCTGCTGTTCTGCGGCCAATACTTGAAAGCCAATTTGTAGTTCCTTGAGGAAAGAAACAGGATCAACCTTGTCAGCGAGGAAAATTGCTGACAGGGTCTGTAGAGGAGCCTGCGTTAAAGCTGACCATTCTGCATCCGAAAAGTATTGCTGCACCATATGGAACTAACCTTGCGACAAAGATAAAAACGTAACAACATGAGCAAACTTACATTTATCCAAAAATAAATAATCTCATTATTCGCCTGGCAACTACATTAAATAAAGTTGTATTTATACTGTGTCTGAGAAGTGTGTCTCACTTTTGCAATCCTTAAACCCGTCTGAGGGTACGTGATGTGTGAATTCAATCAACATTTGAATCAGAAGAGAGAGCACAAGCAAAATGGCTCTTCCGGCGGATTTGTGGTGGAGACTGTAGCGCAAGCTTGTAGCCTGCACGGGCAAGATGCTCGTCCTAGCAGTGATATTCAATTGTCTTATCACCATGATTCCGGGAGAACCAGCAAAATTTGTGGTGTTCGTCCGACACCTTCATGCAATGTAAGCGAGAGCGATCGTGCCCCAGGAAGGTGAGTCACAATCTGCCTTCGATTACTGAATAATGGCAAGCCAGATGGTTTTTATGATAGGTTAAACTCGTGTTTAACCATAAAGGTTTATCTTAAGGATAAAAAATAGGAATTCCATAGGAACGTGAGGAGTGCATCCCGATTTTGCGAGTGGCGCGGGCTGCACCCATGCCACTCGCAAAATCGGGTTTAGATCAATCTCAAACTGTTAAGGAATGATTTAATCCCCATCCACAGGGTTTACTAAACGTAAAGCAACCTGTTGCACCCTGGAGATTTCCCCAAAAAACGCTCGACTTCTTGGTAAAGTTCACGATAAAAGTTAGCTTGGACAACAAGTGGGAGAACTAAACCTCCCAATCAAAAATCAGAGGCCTGAATTTCTCAGTGATCAGCAGAATTGCCAATACCTCCTGTGACACCAGAATTTCTCCTATTCATTCAACATGGCTGGGCAGATGATAATCGAGCCATGCTGGATTTGGCGTACCAGTTGGTTCGAGGAACCGTACCTGTGGTTGCGCCCAAATTGGATTACGTCCAAACCTGGCTGCGAGTTGATCCTTTAATCCGGGTGGCAGAAGCAACGGCGATTGCTCAAATCGCCCAATATCCTGATACACCCATTCGCATGATTGGCCATTCTATGGGTGGGTTGATCTGGCTAGAGGTGCTGAATCGTCATCCAGATTGGTGGGCTAACGTCCAGTCGTTAGTTCTTGTGGCATCCCCTGTAGGAGGGGCTGATCTGGGGCGGATTCTTGATCCCCTGGGATTAGGGATTGGTATTGCTGCGGATTTAGGCAAGAATCGCAAACCCTTGGCTGAAACGATCGCCGCTGCCATTCCTACATTGGTGATTGCTGGAGACACCGATGGCGGCAGTGATGGTACAGTGACCGTCGCCTGCACCCAGTTTGCCTATGCCAAATTTGTTTGTTTACCAGGACTATCTCATGCAGACATGCGAAATCATCCGTTGGTGGCAGCAGTGATTCGAGAATTCTGGCTGGGCACTGCCATTGGCGAATCCGTTGCAGTCAATGCCATGATTCAGAAGCTCCGGAATGTACCGGGCATCACGGATGGCCATCAGCGCGATTTCATTAAAGCCAAAGTCGAAATCGAACTGTCAGATGGCAGCACTATCCGAACCTGGAAAAACATGGTGGGCGTTGATCACGTTTTTGTTGCTTCTCCCAGCGGTCATTGTTTGTATGCTGGATTCGTCGGTTGGCTTCATGCTCCAGACCTGGAGAAAGCTCTAGTAGAAATCAAACGGGAAGAGCCGATCGCCCAGTAGCATTACTTTTGTGAAGCATACGTGTTTTCTGGAATACACAAGTTAACGTATCGCTGCATTTATAATGCTGTGAGGTTTTTATCAAGAGCAGTGAATCGCTTCAATGGGATACGGCGAATTTTGATTCATCTGCCAGAGGGAGTTGCACATCTGATTCATCGTGAACCTGAGTTCAGATTTTCCATCCCGTTGAGGCAATTCTTACCATCAAAACAACGGAGTTTACCAATGTCAACAGCAACCTATACCCCCGATGAGTTGAAGACTTTAGCCAGTGCTGTCATGATCAGTGGCATGGCTATTTCAATGGTTGATGTGGGAATTGTTTCAACAGCGATCGAAGCGACTGCGTTAGGTCAGGAGGTTGCTTCTGCGGCCAAAAAGTATCCAACCAACAGCATCATTCAGTCCCTCTTCTCAGAAGAAGCGGTGAAACAAGGCAAAGAAGCAGGCACTCTGAAAATTGAGGTCAAGCCTGAAGAAATGAAGCCAGAAGTTGCAGTTGATACAGCGATCGCAAAGGTCAATGCAGCAATGGAAATTCTAAACGGGAAAGCGACACCTGAAGAAATCCAACAATTCAAAGAATTCATCTACAACAGCGCTGAGCATGTGGCGAATGCGGCTGGCAGTGGCATCTTTGGCACTGGTTCTAAAGTTAGTGCGACCGAAGCAGCTGCGTTGACTAAGTTGAAGGCAGCGTTAGGGTTGTAATTCTTTCGCAACTTTTCCGTAGAAGCGCTCAAGATGGGCGCTTTTATTTTGGATTGCTGCAAGATAGCGTGCTCAGACTGCGCTCAGCCTTATACCGGAAATAGAGCTAACAGAATTTGCACAACGATAATTTTAATAATAGTCGTCGTCGGAAACACGATCGCGTAACTCAGTTCAGGTTTATTAGTGGGAACGGATTTAGCAGCGTAGGATAGAATGGCTGGATTTCCTGTCACTCCAGCTACCAGTCCCAGTAGTTCATCGAAAGGAGTGCGAATTAGCCAAAGTCCAATCGCGAAGGTGGCTATGACCACTGATAAGGTAATGGCTAAACCAATCCAAACCAGCAGCAAGCCCGTATCTTGAAGCGTTGTGACAAATTGTTCTGCCGATCGCAGCCCTACAACCGCCAGAAACAAAGTTAAGCCAAAATTTCGTAACGTCAAGTTGGCGGCGGGAGGAATTGTCCAGGTTAAGTTGCCTGTGCGGCCCAGCCAACCGAGGAGCAGGGAGACAATCATTGCCCCCCCAGCGGCTCCAAAGGTGAAGGTGCCTAATCCGGGTAAGGGAATGGGAATCAGTCCGAATAACACACCTAAGACCATGCCAATGCCTAGCGATAAGTAGCTGACTTCCGCTGTACTGCGGGCAGAATCGCCAAAAAAATCGCGCACGATTTTGGCTCTGTCCAGTTCTGCCACAACATAGATGCGATCGCCCGCTTCTAAAACCAGCCCAGGATGCGGAGCTAACACCGCATCTCCACGCTGTACTGACATCACGGTACAACCAGGGGTTTCTGCAAGATGTAGTTCTCCCAATTTGCGGCCAATCACAGACGGTTTAGAAACATAGATGTCCAGGTCATCCAAATCATGGTGATCGGGCAGAATTTGATCCGTCGTGGCTTGACCAATGATTTGCTGTGCTGCTTTTAACGGTTCGCCCTCGCCACTCAACAGTAACATGTCACCCGATCGCAACCGCGTCGTATCGCGTGGCATGCGATTATGCCCATCTTGGCGGACTGCCAATACCTGCACTTCGGGCGGTAATAGAGTGGTCACGTCACCCAGGGTTTGGCCAATGACCTGGGAACGGCTGACAATCACTTCAGTTCCTGGCATCCGTCGGCTGGGTGGTGGTGCGATTTTAGGCTTGAGCAATTGCACTGCCAGATACATACAGAGAATTGGGGCAAACACACCTAAAGGATAAGCAACACCATAGCCAACCGCAGGTAAGTCACCCCCAACCTGATCTACAACAGATTGTAATGTTGCTGTATTGACCAGAGCACCCGCAAAAATTCCTGCTGCTAATGCTTTCGGCAACGCGAACGGTGGGATCAGGAGAGCCGCTACCAGACCGCTAACGATAACGCTTAAAATAGCAATCAAATTTTGTCGTCGTCCACTCGGGCTGGATAATCCCGCAATGAAAGATTTACCGTATTGAATGCCAATTCCATAGAAGAAGACAATCAATCCCACAGTGCTGAGAATGGCAGGGGGACTGGCTTCAGGGACGATCGCGCCAAAAAACAAACCAACAAACAAGACAGCCCCCACCCCTAAATTGAATCCAGCAACTTCGATTTCACCCAAGGCGTAGCCCAAAGCAATGACGAGAAACAGCGTCAAAATAGGTTGACTACTAAGAAAAGCAGCGAAAGCTGTCATACAAAGATACTCTGATTTGATTCTTAAGTTCTGATTCTTGAATCCAAAGGATATGGATTAGTTTGGTAGGTTAATTCCCAACGGAGCTAACCAGCCTGCCAGCGTCGAGAGCAAAGACTGACGCTCGACCCAAACCGAGACAGACCCGCCATTGCAGCGAAACTCACCCCAACCCTGCTCGTTGGTATACACGGGTTCTGTGATATGTTCTGTTAAATCAAAAAAGGTAGAGTTGGGTTTGCCCACTTCCATCCATTTACTGCCGCCTGGCCCATCGCTCAACAACACAGCCATCGCTTGGGGATGTTCTTCTGTACCAAGACGAGTCCAGCCAATAATATCAGGATGATCAAAGTAATCGTATTGTGGCCCGTAGGCGAAATTTTTGCGGGCAAACAGGAAGCGATCGATTATCCATTGATGGGAAGCCAGCCAAATCTCATACTCGTTGCCGTCTCGCCCCTTATCTTTGTAGTGAGCACCATAGTAATCGGCATAGAAAACACAGGGATAGCCTTCTGCTCTGAGCAAAATCAGAGCGTAGGCAAGTGGTTTGAACCAGGCTTCGACAATCGATTCCAGGGCTTGTAGGGGTTGCGTGTCGTGATTGTCCACAAAGGTCGCTGAAAGTAGCGGAACTTGCCTGGTTAAGGTATTGTCAAAAATCGTCCGCATGTCATAATAACCACCTGCTTTACTGGCTCGGTGAAAGTTGTAGTGTAAAGGCACATCAAACAAAGACAACCGCCCGCCTGTGTTGCCAATATACCAGAGCAATGTTGCCAGATTCTCTGTCCAATATTCACCAACGGCAAACAACTCCCGTTGAACATGGCGTTCTAGATCATCTAGCCAATCGTTAAAGAAATCTCCATAAATATGTTTAATGGCATCCAAACGAAATCCATCTACCCCAAGGGTGTCTAAAATCCATTCTCCCCAATATTTCAATTCACCCCGGACTTGTTGATGATTGACATCCAGGTCGCAGCCCATGAGATAGTCATAATTTCCCTTCTCTAGCTCAACTTTGTCCTCAAAATGCTTATCTTTGAAGCGATAGATCAGGTTTTGTCCGGGTTTAAACAGGTTGTGATCAGTTGAATCAAAATGCCACCAATGCCACTTCATGCTGGAATACTGGTCGCCTCGACCAGGAAAGGCAAAATGTGTCCAGGCTTTGATGAGTTCCAGTCCACCCAAGACACGATTGCGATCGTTCGGATCAACCGGAACCGCCTCAAATTCTTCCGGCGTATCCGCCCCCATTTTATGGTTGAAAACCACATCCAAATAAATTTGAATGCCGGCCTGCTTAGCGGCTCTCACTGCTGCTGCCAATTCATCCTTGGTGCCATACCTGGTGCGGATCGAACCCTTCTGGTCAAATTCACCCAAATCAAACAAGTCATAGGCACCGTAACCCACGTCGTATCCCCCTCCGGCCCCTTTGTAAACAGGAGGCAACCACAAAGCGGTAAAGCCAGCATTCGCTAAATCTCTAGCATGATTGCTCAATTCTCTCCAATGGGTGCCATCGCTGGGCAAATACCAATGAAAGTACTGCATGAAGGTGCCGTTAAACTCCACACTGGGATTGTTTTTCGCCAATTCGGGAGCATTTTGTTCTAACCATGCTAAAACCGATCGCCCAGCTGCCTCTAAGGTTTCTGGATCAAGTCGGCGACTGAGGGAGTTAAATTGTTGTTGGAGTCTTTGAAATATAGCTTTCATCGATTTAAGGGGGAAAACGATTAAACTTTACAAAGACTTTACCTCAAGAAGGGTCAGAACAAGAGTTGGCAAAGCTACTTGTGGGCGATCGTTTTCCTACATAAGTAGATAGACAGAAATAATTACAAACCCAATTTTTGGAGAGCGTGCGCCGACGGCGCACGCTCTCCAAAAATTGGGTAATTTATTTTGTCTAGGTACTTACGTAGATTTATCAGAATGATTTATGGAAAGATGTGGGTTGCTTTATCAGTTGGTTGTTCTTGGTTCTACGGGTCAATCTTAAGATTCTCTAATTTCCCTGCTGCTGCAACATTACCGTCCTGCAAGAGGATAATGTGGTCTGCCTGTCGCAAAACGAAGGGACGATGAGAGACGACAAGGAAGGTAGGAGTATAGGTTTGATAACTTGAGTCTTTTGATGACTGGATCAAAGTGGAATGTTTCAGCATCAACAGGCGAGACCAGAGGGTTTGCTCAGTTTCCAGGTCAAGGGCACTGGAAAGATCGTCAAAGACCAGCAATTCCGGTTGTCTGACTAACACGCGGGCGGCAGCAGTGCGCTGCTGTTGTCCACCCGATAGGCGCATTCCTCTGGAGCCAATTACAGTATTTAGTCCTGCTGTCATAGCAGCGAGATCACGATCTAAGGCAGAGAGGGCGATCGCTTCATTTAATTCAGTCTCATGAACTTGCAACCCCAGCAGCAAATTCTCTCTCAACGTATTGCTAAATAAATGTGGCACTTGCGACGCATAAGCACTGCGAGGAGGAACAAAAAACTGATCAGGATGAGTAACACGCAAGCCATTCCAGTAGATTTCTCCAGATTGCGGGGGGAGTAGTCCCAGCAAAACTTGCAGCAAAGTTGTTTTCCCGGAGCCGACTTGACCAGTAATCACAGTCAGGCTACCTCGTTGTAAGGTTAAGTTGATGTTAGTAATGCCAAAGTTACTTCCAGGATAGCGATAGGTCAAATTGACTGCCCTTAATTCTTGCAGCATGGTATCTTGATGGGGTTGAGCGATCGCAGGTAACTCAGCTACTCGTCCTTTCAGGTCAGGCAAATAGAGCGGTGACTGCTCAACAATCCTTTCCCGTTCGCCAATCAATCCCTCCATGCGCTCGAATGAGACTTCAGTTTGCTTTGTCTGAGCAATAAAACCGCCCAAGAACCACAAAAAATCTGTGATAAATGTCAGGAAATAGACGAATAGCGCAAAATCACCGACGTTCAGATCACGATCGCCACTCAACCCAAGTTGGGCTGCAACCAGTAGGATTAATCCTATTCCTACATTGACTAAATTCTCCAGACTGGAATGGAGAACAGCCGTAAACACCTGATCTTGTACCATGCGTTGACGACGTTGCTCATTGAGATGATGTAGATGGGCGAGAACCGTATTTTCGGCTCCAGCCACCTGAATCGCCTGTACAGCAGAGAACATTTCTCCAATCAATCCTGTTACCTGCTGTGTTGCCTGACGACTGGCAGAGCGATATCGTTTGATGCGAGTTTCAGCATATTGAATGGTAATGGCGATCGCTATCAATGGCAGAAACACAAGCAATGTGAGGGGCTTATTGACATTGAGAAGGATAATGAGAGAAATTAATGCAAATACTCCGGCTCCAAAAACTTCATTGGTTCCTACAACATTGTCTTCTATTTGGGTAGCGTCGTCTCGAAAAAAGCTAATCACCTCACTGGGAGAAACCGTCTTTCCAGCAATGATAAGTGGTGCTGCTCCCGGTTTTTGCAACAGTTGGTCAAGTAGATTTCGTTGCAATAGAGAACTCATCGTAAAACGATGTTGTGTTTTGGTAATACGTCCGATAAAGATGGCAACAATGCGGGCAACTCCTGACGCTAATAGCAACGCGATCCAAACAAGGGGCGATCGCACCGAAACCGATTGGTAGTTACTTTCCAGAGTCAAGCTATTAAAAAACTCACGAATGATTAAGCCCGGTACAGCAGGCAAACCCATAATCAACATCCACAAGAAGCTGTCTAACAGATATAACTTGAACGCATAGCGAATCATGCGCCAGAGGAGAAACCAAACAGAAATTTGATGGGTCATGGGTAATCATAATCAGTCGCTCCCAATAATCTACAGCAAGATGTGCACCTTAAAAACAACCTATCCTAATTGCCAGAGCGCTATGCGCTCTGGTTGAGACGTTTTTGAGTAAAAGCCCCGCCCAGCAACGCTTCTACGCAAAAACATCTTTAATTCGGCAATGCCCGTGAGGAGCAGGCGTAAGGGGACAAGGAACAGCCAGCCTTCAGTCACACACCAAATTCTTCACGTTGTAGGGAGTTACTTCATTTTCATCCTCATCTGTGCAAGAACCCCTCAAATAGACGGTTTGCTCAATGTCCGCAATTACATCAGCTCGACATCTATACAAACTACCTACAGTTGTCTCATACAGTACCTCTACTTGATTAAATGTTTCATCTTCGTTATGCCCAATAACTTTAGCTGTTGCTTTGCAATTTAACCATATCCAACCGTGTGTTAGGAAAAGTTCTTTTTCAACCATTTGTGCGGCCCAGGGCAAAATACCCCATCCACGATACACTGTGTTCAACGCTTGCAGGCTACCTATGCGGGTCAAGACCGATGTCAGCGATGCTTGATCTAAATAGCCGTAGTATCGAGCTTCAGGAAAGTCGATCGCCGTGGGGGCAAAGCGGTGCCCGCCAATATGACTGGCTTGCCAGATGCGAATGTGATTTAACCATCGCTCTTCTACAATCTTGAGTGCCTGATGATAAAGCGGATTACCGAATCGGGAACAGCAGCGATCGCGGCTGCCATGCGTACAAATCAAAATATCTCGTGTTGGCTGTTGATGTTCAACAGGTGTATTCAGCAGCGGTTCTCCCCTTAAGTACCGTTTCACCAGTGGTGCTACTTCTTGAACATCAGCTAAGAGGAATTCTTGCTTAGCGTATTCTTTAATGAGGCCTGTCTCTTTGTACAAAATAATAAGTCGCGTATGATTGTCTTGCTTGAGTTTATCGTTATAGATCAGCAAGAATTGAGTTTGAAAGCGATCGTATTCCTTGTAGACTTCATGTCCCAATGCTCGCAGATTCTCAGGAACACCCAGAGATGCCAGGTCATGCGGGGCCCAAGGAGGAGAGCATTCAATCAATACATAAGTTCGATGTTCAGGTGCAGAACCGATACTATCTATGCCGGATTGGCGCGATTGTTGTGAACAAAAAGATAAGGGTTCAGGCATATGTTCTAAAAGGTTAATTCTTTCGTTCAATGTGAAATTGTTTTTTCCAGTCGTAACATATTTTGAATTTCATTAAGAACCAATTCAGCAGCAATGGGACCAGTAATGCGGCTCCACAATTGATAGTCAACAAAATAAACTCGATGTTGCTGATAGGCAGGTAGCGATCGCAAGATGGAATTCTCTTCCCAGGTTTGCTGGATCTGTTTGACCTGACTATTGCCACTTGCCATAACAATGATCCAATCGGCTTTGAGTTGGGGCAAGATTTCTGCAGAAATCGAGACAGTTTCGTTCGCCAGATGCAATTGAGCAGGAACCAATAGATGAAATCCAACATCTTCCAGCAACTTGCCAGCAAAGGTATTTTGATGGAAGACCTCGATAGACTCCAGTCCTGACATGGATAGTAGCAAAATTAACTGACCCTGATATTCAACCAACTGTGTCTGAGTTTGGCGGATCTGTTGGTCGTGGGCTGTGAGAACAGCGGATGCTTTATCTTCTCGATGCAAGATCTGTCCTAAAATTTGAATCTTTTTGCGCCATTGGTCGGGTGTTGCCAGATCGAGCGGCAACACAGTTGGAGCAATTTTTTGCAGCATTTGATGTTCTGTATTTCCTAGATGACTGCCGAAAATCAGATCTGGCTTGAGGGCTAAAATCGTTTCCAGAGAGGGAGATTGGGATGTGCCAATATGTACAGGATTAGTAGTCAGGCGATCGCCCAAATATTTCACACCAATTACCGATTGACCCAGTTGCGGGGAACCGACCAGTGCTCTGCGGTCTTCGGCATAGCCGATGGGTTCAACCCCAAGTGCCAGCAGCAAATCCAGCGCTTGTGTATCCAGAGCAATAATGCGTTGAGGTTGCCCACAAATTTCAGTTGTCCCCAAATCATGTTTGACGACCCGACAATTTGATGAAGCCAAGCCCCCTTCTTGCTGCGTGACCGGCCGCTGACAAGTTGCACAAGCGATCAGGAGCAAGAAGGAGAGGAGCGATCGCTGAATTACATACGGCATCCTAAAACTCCACTGCTATTGAGCCAATAATAGTAAACGGCGCACCTGGAGTAATGCGGGTGCGGCCAAATGTGGAGGATTCAAAATACTCAATATCGAACAAGTTTCTCATATTGATAGCTGCACGCCACTGATCACGTCGATAATACAGAGCAGCATCGGTTCGGAGATAGCCAGGTAGGGTAAAATCATTCTCCAAATTACCTGGGCGATCGTCCACAAAAAATAACCCGATACCCAAGCCAAGACCTTGAAAATCCCCTGCTTGAATCTCGTAGGTGGTCCACAAACTAGCACTATTGCGTGGAATGTTAATCAATCGATTGCCTTCTGGGACAAACTCGTCCCCTTCGGTGATCAATGCATCGGTATGAGCATAGGTTGCAACTATGTTCCAGCCTGGGACTAATTCACCCGTCACATCAAGTTCCAGTCCGCGACTGCGTTCTTCTCCGACGGGAATTGAAAAGTCAGGATTTTCAGGATCAGTAATGCCAATGTTAGATTTGGTTAATTGATAAAACGCCAGATTTGAAGTCAATCTACCCTCTAAGAAATTACCGCGAAGACCAATTTCAAACTGAGTGCCGCGTTCTGGTTCTAGAAATGAGCCATCAGCGCGAATGGCAAAATTGGGTTGGAAAGAGCGACTGAAACTGCCGTAGAGGGATAGGATCTCATCAGGTTGATAGACTAAGCCAATTGTAGGACTAAAGGCTGTATCGTTTTGCTCTGATTCTGTGTTGGCGATCGCATCGCGACTTGTCTGCCCAACGAAATCAAGCCTTCCCCCGATTAATAACTTCAAGTCATCTCTCAAGGTGAGCAAATCTTGTAGATACACTCCCAGGGAGTTAGTCCGAATTTCAGTGGCAAAGGAGAGTGGAGCATCGGGCAATCGCTCAATATAGACAGGGTCAAAAATATTGATCGGTACAGTCGGTCTTTCCCGAAATCCTGTTTCATCCGCTAACACTCTGGACAAATCAATACCAATCAATGCCCGATGTTCAATAGCTCCGGTTGTAAATTCTCCTGCGGCTTCTGCCCGTAAGGCATAACTTTGCCGATCGGCTTCAACGATTCTAAATTCTCGTTCTAAAATACCCGTTGTCTCATCCAGAGATCGAGCCTCAAATCGACGGACAAAGTTGTCACTAAACAACCCTCGAACACTATTGCGGATGATCCAGTCTTCACTAATCTCGTGCTCTAATCGATAACCCACGCTAAAATCCTCAACCCGTCGAACATCATCAGGCTCTCCCAATCGACGACTGATGGGAATATCTGCTACGCTATCGCCAATAGCAACCAGTCCATTATCAAACGGACGCTCATCGTTCAAATATTCCAGTTCAACCAGGAGCGTAGTGCGATCGTTGATCTGCCAGGACAGAACCGGAGCGACAAAAATGCGTTCAATTTCAGTAAAATCTCGAAAGCTAGACGAGTTTTCATACACTGCATTCAAGCGATAGAGTAACGTTTCATTATCTGTCAACGGGCCGGATAGATCAATGCTAGGACGATATAACCTGAAATTGCCAGCCGAAAACTCGACTGCATAAAATGGCTCTGCTAATGGTTGTTTTGTGACCAGATTAATCACGCCACCGGGCGAGAGACTGCCATACAAGATAGAAGCAGGTCCTCGCAGGACTTCGATGCGCTCTAAATTGGTTGTCTCTCTCAGGCTAGAAAACGTAGAGGCACCGGGAACATCAGGCAACCCATTGCGAAAAATATCTGCGGTAAACCCCCGCAGCGAAAACGAATCGGCTGTGCCGCTGAAGTCACCGCTTTGGGCCGCACCACTGACATTTTGTAACACCTCTTCTAAGCGCACAGCATTCTGGTCTTCAATGATTTGTTCCGGGATCACCTGAATCGATCGCGGAATATCTCTCAGAGGAACTGCAACGCGAGTGCCCACGGTTGCATTAGGGATTGTGTAGCGATCGCGGTCTTGCTCTCCAGTCACAATAACTTGAATGGACTCGGACTCTGCTCCTGTCGTTGTTGTTCTGCCCACAGTGACGCTCAACATCAGAGCTTGTGTTCCTACTATGGGATCAACTACAGGTGGCGCATCAATTCCTGTAATAGCTATACGAACGCGATTACCAGATAAGTTATCTACGCTCACCAAAGCAATTCCAGGCACTGGATTGGCTACTTGAAACGCTTCATCTGGCAACCTTAGCACTGTATTCGAGATATCAGCAATCCATGCATTCCCTATGACATTTGCTACAGGATTGAGAATCTGACCAGCAGAGGTTTCCAGGACAATTTCCAATCCCGTTTCGGTTTCATTAATTTGTACGCCAGTGACTTCTATAACAGAAGTTTGAGCAAGCTCAGCCATCCTCTCCGCAACTGCGATAGCAGACTGCTGCCGTTCATTATTTTGAGCCAAAGCAGGTTGAATCATCGTTGTAAAAGTCACTATCATCCCTAATCCTAACCACCCTGGTAGGAATGGGTCGGCTTCCCTTTGGCACTGCCCCCTTCGGATTGGTGTTGACATCATTTTCATGCACCTGTTACCTACGAGTGTTTGCTCAAGCAATTCCACCAAAAATGAAGAAGTGAGGATTCACTTCTGATTTTCAGTTGAGTTAAGAAATATTCTCAAAAAGATACAAGAAAAAGATGCCGAAAAGCGGATCGTTATAGAGGCTAAACGGATTTTTTTGACGGCTCAACGGATTTTTTGGCAATAGGCTGATTCTTCTTGATAAACCTTGGGATTGATGCCAAATTTCTTACGAAAGGCGGCCGCAAAACTACTTTGTCTAACATATCCCACCATCGTGGCGACTTCTCTAATGTTGTAGTTTCCTTGTGTTAATAATTCGCTGGCTCGCTCCATGCGATAGTGCCATAAATAGCCGAATGCCGTTACGCCGAAAACTTGGCGAAATCCTAGCTTGAGTTTGTACTCATTCAACCCAACTTGTCTGGCAAGTTCTGACAATGTTGGAGGGTTCTGCCAGTTACATATCAAAACTGCTCTTGCGGCGTAGATGCGATCGAAGTCATCTGCCTTTAAGCCATTAGAAGAATGAGATTCTCTGGTTACATTAAACTGTTCCAGTTTCAATGCAATCAACTCCCAACATTTGCTTTCCAGGTAAATCTGTCTGGTCAAACCGTGGTAAGGGCAATCGAGCAATTGCCTTAAGACGACTTGCATTGCGATCGTCGTTTGACCCATCTGTCTGCCCGAACAGGGATCAAGGGCTTGCAGGAATTGCTGCACTGGGGATGAAGCTGGCTCCGTCTCAACAGGCATAAAGCTGTTCAAGAGATTGGCAGAGTCCAAATGAATATCAACCTGTAAAATCCTTTCTCCAGCAGGCCGATAGACGGTTTCTGAGTGCTCGAAGCCTCTTTGAACAAAGTTTTGACCAGTGAAATTTGTGGCGTTGCCGCTATCTTGCAGCCGAAAGCCAAATTCCAAACCACCTTCACAGGGTTCGCATTGAATCAGCAGAGCATCTTTTAAGGTGTAGTTATGGATCAGTAGATCAAACTCTCTCAGCGCTATCCACCGCCGTTCTCCCGTTCCTAACGCTTGAGGGCAGACCTCAAGCACTTCAATGGGGTCATCCGGTTTGATCGCTCGATCGCTCGGTATCCTTTCACCCGTCTGCCAAAGTGAGTGATAGTCTTCCTCTGAGATGGTAATCACCACAATGAACTCCGTTTGCCCCCGCTAATCTACTCAAATTTAGATGCAAATTATTATCATTTATTTGAGATTCCTCGTCAATCCTGAAGTTTGCTAGTATGTCGTCTGTCAAGAAAGTTTTGACGGGTTGCAACTCGTCAAAAATGCCTTCAATTCAAATTTTTAAAAGATTTCCAGGATAATTGAGTGTATCGAGTTCTAAATCCTGTCCATGACTCAACAACTTCTGAGTACTGAAGAAGAAATTGTCACTGAGCTTGACATCAGTCATCTAGTGATTGAGGACGATACGCCTGTGGACAATTTTCAATCTGAATTGCAGCAACGGCTGTTGGTCGAGCCACTTTACAGCAGTAAAGCGATTCCCTCACCTTTTTTGGCTGCCGCGAATGTGGGCTTGTTTTATCAACTCAAGGGTGACCCGATTGTTCCTGATATGTTTTTAAGTTTAGGAGTACAGCGATCGGCAGACCTGTCTGAGCGCCGCCACCGTTCCTACTTTGTCTGGGAGTTCGGCAAAGTGCCAGAAGTGTGCATTGAAATCGTTTCTAATGCAGAAGGTGACGAATTGACTTTGAGCAAAAAGTCCCAACAAAAAGGCAAGCTGCATAGCAAGAAGGAAATCTACGCTCGTATTGGTGTGCCTTACTACATTGTGTTTGACCCTCTTCAGCAAATTCAAAGTGAATCGGAGATGAATGGGGCGTTATTGCGAGTATGGACGATCTCTGCTACCCGCTATACCGAATTAACTCCCCCTCAAGGTATCGTCAGGGTTGGAGAATCTGTCTGGTTAGAAGGGGTTGGGTTGGGATTGACGCTGTGGGAGGGGACATATGAGGAAGAGATCACAAGACTATGGCTGCGTTGGTGCGATCGCGAGGGTCAGGTCATCCTGACTGGCTCCGAAGGACAAGCAGTCGAGCGCCAACGCGCTGACCAAGAACGTCAACGCGCTGACCAAGAACACCAACGCGCTGAGCAGGAACGAGCAGCAAAGGAGCGGCTGGAGAATTACTTACGATCGCAGGGAATTGACCCGAATCAACTGCCTGAGTTGGAGTGAGGGGCGATCGCATCAGTTTTGTAGAAATTAACACGTAGTCTGGGTACATGTCGTTTGATAATGTTTGTAAACTGCTGTCTGAAAAATATCCAGAACGCTTTGCAAGTTGGGTTTTAGGTGAGCCACAAACCGCTGTAGAAATCCTTAAAACGGAGTTAGTATTGAGCCAATTCGGGCTGATTCAGTCACCTTCTTGCAGTTACAGGAGCGGATTTTGCATCTGGAGTTTCAGGTCAGGCTAGAGTCGAATCCGCCACTCTCCTTACGGATGCTGGATTATTGGGTCAGACTGTATCGCCTCTATCGCATGCCAGTCATTCAGGTGGTGGTATTGCTGCTGCCGCCAACAGCAGGAACGGTCGTTGAAACTGCGTTTGTGGTGGAAAGTACACGACACGAATATCAAGTGATTCGGTTGTGGCAGGAAGACCCAGAGACGTTTCTGAATGACCCAGCATTATTACCCTTAGCCCCATTGACAGAAACGACTCAGGCAGAAGCATTGTTACAACGAGTGGCAGAGCAAGTAAGTCAACTAGAGGAGAGCCAACGACAAGAGGTGTCTGGATATACCCAGATTCTGGCTGGGCTAAAATTTGAGAAGGATGTGATTCGGCAAGTCTTTCGGGAGGGCATGATGCGAGAGTCAGTCATTTATCAGGACATTCTGGAAAAAGGACGACAGGAAGGACGACAGGAAGGACGACAGGAAGGACGACAGGAAGGAGAGCGATCGCTAATCTTGCGTTTGCTGAATCGACGAGTTGGAGAAGTGCCAGAGGAACTGCGATCGCGCCTTACCGCGCTTTCCTTGGAACAACTTGAAACGCTCGGTGAGGCGTTGCTGGATTTTGAAACCATCACGGACTTGGAAGTCTGGTTTGGGAGTTTAGAGTAGTACTCTGTAAGGCGATCGTTCCAGTGGAGAATGGATGATTGCCGAGTGAGCAGTTGGGCTTACAGTTGGGGATTCATGAGCGGCAGTTGCGCTGGTTTACGGCACAGGGAGAATTGCTCCCCTTACCCGAGAAGGCAGAACGCCAAAGAGCCGAACAGGAACGCCAAAGAGCGATTGGAGAATTATCTTCGATCGCTAGGCATTGACCCCAATCAACTTCCAGATTCATGAATAGGCTTGTCTGAAAATTAGGCTAAAAGCGCGGCTACACTACGCTTCTAACTCAACTTTCAGACGTATCTAACAGGGTTTGAAATTGACCAATAAAAATCTCAGCGGCGATCGGTCCACGAATTCAAGTAAGTTTATCGGAACATCTCTCGAATTTTGTCAAGGATCAAGTTTGCGGCGATCGGTCCACGAATGTTGTAGAAGAGATAGGCATCTACAAAGTAGACTCGCCCCGCCTGGCTAGCTGGCAGCGATCGTGTAATCGGATTTTGCTGCCAAACTTGTTGAGTATGTTGCATAGCATCCTGACGCAAATGATCTGAAATCAAAGCAAGAATCATATCTGCTTTAAGTTGGGGAAGAACTTCTAGAGAAAGCCAGAAGTCTGAAGCACTTTCCAGGATAGGAACGGCAAGTTGAAAGCCTAAGTCTGCAAATAAACCGCCCAGAAAATCACGGCTGTCACTAACTCCAAAGGTTTCAGGTAATTGATAGGCAGCCATGAGTAAGAGGTTTGGATGAGAGGCAACTACAGGCGCTAAAGCCATTTGAGTTTCGGCTAGCTTCTGCTGATACGATGCAATCACCTGTTGAGCCTGCACTTCGCGTCCGATGGCTTGAGCGACCCCTTGAATGCTGTGCTGCCACTCGTCTTTGAGGCTGCCTTCATAAAGCAACGTGGGGGCAATTTGGGAAAACCGATCGTAAAACTGCCGCTGAAACGCTTCTCCGATAATTAAATCGGGTTTCAATTGCAACAGGGTTTCCAGGGATGGTGTGTTTCGCAGTCCTAGATTAACTGGCTGGCTGGTGACTCGATCGCCCAAGACAGGAATCGTGGCGATCGGTTGCCCAATTCCTGTTTTGGAAAACTCGGCATAACCAGTGGGCTGCATTCCCAGAGCCAACAAAATATCAAGCATATGGGGAGCAAGAACGGCAATACGCTGAGGCTGTCCACAAACTGTAGTTTGACCCATATCATGCTCAATCATCCGACAATTGGTTGGTGAAGAGGATATAACTGGAGGGGTGAATTTCTCAGAACCCAGATTTCCACAAGCAGAAATCAAACAAACGACCAGCATTGAAAACAAACTTAACCGCACAAAATGCTGGCTCAGTCGTCGCGATCGCCCCGGTGGTTTGTCAATTTTGATTTGCGGGGTATCCCGCAAATCAAAATTAGAATTAAGGAAGTTTTGCGGGGTCGCAGACCCCGCAAAACTTCCCTGACAGAGCACTAGCCATTGAGAATAACAGTGATTAAAGAATTGCATCACTACGGTTTGAGTCTTAGTCAGTTGATGTTTCACCACTCGATAAGCTAGAGATCAAAAGGTAATCCGGTAGTTGACGCTGATGGTTCTTCCCTGTCCAGCCCGATTAAGACTGTCAGCAAAAGGAGCAAAGTATTGAGAGAAAACTGGATAATACTCTTCATTTAACAAGTTTTGGATGCCAATCAGTAATTCTCCACCTCCAATCCGAACACTGCTCAAAAAATCGAGAGTCAGGTAACTTTCGATCGCGACTCCATCCACTTCGTCTTGAAAGGCGCGGTTGCGAGCACCGGAGTAGAGAAGTTGAAGGCGATTGCGCCAATCGGGTAATGTTTCATTTTCCAGATAGGCAGTTAATTTGAACGGAGGAATCGTAATACTGTTGAGCGCGATATAGTCTCCATCTCGATCTTCATCATTTTCACCCTCTAACCACGTTGCTGTTCCACCAAGGCTCCATTGTTCGATCGGTTGCCAGTCGATCGCGGCTTCAACGCCATAAATTCGCTCAGGAGCGCGAATTGTTCTCAGTGGACCTCCAGGAATTGTCTCAAAGTCAGTTCCTAAGCTGGAGTAGTTATAGAATCCAGCCAGCGAAGCTTGCAGTGAGTCCCAGTTGCCTCGCAGTCCGATCTCGTAGTTATTGACCTTCTGCGGTTCGGTCAGATCAACATCCGCCCCAACGGCGAATCCAGCAGGTGCAAACCGCAGCACTCGACCGATATCCGGCAAAGAAAAGCCTTGAGCAAAACTGGCGAAGGCGCTGAGTCCATCCACGATTTCAAACGCGAGTCCGGCATTAAAGACAAAAGCGTCGGTGCTGATTGTGCCGCCTTCAATGTCATTTCCGTCAAACGTCGTGTAATCATCGGTGCTCACATTGAGGTTGACATAACGTGTGCCCCCACTGAGAATTAGCCCTTCGAGAATCTCCCACTGGAGTTGGGCAAAAATTCCCAAATCGCTCAATTCATAGGGTGGGACAAAATCGATCTCATCAATCTTACGAAAAATGCGACCATCGCTCTCGTCAAACTCCTCTGGGTCAAACACGTTGAACTGCTGAGAACTATTTTCCCGCACATAATCCACCCCCCATAACAGGCTGACGGTTTCTTCTGCATCAAAGGGCGTATCAACTTGCAAGCGTCCACCCCACTGTTCTACCTCTCCGGGTGATTGGGAAATAATTCCAAAAAACTCGCGGTTATCAGACGGAATACCACCGACAAAATCATAATTTCGGTAAAACAACTGTCCCTGAAGCTGGCTGTTGAATAAATCATCGTTCAGATATTGCAGTGTAATGTTCGTCGTTGTTAATGAGGCTTCATCGGGTGCGCCAATCACTTGGGTTCCGTCCGGCAGTCGAATTGCCCTTGCTTTCTGAATGCCTGGAATGCTGTCAATTTCGGGATCGCTAATAAACTCCGCATCCTGTGTTTGCCGGAAATAGTTGAACGTAAAATCCAGACGTTGAGCTTCATCCAACTCCACACCAAGGCGAACTAATCCATTAATCTCATCTGTTTCCGCATTGACTAGATCGCTAGGAATTCGATCGCCCTCTGCATCAAAAAACTCGCCCGTAGGCACATAGGATAAACTGCCCAACCAATCCACACTGTCAGCCGTACCAGACACCGAATACAGGAAGTTATACCCAAAACTGCCGCCTAAAAGAAACGTATCGTCCCCACCTGCCGCTGCATTGGCTCCAACCTCGATCCTATGGCTGATGACCTCGTCCTCTGGTCGGCGCGTGATGATGTTAATTAAACCACCAGTTGCCTGTCCGCCGTAGATAGCATTGGGTCCCCGGACAATCTCAATCCGTTCGATCGCCTGCGGATCAATTGTGGTCAGTGCGGCGGGAATGGAACCAAGGTTTGTGTTTTGGGGAACACCATCGATCAACACGGAGATTTCGCGTCCCCGCAGGGTTTGACCAAAGGTATTCGTTCGCCCTGTGGGATGGCTAAAACCCGGAACCAGTTGAGACAGAATATCACCCAGGTTACGAGTCAAGCGCGTTTGCTGTTCAATTTCTTCTCGTTCAATCACCGTCACCGATCGCGGCACATTTGTAATTTCTTCTTCCGTCCGAGTTGCAGTTACGATGACTTGAATCGCGTCTTCATCTGTTGCTGCTGCTTCTGTGCCTGGAACTACACTCACCACAAATCCCTGCGCTTCTATCCTCACCTCAACCGTAGGAGGGGCATCCAAGCCAGTAATTACAACTCGAATGCCATCGCCTCTGGGCATAACAGTGATCAAGGCAATACCTGCAACCGGACTCGCTGCCTGAAATTCGTCGCCATCTGGCAAAGCGAGAGTAGCATTGGGAATATCAGCGATCAGGGCGTTACCAATCATCTGAGTTGATGGAGTCGGTAGTTTTCCTGCTGATGTTTCCAAAACAACATCAATACCTGTCTCTGTCGAGTTGATCTGGACATCCGTGACCTGGACGATCGCCTGTGTTAATTGAGTTTGCTCAGCGATCACCTGATCGTGGTGCTCAAGTTGCTCTAACCAGTGCTCAACTGTTGTTGCAGATGGCTCCAAATCGTTGAGTTGCAAAGCCTCTGGTGTGATTGGTACGTTTATCTGTTCTTCTTGTGCTGCCTGTTGATTAGCGAGTATTGACTGTGCCCAGACAGGTTGAGCAATGGCTGTTAGAACTCCGAATATCCCTGATCCAAGCAGTATGTGCGACCGTACCCTCATACTTTCCCCACAACAACGTCTATAGCGCCTGACGCTCTAATAAATTACGGTTGTTTTTGTGAGAGCCGCACAGAGCATGGCTTTCACAAAAACATGTACTTCACCCAAGTGAAAATTTCTACATTTCGCCAGAAGAGCAAAGCTCCGCTGAAGAGAAATTGATAACTTATCTCAATAAAGTTACAGGGAAATGAGACGGTTTGGGCGATCGCGATCGCTCCCATCCGGATCATTTTGCGCCCTAACCGGATTTTTTGTTCAGTAAATAGGATTTAGGATTGACACCGAACTGCTTGCGAAATGCGGCGGCAAAGCGGCTTTGATTGGCATACCCTACCGCCTGAGCAATTTCTTTTACACTCATGCGCTGCTCAACCAGTAATTGCTGTGCCCTCTCCATGCGGTATCGATGCAGATAGCCAAACACCGTTGTGCCAAACACCTGCCGAAACCCAACTTTCAGCTTGTAATCATTGAGGCTCACCCGTCGTGCCAGTTCCATCAGAGAAGGTGGGCTTTCCAAATTGGTTGTCAGGATTTGCCCGGCCAGATGGATGCGATCGATGTCATCTGGCTTCAGTGAACAGAACGGCCCTGTGCGCTTGTCTACCTCTTTTAATTGTTCTAATTTCAGTGCAATCAGTTCTAAACACTTACTCTCTAAATAAATCTGTTTGGTCTTGCCTTGAAACGGGCAGTGAAAAATTTGCTCCAGAGACGATCGCATTGCAGGGGTAATCATGTCAATCTCACTCAGCCAATTGCCATCGCTTTCCTCAATACATTGGCGAATTTCTGCTGGCATTTCTTTAAGCGCATCAGAAATGAGTCGGTTAAGAACCATATGCGACTCCAGGTGAATGTCAACCTTGAGAACTGGATCGTCTGCATAGGTAATCCAGGTCCATTCATCCGAGTCGTCGTAGCTACCCCATTCGATAAAGCTTTCTCCTGTAGATTTCCCGCAGCGATTACCAGATAGATTAAACCCAATTTCACCCATCATGATGGCTCTGACTTGGGCCTTTTCATTCACATATACATCCTCATGAAAACGGTAGTTAGAGAGTATGAGATGGATGCCGTGCCACAGCAAATGTTGGATATATCCTTGCCCTAACCGCTCAGGCACCGGAGTTTGTATCTCGATAAAGCCTAAATCGCTTGGAAGTTGGGGCGCAGGGGTATAGTCCTGCCATAGTTCGTCATAGTCTGCTCTTGAGATTGTTAGCGGCATGATGGTGAAGTAGGGCGATCGCAACAGGGTATGAAGTCCATAAAACTAGTAGGCTGAGGCAGACATCCCATTGCTAAACCTGAAAGTCAAATAAGGGGCTTAAGCCCCTTGTTCACGGGTAGATGAACTTGCGCCCTAGCCTACTAGCTTCAATGTTAATGCCAATCATTCTCAATTATTGCAAGAGAATAGTCAAGCACTAATTGGTATTCACATTCGCTAAAGCAAGGGTCAAGCCACTTCCGCGGATTATCAGGTTGATATTGCTGCCGCTTTGAGTAACTGTGAAAAGTGCGATCGTTCCTCTGTTTGAAGGGCAATGCGATCGCCGTATTCTATCACCTGTCCATTTTCTAAAATCAGAATTTGATTGACTCGCTGAATGGTCGCTAAGCGATGAGCAATGATAATGCCAGTACGGTTGTGTAAGAGTCGGTCGATTGCCCGCTCAATCAGTTTCTCAGTCGTTGGGTCAAGGCGAGAAGAGGCTTCATCCAGGATGACTAACCCTGGATTTTTGAGAAACACACGAGCAAATGCTAAAAGTTGCGCTTGTCCAGCCGAAAGACCAACGTTGCCTGCACCCAGTTGTGTCTCTAACCCATTGGGTAAGGAGCGCAACCACTCGGTCAGTCCTAAATCATGCAATGTTTCCAGGATGGCGTGATCTCGAATGCGCCCATCAAAAAAGGTCAAATTTTCCCGCACGCTGGCTTGAAACAATTGCACATCTTGAGTGACTAACCCAACCCGTTGTCGTAATTCAGCCAATGGGATTTGATCAATGGCCACTTCTCCTAAGCGAATTTCACCCGATTGAATCTCATATAGCCGTAAGAGTAATCGAGCGATCGTGCTTTTGCCACTGCCTGTGCGTCCCAACAGCCCAAGGGTTTGACCGGGAAGTAGGTGAAAAGACAGGTTTTGCAGGGTAGGATGTTCTGCATACTTTCCTTGTATCGCCTCATAGTTAAACCAGACCCGATGGAATGATACAGACAACGCTTCTGCTGGCAAATTAGCATGTCCTGAATCTTGTATCTGCGATCGCACCGTTAGCAACTCTCGAATACGATGAATGCTGGCTTCAACTTGTTGTAATTCTTCCAGTTCTTCGCGAATACGTTCGATGGGTTGGTTTAGCAGGTTGGTGTAATGGAAGATTAGGTAAGCTGTGCTAATAGTGATTGCATTCTGGTTCCAGAGATAGGCAGAAACAGCCAGAGCGATCGCATTGCCCACCGTAAACAATCCCACACTGGTAGACCAGAGAATAGTACTGGCAAATCGAGCCTGTTGATAAACGGGCAACCATTGCCGCAGGATGTCGTGAAACCGCCGCATCACATAGCCAACGGCTCCATTAGCGCGAATGTCTTCTCGTGCTGCCAACTGCTCACCCAAAAAGCCGAAAAACTCAGCACTCATTTGTCGATATACTGCCCAGGGTGCAACGGCGAAGGATTGTAATCCTAACAGCAGTGATAGTGCAATTAGCGAAAATGCAGTGAGACTTGCACCCACTAGAAAATTCTCAAGAAACAAGATGAGCAGAATTCCTAGCAGTAAAATACCATTCCCTAAAACATGAATCACAAGTTGCGAGAAAAACCGAGATAGTAGATTAACATCGCCATCGACTCGCTCTAATAGTTCTCCAGGAGGGTGTGATTTATGGAAAGAAAGGTCTAAATTTAAGCAGTGTTTCGCCAAATCAAGCCGCAGGGCATTCGTCGCAGTCCACGCGACTGTTTCACCCAGGTAAGTTGCTGCTACTGTCAAAACCTGCGTCAATAGCGCTAACCCGATAAAGCTAAAGGCGGCAATCAATAATTGCTGCTGTGAACCACCAGCGATTGCTGTATCAATGAAGTAGCCAATGATTTGCGGATTGAGGATTTGCAAACCGATACTCCCCAAAAGGGCGATTGCTAAACCAACAACGCGCCCCTTTTGCGGCTTCAGGTAGTGTGACAGGAGCGCAACATAGTGCTTGAGAGAAGTTCTCATGGAAGAGTAGCATAGCCCAGAAGAAATAAGGTGAGGGAATGCAGGTCAATCGCTAAGTAGTTTATCGCAAAGTTTATCCTGTTGTAAGACGATTTTGGCTCTTAGCGGGAGCATTTTGACGCTTTGGCGGAATAATTGCTGTTTCAAAAGGCATGTCAACCAGGTATTTGAACAAATCATCGACAACGGCATGAGCGGCGATCGGGCCAAACCCAAACCAGTGGGATGCCGATACCTCGTAAACCTGATTTTGTTGAACAACATCTAACGTTAACCAGAGGGGATCAGTTTTCAGCTTCTTGAGATTGGTTTGAGCATTTTGAGCGATTTCTGTCGTATACCCATACGTCCATACGAACATCACATCTGCTTCTAGCGTAGACAGCAACTCTTTATCAATCCGTTGTTGATTTTGCCCAACTCTTTCAAAATTTTGAGCGCGGGGACGGTTTAGTCCAGCATCTTCCAGAACTGAACCAGGAAAAGAATTCTTCAGATAAAAAGCCAGGGCATCTGGATAGACGCGCAGAAGGGTGACTGTAATCTGATCGAGACGATCGCCCATCTTTGCTTTGAACTCTGCCAATCGAGCATTGTAATCTGCCAGGATCTTTTCGGCTTCTGCGGTTTTTCCGAGTGCTTCAGCAAACTTGATGAGTGGGGCTTTCCACTGTCCATCCGAGTCAACGTCTACCAGAACGGTAGGAGCAATCTGCGATAGCTGCTGATACATGCCCGCTCCTGTATGCCAGGTCATTCCTAAAATTAAGTCAGGCTGTAGTCTTAAAATTGCCTCTAAACTTGGTCCGGTTTCTGTTAATCCAATGGTTTCAATCGGTTTTTGCGGCTGGTTTAAGTGAGGCACGAGGAAAGAATCAACTTCACCCATATGAGCGATCGGTTGCACCCCCAACGCGAGAACTCCATCTAAACCGTCTAGAACTATGATTCGCTGTGGCTTGAGTGGCACGCAGGTTTCTCCGACTGAATGCTGAATGCTCCGGCACTCAGTTGTGGGACTTGTGGAACTGGATGGAGTCTCCAGGTTTGGAGCGCAAGCACCGTTGCTGATTGTCACAAACAGAAATGCCAGCAATCCCAAAACTATCGATCGCCACTTCCCCATCCATAGATTTACTTTTTGGAGTACTATAATCATTCCAAAGAAATTACCAAATTTTGCTGAGATCTAATACAAACCCTGGTAAAACCGATTCACCATTTAAACTGTCTGGATTGTCTAACTGCTCGACTGAAGCATTCGCACGATAGATAAATACCTGTCGCTGTGGGCGATCGATCAGCCATCCCAATTGAATACCGTTCTCGATATACTCCTGCATCTTGGCTTGCAGATCCGTTAGGCTATCCGACGGCGATCGCAGTTCCACCACAAAATCCGGGCTAATGGGGGCAAACCGTTCTTGCTGGTCTTCCGTTAACTGGTTCCAGCGATCGAGTTTAATCCAAGCAGCATCGGGCGATCGTTGTGCGCCATTGGACAGGGTAAAGCCGGTACTGGAATCAAACCCAATACCCGTTCCATCCTGATCCGTCCAGTTGGCTAATTGTTGGGTCAACTTGAAATTTCGTCCGCCTGTGGCTGATCCAGTGGGAGGCATAATGATTAAATCTCCGGTGGCGGTGCGTTCGATGTGCAACTCTCGATTGAGTTGGCAAAAGTCAAAGAATTGGGCATCGGTCATGTTCACGACCGGATGCAGTCGCACCAACAATGGAGCAGATGAAGATGTGGCGGTACTCAGCATAGGAAGTTCCGAGTTAAAGGCGTGTTTCTATTGTAAAATCGATCCATTCTTCCTGGATTGCCTTAAAACTCGACAGAGACAGAGCCAATGACGCTCAATGGTGCGCCTGGTTCGATCGCCACTCTGCCAAAATTGTTGGAGATGAAATAGTCAATGTCAAACAAATTTTGAATATTGACAGCAGCCCGCCAGCGATCGCGCTGATAAAAAACGGCAGCATCAGTCCGAAGATAAGACGGTAGATCAAACGTGTCTTCAAAATCTCCGGCTCGTTCTCCCACCAAAAATAGACCTATACCAAATCCCAACCCTTGTAAATCGCCCTCTTGAATTTCGTAAGTCGTCCAAAAGCTACCCGTGTGTTCAGGAACGTCTTGAATTCGGCTTCCTGGGCGCAGACCAAATACCTCGGCTGTAATTTCCGCATCAATATAGCTGTAGGAAGCGATGACATTCCATCCAGGTAAAATTTGCCCAATTACATCCAGTTCTATACCCTGGCTGCGTTGCTCCCCTGCGGAGATGGTGAAGTCTGGATTGTCTGGATCAGTCGTTGCGACATTAAATTTCGTGATCCGGTAAAGTGCTAGGCCCGCAGTCAGATCCCCTTGCAAAAATTCGCCTCGCACGCCAATTTCAAATTGGGTGCCGCGTTCGGGATCAATAAAAGAGCCGTCGCTTTGAGTGCCAAAGTTGGGCTGGAAGGAACGGGCAAAGTTGGCGTAAAGAGAAAGGGATGGGTTGGGTTGATACAACAATCCAATCGTCGGACTGAAAGCTTCTACGTCTTGTCCAGAGGTGGTTCTGGAAAGGCGATCGCGGTTCCGTTGTTCGACAAAATCAAATCGTCCTGCCAGTAACAACCGCAAATCACTGGTTAATTCAATCAAGTCTTGCACATAGATACCAAGGGAATCTGTGCGATCGAAATTATTGCGGACGACATTCGTTAAATCCCCAAAATTGGGGATTGGGATCTGATCATATTCTGGATCAAATATATCAAGATCGGGTGTCAGCCCCTCTGGTAGTCGTCGTTGAGTGCCACCAAAGGTTTGTCGAGTCAGGTCAACACCAAACAGCAGGCGATGGTTAAGCGACCCAGTGGTAAACCGACCCTGAATTTCGTTTTGCAGAACGTAGCTTTCGGTCAAATCGTCATTCGAGCGAAAGTTTCTTGAAAGCAAACCCGTTGCTTCATCTAAAGCCAAGGGTTCTGCTCGAAAATCAAGGTCATCAACAGTGGTGAAGCCAAAAGCACTGCGAATCCCCCACTGAGCACTCAACTGATGATTGAGCCGATAACTCGCACTAATTTCCTCAACTTCGCGAAAATCATTCGGCTCTCCAAAGAAACGACGAATGGGTACATCTACAATATCTCGCCCGATCGCCAATAAACCGCGATCGAAGGGGCGGGTATCATTGAGATAACTAAAGTCCAACACAAGATCTGTGTTTTCACCAATATCAATTGCCAGAACAGGAGACACAAAATAGCGCTCCACATCCTGGTCGAAGTCGCGAAAGCCATCAAAATGCTCATACGCCGCATTCAAACGATACCGCACTGCCCCATCTGCTGTGAGGGCCCCCGACAAGTCAATCGAAGGGCGAACTTGCCCAAAACTCCCGATTTCTAACTCGGCAGCATAATAGGGCACAGATAACGGCTGCTCAGTGACAATATTAACAATCCCTCCCGGTTCAATGTTGCCAAACAGAATCGAGGCTGGCCCCTTCAAAATCTCAATGCGTTCAATATTTGAGGTTTCGTTAATGTTAAAGGGACCCCGAAAGCCATCGCGCAGAATATCCTGAGAGAAAAAACCACGAATATTCAACTGATCGACAGTTCCAGCAAATCCGCCACTTTGAACAACGCCACTGACATTACGAACAGCATCTCTTAACCGTGTAGCTGCCTGATCTGCAATGACTGCTTGAGGAACAACCTGTATCGATCGCGGTAAATCTCGCAATGGTGCATTAAGGCGAAACACATCTGGTGTTTCAGGTAAAATATAGCCGTCATCCTGTTCTCCAGTCACAACGACTTGAATTGCCTCCTCTGAATCTGGGGGTTCTGCTGCTTCAGTTGTTGGTGTAATGGCTAGCACCCATCCCTGATCTGCCATATTCAAATTCACAGTTGGTGATGCATCTACACCAGTAATCGCTACCCGAACACGATTATTCGGCAAGTTTGTGATGCTCACCAGCGCAATTCCTGCAACCGGATTGGCTGACTGAAATTCATCTGCCTCCGACAACACCAACACGGCATTCGGAATATCTGCTATCCAGGCATTGCCCACAACTGAGACGGATGGCTCGGCGAACTGCCCTTCAGTTTCCAGGACAACTTCTAATCCAGTTTCGATCGCCTCCAGCCGCACTCCTGTAATTTGCAGATTGGCTGCTTGAGCGATCTGATCTAACCACTCAGACACTGTTGTCATGGGTTGATCAATTTCATCTAATGAACGAACTTCATGGGCTGGAATGAGACGACTACTGACTGTTTGCTGAACCATCTGCTGTTGATCGGGAGATGCCTCCACCTGATTAGCCCAGCCAGGAGTAACTATCAGCAGGGTTAGGGCACCCGTCATCCACATGAGCCGTCGCTGTTGATTTTGCATTGCTCCACACACCTTACAGAGAGAGCAGAGAAAAGAAGGACTACGCGATGTGTATCCCCAAAGATCAGATCCCCAATTACTGATTGAGGTGAGAAACCACCCGATTGCCTGACACTGCTGAATGGAGGGATGTTTTTGGGACGTGAAACCAAAGGTTTCCATGTCTCAAAACATCCTCAACATCAGCAACGCCGTTTGCCTTCACCGAAATTTGGGATCTGAGAGGAGTGACCCATCGCGTATTTCAATCATTCTCCATCTTTAATTGACAATATTTTTCAAAAAAGTTTACCGGATATAGGTGTGTCATGGGCGATCGCAAATTGCTTCATCCGGACTTTTTTTTGCTCCAACCGGACTTTCTTAACCCGAGATTGCTATATCACTTTCCTCTTCCCCTCTCCCCCTCCCTCACCCCGCTGCATCACTTTGGGATTCACCCCAAATCTCTTCTTAAAAGCAGCATTAAACGCACTTTGACTGGCATAGCCCACCAGTTGTGCGGTTTCTCTCACATTCGTCTGCCCTGCAATTAACAACTGTTGTGCTTGCTGCATCCTGTAATTGTGCAAGTAGCCAAATACAGTTGTACCAAAGACCTGACGAAAGCCTTGTTTCAACTTACGATCGTTCAGTCCCACCTGTCGTGCTAACTCTAGGAGAGAAGGAGGATGTTTTAAACGTTCGATCAAAATATCCTTGGCTTGATGAACGCGATCGATATCATGCCCTGTCAGTTTACACAACTGAGATAATTTGTCGCAGTTTGCAGTCTGAGTTAGCCAGAGAATGAGCAATTCTAAGGCTTTGCTTTCTAAATAGAACCAACGAGTCCAGTCTTGATAAGGACAATTTAAGATTTGTTGTAAAATCATTTGCATTTCAGGGGTGCTAGTTTCCAGACGGTAGGAAGGTGGCACTTCCTGTGCTTCGACGAGTAGTTTGAGTTCTTGAGGGAGGGTCACGGCTGCTCCACCGCTCATGCGGCGCAGCATCTCGGTTTCAATCCCAATGCGAACTTTGAGAATGCGATCGCCTGCTGAACAATGTTCCGTTTCTACCCCTTCATGTATAAATTCTATATAGTTTTTTCCAGGAGTTTCAAATGCGTAATCAGTCAATCCACTATGAATTGTTCTGACTGCTCCAGCAATCACAAAAGTGACCCAAACATCGCGTGGATAAATATCGTATGGATATTGAGAAATTATAGTTACATCCTCTTGAAAGTGATAATCACAAATTTCTAAGAACAGCCCATTACGAAGTTTAATGTAGTGTTCACAGCCCTGACCCAGATATTCTGAAAATTTGCAAACTTGTTGAGAAACTCCCAACAAATCGATCGTGTTCCTCGTTTCATCCGTCCATAACGCATACCAATCTGCATCCAAAAGTTTTAAACTCATCGGTTAATCTCCTGCAATGCCACAAGTTCTCTCTAGCTTAGAGACCTCACCATCTCTAATTGAGATAGGTTTTCAATAAACCGATTATACTAGAGAAGGCTTTATGTTGCTGCACTATTGTCAACAGGCAGGTCTATGCGAAGAAATTACCCCTTTCCTCCTGTGAAGGTAATACCATTTTGGATTTTAGATTTCCGATTTTGGATTGCAGAATCCTTGACCAGCTAACCGTTCTGGCAATTGAAATCATGCACATATCACCCAAAATGGTATAACTCCCTGGATAAAGTAACGATTGAACCAGGCATAAATGCTCAGCACAGGCAGCGTCAAGACCATAGAAGCTGCCATGTGTAATTCCAGTAACTGATGTATTATCCTTTGAAGGTATTCAGACCTAGTGGGAGGGTGAACATATCTGGTTCAAACAGGATGATCAAAGGTAATAAAAAGTTATTCCAACTGCCCATAAATACAAAAAACGAATAAGAACAAATGTAGTGGATGAGCGGACTGTTGGTTGCAAACTGTTTGTCAGTAGCGATCGCCTATTTGTTATATGCGCTCAGATCTGTTGCCAATTAGAAGTTGCATCGTTTCAATGCAGCATCTAAAGAAACATCAAAGTTGTAACCCCGCTCCGTCGTTGGCAGATGACCAGGTGGTGCATCGACAAAATTTGGCTCTTTCCCAGGTTTATAATCTAACCGTTTCGTTTGCGGGTTGTATGTCCATTCAATTAACCATTCTCCCGATAATGTTTGCCAGCCAACCTGGTCATACATCTTGCGATAATCGCCCAGCACTCTCAAAATGTTTTGTTGAGCCGTGAAGCCAAACTTGCCGTTACTGGCGGTGCTCCAGAGTTGATCTACGGTTGATAAATCCTGACAGGAAAAAGTATTCATTTCATTCTGCGGCGTAAACCCCTGAGCTTGCGCTCCTGGACCCGCCGCATCCAGCAGGCGTTCATAAGTTTCTCGATCGGCGGTTCGCCAATCCTGTTGCTGCAAAGCGTCTCTTAGTCGGCTGTAATCTACCTTGCGATCGCTCTCTAACGTGACTTGTTGTAGCGCTGCTACGTCCGACGGTTCAGATAGCTGTGGCGTGGGTGAATTAGCTGGAGATGAAGAGAGTGAAGGGGGTTGGCGATTCGGTTGCATCCGCAAACCCAGCCAAACGATCGCTCCAGTCAAACTAAACAGCCCTAGAGTTGCCAATGTCGTCAAAACTAACGCTGTTTGATTATTTTTTGCCATATTGCATTCCGTTCTGATGATTCAAGTTTGATGTCTGTTGAATTGCGTCTCCAGGAAACGTAACATCGTTTCTTACAGAAACTACTGATTAATCCTTCAATTCGTCGGGTTATTTTTACGGAGGCAAATTTAGTTCAAAGCATCGGATAAATTACTACTCTGACAGTTTCGCTGAAAAATATCTCCATTCGGTAACATTGTTTTACACCCGCCAGCAAAGTATCCAATGACGGACGACCGTAGGGAGCGTTATTCACTCCAACGAAAAACAGGATGCCGTCTGGTTTGATCAGAAATAGTCCAGGTTCATTGAAGTAGGGCGGCTCTTCTGCAAGTTCACCTTTAGAGATGTAGAGTCCCCATTGCCGCATGGCTGCACGGGTTAATCCATAGCCAATCTGCAACTTCTGCAACCCCCATTTTTTCTGAGATGAAATGGCGCGTTCCTGGGTATCGCCGCAGATAGCAATGATCTCAATGCCGATCGCGTTAAACTACGTGAGTTCGACTATCGCCGCTCCCCTTAAACGGCAGTTTTTAGAAAAGGGTTATGAACGCTCAGATTTGCCAACTCCACTTATCTCCATCAGGTGAGCAACCGTGGAACAATAGGGTACTCGCCCCAATCGAGTAGGATGGATAGGATCTTGATAAGTAAAATGTCGGTAATTCAGGCAAAACCGATCCCAAGCTGCCATTTGAATGCGGAACAGCACAATGAACAGGTTGGCTAATTGTATAGATAGTGGAATTTGAAAATAAATTCGCCGATGCAGATGACTACACACTTCTCTAACTGCCTGATTAACCGTAATTGCAGGATTGCCAACCACCAGTTCATGCGGTTCACTTTTGGCAGGGGGATGCTCAATCAAATGTAGCACCACTTGAGCAATGTCTTGAGCATGAATGAAGTGAAAGCTGCCATCGGCTTTAAAGAAGCGGATCAGGTCAATCCATTTAGCAATCTCTGGCAATCCTGCTGACAGATGGGAGTAGGGCTTACTGGCATTGCCACCAAACACCAGGGTGGGAAACAGGGTTGTGATCCGAGGGGCGATCGCCAATTTCGGTAATCTTTGGTAACAAATGTATTTTGATTTAATGTAATCGGTGCCAATTTGTCCGGCTTCTTTTAACAGTTGATTCTGGCGATCGAGAATACTGGCTGTAGAAAAATAAATCACCTGTTGACATACTTCCACATCAAGTAAATTCATCAACCGAATTGTTTTGACCACATTAATGTCAAACGTCTCCTGCACTCCTCCCCAAGCGGTGGCAGTGAGAATAGCATTGTCCATTGTCTTGAGCAAGCGGCTCAACCGCTCGATCTGTCGCATATCGCCTTCTAGAAGCGTCACCCCTGGACGAGCCTCATAATCAAATTTGAGCTTAGTGGGGTCGCGCACCAGCAAAAACAGATCGTGGTCGGTCTGTTGAATCAAAGCTTCTGCAATGTAGTGACCAATGCAGCCACTCGCACCTGTCATGAAGATCCGTCGAGGAGTCATCCGGGCTGATCGATGAAGGAGTAAACAGTCGAAGAAAATACTCTAGAAGAGTGACAGCGAGAAAGCAAGTGGATTGCTAGAATCTGGGCGGGAAAAACACAATTTTCAGGCTTGGAGTCAACTGCTTCTAGGGAGTTAGGCAGTTTGTCTGTCTCTCAGAAAACCAGCTTCATAGAAACAAACCCCACCTAACCCCCTAGAAGCTATGAAAAGCGTTGAGTTACAGAGAAAAATTGCGAGATGCAGTTCAAACACAAGCAGCGAGGAGCCGATCTGCTTGCTTCGCAGTTTCAAAGAAGAAAGCAGCATTTTCTTCGGGGGTGGTGGGCAAAATGCCGTGTCCCAAATTGAGGATGTGACCTCGATTACCTGCCTTGCGGATCGTATCCAGGATGCGATCGCGAATAAATGCCTCAGATCCATATAGCACGCAGGGATCAATATTGCCCTGCACCCCTACACTTGACCCCAATCGTCGCCGTGCCTCCGCCAAATCTACCGTCCAGTCTACACTGACGATATCGACTCCCGCCAGTGCCATTCTCTCTAAAATTCCAGCACTACCATTGATGTATAGGATCAACGGCGTATCTGGATGGGTCGCCTTCACCTGACGCACCACCTGCTGTTGATAAGGCAGGGCAAACCGTTCATAATCCTGGGGACTGAGTTGCCCCGCCCAGGAATCAAACAATTGCACGACTTGGGCACCAGCATCAATTTGGAAACGGACGTAGGTGGCGATCGCGTCTGCTAGATGACTCAAAAACTGATGCAGCAGGGCAGGTTCAGAAAACGCCATGCTTTTAATCACAGTGTAGTCTTTAGAGCTTTTGCCCTCGATCGCATAAGCTGCCAGTGTCCACGGCGCACCCACAAATCCCAATACTGCTGAGTGGGAGCCAACCTCGCGCCGCAGAGTTTGCAGAATCTCGCGAACGAAGCCTAATTTGTCCAGATCTAGCGGATGTAGTTGATCCACTTGAGCTTGTGTCCGAATTGGGGGATCAATGATGGGTCCTTTGCTTTCGATAATGTCAAACGGAATCCCAATACCTGGTAACGGGGTCAGGATATCAGAAAACAGAATCACGCCATCTGGTCTAAAGGCACGCCAAGGCTGCAAGGAAATTTCGATCGCAATCTCTGGTTGCTCAGACCGTTCTCGAAACGAAGGATATTTCTCCCGCAGTTCCCGATAGGCTTTCATATAGCGCCCTGCCTGTCGCATCATCCATACGGGAGGACGATCTAACGCTTCTCCGCGAGCCGCCCGCAATAAATAGGGAACCTGGGTTTCTCCAATCATTTTGCATCATCTCTCTTAACTTAAACATCAATCGTGTCAATTGGTCTCAATCAATGTGCCAATCTCAATCTAAATCGGCAAGTTCACTCCACACAGCAAGGAATGCACCTACTGTAAACCATTACTGAACCTTAGTAGGTTTTGATTATAAGCGAATAAGGGGCCACAATTTGGCAGTTGGTCAAGGATGTCTACAATTCTCTACTCTGCCCTTGTCGTTATCTATTGATAGATTCACACCAGCGATCGCCCATTGGAGAACTCACCGCCACTGGAGAATGAGCCACTAACTCGATCGCTCCTTCAGTATTCACCACCCACCCCTGAGC
>Ga0224723_1000156_pt1 | contig 46068 bp, 47 predicted proteins | sample Balambano_FR2_Me_FD_161647 | JGI IMG/M metagenome (GOLD analysis project Ga0224723, IMG submission 161647) | Freshwater sediment microbial communities from Lake Towuti, South Sulawesi, Indonesia - Balambano_FR2_MetaG | ecosystem: Environmental > Aquatic > Freshwater > Lake > Sediment | place... | reverse complement strand
TCGTCGATAGAATACATTGGCTCCATCGTCCTCAAGCCTCTTAATTACTACTGCTTGAAGCTTAAGGTGGAGCTTTTTTATTCTCCATCCCCCGACTGTAACAAAATATCAAGTCGCACATCGCGTGGTTCCTATTTCTGCATGGGTAAAATGCAGATCGGTATCCTGTTCATTAAGGACAACCCGAAATACTACGCAGGGTTAAAATATATGCGCTAGGGTGCAACCGCATTTATACCGTCCTTATCAATGCTTAACGATTCTATACACAATTCTCAATGTTTAGACATCATGTTGCCTCAGGTGATTAGTCAACATTTGGTGCATATCTTTAAGTACTGGAACGAAAAGATCTGCATTGGCATGAGGCACGGGGATGAACTCTACACCTTTGTGAGGTCTTACCCACTTTCAGATCGCTTACAAGCTTACGACCATGCCTGTCAACTGGCGGGAACGGGTGGTCAAGTTTGTATTACCTGCTCTCGCTGGCGTTATACTATTTGGCTCAGTCTACGAACTGTTTCGGTGGAGAAGCTGAAGCAAGCTCAAACACTCCCTGGCGAATTTTTGCAAGAAGTTGCATAGCTTCTAGTCCCTATGAAAATTTTGAACTGCCACGAGTGGCCGCAAACGACTGAAGAGGCGATCGCACTGCAACAACGTTTGCGATCGCAAATTGTGACCACCGACCAACTGGGAACGGTCAAAACAGTGGCTGGAGTTGATGTGGGCTTTGAGCAAGAAGGACAGGTGACCCGGTCAGCGATCGCGGTATTAAGCTTTCCAGACTTGAAGTTGATTGAACAGGCGATCGCTCGTTGTCCAACAGTATTTCCGTACATTCCCGGATTACTCTCGTTTCGTGAAATACCCGCCGTTCTAGCTGCAATGGAACAGTTGCAGACCATACCCGATCTGCTGCTATGTGATGGACAGGGAACGGCTCACCCTCGCCATTTCGGTATTGCCTGTCATTTGGGATGGCTGACCAACCTGCCCAGCATTGGGGTGGCTAAATCCTGGTTAGTTGGCACTTACACTGAACCTGCTCAACAGCGCGGTGCATGGCAACCCCTACAGCATCAGGGCGAAACGATTGGAGCCGTTCTGCGTACCCGGACGGGCACAAAACCGCTGTATATTTCTCCAGGACATCGTATTAGCCTGACAACGGCGATCGACTATGTGATGCAATGTACTCCCAAATATCGTCTGCCCGAAACGACTCGGATGGCTCATAAATTGGCCTCTGGGCCGACTCCAGACCAGATCCCTGAAATCGAGTTACAACCGGGTCAGCAACTTTCGCTGTTCCAGAGCCAATCATGAAATATGTGAGGTTAATTTAAAGACAAGACTGACGCAGTTAGAGGATTTGTGGGGCGCTCCGCGCCCCACAAATCCTCTAACTTTCTTGGGTTTTCGCACAAAGTGCGTAAGTCCTAAAAGCAAGTTTTAAGGGGTTACAGACCCCTCAAAACTTGCTTGACAGACCACTAGACTATTGGCTTGCCTATTGTTCCTTGCTGCCCATCTCTGCTGGTGGCTTGAGGGGTCTGTTTTTCATATGCCGTTCTCGCATCATCGCTTCCCCCACAGTCACATTCAACTGATCGCCCAGCAACAGCACCAGCGAACTTAAATAGAGCCATAGCAGCAGCACGATGACTGTGCCTATAGCCCCATAAGCACGGTTGTAGTCGCCAAAATTGGAAACATAATGGCGAAACAAGTTAGACAAAATGGCCCAAAAGATAGCTGCTAACACTGCACCCGGTAAAATAGGTTTGCCTTTCATCCAGCGACTAGGACCAAACCGATAGACAAAGGCAAAGGCGATCGACACAATTCCCAAAGCGAGAGGCCAACTCAGTAAGCCCCAAAAGTAAAGCAAGGTCGCTTTGAAGAGACCACTCTGGTCTGCAACCCGCCGGATGGCCCAGTTGCTAATCAGAACCAAAGCGGATGCCAGGATTAGCAGCACAATTGTCCCTAGCATCAGCACGATGGAAATTAATCGAGCTTTCCAAAACGGTCGCCGCATTTTATGGGGAATCCGGTGAATTTGATCCAGTGCTGTCATCGCGGCACTGAGTGCTCCAGAGGATGCCCAGAGGGCGATCGCAAAACTGAGAGAAAACAAACCACCATTGCGACTGGTGCTGATTTCATCGGCAAAATCCTGAATAATGCTCAACACTTCAACGGGAGCCACCTCGCTCAATTCACCTGCTAACTCCAAAAACTGTCGTTTGAGCGGTTGAAATAAGCCAATTGCGGTGAGTACCGTCAGGATTGCTGGAAACAAGCCCAGCATAGAGTTATAAGCCATTTCCGCCGCTAGTCCAGGTAATCTTTGTTTGCCTGCTGACTCAATCGTTCGTCTAACGGTTTTGACATTAATGTGTCTAAAGAACCGAAAAAACCGAGTGGGTGTCATGAATTGCAGCACAGAAAATGACCAACCTCGCTCTGAACCTCGCTCTGAGCCTTTGTCAAATGTCATAATTTCAGAGTGCAGAACCAATGGGTTTGAATCTGTTCTTCGTTATTCGTATACTTAATGCCGTCTTCTGAAACCACGTCCGCATCCTGTCAGCCTCAAGAAATCTTTACGATTGGTCATTCTAATCTCAGTATGGATCAATTTGTAGAGATATTGAAGCAACATCAGATCACGACTCTTGCTGATGTTCGATCGCACCCTTATAGCCGTTACGTGCCTCACTTTAACCAAAAAGTGCTCAAAACAAGCTTGCCAACAGCAGATATTCGCTATGTTTTTTGGGGGAAAGAGTTGGGTGCTCGTCCTGCTGATGATGAATGCTATGTCAACGGTATCGCCTCTTACAATCGCATCGCTGCCTCTGCTTTGTTTATGATTGGCATCCAGCGTCTTCTAAGGGGGGTAGAAACCCACAGAATCGCGCTCATGTGCGCTGAAAAAGATCCGCTCACTTGTCACCGAGCCATCTTGATTTGTCGCCATTTGAAGCACCCTACCCTCAAAATTCAGCATATCTTGAGAGACGGTGGACTAGAGTCTCATGAGCAGTTAGAAGCACGTTTATTAGCAAAATTTGATAAAACGCAATTGATTGAAACCTCATCCGCTGGTCAGCAGCTTACTTTATTTGACATAGCAGAAGTTGGTAGAGCAGCAGTTGGTAGAACCGAGGTGGCTGCTGTCGTTGATTTAGAAGAGGCTTATCGACTGCAAGGGTCAGAACTGGCGATCGCCAAACCCGATACCCGATGAGACATGATTTGGAGACATGACTCGACCGATTCGGCTATTTACGATTGGTTTTACCCAGAAGCGGGCCCAGCAGTTTTTTGAGATCTTGAATCATGCTCAAGTTCGTAGGGTTATAGACACGCGCCTCAACAACGTGTCGCAACTGGCTGGATTCGCCAAGCGTCCTGATTTGGAATATTTTTTGAAAACAATTGGTGGCATTGAGTATGTCCATCTGCTGGAACTGGCACCCACCCCGTCTCTGTTGAATGCTTACAAGAAACAAAAGGGAGCGTGGCAGGTTTACGAGCAGGGGTTTTTGCAACTGATGCGCGATCGCCAAATCGAAAAGACCTTATCCCCTGATTTTCTGCATGGCAGTTGCCTCCTGTGTAGCGAAGCGACTGCTCACCACTGTCATCGTCGGTTAGTCGCCGAATATCTTCGGGAACACTGGAATGGTGTAGAGATTATTCACCTGTAGGGGCATCATGACTCAACTGATTTGCCTGGCCAATTCCTGGAAACATGGCGATCGCTGTATTGCTGGCATCAATCCTACCACTGGGCAATGGATTCGACCCATTTCAGCGCTAGAGAACGGTCAAATTCCTCCCCATATCCGACTGATTCAACAACGCGAACCCGCTCTCTTGGATATTTTAGAAGTGCCCCTAACTGAACATGAGTTCGATAATCGCCGTTTGAGGGGTGTGGCGCGACGCGCCACACCCCTCAAACGGCGATTTTTCGTTGGGGCAGGTTGTGCCCGCCCCAACGAAAAACCGCTCGTCGAACTCACGTTAACTGAAGAGCCAATAGAATTTGCCCGTGAAAATCGGTTGATGCAATCCGGAGTTTGGCGTAAGATTGGTCGAGTTCAACCCGAAGCCTTGCTGCCCTACTGTCAACAAGGTGAGTTTATTCTGCACAATACGCAACGGTATGTGTTGCTCTCCTATCTGCAATCCTTACCCTTCTCATGTCGGCAAACAATTCAACTGGTCAAAGCCGTGACATTTTCGGCCAGGATCTCTGGACAACGCCTGGATGGTAGCGAGAAGTGGGAAGGACGATTGTTTACAGAAACAGGATTAGAACTGACGGCTCGAATTACCGATCCGCTGCTGGTGCGCCGACTTGAACTGGATTGCTTACCAAAGTTGCCCTGTCTGGTGACGGTCAGCCTCAGTTTACCCTGGGTGCCCCCAGATTGGGCAGGTGAGGAACAGCCCTGCTGGAAACTGATTGCGGGATTAATTGAACTTTGACTTGAATTGACTAACGTGGATAGAATTGTCTAACGTGGGCAATTGGGGATCATGACAATGAATTCAGTCCAGCCGTCGGCGCTGAGCACCTGCACCTTGCCTCGTAGTTGAGCCGTTCGTTTTTGCACTAACGCTAATCCCAACCCTGTGCCCCCCTGTTTGTAGCGATCGGGTTGAATGACGCGATAAAACTTATCAAAAATGTGAGGTAGATCCTCTACTGGAATCTCAGCTTGATTGCGAATTTTGAATAGATTGACGGGTTTTGAACCAAATTCGCTAGTTTCTAAAACAAGTTGCACCTCAAGATTAATTTCTCCCCCTTCTAAAGTGTATTTACAGGCGTTGTTTAACAACTCTGCTAAAATTCGCTGCAAGATCCTGAAGTCTGTGGAAATTTTGAGGATGCTGGGATAGGAAACCTGAAAACTTTGCTGCCGACTGGACGTGCGCGAGTAAAAAGGTTTGACGACTTCGGGGAGCCAGTCTTGCAACTGAATTTCTTCTACACAAATCGGATGAGACGCATCCTCCAACCGCTGTAGATCTAATAGTTCATCAATTAACTCAGCTTCTCGATTGGTTTCAGCCTCTAAAATATCCAAATAGGTTTGCCGACGGACATCTGACCCAGTTAATTTCAGCATTTGGATGGCCATCTTAACGTTGGCGATCGGGGTGCGTAACTCGTGTGATACAGTGCTGAGGAATTCGTCCTTGAGTCGATTCAATTTTTCTAATTCCTGCACTTGTCGCTGTGCTGTTTGGTAAAGCCGGGCTTGTCGAATGGCGATCGCACACTGGTTGGCTACCTGCTGCACCAAACGAATTTCTGGTTCTGTAAACACATAGTCCTTGTGGTGAATCAACCACAGATCACCCAAAACCGCTTGATCCATGCCTTGAGAGGAAGTTGGATCAACGAAAATAGGACATGCCAGCATGGCCACATGACCCCGAGTCGGATTAGGGAACAGGGAACAGAACTGGAAATAGTATCCCTGTTGCAACTGGCGATAGATCTCTGGAAAATGATCCATTAGTGCAACCCTTCCTTGAGAGGTTGGGATAGAACTTGTGTACTCATAGCGGATGGTGGAAGTGCCTTGTTCCAGATCGTATAAGGCTGAATTACAGCCGCCTAATCCTAAAACAAGGGTTAATTCTTTAACGACCGTTTGTAAAATTTGACTTTCATCTAACGAATCTCTAACCTTATCAGTAATGCGCTTCAGGGTTGACTCAAAATTTAAAGCCTTCTGCATCTCCACCGTTCGATTGTGGAGTTTCTGCTCTAAATCAGTAATGGTTTGGTGCAGATTTAATTCAGTCGTCTGAAAAGCAGTAATATCTTGTAGCGTCAAGCAATACAACGCTGGTAAATCAATGCCCATGACGCGATTTATTCGCACCATGACACGGAGGGGGTCACCAGTAAGCGGTTTGAGGAAGACTTCCCGTTCAACTAGGGAGTTTGGAGCGGCAGGAGAGGGCAAGAGATGAGCGATCGAAATGCTTGTGGCAATCATCTCGTCCAATAGGCAATCCTCTAATGAAATGCCTTGCAAATCAGCCGCCTGCTCATAGCCTAGTAAATTTGCTCCAATGCGGTTTGCCAATTGGATCAGACCGCCTTGATCCACAACAAGGCAGGCGATCGGCAAAGTTTCCAGGAGTTGAAACTCTGAAACTGGAAAGCTATCGAAAGGGCAATCTGGAACTGAATCATGTTGTTGAAGAGGGTGCTCAGGGTAATCCACAGAATTGCTTACAGTGCTTGCCCAGGTAGACCAAGCAGACTCGATCGCCATAAGCAGATCAGAAACCTGATCCCCTTGAAACTTGGTTGAACTCAAGAGCCTCTCCAATCGAGATTGGATCATCCTGACCTGTCGCTTCAGATCCACTCTATTCACACTTTCATCCCTTGCGTTTGCAACACTGATATCACTGCGACTGGTTACAGTGACGCAGTGAAACAATTGGTGAAAGCACCCTCGATCGCCAATTTATGAAGAACCAGTTTGCACTTAGTGATCTTAAATCCACCAAATCAACTGGCAACACATTCAATCAAGTGCCACTGCCGACTATCAACAATCGCCTGATTCACACAATTAAATACCTGGCGGCAGTGGTTATCGGTTTTTAGAGGCAACTCTTCGTTCTTGACAACAAAGTTCATCCGCACTTCTGAATCTGACAAATGAAGGCGATCGATTAACACTTCAACAGTGACAAGTTTGGAATAGGTTACGCCTCCAGGAATTTCTCGAGCAACTAAATAATCCTCAGTGTTGTAAATCACTCGAAAATTACAAGATTCTAAAAGGTCAATCAATACCTGGCGAAGCCGATCTAGGGAGACAACAACAGTAAATAGGCTGGTATAACGAGCCATAGATACCCTGGGTTTACACGACACTATATTATTGCAGTTTGTTCACGTTAGAACCAGAATCGGTTCCTATCAGAATTTAAAGCCTGTAGCTATGTTAACCCTAATCGCTATTATCACAGTACCTTACAATTACTGGGGTGATATCTTTATCGAGTTAGATTTATAGCTGTAGCCACTTTTCTTAGGACGTTTTTGTGGGGGCGCTTCGCGCCCCCACAAAAACGTCCTTGTCCTAACCGCCATGGCTACGGCTATATAAGACGGGTTAAGATGCTTTCATGCCTTTACACCAACCTTTACACCAATGAGATTGGCAATTAGGAGCGATAGCGCCTGCTACTTTTGCGGTTTAGTTTTTGGCTGACATCATAAAAAGAACTGCGGGATAAGTATGGGTAATCACTCACCCAGAGATCATAATCTGGCAGATAGACATCTGAAACCATCGCAATGCGACTGAGATCAGAACGATTTGAGAAAACCACCAACTCGGCTGTATCCCTTGGACGGATCGAACGGTGTTCCCGTTGTAGAGGCACCTGAACCTTGGTTGAAAAACCGGTTTCATCCCCAACAACTAAATTCAATCGGCGCTCCCGATTCTCTACAATCACCAACTCACCGCGCTGATTAACAGTTTCCTCCTGCCCAATCAATTCTTCGGTTGGGAAAGCGTCTAAGACTTTGCCTCGTAAAAAGCCGCTGTACTTATATTGGCGGATTTGAGCATTCATCCGACTCGCCTTGTAAGCTGGGCCCCACAGCCAATATAGCCCAGAGATTACACCTGGAATGAACTCGATAATATCAAACCCCTCTGGCAGAACCCAGCGCAGCAAAAATGCTGCGGTTACACCAAGTACCGATATCAGGAGACGTTTTAACAAATCAGACCATTTACCCCAGCAGTATTGAAACTGTTCTCCTGTGGCAACAAGTGGCACCAGTTGTTCAAATTTTTCGCGCGTTAAGGGAACCAACATTTTGGAGACAAGCCAGAAGGGAGCAGAGAGAGATGGGAAGAGAACAGGGATTTCTGGGGGGAGTTTTTCTTGAGGTTAGCATTGCTAGCTGAGTATCACCAGACTTGCATTAATCCTCCAGGATTTCCACAAGATCCTCAACGAGGATATCAAATGTCCGTGCTAGCTTTTGCAATGCCGTATAGTCTACGGTTGACATGCCCAGAGACTTTGCATAAGTCGTGACTGTTGTGTAAGGAACTCCAGAGCGAGTTGAAACTTCTTTGAGTGTCCAGCCTCTTTGATCAGCAAATTCCCGAACTCGCAGTCGAATTATCCCCATTCGTTCTTGACAATATATGAGTACTCGTATTCAATGGAACCAGCTTATGGTAGAATAACCCTCTGGTTTAAAAAACCATGAGGGTTTTATGAAACTGCTGAATTAAGTTGAACCCAGACAAATTAAAGTAGAGTTTTCCTATGATATCAACTCCCAACCCCAGACTGAGCAATCAACCTTGGTGTGTTGTTCGATCGCTGCCCAATGCTGAGAAACAGATTGCTGCTCGCTTTCATCGGCGCAGTGATGCTGATGGTTATCTGCGAGTCATGCGCCAAAGATTTCCCCACGCTGAGCATGAGATTGTTTTCCGTGCTGCTATTGACCCAGAGCTAAATTAGGTTCTTTCAAATTACAAGCCTCAAGCCCCTACTCTGGCTTTTACTTTCTACAACTCAAAGTTTAGTGGCGTGAAATTAACTGTAGTAGGGGCATCTACTACATTAGCTGCTGCTAAGCAACCCCTTGTAAAGTGGGATTGAGAAATTTATTTCGGCGAGTAGCTCAAACGAGTTAAGATCCCCTGGCTGGGGCTAAACAGGAGTCCCAAGACAAACAGCCCCGATACGACCAGAACGATCGCCGGACCAGAGGGCAGATTGAAGAAGTAGCTGAGATACATGCCACTGATACTAGAAGCGATACCGATACTTGAACCCACCCACATGACTTGATGGAGTCTGGGAACCAGCAAGTAGGCAGTTGCTCCAGGTGTGATTAATAAAGACAGCACCAAAATTACCCCGACAGCTTTCATGCTTGCGACTACGGTGAGAGCAATCAGGATCATCAACCCCAAATTCAGGAGGTTTACGGGCAAACCTGCTGCCTGCGCTCCAAGGGCATCAAAGCTGTAGAAGAGCAATTCTTTATAGAAACAAACAACACACAACAGAACCAGGGCAGCGATGATAGCAGTGTCGCGCACCTCGGCTGTCGTAACGCCTAAGATATTGCCAAACAAAAAATGATTCAGGTCAATTTTGTTGTCTTTCTGAATCACAGTAATAAGGGTAATTCCCAGGGCAAAAAAGGCTGAGAATACAATTCCCATTGCTGCATCTTCTTTGATGGGCGATCGCCGATGAATCCAGGCAATCAGCACGGTGCTGATGATACCTGCAATGAACGCCCCTATGTAAATATTGATGCCCAACATAAAGGCGATCGCCAGTCCGGGTAAGAGAGAATGACTGATGGCATCGCCCAATAGAGCTAAACGCTGGACAATCAGGTAACTGCCCACAACCGAACAAATGATGCCAACGATAACAGCGACAATCAGCGATCGCTGCATAAAGCCATACTGGAGTGGCTCAATCAGGAGATTTAGCATAGGGATGAAGTCTTAGACCATGTTCAGGCAGCAGACTGAGGGATTGAGTTAGCTTCAAGCGATTTGTTGAGAGAAGTACTGTACCTTACCACCATAGGTGCGAATCATGTTTTCTGGAGTCAGGACTTGAGCGCGATCGCCAAAGGCAATCAGTTCTCGATTCAGCAGCAAGAGTTGATCGAAATGGGTAATTGACTCGCCTAAATCGTGATTGATCACCATGACAATCTTGCCCTCGCGGGCAAGCTCTTGAAAGATTTTAAATAAAATTGCTTCCGTGGTTTGATCCACTCCGACAAATGGCTCATCAAAGAAGAACAAGTCTGCCTCTTGAGCCAGAGCACGCGCCAAAAAGACTCGTTGTTGCTGACCACCAGACAAATCGCCAATGCGGCGATCGCGATATTGCGCCATCCCCACTCGCTCCAGAGCAGTGGCAGCAATTTGCCGACTGCTGGCAGAGAAGCGATGCAGCCAGCCTGTTTTTTGAATTCGACCCATCAATACGATATCCCACACGGTTGCGGGAAAACTCCAATCAATTTGCGATCGCTGAGGCACATAAGCAGTGTGCTGGAGAGAGTCGGATAAGGGGCGATCGCCATAAAACACTTTGCCCATTGTTGGAGGAATTAGACCCAACATTGCTTTGACTAAAGTACTCTTACCCGCTCCATTGGGCCCAAAAATACCCACAAGCTGCCCAGGATGGAGGGTAAAACTGACGTTTCGTAATGCTTGAATCGTTCGGTAGTTAACACTGAGGTAACTTACAGTTAATTGGCTCGGCTTGTTCATAAGTATTCTTGACTACAGAAAGCAGCGAATGGGTTTTAAGCGAGTCCTGAGTTGGAGGTTTAACAGTGATCTGAATTCACAGGTTTGAGTGCAGAATCAAAGAAATTTGTCAATGCTTTTGTTAAGGTTACTGCCTCATCTTCTTGATGAATTCCATAAAGAGAATGAAGGTGTGTTCTCCCTTTGGAGTGAAAGATATCGCTCAATCACAGCACAGACAAAGAACCAAGGCTGAGAAACCTGCTTGGCAACTCCACCTAAGAGTGGATGTTAGAAACCACAAAATGAAACAATTATGAAAATTATAGCAATAATTATGAATGAATTATGAAAAAGTAATATTGCTATTTTTGCTACTAAATTCAGACAATCTCATCTCACGAAACCATCAGTTCTCTCTCGTTTAAGGGTCAAATAAAGGTCAAAGCAATGACAATATGTAACCTGTTTGTGAAAGTGAGGACTCATTGCAGTCAAATCAGTCGCACTGGCTTGAGCTTGTTGGTGTTTGGCGTAATTTTAAGTAGCTGTAATGCTACACTACCCCCTGCAACAAATGACGATCGCCCTGAGGTTGTCGCTACCAGTACCATCCTGACAGACTGGGCCCAACAAATTGGCGGTGATGAAGTCAACGTTGTCGGTTTACTGAAACCGGGCACTGACCCGCATGTTTATGAACCTGTGCCCCAGGATAGTGTTGCTCTGGAAAATGCCGACCTGATCCTTTATAACGGCTACGATCTGGAACCCGGATTGATTCGCATCATCAATGCCACAGCTATTCAGGGGCAGAAATTGGCGGTCGGCGAAGTGGTACAACCGTTGCAATTGTCTGAGGGTGAAAAAACTGCACCTGATCCCCACGTCTGGGGAGATGCAGAGAGGGCGATCGCAATGGTTGAGGCCATTCATGATGCCTTGATTGAATTATCTCCTGGCGATCGCGATGAGTTTACTCAAAATATGGAGGAGTTTGTGACAGAATTGGTCGCATTGGATCGCTGGATCGGTGAACAGATTGCTACCATTCCAGAAAACCGACGACAACTGGTGACAACCCACGATGCCTTTCAATACTACGCTCAGGCATATGGTTTGACTGTTGCCGGAACTTTGATTGGTATTAGCACCGAAGAGCAACCCAGTGCCCAAACGGTACAAAAACTTTCTGATGCCATTAAACGGTTAAATGTTCCGACAATCTTTGCCGAAACGACCATCAATCCGCAGTTGATTACAACCGTGGCTCAAGAGGCAAATGTAAAATTGGCTGAGCCAGCTCTCTATTCTGATTCTCTGGGTGCTCCTGATAGCGATGGCGATACTTATGTCAACATGATGGTAGCCAATACACGGGCGATCGTGGAAAATCTAGGGGGACAATACACTCCCTTCAGCCGTCCTTAGTCTAAGTTAATCTGATGGTAAACCTATCTGACTGGCAAGCAAAGCAGGTAGAGTAGTCCTTCCCCTTCTCAAGCTGCTTGTATTTAGCTGATACTATTGCTGATTTATGCGATCGCACACTACCCATACTTTGAAAAAACGGCAGGCAAAATTAAATAGGGCTAGACGTTCTCAAAGACGATTCTCTGTTCTACGCATTCTCCTGTTACTGATGGTTTTAGGAATTGCTGTCTATTTATTACGTGGACTGATGAGACAACCTCAAGCGATTTTAGTATTGGGGGGAGCAACGGCCCGAGAAGAATTTGCGGCTCAGTTTGCCCAAGAACATCCAGATTTACCCATCTGGGTATCGTCGGGGAGCAATCCAGAATTTACAGAATGGGTGTTTGCTGAAGCGGGGGTCGATTTAGCCCGTCTGCATTTGGATTATCAAGCTGTAGATACTGTCACTAATTTCACAACATTGGTTGAAGATTTTGAAACGCAGGGAATTAACTCTATCTATTTGATTACTTCGGATTATCATATGCGCCGAGCCAAAGTCATCGGCACAATTGTTTTGGGTAGCCAGGGGATTGACTTTAAACCTGTCGTTGTGTCCTCTGAACAGGCTCCTGAATCTCTGGATAAGGTGATCCGGGATGGGGTGAGAGCGATCGTCTGGGTGGCAACGGGACATACGGGATCAACGCTGCGCGATCGCTTCTTGCCAGAATCGAGATCGAGCCAGTTCTAACCCCCTCCTCGGCACTTAGGAACCTGAATTAAATAAAACCGAACTTTTCTAAGGGAAGCACGGCTGCGCCGCGCTTCCCTTAAAAGATTTTGGGTTTTATGCAATCCTTAATCCTTAGCTTCGCAGATTGAGCCAATGATCGATCGCCTCTGTTGATTGCACGATATGCATTCCTGCTGCGGCAAATCGCTGGTAGGCTGCCTCTGCCTTTTCCGTAAAGTCTACAACTCCGGGCACCACCACTGGCGAGGTGCAATCTTCTAGCAGGTATACTTTCTGAGCCAGCGTAGGATCGATCGCCTGGATTTCGGTTAATAAATCATCCACTGTCCAAGCGACGCAATGACTTTTCGCCTGACCTGCTACAACAACAGCATCATAAGCCAGCAGCAGTTGGATTAGGGTGAGATTTTTCTCTGCGATCGCCTGCCCTGAACGATCGACCATGACTTCTGGGCATAATATAGAATAATTTTCGGTCAGTGGATTGTTGCCTTTGATTTCAAAACGAGTTTGGCTCTGACGAGCAATGGTATGGAAGAAACAGGCTTCTTCAAACGCCGAGACAAGGGCATGACCAATGCCACCTAACATCGAATGGTATGGCCAAACTGTCAGAGGATATTTGCCATCCTTGCTGAGGCGACTGACGTAGTGTAGCGCAAAATCGTTAACCTGTTCAGGGGCGATCGCCAGAGTTGCAGCAACAGCCGGATTAACTCGCCATTTGCCCTGCTGTACCTCGATTGCAGCAATCATCGTCATGGGTGCAGGATGTTCTCCGGCTTCGTTTAACCAGAAGACCGGATGAAAAATTTGGGTGGCGGTGTGGGTATCCATTGTGGGCACGATAGTGGTAATTCTGCCCAAATTGCGATACACGAATTCACACAAACGCACATTATCTGCCACGGCTCCCATACCAGATTGCCCTGCGACAAACAGTTCAAATTCGGGAAGACAAAACGTATTTTGCACATCGATCGCCAGTAAGCAAATTCGGGTGGAGTCATGGGCTGCGGGTGGCAACTGGTGTTGTTTGGCCCAGTCTTGGGCAGCCAGCGATCGCGCTTGATAAGGCACGCGCCAAACTTCACCCACCCGCATAGGATCAAAGTGGGCAGGAATTGGTAATTCAGTAGAGGTGTGGGTCATAATTCAACTGCGTCTTATGGCAAAAGAATTCAACGCTGTAGCCCCGATGCCTGCTGCCGTAGCTCTGAAATATCCCAAGCTCGATCGACTTCGTGAGTTAGTTCCTCATGGTCAGATTGTAACAACTGTGCCAAATCTTCTGCCATTTGCCGCGATCGCGCAATCAATGCTGTTTCATCTGCGTCAAGATGAGCCATTTCATACAACGCTTGCTCATCGTGATACTTGAATGTACCAGCAGCCCGATGTGCTTTATAGGAGCGCACACCCAAGAGTTTCAGTGCTTCTGTACCCATTGCCAGAGCGGAGCCAAAGGTTTCCCGTTGAATCACATCTGCACCGTGTCGAATCAGTTCGTAGGCATGGCGGCGATCGGTGGCTCGGGCCAGAATTTTAAGATGGGGAAAATGCTTATTTGCTAATTTAACAATGTCCAGGATTTTATCAGGATCATCGATCGCTACCACCAGCAGTTTAGCTTGTTTGGCTCCAGCGGAGTGCAATAAATCCAATCGGGAAGCATCTCCATAAAACACCTTCCAGCCAAACCGTCGTAGCAATTCGATTTGAGCCGGATTGTGTTCCAACAGCGTGGCTTGACAGCCATTGGCCATGAGCAGTCGTCCGACGATTTGCCCAAACCGACCAAAACCAGCAATGATCACAGGATTTTCGTTGTCATCAATCTCATCGGCTTCTGGCTCGGGTTCAGTGCGGGTGAACCGAGGCTGAACAACGCGATCGTTCAAGATCATCAGAAGCGGAGTCAACATCATTGAGAGAGCAACAGTCGCCACAAGCGGTTCTGTCACTTCAATAGGCAACACCCGGTTTTGTAAAGCAAAGGAAAACAGCACGAAGGCAAACTCGCCTCCCTGTGCTAAGGCAAAGGCAAACAGCAGATTTTGACTCAATTCCATGCGGAAGAATCGGCCTAACACAAATAGGATGACAAACTTGACCACTGCCAATCCCAAAACCAATGTCAGAATCAATAGTGGTTGCTGCACCAGTAAATTAAAATTAATACTGGCTCCAACGGCAATGAAAAACAGTCCTAATAGCAATCCCTTAAATGGGTCAATGTCACTTTCCAGTTCATGGCGATACTCATTATCTGCCAACACCACGCCTGCTACAAACGTGCCCAATGCAGGTGACAATCCAACTTTTTGCATAGCCAACGTAATGCCAATCACTAACAGCAACGCTGTTGCTGTAAATATTTCGCGTAAGCGAGTAGCAGCGATAAATCGGAAGATGGGACGCATTAAAAAACGTCCTGCTACAATTATCCCGCCCATTGTTCCCATCACTAACAACGCTTGCTGCCATGCTGATAAGCTGGATGCAGCAGCGGGATCTGCTGCCAGAATCATCCCATTGGTTGCCAGTGTGACGGCTGTATCAGGTTTAATCGCTAACAACGGCAACAATGCCAGAATCGGAATGACTGCAATATCCTGAAATAGCAACACCGCAAAGGAGGCTTGTCCGGCATCGGTTCGCATTAACTGCTTTTCATTCAGGGTTTGCAGCACGATCGCCGTGGATGACATCGCTAGAATCAGCCCGATCGCCAGTGCCATTTGCCAGGACAATCCCAGCAGCAGACTAATAATGCCAACGATCACCGCTGTCACCCCCACCTGCAAGCCCCCCAAGCCCAAAATCGGCATCCGCATCCGCCAGAGCAGCGCAGGTTGCAGTTCTAACCCCACGAGAAACAACATCATGACGACACCAAACTCGGCGAAATGCAACACATCCTCGCCTTCCTGACCGACAAATCCCAATCCAAAGGGGCCAATGATCACCCCAGCTAATAAATAACCAAGTACTGAACCCAGTCCGAGTCGTTTTGCAATTGGCACAGATAGCACCGCTGCTAGCAAATAGATAAAAGCTTGAAAGAAGAAGCCCTGGTTAGACATATTGAGAGGTCTCCGAGGTCAGAATGATCTGGTCTAAGTTGTAATTCAAATGTTGCTGCTGTCTCAGTCGTTCCCAGTCGATCGCATCGTCTCGCAAAGCCTGAATAATTCGCCGATAATCCTCTGCGTGCTTGGCTAGTTGTTCTGGCTGGCGCAGTTGATGGGTGCCCTGCACCACGAACGGGGGCAAATACTCCATCTCACACAGCACTGCCGTTTGTTCAAACGGCACGAGCAGTTCTCGAATCGTAAAGCGGTTGTATCCCTGGCGACAATAAGCTTCTTTGCCTCCTCCCGTGGTGATTGCCGAGAGAAACTTTTTGCCCTTGAGGGCTTTGCCCTCGTGACCATAGGCAAAGCCATGTTCCAGGACTAAGTCTTGCCATTCTTTCAACATTGCCGGACTGCTATACCAGTAAAATGGGTGTTGAAACACAATGATGTCGTGGGACAGGAGAAGATTCTGTTCAAACTTCACATCAATGTGAAAGTCAGGATAGGTCTCATACAGGTCATGGATCGTCACAGCATCCAACCCCTGAATAGCTCGAATCAGATATCGATTCACCCGAGATTTTTCCAATGCTGGGTGAGCAAACAGAACCAGGATGTGGTGCGAATTTCCCATAGTTTTAACTGTTCCTCAGGGCAGACATTTTAGATTGTAGACTTAACCTGAAGCAGAATGCGATCGCCCGTCTGAATCGAGAATTTAAAGCTGGCATCAGTGATGAGCAGTTGGCAAAACTGGTGATGTTTCTGTGGGAGCATGATGCGCTATGTGTGATCAACCCAGAGGAACGGCGAGACGGAGCGTAGATCATCTGCTCAATGGGATTATATGGAATTATTTAGAGGCTAAGTTAGGGGCAGGAAGGACAGAGGAGGAAGCAATGCCACTCAATCTCTATGAAACCGATTTTTATGCCTGGACATTAGAACAGTCGAAATTGCTCAAGGAGGGGGATTTTAAGCATCTAGATATTATTAATTTGGTGGAGGAAATCGAGTCATTGGGGAAGCAGGAACGTCGAGAGTTGGAAAGTCGCTTAGGAATTTTAATTGGGCACTTGCTGAAGTGGGACTACCAACCGGAAAAGCGCAGTAAAAGTTGGAGAGCAACGATTCGTGAGCAACGACGGACAGTACAAAAACTCGTCAGCCAGAACCCTAGCCTCAAACCTTATCTGACAGAGGCGATCGCCGATGCCTATGAATCTGGCAAGGATTTAGTCGTGGGTGAAACGCCTTTAGATTATATTGATTTACCCGAAAACTGCCCTTACACACCCGAACAACTATTTGACTCCAACTTTCCCACTGATTTGAACCCTGCTTGAGTTGATCTAAGATGCCACTCCAGCGCCAACGCGCCCAAAAGTATCTCCAAAAGTATATGCTTGCTCAAGTAGCTATCTCTCGCATCACATGCCCAACATTGGTCGAGACAGGAAAATCTGTGGTTATTTTCGGTGGCTCTAACAAACTATCCTCAAAACCGACAGATAGAAATTTATCGTCCAAGACAACCTGTTGAAGCGCTGCATGCACCTGATCGATGATCTCTCCTCTGTGCCCTTTGTGCCCTCTGTGTCTCTGTGGTGAATGCATCCCATCTTCCCAAGCACTGTAAAGCTTGCATAAAGACTCATTTTGCACATCAAACTATCCTGACGAAGCGGCTCAATCCAGGAAGATTAGAGTGGTAGATGCACCCTGAATGTAATCCCTGGCTTTAAGTCAGGGATTTTTTGTTTGCAGAATTGGCTCAGCAAAAAGCAAAAAACTCTACTGCCAGGGGAAACAATTTTTCTGAAAAATATATAAGATGGATGGCTGCAATTGGCTGGTGATGTCATCACCCCGATTTAAATTGCGATCGCTTCAGATTACCCACCGCCTACGGCTCCTCCCCTTGCCAAGGGAGGTTGGGAGGGGTGTTATCTGTCGGGTTGACCAATCAGATTGGTATCAGATTTGCGACTTTTCCGAAAGTTGCAGATCCACAGACTTAAGCATATCCTTTAACCTCTTTGACTTGTCATGTCTCAACTGCACCAACGCCAAGCCGACTTACATCGCTATGTCGTAACCGCGAACCAAATGCGAGACATTGAAGCCCGTGTTTTTGCGGCTGGAATGCCCGTCGCGGCTCTGATGGAAAAAGTGGCAGGACGATTAACCCACCGAATTCAATCTCTATACCCGGATGACCAGACAACTCGATTCGGGATTTTAGTGGGGCCTGGGCACAACGGTGGAGATGCCCTGGTTGTTGCCAGAGAACTATTCTGTCAGGGCTATCAAGTGAAATTGTTTCAGCCAGATGAGAAGGTAAAGGAACTGACTGAGGCACATAGACGGTATGCAGCGAGTTTGGGAATTCCCTCTGCTGGACGAATCGAGGAATTGAGTGACTGTGATGTAATCATTGATGGATTATTTGGCTTTGGGTTAACTCGTTCCCTGGAGGGAACGATCGCCCACGCCATTCACCAAGTCAATCAATGGCATCAACCCGTCCTGAGCATTGATTTACCTTCTGGCTTGCATACTGATACAGGAGCCACCTTGGGCACTGCCATCAGAGCAACTCGTAGCTTATGTTTAGGACTGTGGAAACTTGCTTTTCTACAAGATCAAGCATTAGAGTACATCGGTGCAGCCGAACTGGTTGATTTTGATCTACCGCTGGCTGACATTAAGGCAATCTTGGGAGAATCCCCCGCCATTCAACAAATTACCCCTGAACTGGCGATCGCCTCTCTTCCCCTGCATCGCTCCCCAACGACTCATAAATATAAGCAAGGTCATTTGCTATTAGTTTGTGGTTCCAGACAGTACGCTGGGGCAGCGATTTTAGCAGGCTTGGCGGCTCGTGCCAGCGGGGTTGGTATGTTGTCAATCGCGGTGCCTGAAAGTCTGAAACCAATGCTTAGTGCTCAAATTCCTGATGCTGTTGTAGTTGGCTGTCCTGAAACGGACGCTGGAGCGATGGCTGAACTGCCCAAGGATCTGGACTTAGACAAATACCAAGCGATCGCCTGTGGCCCCGGTTTGACTCAGCAAGCAGCGGGGGTTGTAAAACAAGTGCTGGAGAGTGACTGTCCTTTAATTTTGGATGCAGATGGGCTTAATATTCTAGCCACTTTGGGGGTAGATGCTGTGTTGTCCCAACGGACGGCGGCGACAATTCTGACTCCCCATTTGGGCGAATTTAAGCGATTGTTTCCTACATTGGCTGATGAGATTGCTTCTCGAATTGCTTTAGTGCGATCGGCAGCAACGCAATCTAGAGCGATCGTGCTGCTTAAGGGGGCGCGTGTGGCGATCGCCAATCCCCACGATGCAGTCTGGCTGAATCCCAACAGCACCCCAGCCCTGGCCAGAGGGGGCAGTGGCGATGTACTGACGGGTTTGATGGGAGGATTATTGGCTCAGGCGGTTCTGACCGGAATGGCGATCGAGCGTGTGGTACAAAGTGCAACGTGGTGGCACTCCCAGGCAGGCCTGCTGGCGGCTCAGGAGCGCACCGAGATGGGAGTCGATGCGACGACTCTAACTCAATATTTGATTCCTGCTTTGCGCCATTACCTGGCTTAATCGGCTGGGATCACATTAATTCGACCGCGACAACGGATCGCCTGTTGTTGCACTGCCAGTTCTTCTAAGCTAACCTCGGTCCCTAAGTCCAGCTTGAAATCTGGTAAATCGTGCCAAATTTCAGGAGCGGACTGACAGACAGACCAACACGGCTCCTTTAGCAACAATTCATGTTCACTCAGCAAATCAACTCTAGTTTTGAGTTGGACGGACTGAATTACTGGCTCAGCTTGAACCTGAACATTAAAGACGAGTTGTGATGAAGTCATTGCTACACTCAGAACAGATAACTCCAACGGTTGGTTGAAGGAAGGAATCGGTGCGATCGCAGTTCCACCCGTTTGCAAAAGAGCTAGCAACAGGTTTGAGAGTGCTTCAGCAAAAAGGGGGGCTGCCAGTGAGGCATTTAAGTCGGACTCTCGTAAAACAAGTTCGCCTGCAATGGGAAAGCTGGCCAATAATCTTAAAGGTTTCCCCTTGATCACCTGTCCTATGTTGATGCGAATTCCTGTGGCCGCCAGATCGAGTTGGCTGAGATGTAATCCACGATAAATAATTTCCTGGGCTGATATCATCACCTGCGGAATGTATCCTGTCAGGATTTGGCGATCGCCACCGGTGATCTGAAAATTTAATGCTTTGACTTGAGTGACTTGCGATCGTAGCCAGAGTCGTGTTGCGGGCGATAACACTTGGCTAATAATGTGGCTCTGCCGCTGAACGAGATCCATCTCAACGCACCTCTTCGATCTTGAGAAAACATAGGTTCCTTTCCGTTTGCTCAGGGTTTGGGAGCGCTAAGCACTTTCAAACGCTGGAAAGCTAATGTCAAAGTTTCTTAACTATTGAACTCCGGGAGCCGTTCAAATTTTGAGTCAAATTGTCACAAAGTGCTGACAATTCGATCCCCGGCATTCCAGGAAATTCGTCAATCCCTTGAAAATCCTCAAGTTTAAACACTTGACCCTCTCCAATTTTTCCGGCACCATTATTTTAGAATCTGATCCCCGCGATCCCAAAAAGATTCTGCTTATTGTAAGGTTTCATGTTGAAATCTGCTCTGCTCCATCAATATTTTTGGCAATTTCCCAACAGCCGACTCTTAAATTCTGTAGCTATTCAGGTTGCCAGTAGGTGACGGTAGTATCAGCACCTTTAAGCGTCTGCATTTATAGGGTTTGTTAGACCAAGTTAAGCAGATGGGGCTTAACGAGAGTTAATTCATTGTTTTAGCTATTAATAAAACTACGGAGACTGGATTTATGGCAAATGAACGCCCACCCTTGGAAGAGATGACTCTCAGGCAACTCCGACGTGTTGCCAGCGAATACAGCGTTTCCCGCTACAGTCGTATGCGGAAGGAACAGTTGATTGCTGCCATTAAAAAGGCTCAGGGTGTGCAATACATTTCTTCTCCTCCTGCTTTTACCTCTGGGGCACAAGAAGAAGTTGGAGCAGCTAAATTCGATGTTGGCCAAATGGATCGAAGCAGTGGTACTCTAGCTGAGGTGGATGAGGGCTTGGCTGAGCTACCTGCGGGCTACGGCGAAAGCAGAATTGTGCTGATGCCTCGTGACCCCCAGTGGGCTTACGCCTATTGGGATGTTTCTAATGAGCACAAACAAGCACTACGGCGGCAGGGCGGTGTGCGATTGGCTTTGCGCTTTTACGATGTGACTGACATTGATGTGAGCCAACAAAGGCCTCATAGTTTACAGCAATATGAGTGCGATGAGTTAGCGCGAGAGTGGTATTTACCCGTTCCGGTGAGCGATCGCGATTACACTGTGGAAATTGGCTACCTTACTGTTGATGCTCGCTGGCTGTTACTGGCGCGATCTCTACCCGCCCACATGCCTCCAGTTTATCCGTCTGACTGGATCGAGGATCAGTTCCTTACGGTCGATTGGGAGGATGATCTGCGCGGCAAAACCATGTTGGCACTAACATCCGGTAAGCAGGGGAGTAAAACCGCAGACAATCATAAGCTGTTTGAATTGGCCCAAGCCGCTGAAGTGCAACGCATCGCTGGATCAATCTTTGGTTCCATGCAACAGGTGCCAGAACAGGCGGTCAGTTCCTATGTCCTCCCTTCAGGAGTGGGAATGTGGGGCGTTTCGTCTTATGCGGTTTCGTCCTATGCGGCAGCACCTTCTTCCTATGAGGTTTCGTCTTACAGTTACGGAGTTTCGTCCTACGCGGTCTCATCCTACGCATATGGAGTTTCGTCCTACGCGGTTTCGTCCTATGCAGTTCCCGCAGTTTCCGTGCCCACGCTTTCGGGAGTTGGAGCTTTCCAGATGATGTCTGGAGTTGGTTTGACCCAATCTGGAGTGGGCATGTCAGGAGTAGGGCTGTTGCTGCCTGGGGCTATTCCTTTCCCGGCTATCATGTCTGGTATTGGCATGTCTGGCATTGGTTTAGCTGCCTCCATGCCACCCATTCTCCCTCGCAAATTCTGGATGATTGCCGATGCCGAACTGATTGTTTATGGAGCGACTGAACCCGATGCCACGGTGACGATCGGTGGTCGTCCCATCAAGCTCAACTCAGATGGTACTTTCCGTTTCCAGATGTCTTTCCAGGATGGTGTCATTGATTTCCCAATCATGGCAGTTGCAGCCGACGGGGAACAGATGCGTTCCATTCACATGAAGTTTACTCGCCAGACTTCAGAGCGAAATACCAATACGAAAGAAGAGGCGATCGAAGAGTGGTTGGTTAGTTGAGACGCTAGAATAATTCAAATTTCTTAAGGGCGCATTGCTGCGCCCTTTGTTGTTGCCTCATCTCCTTGCTCTCAAATTAAAGCTTGTTTGACTACAGGTAGAGCGATCGCCCTCAAACTTTTCCTGTGCCGATGTCACCTGTGCCGATGTCAATAGACGCAGTTAGCCTTCTGGAAGCTGGAGCTTTCAGGGTGGCGTTACCAAGCAGGAGCTTGGTAACGAGGTAGGGAAGTAATTATAGGTTAAAACTCATCGTCATTGTAGTTGGGGCTATCCATTGGCTCTTGATCGCGTTTTGATCCCAGCAGTTCTAAGCGCTCTACCCGAATTACAGGCTTGGAGCGATCGGCTCCTGTGTTGCGGTCAAGCCAATGTTCAAGTTTTAAGGAGCCAGTTACGCCAATCAAGCTACCCTTGCGAACGTAGTTAGCGGCAACTTCAGCGGTTCTCCCCCAGAGTTCCAGATTGAACCAATCGGGTTCATCGTTCCGTGCAATTCGATTGACAGCCAAGGTTAGATTACAAACCACACTGCCAGACTCAAAATATTTAACCTCAGGATCTCGCCCTGCCCGTCCAACCAAAGTAACTGTATTAAGTCCCATAGTGCTCCTACAAACCGAAACCAGCAAAGTCTACCAAATAAAATACAAACAAAACAGACGTACTATTCTACCCATTCTAGCTCACCCTTACTTCAGTTCCCCCACTCTGTCTAAAGTAACTGTCTAAAGTCATATACTGATCTCCCCCTCCCTGTCTCACTCACTCACTCACACAAAGGATACTCCTCTGCTGGAGCCGCCGACCATTCCCATGTCGATCCCGCATAATTCTTAGCGGTCAGTTCCAGATCAGCAAATACCGTCGTCATCCAGCCCGATCGCACTCCTCCCGTGCAATAGGAAATCAGTTCGGCTGTCTCCAAGTCTATGCCGAAAGCCTGTAGTCGCTCCAGAATAGTTCGACGAGGCAACAAGTTGCCCTGTGCATCTAACAATTCTCTGAAATAAAGGTGAATTGCTCCTGGCAAATGTCCGCCACGTTGCTCCCCGTAGGGAGTTGCGCCTTGAAACTCGCGCTGTTCTCGTGTATCAATGAGAACCAACTTGGGATCGTCCAATCGAGCTTTGAGTTCATCCTGTTGAATTTCCCAGCGAGGGGTGCGATGGACTGTAAAATCTCCTGCTGGGATGGTCTGATTAAAAGACCATGACGTGGGTAGTCCAGTTTGCCCCAACGCTGCATAACCCCCATCCACCCAAACTGCTGCTGGATGTCCGAGCGATCGCAACATCCACACCAAACGTCCCTCCTCTCCCCACCCCTTTAGCGGATCTCCAAACACCACAATGGGCGTGTCATCCATCACCCCCAATTGCCGCAGTTTTTGAGTTAACACTGCGGCATCAGAGAGTAAGTTCCCTTGATGAGGGGACTGGGAAGGACAGCAGTATTGCCAGTTAACTGCGATCGCCCCTGGAATTGTTTTTTTAAAGGGAAGCAAACCTCCCCGCGCATCCCAAACTGTTGCACCTTGCTCAATCAGTGCTTTAGCCACAGGAGCAGAAACAATCCAGGTGGTTTTAAGGTGTTCTACATCCACTGCTCGAACCACATAGCGATTGGACTGGTCAACAGGTGGGCTACTTGTTTCGAGGTGCGGGGTGAAGCACCCAGGCAACGGAGTAAATTTTGATAGGCGCTGAGTCGCTGTTGCGAAGATATCAACCGTTTATGTGAAGGCGATCGCGCTTCTACAATGAGTTCACGACTGGACAGTTTAGCCATAACAATCTTCCCTAATGGTTGGTTCAAACTTCTTAATTCAGGCTATCAAGCTCATGATGTACTTATATTTCTGATTATCCATTGGCACCTCTTGAATGACACGTTTCTCTGGAATGATTTATCGTTCATGCTATCGATTGCTGGGAGCAACAGAGCATCCTGTCGTTTTTCCGGTGGACTGAACCGCGATCACCTGCAACAATAATCAGAGTTAAATCAACGCAACAGTTCCTCGTTGAGGAGATGACTTGTGTCTGTTCAAATGACTCTGCCTCTAATTCCCTCTCCTGCTGAAATGGAGCAGGCCTTCTACCAAAAAGATGCCAGCTACGATGGTGTATTTTTTGTCGCTGTCCGCACAACAGGCATTTTCTGTCGGCCATCCTGTCCATCTCGTCCAAAACGGGAAAATATCGAGTTTTTCCCAACTATTCGAGATGCCATCTTTGCCGGATATCGACCGTGCAAGCGTTGCCACCCAACTGAGGTCGCCGGAGAACGACCAGAGTGGGTAGCGGCTTTGATGCAGCGAGTTGAGTCTGATCCGGGTCATAAAATCACTAGCGCAGAATTGCGATCGCTCGGTATCAGCCCCGAACGAGTACGGCGATGGTTTCAAGAACACTACGGCATGACGTTTGCAGAATGGTGCCGGGGACGGCGGCTAGCCGATGCCTTTACGCAAATTCGCGCAGGAGAAGCACTAGATCATGTCGTATTTGCCAACGGCTATGAATCGCATAGTGGCTTTCGAGAAGCTTTTGGCAAAACTTTCGGAGTGTCTCCAGGAGAGAGCCAAACCAGCGATTATATTGCTACTCAAATCCTGGAATCTCCCTTGGGCCCGTTACTGGTAGGTGCAGTGCAACAGGGAATTTGTTTATTAGAATATACCGATCGCCGCATGTTGGAACACAACTATAAAACCATGCGCGATCGCTTCGGTTATCCTATTCTACCCGTGACTCATTCTCATATCGAACAACTACGTGAGGAATTGATAAGTTACTTTAAAGGAACGCTCAGCCAATTTACAACACCGCTTGTTCCCTGTGGAACTGCTTTCCAGGGAAGGGTATGGGATGAATTACAGCATATTCCTTACGGTCAAACCATTTCTTATGATCAGTTAGCTCAACGCATAGGACAACCTACCGCAGTCCGAGCGGTAGCACGAGCTAATGGGATGAACCGTATCAATATTTTGATTCCCTGCCATCGGGTGATTGGTAAGGACGGGCAACTCACAGGGTATAGTGGAGGGCTGTGGCGCAAACGGTTTTTATTGAAATTAGAGAACAATGAAATTAACTGATTGGGGACGGTTGTTTCTACTCGCAGTCCTCTGGGGAGGGTCGTACTATCTGATTCGGATTGTCGCTCCAGAGTTAGGCGCTTTTTTGACGATGAGTTTACGGACGTTAGTGGCAGCCATTACCTTAATTGTTTATGGATTGGTTACACGGCAGTTCGTTCAGTTTTGCCGACACTGGCAATCTTATACGCTATTAGGATTGTTGAACAACGCTATCCCTTTTGTGTTTATTGCGATCGCTGTAATTAATTTGAACGCCTCGATCGCTGCCATTCTCAATGCCACAACTCCTTTGTTTACAGCGATCGTTTCAGCCTTGTGGCTGCGAGAAAGATTACGATTCGCTCAAGTGATTGGATTGGGCTTGGGGGTGTTGGGTGTTACTATTTTGGTCGGCTGGAGTCCTTTACCCCTAACTCCTGCCGTAGTGTTGGGGGGGATTCTGGCACTTTTGGCAGCAGCCTCCTATGGAGTGGCTGCGGTCTATGCCCGACGCACTTTTCCAGGTCAAAAATCGATGGATGTTGCCACCGGACAACTGCTTGCCTCTAGTGTTCTACTGCTACCTCTAGGGATTGTCTCTGTTCCCGCCCAAATGCCCCCATCTGAGGTAATTTGGGGACTGATAGGGTTGGCGATCGCCTGCACTGCGTTTGCCTATCTACTGTACTTTCAACTGATTGCCAATGCCGGAGCAACTCAGGCTGCTACCGTTACCTTTCTCGTTCCCGTGTTTGGCGTGTTGTTTGGCAGAGTACTCCTGGGAGAACCCATCACCTGGGGACTGGTTTTAGGACTGGCAACGATTCTATTAAGCGTATGGCTGGTGATTCAAAAAAAGCAACCTCGGTTTTTGTCGTAATGTGATATCGGTGACTAAAGCAAGGGTAGGTTTATTTGTGCCTCAGCCTACTAGAATAATTCGTGACTATCACAATCCGTGTTAGGGCTATTTCTTGAGACGCTTCAGCCATACTAATAAGCTTTCGCTGCGATCCAGGAAACGAATACTCCTAGAATGCAGCCTGCAAAAACTTGCACAGGAGTATGACCCAGTAATTCCTTAAGACGATCCTCGTTGAATTTGTGATGCCCGTGAAATAATTCTTCAATCATTTGATTAAGGATACGGGCTTGCTTGCCTGCGGCTTGACGTACCCCTGCGGCATCATACATGACAATTACCGCAAAAATTACTGCTACAGCGAATTCAGCGCTGTCCCAACCTCGCGTCTGCCCCACTCCCATGGCCAAAGCCGTAACTAGGGCAGAGTGGGAACTCGGCATTCCTCCAGTTTCGACCAGAGTACGAAAGTTGACTTTGCGGTGTCGCAAAAACTCCAAAACCAGCTTCAGGGTTTGAGCAATCAAGCAGGCGATGACCGCAACCCACAACACGCGATTGGCAAAAATTTGGCTGAAGTCTTGCATGAAAGTTCATCCCTAGTGAGTTCGGGCGGTAATAAAATCAGCGATCGCCATTAATGGGCGTGCTCTGTCCCCAAAGGGTTGCAGCTTTCGCTGAGCAGCAGACACTAACTCGTTTGCCTGTCGTTTCGATTCCTCAATACCCCACAAGCTAGGATACGTTACTTTTTGAGCTTGCACATCTTTCCCAACGGATTTCCCCAATTTTTCTGGAGTAGAGGTAATGTCTAACACATCATCCACAATCTGAAATGCCAGTCCAATATCCTGAGCATAGCCAGCCAATCGCTCCAGATCCGTGTCAGATGCCCCTGCTAGAATCGCACCCGACACTACAGATACCTCCAACAAGGCTGCTGTCTTATGACGATGGATAAAATTTAATGTTTCTAAAGAAACGTCAGTCTTCCCTTCCGATTCTAAGTCAACCACCTGTCCACCGACCAAGCCCCCTGCCCCAACCGCATGGCCCAAGCGGGCGATGACCCGCAAGACTCGTTCAGGCGAGACTCCCTCTGTCTGGGTCGCGATATATTCAAAGGCATAGGCGAGTAGTCCATCACCTGCAAGAATTGCAATATCTTCGCCATAGACTTTGTGATTCGTCAATTTGCCCCGACGATAGTCGTCGTTATCCATTGCGGGCAAATCGTCATGGATCAAGGACATGGTGTGTACCATTTCTAGAGCGCAGGCTGTCGCTAAAGCCATCTCAATCGCCCCTCCCACCAGTTCACAACTAGCCAAGCACAAAATCGGTCGAAGCCGTTTCCCACCAGCCATCAAGGAATAGCGCATGGACTCATAAATTTTGTCTGGGTAAACTACCGCGATCGAGCGATCCAGAGCGGATTCAACTAAAGCTTGGCGATCGCCCAGGTAGGCTTTCAGGTCAAAATCCACAGAGGGTAAAGCTGTCATATTTACTACCAGGGTTCTATTTGTTTCAGTCTTTGTGATGGGACGGGTATAACACGAGAAAGGACAAAGTTGGAAAAATCCGATTGAACGGAGTTTATCTTCCTGAAACTCTATAATCTCATACGGAGGTTGCCATTGAGGTAGCGCGTGCTTAAACGCTAACCGTTTGTCGGTAGCTAGACACTGTATTTTGTAGCAGCATGGTCACCGTCATGGGGCCAACTCCACCAGGGACGGGCGTAATCCAATCAGCTACCTCTTGCACCGTCTCGAACTGAACATCCCCTACGAGGCGATCGCCTTTAGGGTCGCGCACCCGATTCATCCCTACATCTACGACGACAGCCCCCGGTTTCACCATTTCAGCCGTAATCAAATCGGGCTGTCCCACGGCTGCCACCAGAATATCTGCTGTCAAGGTAACTGACTTCAACGCTACTGTTTTTGAATGAGCCAGAGTCACCGTTGCATCTGCTTCAGAGAGCATCAGGGCCATTGGCTTACCCACCAAAATGCTCCGGCCCACGACGACGGCCTGCTTTCCCCGCAAGACCACCTCATATGCTTCCAACAGTTTCATGACCCCAAACGGAGTACAACTGCGTAAGCCCGATTCACCCCGCACCAATCGACCTAAATTGGTTGGATGCAAACCATCGGCATCTTTGTGAGGCAAGATGCGATTGAGCAGGCTGACGCTATCTAAATGACGGGGCAGGGGTAATTGGATCAAGATGCCATCGACTCGCTCATCCTGATTCAATTGGTCAATGATTTGTTCCAGTTCAGCTTGAGCGATGTCACCAGAAAAATGTTGACCGTAGGAGGCAATCCCGACCCTGGAGCAGGCTTTTTCCTTATTGCGAACATAGGTCGCACTAGCGGGATTGTCCCCTGCCATGAGGACGGCCAGCCCCGGAGGACGGCCCACTTGAGCCTGCCAGTTTTGTACTTGTTCAGCTAGATGTGCTTGCATCCGCTGTGCTAGTGCTTTGCCATCCAGTAAACCAGCCATATCGGGAAGCCCCCAAGAATACGTTAAAGTAAGGTTCGGAAGTTTTAGCCCTGAATTTTCGCTGAGTGGGGCTTCATGAGGATTTCAATTTTAGCAAGATTGGGCATTGGGTTAGTAGTGTTGATGGGATTGGCAGGCTGCCGCAGCCCAGTCAAAATCCTGTTCTGCCCAGTTAATTTACCTTTCACCAACGCAGCGAGTCCGATCGCCGCCTTGAAAACCCCAGCCAAAGTGGATTGTGTTGTACGTTTACGGGGAGTTGTGGGCGATCGCGTCCCTCTGATTGAGGCCCAGGTCTATCAACTCCAGGATAGAACAGACACCATTTGGGTCTTGACAGACAACACAACCCGGCAATCTGGTGCTGAAGTCTACATCAAAGGCATCGTTCGCTTTCAATCGGTTCCCATCAACGGCAAGGAAACAGGGGAGTTTTACATCGAAGAGCAGAGAGAGAGGGAATAAACCCAGGCACGTAATTTACCCATTATCATTATATAGTACAATTGCATTACTGAGCAGGGAGAACTTACAGAGGCAGGAGAGCACAGGGGAGAATGCGGGGTAGCTGACAAAATTTCAGCTAAGCATTCTAGCTAAAACTAGTGGTCTGTCAATTTTGATTGTGGGGTATCCCGCAAATCAATATTAAATTTAAGGGAGTTTTGAGGGTCAGCGACCCCTTAAAACTCCCTTGGCAGCGCACGAGATAAAAGGAGACACATGGGGGCTAAAGCAGAAGTGGCGATCGCGATTCTTTATCAAGACAATCAGTTTTTGATGCAGTTGCGGGATAACAATCCCAACATCGTTTATCCTGGTTATTGGGCGTTTTTTGGGGGACATATTGAGCCTGAAGAGTCTCCTGAAGCTGCTATGTGGCGAGAATTAGAGGAAGAAATTGGTTATATCCCACCCACATTGGTTGAGTTTCGCCGTTACACTGAAGATCCTCAAGTCGTCCGGCATGTGTTCCATGCTCCCCTCATTGTGGCAGTGGAGACTTTACAACTGAACGAAGGTTGGGATCTCGGACTCTTTACCATTGAGGATATTCAACGAGGCGATCGCTATTCCGACCGAGCGGGGCAAATTCGTCCTCTAGGAGAGCCTCATCAGAAAATCTTATCAGACTTCCTGGACTCTCTCCATTGCTCTTCCTAAGCTGCAATGCTTAGTTTTCTGCTTCCCTCGGTACTAGTGTTCAGAGAAATCGATGTCTAAAGTGAAATCAGTAGAAATACAAGGATACCGCATTCGAGCCAGCCAGCGGGCCAAGCATGTGAGTATCAAAGTTTCTCACCTTGGAGAGGTCGAAATCGTTATTCCTCAAGGATTCGATGTCAAGCGAATCCCAGAAATTGTTGAGAAGAGGCAGGATTGGATCGCTAAGACGACTCGACGATTGAGAGCAGAACGACAATCTCTGCCGCAACCCAGCGGCACATTACCAGAGCACATTTCCTTGCAGTCAATCGCAGAGGATTGGTCGGTCAAATACCGCTCTACCTCTGGCTCACAGATTATTGCCAGCGTAACCAAACCAAATCACTTACTGATCAGTGGGCAGATTGAAAACATTGAAGCTTGTCGTCAGGGACTACGGCGCTGGCTCAGTCGCAAAGCCCAACTTCATTTGATTCCCTGGCTCAAACAAGTTAGCCGTGCTGTAGAGCTTCCCTGTAATCAAGTTTCAGTGCGCGGGCAAAAAACCCTATGGGCTAGTTGTTCCAGTCAAAAAAATATTAGTTTGAATTATAAGTTGCTGTTCCTGCCCTCTCATCTCGTTCACTATGTCTTTGTCCATGAACTATGTCATACTGTCCACTTAAATCATTCGTCCCATTTCTGGAATCTGGTTGCCGAAAAAGAACCCGATTACCGACGGCTGGATCAGGAAGTGGGCAAGGCCTGGTGTTATGTGCCGGAATGGGTCGAGCGATCGCAATTAGAATAGACTAATGTGCATTGCACCCAGGTTCAATTTGAACTGGTAGCTTAGAAATAAAAGTAACGAAATGTCTTCATCCGTCTTAGCCATTATCGCCGCCTTAGCACTCCTGATCGTTGTTCACGAGATGGGCCATTTTATGGCGGCTCGTTTGCAAGGAATTCATGTCAATCGCTTCTCAATCGGCTTTGGCCCAATTCTTTGGAAGTATCAGGGGCCACAAACTGAATACGCGCTCAGAGCCATTCCCTTAGGAGGGTTTGTTGGTTTCCCTGATGACGACCCAGAAAGCGACATTCCACCTGATGACCCGGATCTCCTGAAAAACAGACCTATTCTGGATCGGGCGATCGTCATCAGTGCGGGGGTTATCGCCAACCTGGTCTTTGCTTACCTGGTATTCGTTATGCAGTTCGCTACGGTCGGCGTGCCTGGTGGCTTCAACTATCAGCCCGGTGTACTGGTGCCAGAGGTGATTTCTCAGTCCTCTCCGGCTGCTCAAGCGGGCATTCGAGCTGGGGATGTGATCTTAGCGGTGAATGATCAACCACTGCCTGCTTCTGAATTAGCCAGAGAAGAGTTAACCCAACTGATTCAGGCGAATCCAGGTCAACCCCTTGACTTTCGTGTTAAACGTAGCGATCGCCAGTTTGATGTCACTGTGATTCCCCAAGTGGATACAGATGGTAAAGCCCGAATCGGGGTAAGCTTGCTGCCCAATGGTCAGTTGAAGTACCGTCGCCCCAACGGTGTGCTTGAGGTTTTAGGATTGGCGGCTGAATCCTTCCAGGAAATGTTTGTCAAGACGATTGAAGGATTCGTTTTGCTCATCACTCAATTCTTCCAAATGGCCAAACAGGTGGTTGGTCCAGTTGGTATTGTGGCGCAGGGGGCCAGTCTAGCCAGTGATGATCTCAAAAACCTTTTTCCTTTCACTGCTATTGTCAGTATCAATCTAGCTATTATCAACATCCTGCCTCTACCTGCCTTAGATGGGGGACAGTTGGTCTTTCTACTGATTGAGGCCCTGCGCGGCAAACCTTTACCCCAAAGAATTCAGGAAAATGTTATGCAAACTGGACTGTTCCTATTGTTGGGTCTTGGTATTTTCCTGATTGTGCGGGACACCAGCCAGCTCATCACCTTTCCCAGATAATTTGTTGAGGTATGACCTGTGTCTACTCGTCGTAAGCTGGCATCAAAAAAGCAGCGATCGCTCGAAATTCTACTCCGCTTGAAGAAGCTCTACCCCGATGCCACTTGCTCATTGGATTACTCTTCTCCAGTTCAACTGCTGGTGGCGACAATCCTATCGGCTCAGTGTACAGACGAAAGAGTCAATCTGGTTACTCCAGAACTCTTTCGTCGATTTCCAGATGCACCTGCACTGGCGCAGTCCGATTTGGCAGAAATTGAACTGCTGGTAAAATCCACCGGGTTCTACCGCAATAAAGCCAAAAACATTCAGGCTGCTTGCCGCATGATTGTTTCTGAGTTCGGCGGTGAAGTGCCTCAACGCATGGAGGAACTGCTGAAACTGCCTGGAGTTGCCCGGAAAACGGCAAACGTTGTGCTGGCTCATGCCTATGGCATCAATGCTGGAGTCACGGTGGATACTCATGTCAAGCGCTTGAGTTATCGATTGGGACTGACTGAGCACACTGACCCCGTGCGAATCGAGCGAGATTTGATGGGACTGCTACCTCAGCCGGACTGGGAAAATTGGTCAATTCGCCTGATCTATCATGGTCGGGCAGTTTGTAATGCCCGCAATCCTGCCTGCGATCGCTGCCTCTTGGCTGATCTGTGTCCCTCTGTGGATCTGGCAAAAATTTCTTCGACTGCAACTCCAACTTTGACTCTTTAAAGGGCGGTGACTCATAGTTAATAAGTGCATCTAGCGGTTAGGGGAGGTTGGGAAAGAGGCAGGTTAATTCATCCGACCCTCTTGCTAAACCCTCATCTCAACGATCGCCGTTTGCCAGTGAGGTAGACAGTTGGTTGATGAGTTGGTAAAATTCCTACCTCAACCGCTCTGGCTTCTGATTTTTTAAGTGCTACTATAGGGATTGCTATATTTTTCATCATTGATTGCTTAGAGGTTAGATTGGTTTCATGGCAAAAAAAGGAATGATTACCCGCGAGAAGAAGCGGCAGAAATTAGTAGAAAAATATGCTGCTAAGCGAGCAGAACTGAAAGCACAGTTCGCTAGCGCAGAAACGCAACAGGAAAAGATGGAAATCCATCAACAACTGCAACAACTTCCTCGCAATAGCGCTCAAACTCGTTTACATAACCGTTGCTGGTTAACAGGTCGGCCCAGAGGATACTATCGTGATTTTGGGCTTTCCCGCCATGTGATTCGGGAAATGGCTCACCAGGGCTTGCTGCCGGGCGTTGTCAAGTCAAGCTGGTAACAGAATTGGCATCTGTTGTGAAAGATGCCACAAAAACTTGGCAGCGATCGCTTCACTTCCCTGCTGCATTTTTGTGTAGTCAAGTTCCTGCTTTGGGCTTTTGATCCTGGCAGAGTCATAGTTATTGTGGAGCGGGCAGTTTGTCCGCACCTTTTTCATCATGAAATCATCAATATTTGTGTCAGAAGGGTTGATTGGAGACACACAGACCGAAAAAGGTATCAGTTTGGAGCCTGCGGTTGATCCCCAACAACATCCCTGGCAACATGGGCAAATTTTTTCCAGTGCGGGTGGACACTTTACCTATCGTGTAATTGGCCCCTGTTGTCGTCTGTTTGATCGCGACAATTTACCCTGGCCCTGCTGTCGTTTAGAATGGCGCGGCAAAGAACCTAGTTGGAGAAGAGTTGGTCGGCGTTTTGTAGCTGACCTAGCGGTTAAAACTGCACCCTCTTACAACGTTGAGATCCTTGCTCCTGATCATGGTTTACCTTTTGTTATGACTTTGTATTGGGTCAAGTTGTCCCCCGCTATTCGGGAATGGTGGTATGCACGGAAAAATCTGCAAAGTAAAGCATAGTACGACTGGTAATCTTCTCTGCAACTGGAACTGGAGCCGATGAGACGAGGGTCGCTGGATAAACTGCACTACTCCATTGTGGATGCAGCAAAATAGCACAACCATTGCGATCGCAAACGGGATAGCCCAGACAGGCATGGGCGATCGCTACATCATCTAGCACAACACATCCAGATTCCGAGAATACGGGCATTCCCGTGCGCGGATCAAATATATCAGTCAGATAGTTATGTTGATTCAATTGCGTGGCGATCGCGTTGCCCAGGTCCAGGAAGCGTCGCCGCATTTCGGACTTGTGGAATTGAGTCGCGATCGTGTCCTCCTGTAGATCTAGTGAGGAGTGTTGCAAGATTAGAATCACTGAGCTAATCGAAACAGACCAACCCGGTAACAAACGGTGCTGAAAGCGTTGAATGAATAGAGTGGGAGGATGAACCGAATATTGTATCTGCACAGTCATCTAGTTGTTTGCTTGTGGAAAGATGAAGATCAAACCCTTACCCTCCACAAAAAACCAGTCAAACATCAGGTAGGACTGTTATGATAGCTGCTATTTGGCAGTTTTAGATTCAAACTTGTGCGCGTAAGCCTGCAACACAGAACTGACTTGGCTAACCACTTCGTCAGGCTTATTCTTACTTAAGAGTTGCCGTTCTGGGAAGAAATCGGGGCGATCGAGACCACGGGCAATGCCCTCATTAACTTTTTGGGAAATTAACTGCTGCAATTCATCCTTAGCTCGGTTACGTTGATAGTCAGCCCCTTCTTCAGTTGTAGCGTAGAGCGGCGGTAGGCGATTCAACGCATAGGCAGCAATATCCCCCAGATCCAAAGTGCAATTACTACTAGCTTCTACCTCAGCGACACGGGCGATTGCCTCAGTTAAGACTAATTCTTCCATTACGTTGATGAATTGCTTGCGAGGTACAGCAACCACTTCACCCGTCAGCAGTGCTCCCATCAACCGATCCAGAGCCATATATTCTTCAATCGAAAGCTCAGAGGCACTATCACAAATTCTACCAACCTCTGCTTCCATTCCTGGAGTCAGGTAGCCATCTTGCAGAGCTTGTTCAACGATATTCTCAATACTCATAACTTAATACTCGTAAGGACCATTTGTGCTAAAGGATACATCAAGAGCCAAGAATCGTGGCAAAGCGAATCCTTTAATTAAGTGTGACCCATTCCTTAAAAAATTCGATAAGCTTCAATCCAAATAACCACTTCCAGGCTCAAATCATATAGGATTCAGGGTTGAATAAAACCGAACTTCTTTGTGGGAAGTGTAACTTGGGCGCTGCTCACAAAGAGATTTGGGGGTTATTTAATTCACGTTTCATAGTAACCATTGCCAGTCTTAACAAAAATCAATATTATACTGGGTATTGCTATGTCTTCTTTCCCACACCCTGATCTTGAGTTCACGTCGGTTCACTGTGCTGTCATCACTGTAAGTGACACTCGTACTTTGGAAACCGATCGCAGCGGTCAACTCATGCAACAGTTGCTTCAAACCGCTGGTCACAATACGATCAGTTATACCATCTTAAAAGACGAGCCAAATCAGATCCAGACTCAATTGAAATCCCTATGCGATCGCCCCGATATTGATGCCATTCTGCTGAACGGCGGCACGGGCATTGCTCCTAGAGATACGACTTATGATGCCGTTGAACAACTTTTAGACAAAACCTTACCTGGGTTTGGTGAATTATTTCGCTGGTTGAGCTATCAGGAAATTGGATCAAGAGCGATCGCCTCCCGTGCGCTTGCAGGAGTTTATCGAAGTAAGTTAATTTTCTCTTTACCTGGTTCTACGAATGCTGTGCGGTTGGGCATGGAAAAACTTGTTTTACCGGAGTTAGCTCACTTAGTGAAAGTATTGCAAGCATAATAGCGATCGCCTCCCAATCCTCTGCACCACGGTTATATTAAGTGCCGGCTTTCTGAGTTTGATGGGCGATCGCAGACCTCCGTGTTCAGGAAGTTTAGACTACCCTTCAGTTGCAGGAGGAGCGATCGCTGTCACCTCAGCCATCACATCTTCCAGCGATTTTGTTAGCACACTCTCCATCAAGTCCTCCAATTGCTGAGATGACAACCCCTGCAACTGCTCCTGAAGCTCAACAGGGATAACCCCAAACCGCAATTGAATGGATCTTTGTAGCAGACGGATAGCACCCTCTCTGCGTCCTCTTTTCCGTCCTTTTTTATGCCCCTCTTTATGCCCCTCTTTATGCCCCTCTTTTTTAGCCAATCGCTCAATGCTAGTTACATACTTCATCTGTCGTGCCTCCTCATATGCGATTAGTTCTGCTCGAAAGGTCTGCTCCACTCCTTCCGGTAACTGCATCACCCAGTCAATGAAGTGGAATAACTCTAGAATATCTTGCTTCCCATAGCCCTGCTCATACAACCGTCGCGTTAAGGCAAACTTCCACATTTTCCGTTGTTCCCAATCTCCTCGGGTCTCCTGAGTTTTCAAATGGGCCATGATTACAGTAGCAAAAGGATTGTGGCTAGTTTCCAGATCGTGCCAGCGCTCCCAGTAATCTAGCAGTTTGACCGTAGGAAACTGAAATTGCATATGGCATCCCAACATCTCTCGCTGAAACGTTTGGGGTCGCCACTTGCGATTTTTGTCACACAACACTGCTAAACTCACCACCGGCACCGCATAGCGATCGCCAATGCGGTAATGGTAAACATACATGCGTTCAGTAAAGCCCGATTCTTGTTTGCCCTGCACCTCAATGTGAACCAGTATCCAGAGAGACTGACCATTGTGTAAGCACACCTTGACCAATTTGTCGGCAAAGCGTTTACCCACATCGGCATCTCGAACAATTTGCTGAAGTTCTTTGTCGAGAAACTGATGCGGCTGACTCCAGTCGATCGCCGCATGAACTTTGGGAAAGCAGAGGGCAAGAAACGGATGGAAGTAGCGTTCCAGCACATTTTTCCAGGGAGAGTCGAAATCACTTGTGGTTGCACCCATACGATTGCATCTAGTGTAGATGTACTATACCCTGAAGGCTCTAGCGTTGAGCAACAAATTGAGCCAGGGTTCTATGACACGCATTCCTTACGACCAGTTTTACAAGCAGTTTTTAGAAGAATTCTTGTCCCCTTTGGGCACTGTAGAGCGCAGTCGAGAAGTCCCTGGAGAAGCCAGACAGGTGGATGTCTACTTCAGCCCAGATCCGCAATCCCAAGAAGACCCCCAGACGTTGGGACTCTTAGGACAAATCGCTACGACTCCTTGCTTGCTAGAACCCTTTAGTGACCAGCCCACTTTGACTGAAGTGCGGCATTGCCTGCTGAAGTTGTTTCTCGTGCAAGCCGAATTACAGCGACAAGCGAAGCGTGAGGAGACGCGGTTGACTGAAGCCGAATTACCGCAGTTGTGGATTCTGGCGGCTTCAGCATCGGAGCAGTTGACTACCAGTTTTGCGGCTGTACTCCGACAGGAGTGGACAACCGGAGTTTATTTTTTAGGAACTGCGCTCAAGACTGCGATTGTTGCCATCAATCAGTTGCCCTTCACCCCATCCACTTTATGGCTCAGGTTGTTAGGACGAGGCAAGACTCAGCAGCAAGCCATTGCTGAAGTGTTAGCCTTCTCAAAGACTGATCCAAGACGATTAAAAGCATTGAGTGTGTTATCGGCTTGGCGATTTACACTGGAGACAAGTAACGAAGTAAGTGCAGAGACACAGGAGTTAATCATGACCTTATCTCCAGCTTTTTTGGCATGGCAGCGCGAAATTGAGCAGCGGGGTGAGCAGCGGGGTGAGCAGCGGGGTCAGAGACTGGTTGTGGAAACCCTGCTAAAGGCACGTTTTGGTGAACTGGATGAAACATTATCCAGCATTGTTTCAGCACTCCTGGCATTACCTGTGGAAGACTATGCTCAGATCTTATTGCAACTGCCTAATTTGTCTCGACAGGAGTTGATCGATCGGTTTCAGTAAATTTTGAGCAGCTTTCTTGTTTGAACCATCAGGTGTTATGATGCCTGAGAAAGTTTAGCCTGAGCATCTGGAGTCTCTTAAAAGTGCTAAGTGCATGAGGCCCAGTTTGGTGGGGAGAGGAGTAATGACAAATGACTTACAACTGTATTTTGAGTCTAATTGCGATCGCCTCATTCACAAGTGGATGCACTATTTTGAGATTTACGATCGCCACTTCTCCAGGTTTCGTCAAACCGATGTGCATGTGGTTGAGATTGGCGTGAGTCACGGTGGGTCTCTGCAAATGTGGAGGCATTATTTTGGATCTCAAGCAAAGATTATCGGAGTTGATATTGATCCCAGATGTCAGCAACTTCAGGAAGAAGGGATTGAGATTATCATTGGTGACCAGGCAGACTTAGCATTTTTAACTGCGCTAAAAGACAAGGTTCCTCGAATTGATATTTTGATTGATGACGGGGGACATACGATGTCTCAGCAAATCAACACATTTGAGGTTTTATTTCCTCATATCAGTGAGTTTGGGGTGTACCTCTGCGAGGATTTGCATACGAGTTACTGGTCTGAGTATAGCGGTGGATTGCATCAACCTAATACATTTATTGAATTCAGTAAGCAATGGATTGACCACCTTAATGCTTGGCATTCTCGTGAACCTGAACGCTTTGGTGTTTCAGACTTTACTAAAACCGCTAATTCGATGCACTACTATGACAGCATTTTGGTGATAGAAAAGCGCCCCATGTCTCCACCCATAGTCCGCATGACTGGAACTCCTACTTTCATAACTCCAATGGAAAATTTAGCTGTAGTAGACACTGAAGCCAATGACTCATCGAATGGTTTTGTTGTTGCTCAAAAAACAACAGTTACGAGAGTAGATAAAATACTTTACTGCATTGAGCCAGCAAGTCAACGAGGCATAGAAATTGGTGCTTTAATAAGTCCAATTGTCACCCCTGATATGGGAGATATTCGATATGTAGATCATGAAACAACAGAAGGGTTGCGAAAAAAATACAGCCATGACCCCAATGTAGATGTCAGTAAAATTGTGGAGGTGGATTACGTTTGGGGAGTGCAAAGTCTACCAGAACTGGTTGGTGTTGATGCTCCCTTCGATTATGTTGTTGCTTCCCACGTGATTGAACATGTCCCTGATTTCATTGGTTGGCTAAAAGAGATTCGAGCAGTGCTCAAACCAGGAGGAATTTTGACACTGGCGATTCCAGATAAGCGTTTCTGCTTTGATTACTGCCGGCAACTGACTCAACCTGCGGAGGTCATAGAAGCGTTTTTACGTAAGAGCCGAAAACCCTCATTGCGACAAATCTTTGATTTCTTTTCATCGGTTGTTTGCCGAGAAGGAGCGTTTACCTGGGTTTCAGAAGTGAATCCAGCGATCGATCAACTTACGCCGATGCATTCTGATGAGGATGCGTGGAAACTGACCTCGCAAGCCTTAGCTGAGGATACCTATATTGATGTTCACTGCTGGGTGTTTACGCCCCATTCTTTTTTTGAATTGTTGAGGGCTTTGATCCAACTTGAACTGATTGATTTCAAAGTCGCGCAGTTTTTTGAAACGATTGGTTGTGAATTTTATGTGAGCTTACAAGCTCTCGATCCGGAGATGCCATTGGAGGAACGGCAACGCACTCAATTGGAAAGTTTACCCAAACAATCTTCTGGAGATCCACACTCCCTAGTATGGCAAACCAAGATTGAGGTGCAACAATTGAGAATTGAACTGAAACGAGAGATGGAGAAATCATCTCTATCGAATCAGCATTTGCAACAAGTGCAGACAGAGCTAAGAGAGATGAGAGAACAATTACAGGATGCAAGGCAAGTAGTAGAGCACATTGATGTGGACTTGAAACAGTCGAATTTGCGCTTACATCAGAAACGAGCGCTGGTGAAGAGGTTGCGAACGCGCCTCAAACGCATGAAAAACAAATTAAAGCGAAATAGAGAAGAACTTCACCAGATTAAAACCAGCAAGTTTTGGATGCTTCAGAATTTCTGGTGGAAATTCAAAGGCTTGTTTCAATAATCAGGCATTAAGTTAAGTATTCCATTGAGACGAGGCTTAACTCAGCTGATAAACATATTGCTATAACGCTCCCTTTTGACTGAAGAACTAACTTGATAACGTGTAGATTAACCTTTGGATTTGTAAGCCTGCATCTGCCTTCGTTCTATGAGAATCAAAACTTTGCTACTTGTGGTAATTGTAACGCTCATCTGTTGGTGGTTTCTTCTTCCATCCCTTAATCTACTTAATATTCCTGTAAGAGAAACTCACGGTATTTTATCTCACACAATTGTCTTGAATAGAAGCCCATCAACTAATATAGCTATTTATTTGATCCTGCTACTTACTCCCTGTATTACCATTCTTGCTTGGGAATTCATAAGAACTCAAGGATTAATCAAGCATTCAGGGTTTGCGTTTATTACATCCAAGCTATCACAAGTTGTTCAATCCACAATTTTTTTACCAATTGTTTGCTGTGTCCTTGTTCTCGCGTGGAGCATCAATAATGTAGGTTACTGGAGTCCAGAAACCTCTTTTCCCCTAGCTCATGACCCATTTCACTTTGGCGAGAAATTTGGACTATCTGCCTCTTTTCTAGAGAGTCCGCGCACCTTTTTTTCTAAAGGCTACGTTCTAATTCACGGGTTTGGTTTGAATGTTTTACCAGGTTCTATTGGACTTTCTTTAGGAGGAAAAGAAAATGATTTGTCTTGGTCACTTTTCGTCATTCATATTCAAAGCTTGATTCCCGTTATTTTTTCATTCTTAATCCTTTTAGAAATCTCTCATTTTTTATCCAAAGACAATGCTGCTAAAATTTTTCTTTTACTTCTACTAATCTATTTTGGGTTTTACTATACTGCGTTTGGTTTCGTAGATAGAGATGCTATTTTTTCTATCCAATTATTCCTAATTATTCGTTGGCTTCGCCTCCTCTCAATGAGGTCAGGCTCTCAAAGTGACAAGCTATTTAGAAAATGGATGTTACTTTATCCTATTCTAATTGGTGCTTTGATTCCTATTAGTATGCTCTATGTTTATGATCGTTTTGTTTATGCTTTAGTAATTTATATATTTCTACTTCTTTATTTGTTCATTACAGAATCAAGAATTTTATTCTTAACTTACACATTTGTATCAATCCTAGCATTAGGACTAACAGTCCTCTCTTTATCCCTAATGCTGGGCACGGCAACCTTTCCAACCGCCATTTCTCAAATTAGATACTGGTCTAAGGTCAGCGGGCTTTTCACATCGTTGCCTTATTCAGAGATCGAAGTATCAGTTAATGAACTCATAAATTGGCTACCAATTCTACTTCAATCAATTACCTTTACAATTCTCTGTATCCAACTACAAGTTCAGTGCTTTAGTGAAGGAAAGAAGTTAAAGGTTTTTCTATCTGAGAATAGCATTTCAATATTCTTGTTTTTATCTACCGTCTTGTATATGCGGATTGCTCTTGGTAGAGGACATTTATATAGCCCTGGTTTCTTCGCTATTTTCGCATTCGCTACTATTCTATTTCAATCTTTTGCATATCTAGAAAAAAGGTTCTCTTGGGGATACTCACTTTGCTTCTTTCTGATTTTCTTTGGTTTGATTAATTTAAGTTCTGTCGCTGCTGCTGCGAATGTTAGAACCCTGATCAAATATCCTGCTGGTATATTTTCACTGCTTTCAACAAAAAGTTCAGATTTTCTCGGTAGTATGTTAGGAGAAAATTATGTAAGCATTGCAAGACAAATCAAGCCTGATTTGATTGATCAAGAATGCTTTTATACTCTAACTTCTCATGGAGTTTGGTATCGCTTTCTCTCCTTACAACCCTGCTCTCGATACTGGTATTTTATCTATTCAACCACTGGGGAAACTCAACAGCAACTCATTCAGGATCTTGAAAGTACAAAGCCTAAAATCATTCTTTATTCCAGCAACTTCGATTTTTTATGGCCTGATGGAGTGTCTAGAGAAGTTTCCCATCTTGCGATTCATCAATATATTTGGCAGCATTATCGTCCCTACAAAATGATAGAGGGACATTGGTTCTGGATGCGTCGAGAGACAGTTCTGCAACTCTCGGAATTACTGGTTAGGACAACGATCGCACCAGGTTATTTTCACGCTTTATCGGATCTACCCAATCCAGATAAACTGAATCGGTTTAATATGGCAGCTAGTGGATGGGCTTACCCATCTCCCGATGCATCAGCAGCCGAACGAGTTGTGCTTCTTACTTACGCCCCGCTCGATGCTCCTGAAGAAACAACGCTTTTAGGGCTAGCGCAAACTCTAGAAATTCGACCTGATGTGGCAGTTACCTTGAATAATTATGATGCTCTTGTCTCAGGCTGGAAAATTACATTTAGCCGATTAACCTTACCAGACAAAACCATAAAATTTGATGCCTGGGTCTACAACCGAGATGACCAGAAGTTTTATCAACTTCCGTTAGTAGAAGACCTAGACACTGAAGGTCGCTTTTCAGTATCGCTAAGCAGTAGAAACTAACTGAAAGAGTTATTTTCGCTACAGTATAGGGTGATGAATGCAGCAATTCTCATTTTGAAATAGATGTTTGGTTTTTCGCCCCCAACGGGGGCGAAAAACCAAACATTTTCCGGGGTTTCAGGTCGCCGTCGGCGACCTGAAACCCCGGAAAATGTTCATAATGAGAATTGCTGTGATGAATGAGGATTTCCCCCCTTGCCAATGAGAATATGCTACTCTCAACAGAGTAATTTTGATGGGGCGATCGCAAGCCATGTATTCAGAATTTCGTAACTATTTGGGAATGGTTTACCAGCTATTCTTAAATGATTCTGATTTTTGATCTTCAGCAACAACAGTTATTGCTGTGTATTGTGGTGTGGAGTTAATGACATGTTAAAAGTTTCTTTGGTCTTTGTCACCCGCAATGAGGAAGCAGGGGTGCTCTCAATTTTGCCACAGATGGATTTGAGCTTGTTTGATCAGGTTTATGCGGTGGATGGTCACTCCAAAGATGGCACTTGTGAAGTGTTTCATTCTTTTGATATTCCTGTGATCAGTCAATCTGTACCAGGTTTGGGAGCAGCCACGCTAGAAGCTCGGGAGCACTGCAAAACTGATGCTATGATCTTCTTTCACCCCGATGGCAACGAAGATTTTAGAGATTTGCCGAAGTTTATTGAATACCTCAATCTGGGTTATGACTTGGTCATTGCTTCACGGATGATTAAGGGAGCTTTTAACGAGGATGATGAGAAGATTTTTAAGGTTCGTAAGTGGGCAAATTTGGGGTTTGCTTTAATTGCTAATACGTTGTTCGGTGCTCGAAGATGTCGCGTGACTGATGTCGTTCAAGGCTTTCGAGCGATTACCTGTGAGTCATTCGATCGCCTCCATCTGGATCAGACGAATTGTACAATCGATTACCAGATGGTGATTCGTGCTTTGAAAGCTCGTTTGAAAATTGCCGAGTTTCCAACTCATGAAGGACACCGCATTGCAGGAGCAACAAATTTTGCTTCTATTCCAACAGGGATTGCAGAAGTAAAAATGCTGTTGCGTGAGATTCAACTTGGTAATTCCTTTATGAGAGAGGATTACCGGGCAGCGGTGACACTTCAATCTAGCCAACATCTGAGTCAACCTTGATGCAGTAAGAATTGACTTTCCGTCGATTGACTCAGGATGAGTGCATCTCACTTCTGCAATCACAGAACCAAGATGCACTCTTCAGAATTAAGTGAAGTGGGTTTCATGGATAATAGATGCAGATTGAGATCAATTTTTCAAGAATCATGTACACCCGCACCATAAAATCCCTAGAACTCAATTCCTAAATCTTTCAGATCTTGCAACCAGGCTGCAAATAAAGCAACTTCTTCAGGTTTGAAGAAATGAAGTGAAGCAAGATACTGAAACGCATCTGCAAATCCTCCATCGTATCGATCTAGTGCTTCTACCAGATCATTCGTTTTGGTGTAAAGCAAGATTTCTTCAGCAAAATCGTGCATCAAGTTGTGATAGTTGCGCTCCTGGTAGACACTAGCGTTAAAGAATAGAACGCCTTGTCCGTTCTGATGTAGAAAACGCTGAGTAATGTAGCCTCTCCAAATGTCGGTAACACGACTGGGAACGAAACTTGGCAAGAAAAGATATGGAAACGCTGGCGGATACCATAAAGTGTTTTGGGAGTTGAACGGACAGTAGGTTCCAGGTGCAATCCAGAGTGGATTCTGTTGAGAAAACTTAGTGGACTTGCCAATTGTCAAACGGTAGATTGCGTCAACATCGGGTTCCAAATCGGCTAATCCCTGAAGGATAGGGGCAGCGCTTTTGGAAATAGTCAGTGATTCAGGTTGTTGATCACTCCTTTCAAAAAGGATCTCAGATAGGGGAAACCCTCGCGGCCAAATATGAGCTTGGCAGAAGTGCTGATAGGCATTGACATATTTTTTAGTATTTCCATAACTTTCAGCGACAATCGTTTGCTCAGTAGGAAAGAGCATTTCCCACGAATCGTAAGGAATATTGTCATCATCGGTTTCATAAATCAGCTTTGCCCCCTGCATCATGGCGTACAAGTAGCCCATGTTTTTGCGAGCGTAGTGGTTCCAGGGGAGAAACTGAGCAGTCTTTAACGGTAACGCGGTTTGTTCTTCAACAGAGAGTAGCTTGACTCGATCAGATTGCCAGGTTTGAGGAGTTTTGCGATCGGCAACTACAATCACTTGCCAATCTGACAATTCACTGAATTTCTTGATGGCTTCAGCAGGCGAATGAATTGAAGTAATAACTATAAACTTTTCGGTCATAGTTCTATTTGCGCTTAGTATCTCAATGAAAATACCACAACTTGCCCAAGTCATTTTTCACGACAAATGTTGATCTCAGTGGATCTCTCAGAATAAATAGTGTTGCAAATATCAAAACCCCAACCTTCAGGATGATAAGACTACCCTTCAGTTGCAGGAGGAGCGATCGCCGTCACCTCAGCCATCACATCTTCCAGCGATTTTGTTAGCACACTCTCCATCAAGTCCTCCAGTTGCTGAACTGACAACCCCTGCAACTGCTCTTGAAACTCAACAGGGACAACCCCGAACCGCAATTGGATGGATCTTTGTAGTAGACGGATAGCACCCTCTCTGCGTCCTCTTTTCCGTCCTTTTTTATGCCCCTCTTTATGTCCCTCTTTATGCCCCTCTTTATGCCCCTCTTTATGCCCCTCTTTTTTAGCCAATCGCTCAATGCTAGTTACATACTTCACCTGTCGTGCCTCCTCATATGCGATTAGTTCTGCTCGAAAGGTCTGCTCCACTCCTTTCGGTAACTGCATCACCCAGTCAATGAAGTGGAATAACTCTAGAATATCTTGCTTCCCATAGCCCTGCTCATACAACCGTCGCGTTAAGGCAAACTTCCACATTTTCCGTTGTTCCCAATCTCCTCGGGTCTCCTGAGTTTTCAAATGGGCCATGATTACAGTAGCAAAAGGATTGTGGCTAGTTTCCAGATCGTGCCAGCGCTCCCAGTAATCTAGCAGTTTGACCGTAGGAAACTGAAATTGCATATGGCATCCCAACATCTCTCGCTGAAACGTTTGGGGTCGCCACTTGCGATTTTTGTCACACAACACCGCTAAACTCACCACTGGCACCGCATAGCGATCGCCAATCCGATAGTGATAAACATACATGCGTTCAGCAAAGCCCGATTCTTGTTTGCCCTGCACCTCAATGTGAACCAGTATCCAGAGGGACTGACCGCTGTTTAACCACACCTTGACCAACTTGTCAGCAAAGCGTTTACCCACATCAGCATCGCGGACAATTTGCTGGAGTTCTTTGTCCAGAAACTCATGCGGTTGACTCCAGTCGATCGCCGCATGAACTTTAGGAAAGCAAAGGGAAAGAAACGGCTGGAAGTAGCGTTCCAGCACATTCTTCCAGGGAGAGTCAAACTCATGTGAAGTAGCACCCATACGATTGCATCTAGTGCAGAAATACTATACCCTGAAGGCTCTAGCATTGAGCAACACATCGAGCCAGGGTTCTATGACACGCATTCCCTATGACCAGTTTTATAAGCAGTTTTTAGAAGAATTCTTGTCCCCATTGGGCACTGTAGAGCGCAGTCGAGAAGTCCCCGGAGAAGCCAGACAAGTCGATATCTACTTCAGCCCAGACCCACAACCACAGGAAGACCCCCAAACCTTGGGACTCTTAGGACAAATCGCAACGACTCCTTGTTTGCTGGAACCCTTCAGCGACCAACCCACCTTCACAGAAGTTCGCAACTGTCTCCTCAAATTGTTTCTCGTTCAAGCCGAATTACATCGACAGGCTAAGCGAGAGGGGACACGACTGACCGAAACCGAGTTACCTCAATTATGGATTCTGGCGGCTGCGGCTTCAGAAAATTTGACCACGAGTTTTGCAGCACTGCCGCCACACGCCCTTTGGGGTGCAGGGGTTTATGTTCTGGGAGTGGGTTTCAAAACCGCGATCGTTGCGATTAACCAACTGCCCAAAACGGATAGAACCCTCTGGTTGAGACTATTAGGACGAGGAGCGACTCAACAGCAGGCGATCGCCGAGATATTAGCCTTTTCCAGGACCGATCCACGACGAATCAGAGCATTGAGTGCATTATCGGCGTGGCGATTTACACTGGAGACAAGTAATGAAGTGAGTGCAGAGACACAGGAGTTGATCATGAC